>Ga0209075_1001998_pt1 | contig 18602 bp, 15 predicted proteins | sample Stecom2011_FD_187523 | JGI IMG/M metagenome (GOLD analysis project Ga0209075, IMG submission 187523) | Agricultural soil microbial communities from Utah to study Nitrogen management - Steer compost 2011 (SPAdes) (version 2) | ecosystem: Environmental > Terrestrial > Soil > Agricultural land...
ATTGCGCCTAGCCCCCTACCCCCGGCCTTCGGCCGGCGGTACCTTCCCCCATGCTTCGCATGGGGGACTGATCCTTTCAACGGCCCCCGGGAACCATGGCCGGCGGTACCTTCCACCATGCTTCGCATGGGGGACTGATCCTTTCAACGGCCCCCGGGAGGCATCGTCGATGGACCGACGCTGCAGCCCGACCCCGGCGAGCTTGGCGTCGAGATCCATGGTCAGAGGCCGAGCGCGTCCCCGAGGGTTCGCCGGTGATATCGCGGGTCGCCGAGCAGCAACGACGACGACTTGGCCCTCTTCAGGTACAGATGGGCATCGTGCTCCCAGGTGAACCCGATCCCGCCGTGGATCTGGATGTTCTCCCCTGCCGCCCACACGTAGGACTCCGAAGCCACCGATGCCGCCAATGGCGCGGCGATGGCGAACTCGGCCGGGTCTTCCGTGACCCTGACGGCGTGATAGGCCACCGACCTGGCGTGCTCCACCTTGACCAGCATCTGGGCGCAGCGGTGTTTGACCGCCTGGAACGAACCGATGGGCCGCCCGAACTGGTGCCGCGTCTTGGCGTACTCCGTGGACATCTCGAGACAGCGCTGCGCTCCCCCGGCCTGCTCGCAGGCGAGCAGGGCCGAAGCCACTCCCAATGCCCGGGGCAGAGCGTCGCCGGCGGGACCGCTTCCGAGCGGGGCAGCAGCCCGGACGCCCTCGAGAGTGACCGTCGCCTGTCGCCGGGTGGGGTCGAGCACGTCAACCTGCTCGACGGTCAGGCCGTCGGCCCCCGCCCCGACCGGGAACACGGCCAGGCCCTGGTCGGTCCGGGCCACCACCAGGATCAGGTCAGCGAGATGACCGTCGAGGACGTGGGGCTTGACCCCTTCGAGCACCCAGCCGTCGCCATCACGGGTGGCGGTGGTCTCGACGTTCTCCAGACCCCAGTCCCGGGAGCCCTCGAAGGCGGCGACGGTGGCGATGATCTCGCCCGCGGCGATGCCGGGGAGCAACCCGGACTTCTGGGCCTCGTCGGCCAGCCCCAGGATTACAGGGATCGCCAGGCCGACCGTGGCGAAGAACGGGCCGGGCGTGACCATCCGACCCATCTCCTCGAAGATCACCGACAACTCGGTTGTCCCGTAGCCTGCCCCACCGTGCTCCTCGGGAATGGCGAGCCCCACCCAGCCGAGCTCGGCCATCTCCTTCCAGACGGCCCGGTCGAAGCCGTCGGGGGTCATCATCATCTCCCGGACGGTCGCGATCGGCAGACGGTTGGAGAGGAACTCACGTGCCGTGTTCCGGAGGAGAGTCGTCTCCTCCGTCGGCGCGTAGGACACGCGGACCTCAGCCACGCGGCACCTCCTTCCATGGAAGATCCTTGTCGACCCGCGGATCGCCCGGCAGCCCGAGCACCCGCTCGGCGAGGATGTTGAGCATCACCTCCGAGGTGCCACCCTCGATCGAGTTGGCCCGCGTTCGCAGGAAGCCGTGCTGGGGTGGGCGGTTCTCGAACTCCGTCGGTCTGATCAACTCGTACCCACCGGGGAAGAGAGTGCCATCGAGACCCATCAGCTCCAGTGTGAAGGACATCACCGCCTTGTTGTTGTCCGCCCAGGCCAGCTTGCCCGTCGAGCCCTCGGGCCCGGGGATGCCGGCATCCGCCATCTCGTCGGCGCGGATCGCGGTGAGGCGGGCCGCCTCCACCTCCGACCAGAGTCGGACCAGTTCGTCCCGGAGCGCCGGGTCTCCCCCGCCGTACCGCTTCCAGGCGTCGACCGCCTCTGCGATGCGACCCGATCCCCTGGGGACGGTGTTCCCCCCGATGGCAACACGCTCGTTCATCAGCGTGGTGAGGGCGACCCGCCAGCCCGCGCCCACGGCATCGATCCGGTTGGCGTCGGGGATGCGTGCGTCGTTGAAGAAGACCTCGTTGAACTCCGCCTCACCCGTGATCTGGTACAGCGGTCGGACCTCGACGCCCGACGATTCCATGTCGACGACGAAGTAGGTGAGGCCCTGGTGCTTCGGGACGCCCGGGTCGGTCCGGGCCACGAGCATTCCCCATTTGGCGAGATGGGCGAGCGTGGTCCAGACCTTCTGCCCGTTGACCACCCACTCGTCGCCGTCCTTCACCGCCATCGTCGCCAGGCCGGCGACGTCGGACCCGGCACCCGGCTCGGAGAACATCTGACACCAGATCTCCTCGGTCGTGAACATCGGTCGCAGCCAGCGCTGCTTCTGCTCGGGTGTTCCGTGGGCGGCCAGCACCCCGGCGCCCATGCCGATCCCCAGGACGTTGCGGGCCCGGTTGTCGATGCTCGCCCCGGCCTCGGTGAGACGCCGGTTGATGACGGTCTGATAACGGCGTGGCAGGCCGAGCCCGCCCTCTCCCTCGGGGTGCCACACCCAGGCCAGGCCCAGGTCGTATTGAGCTCCCCAGAACTCGGTTTCGGGGGTCTCGGCCGGCGGATGCTCCTCGAGGAGCTGAGAGATCAGGCCTTCGACCCGGTCCAGGTCACGATCGGTCATAGGCAGGGAAGGTAACCCGGGTTTCCGTCACGCGCCCGGGATGGCGGGCTCGATGATCGCCTCGAAGTCGAGGCCGGGAGGCAACGTGCCGAAGAGATGACCCCGGTTGCCGTCGAGTCGGCTGGCGGCGAACGCCTCGTAGACCTCGGGCGAGGCGTGCCGCGCCAGCAGCGCACCGGAGGCCGCCAACGCCATGCGTTCGGTGATGATGCGCGCCCCTGCCTCGGCCTCGCCGATGTCGAGGTTCTCGAAGGCGAGGTCGATGGCGCGGTCTAGACGGGAGTCGTGGCCGCGGGCCTCGTCCAGCTCGTTGTGCAGGGCCTTGACGCATGCGGGCTCCCTGGCGAGGACCCGGACCACATCGAGGGCGATCACGTTCCCGCTCCCCTCCCAGATGGCGTTGACCGGGGACTCCCGATACAGACGCGGCATGATCGACTCCTCGACGTAGCCGTTCCCGCCGAGGCACTCCATCGCCTCCCGCGTCACTTCGCTGCATCGCTTGGTCACCCAGTACTTGGCGACGGGTGTGAGGAGACGCTTGACGAGATCCTCGTGGTCGTCGAGCGGGGATCGATCGAAGGATCCGGCCACCCTCATCATGAGGAGCACGGCGGCCTCCGTCTCCACCTCGAGATCGGCGAGCACGTTTCGCATCAGCGGCTTGGCGATCAGCGGTGAGCCGAACGCAGAGCGGTGGCGCGTGTGGTGGATGGCCTGCGTGACCGCCTGACGCATCAGCGCCGCCGACCCGGTGACACAGTCGAGACGCGTGTGGGCGACCATCTCGATGATGGCGGCGACACCGCGCCCCTCGTCCCCCACCATCACACCCCAGGCGTCCTCGAACTCGACCTCGGACGACGCGTTGGAGCGGTTGCCCAGCTTGTCCTTGAGACGCTGGAGGCGAAGGGAGTTGACCTGGCCGTCCGGTGTGAAGCGGGGTACCAGGAAACACGAGAGCCCGCCGGGTGCCTGGGCGAGAACGAGGAAGGCATCGCACATCGGCGCCGACATGAACCACTTGTGACCCGTGATCCGGTACTCGCCGTCGGTGGCGGTGGGCACGGCGTTCGTGGTGTTGGCCCTGACGTCGGACCCGCCCTGCTTCTCGGTCATGCCCATGCCGACGAGGGCACCTGTCTTCTCGGGGGCCGACCGGAACGACGGGTCGTACTTGCGGCTGACGACCTTCTCTTCCCACTCGGCGGCCACCTTCCCGTTGAGACGGATGGTCGGGATGGCGCCACAGGTCATGGAGATCGGGCAGAAGTGCCCGGCCTCGACCTGGGATGCGATGAAGGTCAGCGCGGCGCGGGCGGGGAAGCCCCCCTCGCCCGGTGCCGCCTCCCAGGGCAGGGAATGGAGCCCGTTGGAGATGGCCAAGTCCATGAGGTTGTGCCACGCCGGGTGGAACTCGACGGTGTCGGAGCGGTTGCCGACCCGGTCGTGGGTGCGCAGCTTGGGCTCGTTCTCGTTGGCGGCGAAGCCCCAGCCATAGACCTCTTCGGTGGACATGCGACGACCCAAAGCCTCCACCTGGTCCCTTGCCCAGCCCGCGCCCTCACGCTCCAGTGCCGCGAGCAGAAGGGGGTCGGCGCCGGCCATGTCGTAATCGACGAGCGGAGGCGTCTGATTGAAGACCTCGTGTGTGACGCCCATGGGCGAAGGCTACCCCCGTCGGCCGGGACGCCTTAAAGGGCCGAAAGGCAGGTAGTTTCCGCGAATGGAGCAGCGGATCAGCCTCATCACACTCGGCGTCGCAGACCTCGACAGGGCGATGAGCTTCTACGAGGCCATGGGCTGGCGGCGGGCCAACGACGACGAAGGCGTCGCCTTCTACCAGGCGGGCGGCATGGTCCTGGCGCTGTGGGGCCGGGACGAGCTCGCCGAGGACAGCGTGATGACCGATTCGGGCGGCTGGGGTGGTGTCACCCTGGCGTACAACGTGCGCTCACCGGAAGAAGTCGACGCCACCATCGAGGAGGCGCGGCAGGCCGGGGCGACGATCGGCAGGGAGCCCGCGCCGACATCATGGGGCGGATACTCGGGCCTGTTCGTCGACCCGGACGGTCACCCCTGGGAGGTGGCCCACAACCCGTTCTGGACCATCACCGACGACGGCGGCATCCGCCTCTAGAGATCCAACTCCCAGTTCTGGCCGACGAGGTCGTGGCCGAAGCTGTGGTGTTGCTCCTCCTCGACCAGCCTGAACCCGACAGCCTCGTAGATGCGCCGGGCCGATACGAGGACGTCGTTGGTCCACAACATCATCTTCTCGTACCCGGCCGACCTGGCGAACGAGACACACTCGTCGACGAGACGCCTGCCTATGCCGTGGCCCCGCGCCCAGGGCTCGACGATCAGGATCCTGAGTTGGGCCGTGGCCAGATCCCGCTCGACGCAGAACACGCATCCGGCCCGCGCCCCGTCCAGCTCGGCGATCCAGGCGTTCTCGCGACCGGGGCGGAAGTTGGCCTGATAGTCGGCCACGATCTTCGCCACCAGGCCCTCGAAGCTGATGTCCCACCCGTACTCCTGGGCGTAGATGGCACCGTGGCGGGACACCACCCAACCCAGGTCGCCGGGGCGGATGCCACGGATCACGACTTCACCACTCGAGTCGTCGGGACGCAGGAGATGGGTGATCACGCCCATGGACTCGACAAGAGACGTCTTCTGCTCTTCGGTGAGGGGCGAGACGAGATCGGTCACCTGCTCCACGGAGCGCCGATCGAGCTCGGCGAACGCCCCACGGCCGGCCGCGGTCAACTCGACGATCAGCGCCCGCCCATCGTCCGGTGACTGGCTCGACGTCACCAGGCCCTTGTCCTCGAGCCGCCCGAGGACCCTGGTCAGGAAGCTGGCGTCGATGTCGAGACGGGAGCGCAGATCGGATCGCTCCCAACGCTCCTGCTGGGCCAGTTCGAAGAGAACTCGCGCCTCGGTGAGGCTGTGATCGGTTTGGAGGAGACCCGACCCGAGCAGACCGATGATCTCGGTCCACGTCCGGCTGAAGCGTCGGAAGCGATCCACGACCGTCATGGCGGGAAGATAGTGGACACAGTCCACTATCGCAAGTGGACTCCGTCCACTATTTCGGCTGACACCGGCCACGGCGTAGATTTCGGGGTGTGACGATGCCCGGTGAGATCCCCGTCAAGCCTCACGATGCCGCCAACCCTTGGGGTGACGCGGCGACGCCCTATGAGGAGCTGGGCGGCGACGCTCCGGTGCGCGATCTCGTCGACGCCTTCTACGACATCATCGAGGAGGAGTCGCCCGTGCTCCGGGACATGCTCCCCAAGAACACCTCGACATCGCGTCAGAAGCTCTACGAGTACCTCTCGGGATGGCTCGGCGGACCGCCGCTGTACACCGAGAAGAGGGGCCACCCCAGGCTGCGGATGCGTCACCTCCCCTTCCCCATCGGCCCGGACGAGGCGGACGAGTGGATGCGTTGCTTCCGCAAGGCGATGGACCGAACCGGGGTCGAGGGGCCGATCCGCGACTTTCTCGACTCCAAGCTCGAGCCGCTCGCCGTGCACATGATCAACCGGTAGGCGACGGGCGCCGCTGGTACCTTCCTCCCAGTCACATGACCGACAGCGACGACCCTTCAGGTAGACCCACCGTCACCTCCAGGCTCGGGGACTTGCGGCCATGAGCGAGATCTGGCCGCAGCTCACACTGATCGCGGTCCTCATCCTGGTCAACGCGGTCTTCGCCGGTACCGAGCTGGCTCTGGTCTCGCTTCGCGAGGGCCAGCTCCAGCGGCTCGAGACCAGGGGGCCCCGCGGAGTGCTGCTCGCCCGCCTCGCCCGCGATCCCAACCGCTTCCTGGCCACGATCCAGATCGTCATCACCCTTTCGGGCTTCTTCGCATCGGCCTCGGCCGCCGTCACGCTCTCCGAGCCCGTGGCCGCGTGGCTCGACTTCATGGGCCGCGCCGCCGGCCCCGTGTCGATCGTGCTCGTGACCCTCGTGATCTCCTACCTCACCCTGGTCCTGGGCGAGCTGGCGCCGAAGCGACTGGCCATGCAGAACGCCGAGACCTGGGGGCTGCTCATGGCCCGGCCCCTCACGGTGATCGCCGGCGTCTCCAAGCCCCTCGTCTGGCTGCTCTCCCGCAGCTCCGACCTGGTGGTGAGGCTTCTCGGCGGCGACCCCTCCCGGCTGGGCGAAGAGGTGACCCGCGAGGAGATCCGCGAACTGATCATCACCCAGACCGGGTTCACCCCACAGCAGCAGGTGATCATCTCCGGGGCCCTCGACATCTCCGAACGATCACTGCGCGAGTTGCTCCGCCCGCGGCGCGAGGTGGTCACGATCGATGCCGACGCGTCAGCCGAGGCGGGCCTGCAGGTGCTCCTCGACAGCGGGCACTCCCGCGCGCCGGTGGCCGAGCGCGGCGACCTCGACAACGTGGTCGGGGTGGTCCACCTCAGAGACCTGGTCGGCCAGGAGGGCCCCGTCACGGCCCACGCCAGCGAGCCCTTGTTCTTCCCCGAGACGGCCAGCGCCCTGGCGGCCCTGCGCGTCATGCAGCAACGACGCCAGCATCTCGCCATCGTGATCAGCGAACACGGCTCGGGCGAGGGGATCATCACCATCGAGGACCTGCTCGAGGAGCTCGTCGGGGAGATCTATGACGAATACGACCGGGACATCATCACGGTCGAGCGCCGGCCGGACGGCACGATCGACCTGCCGGGTCGCTTCCCCGTCCACGACCTCATCGATCTCGGCATCGACGTCCCGACCGGCGAGTACGCCACGGTCGCCGGGATGGTCCTCGACGTGCTGGGGCGCCTCCCGAAAGAGCCCGGCGATACCGTGGTGGTCGGAGACTGGGAGGCGACGGTGCTGGGAGTGGAGGATCGCGCCCTGACGCGGATCAGGCTGCGACGTCTGCCCGAGCCGGAGGACGAGTGACGCTCAGCCGGGGAAGACGGTGACGTCTTCGACGTCGACTTCCACCCGGTCACCCGGGCTGAAGTAGTCACCGGGACCGAGCCGCGAGCGGAGCAGCGTCCCGTCCTCGAAGGCCACGGTGACCAGTTGGTCGTGGCCGAAGAACTCCCGACCCTTGACCACGGCTCTTCCCTCCGGATTGGCGTTGAGACGGACGGACTCGGGCCGGACCATGACCCAGACCTCTCCGTCGCCCTCGCCGCGGAAGGCCCCGAGCACCGACTCGACGGTGCCGCCCCGGCCACGCCCCCTGATGAAGTTGGCGTCGCCCACGAACTGGCCCACCCACGCGCTGGCCGGCGACCAGTAGAGCTCCTGGGGAGCCGCCATCTGGACGATGCGACCCCGGTTCATCACCGCCACCAGGTCGGAGATCGACAGTGCCTCCTCCTGGTCATGCGTGATGAACAGGGCGGTGGTGCCGGCGTCCCTGAGGATCGAGATGATCTCACCGCGGACACGGGACCGGAGGGTGTCGTCGAGGTTGGAGAACGGCTCGTCGAGGATGAGGACGTCCGGGCCGGGAGCCATGGCCCGAGCCAGGGCCACGCGCTGCTGCTGCCCACCGGACAACTCATGGGGGTACCTCTTGCCGAGCCCGCTGAGACCGACGACCTCGAGGATCTCGTCGACCCGACGATCCCGATCCTTCGATCTCGCCAGGCCGTACCCGACGTTGGCGCGAACGTCCATGTGCGGGAACAGCGCGTAGTCCTGGAGCACGACACCGACGCGTCTCTGCTCCGGCGGGACGAACACGCCGGGGCCCACGACACGCCGCCCGCGGATCTCCACCGTCCCCGAGTCGGGCCGGTCGAACCCGGCGAGGATCCTGAGCATCGTGCTCTTCCCCGTCCCCGACGGACCGAGCAGCGTGGCGATGGCGCCCACGGGGACGCTCAGGTCGCACGCGTCCAGAGCCACCACGTCGCCGTAGCGCTTGGTGATTCCGACCGCGTCGATGACCAGCTCAGTCATGGATGTCCTTGACCACGAAGAAATAAAGGGGCGCCGCCGACACCAGGACGAGCGCCAGGGCGGCGAAGCTCGCCTGACTGTAGAAGACCTCGTTGGTTGCGCTCCAGATGCGCACCGGGAGCGTGTCGAAACCGGTGGGCCGCAGGAGGAGCGTCGCGGGTAGTTCTTTCATCACCGAGAGGAACACGAGGGCGGCGCCCGCCAGTGCCGACCGCCTCATCATGGGGATGGTGACCCGGCGCAGCGTGGCCCACTGCCCCATGCCCAGGCTGCGCGACACCTCCTCGAGCGCGGGCCCGACCCTCCTCATCCCGCTCTCGATCGCCGCCAGCGCCTGGGGGAGGAACATCGACAGATAGACAACGACGAGGAGGGTGGTCGTCTGATAGATCGGCCGGACGTACCGGACGGTGAGGACCAGGAACGCGAGACCGACGGCCAGGTGAGGGAGGGAGTAAGTCAGCCAGGGGATCGCCTCGAGGGTCCGGGTAGCGGCGTTGCGATGCCGGGCGGCCAACACCCCGAGCGGGATGGCGGCGACGCCGACGACGACGGCCGCCACCGTGGAGATGCCGATGGAGCGGAGGGTGTGCGGCACCACACCGAGCAGCGAGCTCCCCTGGGCGATGCCCCGGAACATCCACCAGACCATCGTCGAGATCGGGACCACGAGGGCGAGCAGCGCGAGAATCGACAGGAAGGCGTGGGCGGCGACCCGTCCGGCCGGGCTCAGGGTCTGCAGCGACACGCGGCGGGCAGGCCGGGTCCCGTGCAGGGCCGCCCTCCCCCGCGCCATCTGCTGGAGGACCACCAGCACCAGAGCCCCCGATGAGAGGAGGCCGGCCAGGAAGAGGGCCGGGCCGGGATCCAGCCGGCCGGCGAACTGCGTGTAGATCGTCCGGGTGAAGGTGTCGAAGCGGAGCATGGAGACGGCCCCGAACTCGGCCACCGTGTACAGGGCCACCAGGAGCGCACCGGAGGCGAGGGCCGGCCGCAGTTGGGGGATGACGACCCGCCACAAAGTGCGCCAGCGGCCGGCACCCAGACCCCGGGAGATGTCCTCGAGGGCGGGGTCGAGGCGCCGGAGCACCGGCACGGCGAGAAGGTGGATGAAAGAGAAGTTCCAGAGGCTGAGCGCCGCCCAGGCGGCCCAGAAGCCGCGGAACACGGGCAGCCCAGGGAGGCCGAGTCCCTGCAACAGGAGGGTCAGGGTCCCGCCGTTGCCCGACGCCGAGAGCATCGCCAGAGCACCCACATAGGAGGGTATGACCAGAGGCAGCGTCATCAGCGTCGACCACGTGCGGGAGCCCCCGAGGTCGGTACGGGTCGTGAGCCAGGCTGTCGTGACCCCCAGCACCAGGGTGGTCGCGGTGACCGTGACGGTGAGAACGCCCGTGTTGATCGCCAGTTCCGCGAGCCGCTCCCCGGTGAACCCTCCGGCGTCGAACCCGCCGGGCCGGGCCACCACCCACAGCAGGTAGAGGATGGGGATCGCCGCGGGCAGGACGACAGCGACCCCGGCCGCCCAGAGGGCGACCGGGGCCTCGAGTCGCTTGGGTGCCCTGCCGGGCGCTGCGACGCGGTGTGCGAGTTCGATCAAACGGCCAACCTCAGCTCAGCCCGACCTCCGCGATGAGGCCGACGGCGCTCTCGAGGTGATCGGCGAGATCGGACAGGTTGATGTCCGGGCCGGCCAGTTCGGACAGCGGCTTCTGGTCCTTGGGCGTGGGAGCGCCCTCGATCAGCCCGTACTCGTTGAGGTTCTCGGCGAAGTGACGCTGGGCCTCCTCGGAGAGCAGGTACCGGATGAACTCGACGGCGGCCTCCTTGTTGTCGGAAGGCTCGAGGACGCCGACACCGGTGGCCGCGACGAGCGCACCCGGATCACCGGCCGCCAGGAAGTGGTTGCGGGCGGTCGCCGAGCCCTGGTCGGCGATCAGGCCGAGCAGGTAGTAGTGGTTGACCAGGCCCGCGTCCAGATCGCCCGCGTCGACGGCCTGCAGGATGGCGCCGTTGCCGGAAAAGGTCTGGACGTCATTGGCGACCAGGCCCTGCAGCCACTCACGGGTCTTCTCGGTCCCGTCGACCAGCTCCATCGTCGACACGAATGCGATGAAGGAGGCGTTGGTCGGGGCGACGCCGATGCGTCCCTTCCACTTGGGGTCGGTCAGCTCGTAGACGCTCTGCGGCAGCTCATCCTCGGAAACGAGGTTCGGGTTGTAGATGAAGACGCGGCTTCGGCCGGTGACGCCCACCCACCTGCCGTCGGCGTCGCGGTAACGCTCGGGGACCAGCGAGAGGACGTCGTCGGGGAGGGTGGCCAGCAGACCCTCGTCGCCGATGGCGCCGATCCACGCCGGGTCCTGGGCCCAGAACACGTCGGCGTCCGTCGTGTCACCCTCGTTGAGGATGGTGGTGGCGAGATCGGACGTGCCATCGCCGTAGCGGACCTCGACCTCGATCCCGGTCTCGTCCTGGAACTTCTCGATGACCGGGTTGACGAAGTTCTCGTTGCGACCCGAGTAGACGACCAGCTTCTCTCCGTCTCCGCCACCTTCCCCGGTGGTGGTGGACGTCGAGGATGAGCCGTCACCACAGGCGGCGACGACCATCGCCAGCGCCAGGAGGGCAGCCGTGAGCTTGTGCGTGCTTCTAACCATTCCCTGCAAGGTATAAACACTACGGCCGTAGTGCAAATACGGAAATCATCCCCACAACAGCTCCAGATCCGAGGGCAGCAGCGCCTGCGGCCCGTCGGACAGGGCCTCCGCCGGGTTGGGGTGAACCTCCACCATGAGCCCGTGAGCGCCGGCGGCCAGTGCCGCGCGACCCAGCGGAACCACCAGTGAGCGGCTGCCCGCCGCGTGGGACGGGTCCACGATCACGGGGAGATGGGTCAACTGACGGAGGACCGGCACGGCGGCCAGGTCGAGAGTGTTCCTGGTGCTCGTCTCGAACGTGCGGATGCCCCGCTCGCAGAGGATCACCTGACGGTTGCCCTCGGCCAGCACGTACTCGGCCGCCTGGAGGAACTCCTCGATGGTGGCGCTCATCCCTCGCTTGAGGAGGACCGGGCGTCGCACCTTGCCCACGGCGGACAGCAGGGCGAAGTTCTGCATGTTGCGGGCGCCGATCTGGAGGACGTCGGCCACTTCGGACATCGGCCCGACGTGCTCCGGGGACAGGACCTCGGTGACGATCGGTAGCCCGTGGGCCTTCCCGGCCTCGGCCAGCATCTCGAGCGCCTCGAAGCCGAGACCCTGGAAGCTGTACGGCGACGTGCGGGGCTTGAAGCACCCGCCCCGCAAGAGGCTCCCGCCCGCGTCCCGGGTCGCCCGGGCGCAATCCATCACCTGCTGGCGACTCTCCACCGCGCAAGGGCCCGCAATCAGCACGGGATCCAGGTCGCCCCCGATGGCCACGCCACCGACCTCGACGACGGTGTCACCGGCACCGTTGCGGCTGGCGAGCTTGGGGACCGACACCTCGAGAGCCGCCGGCATCTCGGCCGGGGTCCCGCCATGCTCCCGGGGAGAGACGACGGGCTTCCTCTTGTGGGGCCGGAGGTCCGAAGACGGGTACGAGCCGAGGACTCTCATGAAACGCGCCTTGCGCCCGACGCCGTCGAGTGCACGGGACGGGGCCTCATCCGTCTCGTTTCCCTCGAAGTCGAGGATGAACGTCTCCTCCCACGGGTCGTCCGGGTTGGGGCGCGACTCGAGCTTCACGAGCGGGATGCCCTCGCGGCCGAACTCGGCCAGGATCGCGAGCAGCGACCCGGGCTCATTGCCGACCGACAGGACGACGCTCGTCTTGGTCGGTATCCCGGGTTCGACCTCGATCCGCTGCGGGGCGACGGAGAGGAACCGGGTGAAGTTGTCGGGACGGTCGGTGATCGAAGGGTGCAGCACGTGGAGGCCGCGCTCCAGGGCAGCCTCCTCGCCGGCTACGGCGGCGATCGACGGGTCGCCCGACTCCCTCACCTCTTCGGCGGCGCCCGCGGTGTCCCAGCTGTACACGACCTCGGCGCCGAGGCCCCTCAGGAACCCCGAGCACTGGGCAACGGCCTGCGGATGGGCGAGGACCCTCGTGATCCCGTCGAGGGTCGACCCGGGCAGGCCCACCAGCCGGTGGGCCACCGGGAGCCTCACCTCCCCGGTCACGGCCAGGTCGTTGGCGATCAGCAGGTCGTACACCTCGACGATGCTCCCCGCGGTGGTGTTCTCCACGGGGAGGACGGCCGCGTCGGCGCGACCCTTCTTCACCCGGGCGATCGCGTCGGCGAAGGTCGGAGCACCCATGAACTCGACCCCGTCCTCACCGAACATCCGCCGGGCGGCGACGTGACTGAAGGCGCCCGGGGCACCCTGGTAGGAGACGGTCCGCACCCGTCCGCGCAGTCGCCGCTCGCCCGCCAGGGTCAACTGGACGCGGAGCGAGTCGTCAAGGATCTGCTCCCACAGACGCACGACTACCCCGGCGTCGAGCCCGTACTCGCGGGCGACCGCGACACGCTCGGCGAGCAGCCGGTCCTCCCGTGCGGGGTCGTGGAACTCGAGGCCCTTCTGGACCTTCGCGGCGGCGATGTCGGTCACGAGACGGCGACGTTCCGCCAATAGCTGCAGGATCTGTTGGTCTACTGCATCGATGCCTGCTCGATGCGGGTCGAGGGGTGAGTCTGACATATGGGATCTCCTGGGTGACGGCCGCGCGCAACGGGACCGGGAAGGGGAACGAACGAACGAGTCGGCGGAGGTGAGGGTGATCGGCGCTTACGCGCCGAAATAGGCGCGGCCGTAGAAGGCGAAGAAGAAGCTCTGGCCGAAACGCCTCATGTGGTCAGCATAGCGACGGCCGGGACCCCTGTCCCGACCTAACCTCGCCGGGTGTCTGGCACGGTCCTCATCTCTGGCACCGGCCTGGTCGGCACCTCGATCGGGCTCGGGCTGCGCGCTGCCGGCTGGGAGGTCAGGGGCTGGGACCCCGACCCGGCCGTGGCGGCGGAGTCCCTCCGGCGCGGAGCGCTCGACCGCCTGATCGACGACCCGCGTGACCACACGGGTGTCGACGTGGTGGTCCTCGCCGGGCCCCTCTCCGCCATCGTGGAGACGGTGAGCGCACTGCGCACCGATGCGCTGGTCACGGATGTGGCAGGTGTCAAGACGCCGGTCGTCGAGGCGGCGAGCCATCTCCCCCACTTCGTCGGTGGCCACCCGATGGCCGGTGGGGCCACCAGCGGGCCCGACCTCGCCTCGGCCCACGTGTTCCATGGAGCCGCCTGGGTGCTCGCCAGCGACGGTGCGGAGGAGGCCGATCTCGAGACGGTGGAGTCCTTGGTGCGAGCTCTACGGGCCAACCCGATCCGGATGACGGCCGCGGAGCACGACGCCGCCGTGGCGCGGGTCAGCCATCTCCCCCATCTCCTCGCCGGGGCCCTGGTGCGGGTGGCGTCGCATGTCGACGCAACTGGCCTGGCGGGCGGCGGCTTCCGTGACCTGACCCGGGTGGCCGGCGCCGACACCTCGTGGTGGCCGGACGTGCTCGGTGCCAACCGCGTGGAGGTGACGGCGGCCATCGACGAGCTCATCGCCGAGCTCGAGATGATGAGGTCGCTCGTCGACGGGCACGATCGCGATGCCCTGGCGCAGACCCTCGACGAGGCGCGCTCGATCCGCTCGTCCCTAGCCGAGCATCACGCCCAGGTGCGGGTGGTGCTGATCGACCGGCCCGGCGAGCTGGCGAGGATCGGGCACGCGCTCGAGGCCAGCCAGGCGGACGTCAGGGACATCCAGCTGCGTCATGGGGAGCACGGTGGCGGGGGTGTCCTCACCATCTCGGTGGCTCACCGGTCGAGAGCGGCTCTCCGCGCTGCCCTCGAGTCCGAGGGGTTCACCCTCGACGACTGACCCGTCAATAGAGTCGCCGTCATGCATCCGTGGCTCAATGGCGCTGGCGAGGCCACCGACATCCTCGTCCACGTCCAGCCCGGGGCCCGCCGGTCGGCGGTGGTGGGACTCCACGGCGACGCATTGAAGGTCGCGGTCCGGGAGAAGGCCACCGAAGGCGAAGCCAACAAGGCCGTTTGCGACCTTCTCGCCAGGACCCTCGGCGTGGCCCCCTCGTCCATCCGGGTGGTGAGGGGACACCGCAGCCGGAGGAAGCGGATCCGCGTCGAGGGAGTCGGCGTCGACAGCGTCGACGAGGCCATCACCCCACTGCTGACGGACTGAGCAGTTCGCACTTTTCGCGCCCCCCCGAATCGACCCATGGTTACACTGCCCCGCGTCGATGAGTGGTTTCACCGCGCACCGACAAACCCAAACGGAGGAAAAGGAAGACATGAGTCGCAATTCCAAATCGCGGCATCTGCTGATCCTCATGATCGTGCTCGCATTCGTCGTTGCCGCCTGTGGCAACGGTGGCGAGGGCACGACCACGACGGCGGCGGGTCAGACCACCACCACCACCGGTGGTGGCAGTGGCACGACCCAGCCCGGCGGCGAGGATCCGATGGATGACCCGCTCGGTGTCTGGGAGATCGCCGAGGGCGATCAGATCCAGATCCGGGCACTGCAGTCCCAGACCGGCGATGCCGGCCCCCTGGGCATCGACCAGATCCGGGGCATGGAGTTGGCCATCGCCGACTTCGGCCCGGTCCACGGCTTCGAGGTCGCCACTGGCACCGCCGAAGACGACCTGTGCTCGTCTGAGGGCGGTCAGTCCGGTTCGCAGGCCATCGTCGCCCAGGCCGACGTGATCGCAGTCATCGGCACCACCTGCTCGGGCGCCGCGTACGCGGCGGCCCCGGTCATCACCGGTGCCGGCATGGTCATGTTCTCCGGGTCGAACACCGCTCCGAACCTGACCTCTGACTTCCAGGGGAATGCCGGTTCGCAGCACTTCGAGGGCTACTACCGGACCGCTCACAACGACCTGTTCCAGGGCGCTGCGGTCGCCAGCTTCGTCTACAACGAGCTCGGGAAGACCAAGGCTGTTGCGGTCCACGACGGTGACCCCTACACCGAGGGTCTGGTCGACGCCTTCATCAAGGCGTTCGAGGCTCTCGGCGGTGAAGTCCCGCTGAAGACCGCCACCACCGGCCAGCAGGGCCAGGATCAGACGGCTCTCCTCTCCGAGGTGGCCTCTCACTCGCCCGAGGTCGTGTTCGTGCCGATCTTCCCGCAGACGGGTGGTCCCGAGATCGCCCAGCAGCGTGAGGGCGTCGCCGGTCTCGAAGACACGATCTTCATCGGCGCCGACGGCCTGTTCGTCCAGGGCTTCATCGAGATCCCGCAGTCGGTGGGCTGGTACTTCTCCGGTCCGGACCTCGACTTCGAGGGCAACGTGAGCGCCACCGGAAAGACCTACGCCGAGATGATCGCCGCCTACCAGGAGACCTACGGTGAGGCTCCGACCGCTCCGTTCCACGCTCACACCTACGACGCCACGGTGCTCGTCCTCACGGGCATCCGCGAGGTCGGCGTGGTCGGAGACGACGGCACCCTGCGTATCGGCAAGCAGGCTCTCCGCGATTGGCTGAACCAGGTCAGCGACTTCGATGGCCTGATCGGCAAGCTCACCTGCGACGAGTTCGGCGACTGCGGTTCGCAGCGCGTCCAGGTCGCAAGCCATGATGACGCCAGCGTCACCAACATCGCCGATGTCGAGGTCGTGGCTCAGTACACCCGTGCTGACCTCGTCGACCTGATCACCGGCTGATCCACCCGGATCACGTTCGAAGTGGGGCCCGGCACTGCCGGGCCCCACTCTTTTGTCCGGGAGGGTCGCCGGAGCCGGCGGAATCAAAATTCCCCGGCCCGATGCGACAACCGGGTTTTCAGTCCGCTATCGTGCCGCAACCTCCAAGGCGGGAGTGGAGTTTCAGTTGGCTACCGAAACCATCAGAGTCGAGCAGAGGCGTGTCCGGGCAGACCTCCCGACCGTCATCGTCGACGTATTCATAAACGCGCTGAAGATCTTCCTCTTGTTCTTCGCCGTGTGGTCGGTGGTCGGAGCGATCGGCCTCCAGATCGAGGGCAGGCTGATCTCCGCCGACGGCTGGCGCGACGTGATGACCGGCGGTGTGGTCCAGGGTGCGATGTACGGATTGGTGGCCCTGGGCTACTCGATGGTCTACGGCATCCTGGGGTTCATCAACTTCGCCCACGGCGAGGTCTTCATGGTCGGGATGTTCGGCGCCATGTTCGTGGCCCACGGCATGGCGGACAACGGGATGCTGGAGTCGAACTTCTTCCTGGCGATGCTGATCATCATCGTGGCCGCGATGATCGTGTCGGCGGCCGTCGCCGTGGCCACCGAGAAGATCGCCTACCGGCAGTTGCGAGGCGCCCCTCGCCTCATCCCCCTGATCACGTCGATCGGTGTTTCGTTCTTCCTGCAGTACGCGATCAGCGGTCTCTTCGGCCCCGGTGTGAAGCGCTTTCCAGAGCTCCCTGAGTTCATGCAGCGGCGCTACAGCGTCCTCGGATTGCTGGTGAACGGCAGCCAGATCCTCGTCATCGTGGTCACGGCCCTCTCGGTGGTCGGCCTGTGGTGGTTCGTCACCCGGTCCAAGACCGGCCGGGCGATTCGAGCAGTGGCGGAGGACAAGGAGATCGCGGGCCTGATGGGCATCAACGTCGACCGGACTGTTGTCATGACGTTCCTCGTCGGCGGAGCGATGGCCGGCGTGGCCGCCTCCATGTGGGCGTTCCTCTACAAGAACATCTTCTTCCTGTCTGGCTTCCTCCCCGGTATCAAGGCCTTCACCGCAGCAGTCCTCGGCGGCATCGGTAACCTCCCCGGCGCTCTGCTCGGCGGAATGACACTGGGCATCGTGGAGGCTGCCGGCCCCACCTTCCTCACGGCCCTCCGGTGGGAGATCCCCCAGGTGGTCTCGTACGCTCTCGGGGTGTTGGCGCTGGGGCTGGCCGCCTTCGGTGCCTACCGGCTCCGCAACAAGGTGATCGTCCAGACCAGCACGAACGTGTCCCTGATCGTCTTGGGCCTCGTCTTCGCGGCACTCGCTTTCACGGTCCTGCCCGGCTTCCAGGTGGTGATCCCCGGGGCCTCGCAGGTGAAGGACATGATTGCCTTCATCGTCTTGATCGGCGTCCTGATGATCCGCCCGATCGGCCTCCTCGGCGAACGCCTGGCTGTCGAGGAGAGGGGCTGACATGGATATGCGCAGGGTCGTCCGTCAGGGTCTCATCGGAGGTCTGACCCTTTCGTTGATCGTCGCCGTCGGCATGTTCCAGGTGTTCGACGGCCGCAAGGTCATCGATCCGTACCTGTCCGCCGGCTACGCCCTCATCCTCTGGGTGCCGATCCTCTTCGGATATCGGGCCACCCGACAGGTCGTGCCCGACGGTGCGGAGCGGCGTCCGGCCAGCAGCACCGACATCCTCGCCGGTGCCATCGCGGGCGCCATCACCGGGTTGTTGCTCGGCCTGGTCGTGGTCATCACCGCGCTCAAGCCGGACATCCGGAACAGCTTCCTCTACCTGTCCCCGGTGATGGTCGAGAAGTTCTCCTACGGAGGCACCCACTGGCTCGGGGCGGGGATCCTCACCGCCGCCGGGGCGGTGCTCGGAGCGTTCGGTGGAGCCATGGACCTGATCCCGACAACGGTGAAGCGGATCCTCGCCACCGTGGCTGCCACCCTCATCGGCTTCAACTTCGCCGAGCTGGTGGTGGGCGACATCCTCCGCTCGGCGGGCCAGAACACCCTCGACCGGTGGATCTACTCGTCGACCCGGGGCATCAACCCGCTCGCCGCAGTCGTCCTCTCCGTGATCGCGGTGGCCCTTCGCCTCGGGCTGCGGGGGCGCTCCGGTGGGCTGCGGGAGCGTTTCGGCAACGGCGACAACGAGCGGACCGACAACGGGAAGCGAATGCGCTACCTGGTGATCGCCGTGGTGGCCCTGGCCGCAGGTGCGTGGCTGCCCAATCTGTTCGGTCTCTATCTGAACGAGGTGCTGTCCAACGTCGGACTGTTCATCCTGCTGGGACTCGGTCTCAACATCGTGGTTGGCTACGCCGGGCTGCTCGACCTCGGATATGTGGCCTTCTTCGCCGTGGGTGCGTACACGACCGCCATCCTCACCTCCCCGGCGTCACCGGCCCTC
>Ga0209075_1002000_pt1 | contig 18586 bp, 13 predicted proteins | sample Stecom2011_FD_187523 | JGI IMG/M metagenome (GOLD analysis project Ga0209075, IMG submission 187523) | Agricultural soil microbial communities from Utah to study Nitrogen management - Steer compost 2011 (SPAdes) (version 2) | ecosystem: Environmental > Terrestrial > Soil > Agricultural land...
CGGCAGCGGCAGTCAGGATCCGCTCGAGGATATTGCCGACGCCATGCAGGCCGCCTTCGGCGAGCTGATCAGCGTCGGCGACCTGCGGGTGCACGCCAACGAGCTGTGGATCGAGATCGAACTGAGCTCCAGCCTGCTGTTTCCCAGCGGTGACGCGCTGCCCCTGAACAGCGCCTTCGACCTGATCGAACGTATCGCCGGCATCCTGGCACCCTACGACAATCCCATCCACGTGGAGGGGTTCACCGACAACCTGCCGATCCGCTCGCGGCTCTATCCCACCAACTGGGAGCTGTCTGCCGCCCGGGCTGCCACTGTCGTGCGCATGCTCAGCGCCGGCGGCATCGAAGCCGGGCGCCTGGCTGCGGTCGGCTATGGAGAACATCGACCGATTGCCGATAACAGTACCGAAGCCGGTCGCCGCGCCAACCGCCGCGTAGTGCTGCTGGTATCACGCTATACCGACCGGCGCCACCAGGGCCCGGAAGGTGACCTGCCGAGCATGCGCCAGGCGCGCAGCGAGGCGGCGCAGGATGTGGGACCGGGCTGATGCGACGGACAACGGGAGCAGTGCGATGAAGGTATGGGCGGTGGCCAATCAGAAAGGCGGCGTGGGCAAGACCACCTCGACCGTGGCCCTGGCCGGTCTGCTGGCCGATCAGGGCCAGCGCGTGCTGGTGGTCGATCTGGACCCCCATGGCTCCATGACCAGCTACTTCGGACATGACCCCGACCAGCTGACCAGCAGCGTGTTCAACCTGTTCCAGCATCAGGGCAGCGTGCCCGATGGGCTGGCGGCGGCCCTGCTGCTGACGACGTCCCACGACAGCATCAGCCTGCTGCCCTCCAGCACGTCGCTGGCTACACTGGAACGTCAGTCGGCCACCCAGGGCGGCTTCGGCCTGGTTCTGTCGCGCGCCCTGGAGCAGCTGCAGGGGGAGTTCGACTTCGTCATCATCGACAGCCCACCGCTGCTTGGTGTCTCGATGATCAACGCCCTGGCCGCCTGCCAGCGACTGATAGTGCCTGTCCAGACGGAATTCCTGGCGCTGAAGGGGCTGGAACGCATGGTGCACACCCTGACCATGGTCAACCGGTCCCGGCGCCGGGCACTGCCCTATACCATAGTGCCGACCCTGTTCGACCGCCGGACCCAGGCTTCCCTGAGCACCCTGCGCAAACTGCGCAACGACTATGCCGAGCAGATGTGGCAGGCCTACATACCCATCGACACCAAGCTGCGGGACGCCAGCCTGGCGGGCGTTGTACCGTCCCAGCTGGAGCCCAACGCCCGGGGGGTACTGGCATACCGGGCGCTGCTGCGGTATCTGCTGGTGCAGAGTGTGGCCCGATCCGAGGAGACTGCCTGATGAGCGATTCGCTGGCTGTTCAGCATTATGTGCCCGCCCAGACGCTGCAATGCTATCTGGACTCGCTGCTGCAGGAGGCAGCTGCCGATCTGGCGCTGGCCGAGCAGAGTATGCCCGATGTGCCGGTGTCCCCGGCGGCCGAGGCACGCACGCCGCAGGCGCTGTCCCCGGTGACCGTCCCGGTAGAGACTCCGGCGGTATCGGCAGAACCCGAGCCCACCCCGCAGGCGGCTGCTCCGGTGCCCGGCGGCAGCTGGCGCGAGCAGCCCTTCGATGCCTTGCTGTTCAATGTGGGCGGTCTGACCCTGGCGGTCCCGCTGGTGTCCCTTGGCAGCATTCACCCTCTGGATGGCCCCATCACTCCGCTGTTCGGTCAGCCGGACTGGTTCCTCGGCCTGCTGCCGACCGGGCAGGGCAGTCTCAGGGTAGTGGATACCGCCCGCTGGGTGATGCCCGAGCGGTACCATCCCGAGCTGCGTGAAGAGCTGCGTTACGTGATCTCCATCCAGGGGTTCGACTGGGGGCTGGCGGTACACAGCGTCAGCGAATCCATCCGTCTGGATCCGGCCCAGGTGAAATGGCGTTCGGGGGCGGGTAAACGGCCGTGGCTGGCCGGAACCGTCATCGACCACATGTGCGCCCTGCTGGATGTGGGAGCCCTGGCTGCGCTCATCAGCCACAGCAGTTGAGTCGCGCTGGTAAAGACACCGGGGCCCGTTTAGGATGCAACTATCGCCACCCTTCGAAGCCGAGCATGGCCGGGAACGGGGCATTGACGTCGAGATACGAGAACGATGAAGAACAACACTGCACAGACCGCCGAAGATCCGATTCTGCAATGGGTGACCTTTCGTCTGGATAACGAGACCTACGGGATCAATGTGATGCAGGTGCAGGAAGTCCTGCGCCACACCGAAATTGCTCCTGTTCCCGGCGCCCCCGAGTATGTGCTGGGCATCATCAACCTGCGTGGCAATGTGGTCACAGTGATCGACACCCGCCAGCGCTTCGGCCTGGCGCCGGCACCGGTGACCGAGCAGACCCGTATCGTGATCATCGAGGCGGACCGCCAGGTGGTCGGCATTCTGGTCGACAGTGTCGCCGAGGTGGTCTACCTGCGACAGTCCGAGATCGAGACCGCGCCGCACGTTGGTACTGACGAGGCGGCCAGGTTCATCCAGGGCGTATGCAACAAGAATGACGAGCTGCTGATTCTGGTCGATCTGGAAAAGATGATGACCGATGACGAGTGGGCAGAGTTGCAGGATATCTGACGCCCATGGATGAACGCTGGCTGCTTCTGGGCGCGGGGCTGCTGCTGGGGACACTGGTGTCGTTGCTGATTGCCAGCCTCCTCGGCCAGCGACGGCTGGCCCGCATCCAGCACGAGCAGCAGGCCCGGCTGGATGCCCGTATCGACAAGCTGGGACAGAAACTCGCGGAGTACCAGCAGAGCAATATCCGCATGGGCGAGGAGCTGCTCAGCCTGCGCGAGAAGCTGGGTCAGCTGGAAAACCGCCAGCAGCGGGTGGAGCAGCAGGATGTCCAGGGCATGCCCTACAACCAGGCCAGTCGACTGGTACAGATGGGCGCCAGTACCGATGACCTGATGCAGGCCTGTGGACTCAGTCGCAGCGAAGCCGAACTCATGCTCAAGCTGCACGGCCAGCGCGACTGACAGCTCCCCCATCCGGGCCCGACCCATATCCCCCTGCATCGTCTATGCTGTCTGGCATTTCCCCTTGCAATGCAGGCGACCATACATGAACAGGTTACTTACCACACTGATACTGGCCGGCAGCGCGTCCCTGGCGCAGGCGGACATGGCCACCCGCGCGGTGGACTACCACATCGACGGCGAAGTCTTCCAGGGGCTGCTGGTCTACGATGACAGCGTCACCGAGCCCCGTCCGGGATTGCTGATGGTGCCGAACTGGATGGGGGTCACCGAGAATGCGGCGAAGAAGGCCTGGCGCGCTGCCGGCAGTGACTATGTGGTGTTCATCGCCGACATGTACGGCAGGCACATCCGCCCGGCGGATGCTGCCCAGGCCGGTGCCGCCGCCGGTGCGGTGAAGGGTGACACCGAGCTGATGCGCACCCGGGTCAATGCCGCGCTGGAGGTGTTCCGTCAGGAGGCGGCCGAGCTGCTGGATACCTCCCGCATGGGCGCCATCGGCTTCTGTTTCGGTGGCACTTCGGTGCTGGAGCTGGCCCGGTCCGGCACAGCCCTCAGCGGCGTGGTGTCCTTCCACGGCAACCTGGATACCGGCCTGCCGGCCAAGCCGGGAGCAGTGAAGTCTCCGGTGCTGGTGTTGCATGGCGCGGACGATCCCTATGTCCCGCCGCAGCAGGTGGCCGACTTCGAGGCGGAAATGCGCAATGCCGGGACAGATGACTGGCAGCTGCTCAGCTTCGGCGGCGCGGTACACTCCTTCACCGATCCCACCGCCAATCTCCCCGGACAGGCCATGTATGATGCGCGGGTGGCCGACCGCGCCTTCCGCCAGATGCGGCTGTTCTTCGCCGAAACCATGGCGTTGCCTGTGCCGGACACCTCGCGCTGAGGCCCCGGCCAGAGGTCTTCCGATAGGGTCGGCGGGGCAGGGCAGGGATGACCATAACGGGTGATATTCAGCGCATGGATAACGGTGGCGGTGGCTGGAGTCCGCTGCGCCGCCGACGGATACTGGCAACAGACCAATAACAACAACAACCAGGGAGTTACACATGTCTAGACCTGAGCTGCCAGGCTGGCGCTGGGGGCCTTTCACCTTCCGCATGCCCTTCTACCACACCCGGCTGTATTGGCCGGAGCTGCTGCAGGGCATCTTCATCGCCGCTGCCACCGGGCTGTCGCTGATTCCCATCATGACCATGTTCTTCGGTCTGACCTTCGAGGAGGCGGTGGCGGCCTCCATGATCCATTCGATACTCATCAGCAGTGCCCTGATCGTGTTCGGCGAACCCTACGCGCCGGGCTGGCTGACTCCGGCGCTGCCGCTGGTACTGGCCTTCGCCATCGGCATAGGCGAGGACCCGAGTCTGCGCCTGCAGGCCATGGCCGCACTGTCGCTGGACTTCGCTCTGCTGCTGTTCGTGCTGGGTGTCACCGGGCTGGGCCGACGCTTCATTGTCTGGCTGCCGGACACCCTCAAGGCCGGCATCATTCTCGGCGCCGCGCTGGCGGCCCTCAAGCGGGTATTCATCGATGATGCGGAGCGATTTTTGCTGCAGCAGCCGATTGCCACGGCCCTGGCCTGTGCGGTCTGCCTGATCTTCGCCTTCTCGCTGCCCATGCAGCGCTGGCGCGAGAAATATCGCTGGGTAGCGCTGATCGCCGCGCTGGGGCTGCTGCCGGGCTTTCTGGTGGCAGCCGTTGTCGGCCCGCTGGTCGGCGAGGTGGACTACAACGTCCAGTGGGGCATCCTGATTCCGCCGGTTGGCGACATGTGGGCCAAGATGTCGCCGTTCTCCATCGGTTTTCCGAGTGTCGGTCTGATGCTCCAGGCCATGCCGCTGGCGCTGATCACCTACATCATCCTGTTCGGTGATCTGGTCACCGGCAACGAGGTCATTCTCGAAGGGCAGAAGAATCGCCCCGATGATCACATCGATATCAACCCGACCCGTTCTCACCTGGCCCTGGCGATCCGCAACGCACTGATGGGGGTCATCGCCCCGGTGTTCCCGACCCAGGGTGCCATGTGGACCGGCGTTCACGTGATCATCGTCCAGCGCTGGAAGCAGGGGCGTGAGGCCATGGACAGTCTGCACAGCGGACTCATCTCCTACTACGGGATGGGCATTCCGGTGCTGTTCTTCCTGCTGCCGCTGCTGACCGGTCTGCAGCCGCTGCTGGGCATTGCCCTGTCTCTGACCCTGGTGCTTACCGGCTTTGCCTGTGCCTATATCGCCATGGGCATTCCCACCAACAACGCCTCCCGCGGCGCGGTACTGATGATAGGTGCCGGCCTGGCCTTCTTCGAGCCCTGGGTAGGGCTGCTGTTCGGGGTTGCCACGACGCTGCTGCTGGTGGGCTGGGACACGGCGCCGGCACCGACAGCGGACGAGCTCAAGGTCGTCGATCCGCGCCGTGCAGGCCTTGAGCAGGAGGGCTGAATCCCGCACTGCCCCCGTGCTACCTCGGGAATGCTAGACTGCCGGCTCGGCAAAATGGCTTCCCGAGGTAATGCGTGCGCCCCCGTAGCGATAGTCAATATTCCGCTGGTCCGGTCAACTGGCGGATCATCCGCAGTCTGCTGCCCTATCTGAGCGAGTTCCGGGGACGGGTATTGCTCGCCATGGCCTGCCTGGTGCTGGCCAAACTGGCCGGTGTGGCGGTCCCCTGGGTGCTCAAGCTGATCGTCGAGCACTTCGAGAGCAGCCCCGAGTCGCTGATGCTGGTGCCCGTGGCCCTGCTGATCGGCTATGGTCTGCTGCGCTTTGCCACCGTGTTTTTCTCCGAGCTGCGCGACGCGGTATTCGCCCGGGTGGCCGAGCGGGCGATGCGTCGCATCTCCCTCAGGGTGTTCGAGCACCTGCATCGGCTTGACCTGAGCTTCCATCTGTCCCGACGTACCGGCGGACTGGCCCGGGATATCGAGCGGGGCACCAGCGGCATCAGCTTCCTGCTGCGCTTCATGGTGTTCAACATCATCCCGACGGTACTGGAGATCGCCCTGATCGCCGGCATCCTGCTGGTCAACTTCAGTCCGATGTACGCCCTGGCGGTGCTGGGGTCGGTGCTGGTGTACGGGCTGTTCACCATCAGTTTCACCGAGTGGCGGAACCGCTTTGTGCGCGAGAGCAACAAGCTGGACAACAGTTCCAATACCCGGGCGGTGGACAGCCTGCTGAACTACGAGACGGTGAAGTACTTCGGCAACGAGGCGTTCGAGGCGCGCCAGTACGATGCTCATCTGGCCGGGTGGGAGACCGCGAGAATGAAGACGCGGCTGTCGCTGTCGGCCCTGAATTCCGGTCAGGCCTTCATCATTGCCGGCTCGGTGACCCTGCTCATGGTAATGGCCGCCAGCCAGGTGGCCAGCGGCGCCATGACCCTGGGGGAGCTGGTGATGATCAACGCCTACATGATTCAGCTGTTCATCCCGCTCAACTTCCTCGGCTTCATCTACCGGGAGATCCGCGAGGCGCTGATCAACATCGAGCGCCTGTTCGGTCTGCTGGAGGCGCCGGTGAAGGTGCAGGACCTGCCCCAGGCGCCGGCGCTGCAGGTGACGGGGGGCGACGTCCGTTTCGAAGGCGTCTGCTTTGCCTATCAGGCGGACAGGCCCATACTGCACGATGTCAGCTTCACCATTCCCGCCGGCCATACCCTGGCCGTGGTCGGCCCCAGCGGGGCCGGCAAATCGACTCTGGCGCGCCTGTTGTTCCGGTTCCATGACGTGGATCAGGGCTGCATCCGTATCGATGGGCAGGATATCCGCGAGGTGACCCAGCAGAGCCTGCGCGCCCACATCGGCGTGGTGCCCCAGGATACCGTGCTGTTCAACGATACCATCGGTTTCAATATCGCCTACGGGCGCCCGGGAGCAACCGAGGCGGAGATCTGGGAGGCGCTGCGTCTGGCCCAGCTGGAGGAGTTCATCAAGCGCCTTCCCCAGGGGCTGGAAACCCAGGTGGGTGAACGTGGGCTCAAGCTGTCCGGCGGCGAAAAGCAGCGTATTGCCATCGCCCGGGTGCTGCTGAAGAATCCGCCGGTGCTGATTCTGGACGAGGCCACGGCGTCGCTGGACACCCATTCCGAACGGCGCATCCTGGACGCCCTGAATCTGGTCTCGCAAAGGCGTACGACACTGGCGATTGCCCATCGGCTGTCGACCATAGTCCATGCCGAGCAGATTCTGGTGCTGGATCAGGGCCGCATTGTCGAACGCGGCAGCCATCAGCAGCTGCTCGCTGCCAATGGCGCCTATGCCCGGCTGTGGGCCGAGCAACAAAAAACCGCCGACCCGTTGCCAGGCGGCGGTTCCTTGTCACACTGACAGTCTCAGAGGCCGAACACCCAGAACATCAGGTAGTAGGCCATGATGCCGACAATGGCGACGCCGGCGAGGTTGAGCTTGAAGCCGGCATTGATCATGTCGCTGATCTTCATGTGGCCGGTACCGAACACGATGGCGTTCGGCGGCGTGGCCACCGGCATCATGAAGGCGCAGCTGGCGGCAACGGCAGCGGGCACAGCGTAGAGGATCGGCGATACGTCCTGGCCGACGGCCAGAGCGCCTACCAGCGGCAGGAAGGCAGCGGCAGTGGCGGTGTTGCTGGTGACCTCGGTCAGGAACAGGATAACCGTAGTGATCAGCAGGACCATGGCCAGCACCGGCAGCGTGCCGAAGATGCCCAGGCTTTCCGCGATCCAGACTGCCAGTCCTGAGGAGCTGATGACGGCGGCCAGAGACAGGCCGCCACCGAACAGCAGCAGCACGCCCCAAGGCATGGTCGTGGTGGTTTCCCAGTCCATCAGGAACTGACGTTTCTTCAGGTCAACCGGAATCAGGAACATGATGATGGCTGAGGCTATGGCGATCACGGTGTCGTTCAGCCAGGGCAGGCTCTTGGCGAGCACCGGCTGGAAGATCCACGCGGCGGCGGTCAGCAGGAACATGATGCCGACCAGCTTCTCACCGCGGCTCATCGGCCCCAGGTCGACCAGTTGCTGGCGCAGCAGATCCCGGCTGTTGCTGGAGGTCAGGCCGAAGTCCTTCCGGGACAGCATGAACCAGACCACCACCAGCATGGTCAGGGCAATCGGCACGCCGATCAGCATCCATTGGGCAAAGCCGATCTGGATGTCGTATTCGCTGGACAGGAAGCCGGCGAGCAATGCGTTGGGCGGCGTGCCGATCAGGGTGCCGATACCGCCGATGCTGGCTGCATAGGCAATACCCAGCAGCAGGGCGACCGCATACTTGCGCACCGCTTCGGGCTGATCGCCGTCATACATGCTGACCACGGACAGGCCAATGGGCAGCATCATGATCGCGGTCGCCGTGTTGCTTACCCACATGCTGAGGAAGGCAGTGGCGATCATGAAACCACCGATCTGGTGGCTGGGCTTGCTGCCCACCGCCAGCAATACGCTCAGTGCGATGCGCTTGTGCAGATTCCAGCGCTGCATGGCCAGTCCCAGAACAAAGCCGCCCATGAACAGGAAAATGGTGGGGTTGGCATAGGGGGTCGTAGCCTGGGCAACAGTGCCCAGGCCAAGCGCGGGGACCAGTACGATCGGCAGCAGGGAGGTGGCCGGGATCGGAATCGCTTCGGTTGACCACCAGGCTGCCAACAGGAACATCAGACCTGCCGCCTTCCAGGCGGGCTCGCTCATGCCGCCGGGGGCAGGTAGTATCAGAGTGGCCACGAGGAGGGCAATGCCCACCAGCAGGCCGACGATCCGCGAAACGGGAATGCCGCTGGGATGGGTATTATCGAGTTCAAGCATCTTTTTTTTCCGTGTCAGGGATTGAAAACCGGTGACGTCCATCGCAGTGGGAGCCGGGGTCCCGAGCTGCAATTTTCGGCAAGCCGGAAATTGTGCCGGACTGGCTTGATGGAAAACCACTCTGGCGCCGCGCTTTTAGTCTAGTAGACACAGGGACGTTTTTATGCGGGGCTTCTCATTGTGGTGCGTAGGGGGTAAAAAGGCTCTTTTATTACTGCCCTGGCAAGGACAGGCTTAATCCATGCGATTGAAATGCATCAAACTGGCAGGCTTCAAGTCCTTCGTGGATCCGACCACTGTTCACTTCCCGAGCAACATGGCGGCCGTGGTCGGGCCCAACGGCTGTGGCAAGTCCAACATCATTGATGCGGTGCGCTGGGTCATGGGCGAGAGTTCAGCCAAGAACCTGCGTGGGGAGTCGATGACCGACGTCATCTTCAACGGCTCCAACACCCGCAAGCCGGTCGGTCAGGCCTCCATCGAGCTGGTGTTCGACAACAGCGACGGTACCCTCCAGGGCGAATACGCAGGCTACAACGAGATCTCCATCCGCCGCAAGGTGACCCGGGAAGGGCAGAACCAGTACTTCCTCAACGGTACCAAATGCCGCCGCCGGGACATTACCGACATCTTTCTCGGCACCGGGCTGGGGCCGCGCAGCTATTCGATCATCGAACAGGGCATGATTTCCAAGCTCATCGAGGCCAAGCCCGACGAGCTCCGCCTGTTCATCGAAGAGGCCGCCGGCATCTCCAAATACAAGGAGCGCCGGCGCGAAACCGAGAATCGCATCCGCCGTACCCATGAGAACCTCGAGCGTCTGACCGATCTGCGCGAGGAGCTGGAGCGTCAGTTGGCACATCTGCATCGTCAGGCGCAGGCTGCCGAGAAGTACAAGGCCTGGAAGGCCGAGGAACGTCAGCTCAAGGCCCAGCTGCAGGCCCTGCGCTGGCAGAGCCTGGATACCCAGACCCGGGAGCGGGAGCAGGAAGTACGCAGTCTCGAGGTTGCGCTGGAGGCGGTGATCGCCGAGCAGCGCAACGCCGACAGCGAGATCGAGAAGTGGCGCGATCAGCACACCGAGCTGAACGACAGTTTCAATCAGGTGCAGGCGCGCTATTACAGCATCGGTGCCGATATCAGCCGCATCGAGCAGGCGCTGCAGTTCAACCGGGACCGCCAGCGGCAGCTGCAGGAGGACCTGCAGCAGGCCGACCAGGCCTGGGCAGAGGCGCAGAGTCACCTGAGCCAGGATCAGGCGCTGCTTGCCGATCTGACCGCAGAGCTGGCGCGTATCGAACCCGAGCTGGAAATGGCCGGTATGGCGGATGAGGACACCGCACAGGCGAGCCTTGCCGCCGAAGAGGCCATGCAACAGTGGCAGGCCCGCTGGGACGAGTTCAACCAGCGGGCCAGTGCCACCCGCCAGCAGGCGGAAGTGGCCCAGTCACGGATCCGCCATCTGGAGCAGAGCGTGGAGCGCTTCGGTGACCGCCTGCGGCGCCTGGAAGAGGAGGGTGGCGGCCTCGACTCGGGCGGCCTGGAGGAGGATGTGGCTGCACTGGCAGAGCAGCTGGCTGAGCTCGAGCTGCGTGCCGAAACCGATCAGCAGCAGCTCGACGAGGTTGCAGGCAGCCTGCAGCGTGAACGCCAGGCGCTGGAGGCCGCCGCCCAGGAACTGGATATCCGCCGCGGAGAATATCAGCGCAGCGGCGGACGTCTGGCTTCGCTCGAAGCCCTGCAGCAGGCAGCCCTGGACCAGGGGGCGGGGGTGCAGAAGTGGCTGCGCGAGCAGGGGCTGGAAGATGCACAGGTACTGGCGACGCGCCTGCAGGTGGAACCCGGTTGGGAACGAGCGGTGGAAACCGTGCTCGCCGCCGATCTGCAGGCGATCAGCCTTGACTCCCTGGACGCTGTGCAGGACATGCTGGGCAGCTTTACCCATGGGCAACTGCGTCTGGTGGATGCCCTTCCCGCTGACGGATCGCCCGCCGCCGGGGACAGTCTGCTGGCCCGGGTTTCCTCGCCGCTGGCGCTGGAGCCCTGGCTCGGTCACGTGCGTACCGCTGCGGATCTGCCGCAGGCGCTGGCTCTGCGCGACAGCCTCGCCAGCCACGAATCCATCGTCACGCCTGCCGGGCACTGGATAGGCCCCAATTGGCTGCGCTTTCGCGCGGGCGATGACCAGGAAGCGGGGGTGCTGGCCCGTCAGCAGGAGATGCAGCAGCTGCAGGCCAGTCTGGAGGAGCAGGAGGCTCGGCTGGCCGAAGGTGAGGAACAGCTGGCCCTGCACCGCGAGCGAATTCAGCACCATGAGCAGCAACGTGATGCCCTGCAACAGGGACTGGCCAGGTTGGGCCGGGAGCAGGGTGAGCTCAAGGCGCGCAACTCGGCGCTGCAGGTCAGGCTCGAGCAGATGCACGCCCGTCGTCAGCGCATTGCCGCTGACCTCGAGGACATCCGCGCCCAGCGCAGCGAAGAGCTTGAGCAACTGGCCGAAGCGCGAATGGTACTGCAGGAAGCGCTCGATCTCATGGCGGCCGACGCCGAGCAGCGTGAGCAGCTGACGCAGCAGCGCGAGCAGGTACGCGGTCAGCTCGAGGCCGCCCGGGAACAGTCACGGCAGAACCGGGACAGGGCGCATCAACTGGCGCTGCGCGTGCAGTCGCTGCGCGCGCAACTGGAATCCACCCGCCAGGGGCTGGAGCGTCTGCATGCCCAGACCGAGCGGCTGGCCGAGCGCCGGGAACAGCTGCAGATGCAGCTGGAGGAGGCCCGGGATCCGGAAGAGGATCAGCGCATGGAGCTGGAGGCGTTGCTGGAACGCCGGATCCAGGCCGAAGAAGATCTGGGTATTGCCCGCCAGGCGCTGGAACAGGTGGACCAGCAGATGCGCGAGCAGGAGCGCAGGCGCAGTCAGGCCGAGCAGCAGGCCCAGGTGCTGCGGACCCAGCTGGATGATCGGCGCCTGCTGACCCGGGACATGCAGACCCGTCGCCAGGGGCTGCAGGAACAGCTGCTGGAAGCCGGGTACGATCTGCGCACGGTACTGACAACCCTGCCGGAAGGGGCCACCGAGGCAGACTGGGAACAGCAGCTGGCACGGCTGGACGCCCAGATCCAGCGCCTGGGCGCGATCAACCTGGCCGCCATCGAGGAGTACGAGCAGCAGTCCGAGCGCAAGCGTTATCTCGATGCCCAGAATGCGGATCTGGAAGAGGCTCTGCAGACGCTGGAGCAGGTGATCCGCAAGATCGACAAGGAAACCCGCAATCGCTTCAAGGAAACCTTCGACAAGGTCAACGGCGGGTTGCAGCATCTGTTTCCCAAGGTGTTCGGCGGCGGCAGTGCCTGGCTGGAACTGACCGGGGATGATCTGCTGGACACCGGGGTCACCATCATGGCCCGTCCGCCGGGCAAGAAGAACAGCACCATCCACCTGCTGTCCGGTGGGGAAAAGGCACTGACCGCGATCGCCCTGGTGTTCTCCATCTTCCAGCTCAACCCGGCACCCTTCTGCATGCTGGATGAGGTCGATGCCCCGCTGGACGATGCGAACGTGGGGCGTTACGCGCGCATGGTCAAGGAGATGTCCGATCGGGTTCAGTTCATCTATATCACCCACAACAAGATAGCCATGGAGATGGCCGATCAGCTGATGGGGGTGACCATGCATGAACCCGGATGTTCACGCCTGGTCTCAGTGAATGTCGAGGAGGCGGCGGCACTGGCGGAAGTATAGAATCGCCCGGTGCAAACTCCCCTGCGGGCATGTTACTGTCTTGCATGGGTGAAAGTATGTTGTGGAAATGACGGGCTCCGGGATGTCGTGCGGTGCCCGCCAGTGCACTGCCCAACGGTTACGGCAAAACAGACGGGAACACATTATTCATGGATTTTGGTTTGCGTGAATGGCTGATCATCATCGGCCTTCTGGTTATCGCGGGGATCCTTTTCGACGGCTGGCGGCGCATGGGTGGACGCTCGCGCATACGCCTGAAGCTGGAGCGCAATCTGCGAGACCTCCCTGATGCTCCTGATCACGATGAGCTGCTCGGTCCGGCCCGCATCGTTTCCCGCGCCGACAGGGCAGAGCCGTCCCTCAGCGAGGAATTCGGTCCGGCTACCGACGTCGACGTCGCCGAGCAGCCGCGCCAGCCCCAGCAGGTCGGACTGGATCTGGACGAGCCCGAGGAGGCCCCGGTTTCGCAGCCGCAGGCCCGGCGTGGCGCGCGCAAATCCCGGGTGGAGGATGAGGAGCCGGCGACCGCGTCCGCCAGCGTTTCCTCTGCAGCATCCGGTGCCGCGGCGGCCAGCGAGCCGGCACCCGTGGATGAGGTGCTGGTCATCCATGTGGTCTCGCGCAGTGAGGAGGGTTTCCCGGGTGCGGCTCTGTTGCAGAGCATCATGGAGAGCGGCCTGCGCTTCGGCGACATGGATATCTTTCACCGCCACGAAAGCATGACCGGGTACGGGGATGTGCTGTTCTCCATGGCCAACGCCCTGAAGCCCGGCACCTTCGATCCGGATGCCCTGGAACACAGCCATGTTCGTGCCGTCAGCTTCTTCATGGGGCTTCCCGGTCCGCGGCATCCCAAGCAGGCTCTGGATCTGATGATTGCCGCCGCACGCAAGGTCGGGCAGGAGCTGGGAGGCGACCTCAAGGATGAGCACCGCAGCGTGCTCACCGCCCAGACCATAGAGCATTACCGCCAGCGCATCGCGGAGTTCGAGCGCAAGCGCATGAGCCATCGCCGCTGAGTTCCATCCGGGCGGGTCCACCCGCCCGTGTCCCCCTGCGCGCTGAGGCCCGGGCGCAATTTCCCCTGTCATCCCTGCTACAATCACTGGCCCTGTTCCACCCCGGTGCCACAAGACATCATGACCGTACAACCCGATCCGGCCCTGCGCGTCAAAGAACTGCGCGATCTTATCGACCAGCACAACTACAGCTACTACGTGCTCGATGAACCCACCGTGCCCGATGCGGAGTACGACCGTCTGTTCACGGAGCTGCGGGCGCTGGAAGAGGCCAACCCGGATCTGGTGACGCCGGACTCCCCGACGCAGCGGGTGGGCGGCCTGGCCTCCGGCGCCTTCGGCCAGGTCCGCCATGAAGTGCCCATGCTCAGCCTGGGCAATGCCTTTGCCGAATCGGACATGCTGGACTTCGACCGTCGCATCCGCCGCACCCTGGACCTGCCTGAGGGTGACCTGTTTGCCGCAGGCAGCAGTGTGGCCTATTGCTGCGAACCCAAGCTCGACGGTCTGGCCATCAGCCTGCTGTATGAGGATGGCGTGCTCACTCGGGGAGCCACCCGGGGTGATGGCACCACCGGCGAGGACATTACCGCCAATGTGCGTACCGTGCGCAACATTCCGCTGCGGCTGCGCGGTGAAGGATGGCCGGCTGTTCTGGAGGTGCGGGGTGAGGTCTACATGCCCAAGGCCGGCTTCGAGCGGTTGAACGCCGAGGCCCGGGAAACCGGGGGCAAGACCTTCGCCAACCCGCGCAATGCGGCGGCCGGCTCCCTGCGTCAGCTGGACTCGGGCATCACTGCCCGTCGTCCCCTGGAATTCTGCAGTTACGGCATAGGCCGTTTCGAGGGGGAGCTGCCGGACACCCAGGTCGGCATACTGCATCGGCTGCGGGACTGGGGAATGCCGATCAGCCGGGAGCTGAAGCTGGTCGAGGGTATCGACGGCTGCCTGGACTACTATCGGGACATCGGCGAGCGACGCAGCAGTCTGCCCTACGAGATAGATGGTGTGGTGTTCAAGGTCAATGATCTGGGCTGGCAGCGCGAGCTCGGCTTCCGCGCCCGTGAGCCGCGCTGGGCCATCGCCCACAAGTTTCCCGCCAGCGAGGAGATGACCGAGTTGCTGGATGTGGAATTCCAGGTCGGCCGCACCGGCGCGGTTACCCCGGTAGCGCGATTGCGCCCGGTGCAGGTGGCCGGGGTGACGGTATCCAATGCCACCCTGCATAACATGGACGAAGTGCAGCGCCTCGGTGTGATGATCGGCGATACCGTGATCATCCGCCGTGCCGGCGATGTCATTCCCCAGGTCATGCAGGTGGTGACCGACCTGCGACCCGCCGATGCACGCCCGGTGCAGATTCCCGAACACTGCCCGGTGTGTGGCTCGGCGGTGGAACGTACCCAGCTGGTCAAGCGCGGGCGGGGCAGGCAGACGGTTACCGAAGGCGCGGTGTACCGCTGTGTCGGCCGACTGGCCTGCAAGGCGCAGCTCAAGCAGGCGATCATCCATTTCGTCTCCCGTCGGGCAATGGACATCGACGGGCTCGGCGAGAAGATCGTCGAGCAGTTGATCGAGCGGGAGATGATTGCCTCACCTGCCGACCTCTATGCGCTGACCTATGATCAGGTCGTTACCCTGGATGGCTTCGCGGAGGTGTCGACCAACAATCTGCTGCTGGCCATCCAGCAGAGCAAACAGGCGAACCTGGCCCGCTTCATCTACGCCCTGGGCATTCCCGATGTGGGGGAGGAGACCGCCAAGCTGCTGGCCCGCGCCCTGGGATCACTGGAGCGCATCAGCCAGGCGCGCCCCGAGGTGCTGCAGTTCCTCCCCGAGATCGGTGCCGAGGTCGCACACGAGATCACCGCCTTCTTCGAGGATGAACACAACCGCAAGGTGATCCGCCAATTGCTCGAACGCGGCGTGCAGCTGCAGGAGGAGGGCGATCTGGCGCCGGAGTTCGCCGCCAGTGTCAGCCTGGGTGAGTTCCTCGCCCGGCTGGAAATTCCCTCGGTCGCCGCCACCAGTGCCCAGCGCCTGGCCGAACGTTTCGGCAGCCTGTTGGCGATTATCGAAGCCGACTGGCTGGACCTGAAACAGGTTGAGCGGCTCAACGAGAAGGCGATCCGGAGTCTGCGCGATTATTTCGCCGATGCCAGCACGCGTCAGCGGGTGCTGGATATCGAGCAACAGCTGCGGGATTTCGGCATGCACTGGGAAAGCCCCCGCAGTCAGAGCGGCGAGTTGCCCCTGGGCGGCCAGACCTGGGTGCTGACCGGCACCCTGGAAGCCTTTTCCCGGGACGTGGCCAAGGAGTATCTGGAGCGTCTGGGCGCCAAGGTCGCTGGCAGTGTATCGAGCAAGACCCACTGCGTGGTCGCCGGGCCGGGCGCCGGCAGCAAGCTGGCGCGGGCCGAACAGCTCGGTATTCCGGTGCTGGACGAGGCCGGCCTGCTGCAGCTGCTGGCCGACCACGGAATCACGCCCTGATGCACAGCGTCATCCTGGCCCCGATGGAGGGGCTGGTGGACGCGCCCATGCGCGATATTCTCACCCGCATCGGTGGTATCGATCGCTGCGTCAGTGAGTTCATCCGGGTGACCGATGGCCCGCTGCACCCGGCGGCCCTGCACCGTATCCTCCCTGAAAGCCGTCAAGGCTGGCGTACTGCAGCGGGAGTGCCGGTGCATCCGCAGCTGCTCGGCTCCGATCCGGACTGGCTGGCGCACAATGGAGCCTGGCTGGCCGACCTGGGTGCACCGGCGGTGGACCTGAATTTCGGTTGCCCGGCCAAGACAGTCAACCGTCACCGTGGCGGCGCCACACTGCTGCGCGAGCCGGAAACCCTCTACCGTATCGTCTCGGCAATGCGCGCGGCGCTCCCCGCCCGGGTCCCGGTCACGGCCAAGATGCGCCTGGGCTACAGCGATACCAGTCAGACCCTCGAATGTGCCCGGGCCCTGGCTGACGGGGGCGCTGCAGAGATTGCCGTTCACGCTCGCACCCGTGAACAGGGCTATCGCCCGCCGGCGGACTGGACCTGGCTGGCCCGGGTACGCGAGGCGGTGTCGGTGCCCGTGGTGGCCAACGGCGATGTCGTCGATCTGCAGACCTACCGGGAGATACGACGGGTCAGCGGTTGCGAGCAGGTGATGATAGGCCGTGGCCTGGTTGCCTGTCCGGATCTGGCGCTGGTCATCCAGCGCAGCTGTTCAGGGGAAGCGGCAGCGGCGATGGGCTGGGAATCCCTGCATCCCTGGCTGGTGGATTTCTATGCCCAGGTACGCGAACGGGTGGTCGATCGCCACGTGCCCGGTCGGCTCAAGCAGTGGCTGGCCATGCTGGCGGGCGTCTATCCCCAGGCGCGGATACTGTTCGATCAGATCCGCCGGCAGACCTGTGCCGATCAGGTGGCTGAGCTGCTGGAGCAGGGCAGTGCAGCTCAGCTGCTCGCGGCGCCGTCCAGCACCTGCTGACGGAAGGCGGTGGGGCTCATGCCGGTCCAGCGGCGGAAGGCCCGGGTGAAGCTGCTCGGGTCGAGAAACCCCAGCTCATAGGCGATGCTGGTCAGCGACAGCTCCCCCTCACCGATCATGCGAATGGCGGTTTCCCGGCGCACTTCGTCCACCAGCTGTTCGTAGGAGGTCCCTTCCTGGCTCAGCTTGCGGCGCAGGTGGCGTGGGCTGATGTTCATCGGACTGGCCACCCGTTCCACGCTGATATCGCCGGAGCCGAGCAGCAGCTGAATGCGGCGTTTGACCTGCTCCACCAGATCATGGGAAGGCTGGCTGGCGAGGATGTCCTGCAGGGTATCGATCAGCCGCGAGCAGATGAAGGCATCCGCGGTTACCAGTGGCGTCTCCAGCAGGCCCAGCGGCATGGTCAGCGAACAGACCGGACCGGAAACCACCTCATCACATTCCAGCAGGCGATGACACTCCGCCAGTTCCTCGGGAGGACGGCGCAGGGTGGCACGGCGGAACAGACCCTTGCCCGAGTCGTCCAGCTGTCGGAGGATCTGGCCCAGATAGCCGATCACCGCCTCCAGATGCTGGGGGTGGGGCTCGCCGACCGGTGTCAGCAACAGATGGGATTCGCCAATGTCCCGGCGCAGTTCCACGCGTACCTGGGTGCTCATGATGGGAAAGAAGCGAGTCAGATGTTCCAGCGCGGCGCCTATGCTGGCGGACGTGCTGGCGGCCAGGGCCAGCAGGCCCATGGCCGAGGGTGAATGAATCCGGTTCAGGCGCAGGCCGAACAGGTCGTCCCCGGCCAGCCGCAGCGCTTCGCTCCAGATCAGATTGGCATTGGCCTGCTCGATGAAGAGCGAGGCGGGCAGCGGGCTTCTGGTCAGCTCCTGTGCAAGGCTGGAATGACTGAGGCTCAGGCCGTACTGGGCCAATGCTCGCTCCATGATCAACACCCAGTGGGCGTGCTCACGAATCCGACTTCTCTTGTTGTCCATACTGCTTCCCAGCATAGAGCTCCCATTATTCTGTGGTGACAGAAGCTCGTTCTGTCTCTGGAGTCATCTCGGGTGGGCGCAGAGCTGCGCCAGGAACTGTAAAATGATGTTTCGCTGTGCAAAATTAGGCGTTATTCCCGTCTTCCCGGAATCACCGGCCTGACCCCTTTGGGGGATGGTCAACTGGGGAAGACAGAAAAGATCGGCACCAAGCCGCACGGCTGTTACAAAGGCCCAAGGCAGGGCTGTTTTAGCAGACATCTCCACGGCATGCAATCTGGGGCGAAGGGGGATTTTCGGGGGGGATGGCAGATTGGCTTCACTGTACTTATAAACCTTATTTCTCCGGTGAATGGCCGTGCAGGACAAGTGAATTGGCCGTCAGGGGCAGGTTGTTTTGCCGGCGCTCATGACAGACTCGGCAGTGTCCTGAACGTGTCGACTGATACACAGGTTCATGTCACCCAAACGGAGCAACACAATGACAAAAAAAATGCATGCTTGGTCGCTCGCGGCCTTGCC
>Ga0209075_1002001_pt1 | contig 18578 bp, 14 predicted proteins | sample Stecom2011_FD_187523 | JGI IMG/M metagenome (GOLD analysis project Ga0209075, IMG submission 187523) | Agricultural soil microbial communities from Utah to study Nitrogen management - Steer compost 2011 (SPAdes) (version 2) | ecosystem: Environmental > Terrestrial > Soil > Agricultural land...
ATTAACTTAATAAAAAAATCATCAATGAAAAAACAAATTCTTTTTGCAGCAGCAACTATGTTTGCACTTGCATTTACTTCATGTAAGAAATATGAAGTTTCTGAACCTCTAAACCTATCCGAATTACGTAAAGTTACAATTCAAGGAAGCTTGTTTGCTGAATTAGACGAAACAAATGCTGGATTAGAAAAAGCACCACAAGGTTTAAAAATTACAGTTTCTGTTCCATTTTCGGATTATAACCCAAACACTACATCTGGAAATCACATTGTAACGACAACTACTGACGCCAATGGTAATTTCTCAATTCAAGTACCAGTAGTATCAAATGGAGTTGATGCTACCATCTCTTTTGAGAGCTTTACAACGGATGTTCTTGAAATCATGGGGGCTCACTACAATTTAGAGGGATCTACTCAATTCAAACTTTCAAATTCAACAGTTTCTGGTTTAGGTACTGGTAACTCTCTTGAAACAATTGATTTAGGGACGTTACAATATGTATCAAGTTTTACAGATCCTAATGCCAATACTTTTGTCCCTACAACTTCTGTTATGTTCGAAGGAATACTTGAATACGAAAGTTCTTTAACAGCAAGTTTAATTGGAGGTCCAGACAGTACTGTCTACACACCAGTTCCTGAAGGAACAGTTTTAATTGTAGATATTTATTCAGAAGATGAATTTGGAAGAGAGTTTTATCAATCAAAAACTGTAACAGTAATGGCAGGTGGTAACTACCAAATTGAAGTTCCGTTAGTTAAAAACGGATATGCTGATTTAGAATTCTATATTGACGAGATCCTACAGTACAATGATGTAGTCAATACTCAAAACTACTTATACCAATACCAAGATGGAATTTCAGAAACTTTATACTTTGTTGATTATACAAATAAAGATTACCAATTCAACAAGGGGTTATTAGTTCAAACATTAAATTAATTAACTTTTTTATTAATAGATTAAATCAATGAAAATGAGAAAGTTTTTAATAGTATGTATTTCTGTTTTGTGTGCTGCACCAACGATTGTTGGACAGGAGGGTACAAAAGACCATTCAGAATTGTTTCCAAAAGCAGGTGATTACTCCTTAGGTTTAGACATGGGGAATGTAATCAAATTTATAGGAAACAGCTTTAGTTCTGCTGGAACAGCAAACTTCCCAGCGAACAGTATTGTAGAACCATCTATAACTGCTGTAGCTGTAAGTCCTACAATTTATGGAAGGTATTTTTTAACCGACAACATGGCGACGAGAGTTCGTCTTGGAGTTGGGGTAAACAATACAACTTCACGTGCTTTTGTATATGATGATGTGGCCAACATCGATAATCCATTAAATGATGATGTATTAACGTATGAGAAAACAGTTGACGAACTAAAAAGTCGCAACAATCAGTATGAGTTAGGTATAGGTTTAGAGTTAAGAAAGAATTTATGGAGAATGCAGGGATATGCAGGAGCCGAAGTTCTTGGAGCATACATCCATGAGAGATCATTTTCTACTTATGGTAATGCAATAAGTTCTACAAATCACACACCTACAACATATGATTTTGTTAATGCTACAACAGCAACACCAACGCACAGAGACTTAGATACAAAAGGTGGGAATACATTCCACTTTGGAGGAGGTCTATATGCTGGAGCTGATTTCTTTATCACAAGAAACATTTCTATAGGTGCTGAGTTCAACCTTTTCATTTTTGGAACTCGTTCTACTGAAAAGATTGGAACTGTTGAAACATATAAATTAGACCAAGTTTATGTTGGTGAGAATAAAATAACACCAATTACTGGTGGTTTTGCAACTCGTTCTCTTGGAACATTTAACATTAGTGTTTATTTCTAATTGAGGATAAGTTTCTACTTAACATTAGAGGTTGTTCATTTTGAACAACCTCTTTTTTTTTCTAATAATTTCCAACATATTCCAAGTAGTACGTTCTGATTAAACTATTAACATCTTTTAAATAGCTATGTAAGTTTGAGTTTACTTTTAAAGGATTCATTCAACAATAAGGTAGATATTATCATTTATTTATGAAAAACATGATAAAATCAATTAGTCTTAACTATTTTTGAACCAAATAATACAGAAAGAAAATATGCCAAAATTATCGTTAAAAGCCATCAGCATGCCTTCTTCACCAATTAGAAAATTGGTTCCATTTTCAGAGGCGGCAAAGAGACAAGGAAAACACGTAATCCATTTAAACATAGGTCAGCCCGACATTGAAACACCTGAAGTTGCTCGAGATGCAGTGAGAAACGCAGATGTTAGGGTATTAGAATACTCACATTCAGCAGGTTTCGAATCATACAGAAAAGGATTAGCTGAATACTATTCTAAAAATGACATTCATATTACAGAAGATGAGATCATTGTTACCACTGGTGGTTCTGAAGCTTTACTTTTTGGTTTTTCAGTAGGACTTAATCCAGGAGATGAAGTTATTATTCCAGAACCATTTTATGCAAACTATAATGGATTTGCTGCCGCAGCAGGAATTAACATTGTACCGGTTACCTCATCTATTGAAAATGGATTTGCATTGCCTTCAATAGAGGAATTTGAAAAGAAGATTTCTTCAAAAACTAAAGCAATATTAATTTGCAACCCTGGGAATCCTACAGGATATTTATACTCACAAGAAGAGTTGGAAAAACTTGGGGCACTTGTTCAAAGTCATGATTTATTTCTATTTGCTGATGAAGTGTACAGAGAGTTTTGCTACGATGGTGCAAAACCATTTTCAGTAATGAATTTAAAAGGAGTAGAAGAGAATGTAGTTTTAATTGACTCCGTTTCGAAACGTTACTCTATGTGTGGTGCTCGAATCGGAGCTTTAATTTCAAGAAATAAGGAATTTATGGATGGAGCAATGAAGTTCGCGCAAACACGCCTCTCACCCCCTACCTATGCACAGATTGCAGCTGAAGGAGCTTTAAAAACTCCTCAAAAATACTTTGATGATGTTATTGAAGAATATGTTGCACGCCGTGACATTATGGTTGACGGCCTAAATAAAATTAAAGGGGTGTTTTGTCCAAAACCTAAAGGTGCGTTCTACGCTGTTGCAACATTCCCAGTAAAAGACACTGAACATTTCGCGCAATGGCTTTTAGAAGACTTTGATTTTGAAGGGAACACTGTTATGATGGCACCACTAAGTGGGTTTTACGCTACTCCTGGTTTAGGGAAGAATGAAGCACGTATTGCCTATGTACTAGAAAAGAAAGAGCTTGAATTGGCTTTGGTTTGTCTTGAGAAAGCATTAGAAGAATACCCTTACACAACTTATTAAAATTGAACTTTGAGTATCAAACAAAATATAAAATTAGCGGCTGACGCAGTCGTTTTCAGCTTTGATGAAACTGGATTATACATTCTATTAATTGAAAGAAAGAATCCGGCAAATGGAAAGAGTTGGGCTGTTCCGGGAGGTTTTATCGAAGACAATGAGACTCCTGAAAATGCTGCAGTAAGAGAATTAAAAGAAGAAACTGGAGTTTCTCTTAAATTCATGAAGCAATTCCAAACTTTTGGAGAAGTCAAGCGCGATCCGAGGTTTCGTGTTGTTTCAATTGCTCATTATATATTAATGAACAAGAAAGGAGTTACACCTAAAGCAAATGACGATGCAAAAACTGCGCAATGGGTAAATCTAAAAGACTTACCAGCGTTGGCCTTCGATCATGATGAAATGGTGAGAATAGCTTTTCATAAATTACAAAGAAGTCTATCGTCACTTTCAATAGATTGCATGAACGAAACACCAAGTTTAGAAGACGTGAAGCTTATTTCAAAACATTTGAATAAAGTGAAATTAAGATAGGTAATCACTACTCAGTAACTATTCAGAGTTTAAAGAAACAAAAATGGCAGCCAAAATTGACTGCCATTTTTTTTACCTCAGAGCTTGAGTTTTAATTCAACTCTAATATTTTAACCTCAGTTCTTCTATTTTCTTGATGTTCATCTTCAGAACAATTTACACCATCCTTACATCTATTCACTAATTTTGTTTCTCCATAACCTTTGGCTATAATGTCACTTTTAGGAACACCCTTTTCTAAAAGATAATCAACACAGCTCTGTGCTCTTCTTTGTGAAAGAGATAAGTTATAAGCATTCCCTCCACGTGAATCGGTATGAGAACTCAATTCTATCTTAATATCATTTGACAATAAGAAGTTCGCTAGCTTATCCAAAGAAACTTTACTTTCTTCTCTAAGACTTGCTTTGGCCAAATCATAAAATATGTTCTCTATTTTAAAGACTTCACCTTTCTTAATTCTCACCATTTCCAGAACCAACTCTACTTGTTTATCTTGATAGTTTTGTGTTACAAATGTTTTTTCAGCATCCAAATATCCCTTTTTAGAAGACCGCGTTAAATATTTGCTGTGGCGATCAACTGCTCCATATACATAGCCTATGCTATCAGTATAGAGTAAAGTATCCTTCCCAGTCTTTGGATTGTATATACCTACTGCTGCATCGCTGATAGACTTCTTGTCACTCTCTCTAATAACAAGAATACGCGCATTGATAAACAATGGATTCATCATCATATCGTAAACCAATGAAATATCGCTATAAATCTCATGAGTACTAAAGTCAATTTTTTCATCCAATTCAAAGTTTGGTTTCTCTATGCGAATGGCATAATCTTTTTCCATATCAACATTTGTTGTTACATACCCTTCATTATTGGTCACCAGGACTATGGTATCATTGGTTTCTAAATCAATCAAAAGCACCTCTTGATCCAAAATTGGTTCCTTATCTTTATAATTTGCCAATACATTTACCCTCAGATTAATAATTGGAAAATCTTTTTTCCAACTATAAATTCTATCTACAAAATCTCTCCTATTGGATGAAAAGTAGCCTTGCGTCAGAGAATCACCTACAATAAGACCAAAGTCATCTGCTGCCGTATTTATTCCACCTCCCATATTTATAGGAACACTGTTTTCTTTATTCAAATCAATATAATAGATATCCAATCCTCCTAACCCTAAACGACCATTAGAAGCGAAGTACAATTTATTGTCTTTACTCACGAAAGGAAACATCTCTTCTCCCTCTGTATTTACTTTCTCGAAGTTGACTGGTTCTTGCCATTCTCCATTTTTAAGATCACTATAAAAGATATCAGTTTTACCTATTGTTCCTTCACGATCAGAAATAAAATAGACTCTTTTTCCATCTAATGAATAACAACCGTGTCCAGTATTTGATTCTTTATCAGAAAAAGGAAACATTTTAAGAGGCCCCCATTCGTTTTTACGATTTTTGACACTTGTATATAGTGAAAGTGAACGCACCCCTTCTTTCTTTTCTTTTCCACTTAGGTTCTTAGTCAGAAGCATTTCATTTCCTTCTGCATTGAACGCTACAGGTCCATCATGCTTGCGCGAAAAGAACTCTCCAGCTAATGGCTTAGGTTTTGACCATTCTCCTTCTTTCTTTTCTGTATAAAGAAGATTAGTAAAGAAAGAGTCATCCCAAGCATACTTTCCTGTCAAAAAACCTTTATCGGAAGATTTTGTTGCAAAGACTATCCCTTTCTCATAATAGATTGGGGCGAAATCACCAAGATCAGAATTGAAGTCCATCACCTCTGTTTGGTTTATCTTAGCCATCTTTTTAATATCATTCAATTTTTCACCTTCAACACTTAAAAGTTTGAAGTATTTATTCTCTGGAAAAAGGATCAATGCTTTTCTTGCTTCGTCTACAGACTTATCATAAGCCTCAAGCATTCTTAGTTGATCAATATAATCCATATACTGACTTTCATTTAATGCTTTTACATCAAGTTTAAGCAGACTCCCATAGTACTTATTTGACATTCTGTAGCTAACGATCTTACCATTAGAAATAGCAGCACGCAACACATACTCTCTTTCACCTTTATCTTTTGAAAGGAACTTATCAGCCAATTCACTGTAAATTGGTGCTGCTTCAAAGTAAGCCATATTATCAAAATGTTTTGCCGCAAGTTTAGCTTTTAACTGCGCTGAAGCTTGAAGCATTAAAAACATAGAGAAGACAAGTAGAAAACTCTTTTTCATCTTTAAAAATATCTTGGTGAAATAAATAGATTCTTTTTGGAACTAATATCGATTTGTAAAAGTATTTCATGAGATCCACTTTGATGGTTCATCAATCTATTTATTGGAAAATCATAACCATACCCAATATGGATGAAGTTATTGTAGTTATAAACAAAGTTAAGTCCCACAGCTTCATGAAAACGATAAAGCGCACCTACCCAAAATCTTTCGTAAAATAGAAAGTTTGCATTAACATCAAAAGTCAATGGACTATTAGGAGTGATTTTCACAAGAGTAGTTGGCTTTAACTTGATCACACTATTCAAATCAAAAACCTTACCTGCTGTGATAAAAAAGTGTCTTTGATTCAAGGTGGCCATAATCTCATCAGCTCCTTGTGCTTTTGGTTCTAACATTCGTGGACTTGAAACTCCGACATAGTAGCGGTCATTGTAATAATAGAGACCACCTCCAACATTCATTTTGGTTGCAGAAACAGTTTGACCATAAAAAGGATCAGAGACATCATGAACGTTTAATCCAGAAAAATCATAAGACATTACATCCATTCCAATTGAAAGTCCAAACGCCAATCGGTCATTGTTGTTATTCAATCTTATACCTGAACTTACATTATAGTATGCAGCTGTTCTTTTTCTCGATCCGACTTGGTCATTCACCATTGTTAAACCCATTCCCAAGCTTCTTCCTAAAACAGGAGTGTGTGCTGAAACAAACTGTGTAGTTGGAGCGCCTTCAAAATTCACCCATTGAAAACGAGCCATTGCTACAACACTCAATGCACTTTTACTTCCAGCATATGCTGGGTTATAATAAAGTGGATTATAATTATATAAAGACAACTGTTCATCCTGCTGTGCAATAGTTAAAACAGAGCTAAAGCTTGAAATCAAAAGAACAGCGATTATTCTATACATTTTCAAATTAAATTTCATTGTAGTAGTATTAATATTGAAGTTCTATGTAGCCTTTTATTGGTTCATCGATTCCATCATTCAACTTAATCACATAGAAGTATGTTCCTGTAGGAACCTTCCCAGACCCATCACCAATATTCACCCCTTTATTCACTTGTCCAATCCAGTTATTTTCATAAGGTGAAGCAAAGAAAGCAAGATTCCCCCATCTGTTATAAATAGATACTTCAGCATCAGGGAATGCTTCAATTCCTGTTATCACCCAGGCATCATTTAAACCATCATCATTTGGCGACGTGAACCCAGGAATAAAGAGACAGTCCCTTGAAATAATGACTTTAATTTCTAATGAATCTTCAGCATAACAACCTTCTCCACTCACTCCTTCAACGTAATAAACCCCTTCTTGTTCAAAGCCGATGTTTAAAATATCTACAGGATTATTTGTTGAAGTAAATCCATTTGGACCATACCAATTATAAGTATCTGCTCCTTCTGCATTAAGGTTTAAATCATCTCCCGGACAAAGAGCGGTATCTGAAGCTATAATGTTAAAATCATCTAACCTTGCAATTGATATTTTTAATGAATCTTGATCTTGACAATCATTCATATCTGTTACTGTCAATATATATGTCCCTTCATTTTCATCAGAGAAACTTGGGATTCCAGCATTTTGTTGATTGGATACAAACCCATTTGGACCTGTCCAACTATAAGACTCACCTCCTGAACCATATAATAACCCAACTGTTCCTTCACAGAAAGAGTTTTGTTTTGAACCATCCGCAGAAGCATCTGCATTTGGCAAGGCCACTACACTTACATAAGTTGAATCTTCTGAAGAACAACCATTCGCATCGATAGCATTTACACTATACCAGCCTTCATCTGACTGAGTAATATTTGCAACAACCACAGGGCTTCCTGTGTTGGTATAATTATTTGGTCCTGACCAAGTATAAGCATCTACTCCAGATACTGATAGATTAACATCACTTCCAGAACAAGCAACAGATCCTTCTGTACTTGAATTTATATCAATATTCGGTGAAGGCAAAAGTGTGATTATTTCACAAGAAGAAGCTCCGATACAATTGGATGCAGTAGCTGAAACACAATAATTACCTTGTGTAACCTGACTTATTGGAACAGAGAAAGATGTACTTGTTGTTGTAAACCCATTCGGGCCTGCCCATCTATAGGTAGAGCCAGGAACTGGAGAGTTTACTGTAAAGGTTACATTTTCTTGATCACAAGCACCGTTATCTGAAACAGAAATTGATGGTGCTGCAGGGGAACCTGGGTTTGAAATATTAAAAGGTCCAAAATCTTGTGGACATCCGTTTCCGTCTATCACATTCAACGAGTATAATCCTGCACCAACCCCTGTAAGGTTAGCAGAAGTAGAAATTAGACTTCCTCCTGCAGTAGTCCACCTGTAATTATAGGGTCCCGTTCCGTTTACAACAGTACCTGTTAAGGCTCCATCTGATAAACCACAACCTGCAGGAGTTGCAGAAGGATTCGCAGACAAACTTGGTCTAGTGTTTACCCCTACACTTACTTGCTTTGAAGTTTGACAGCCATTGATTACTCCAGTTACAGTATAAATTGCACTTGAAGAAGGCGTAACATTAATGGTATTCCCAGATTGCCCAGTACTCCATGTGTAACTTGATGCTCCACCCGCAGTAATCGAAAGGGATTCTCCAGCGCATATTTCTGTAGAGTTTCCAGTACTAAATGAAATATTTGGATTTTGTTTGACGATTACCTGCGTTTGCAGTGTTTGTTTATAATCACATAATCCTGTCACCTCACAAGTGTAAGTTGTTGTTGAACTAGGGCTTACTGAAACACTTCGGGTGGTCGCACCATTATGTGTCCACCTGTATGATGCTGCACCAGCTGGAGCAGTAATAGTTGTAGAACTACCTGAACATATTGAAGGTACAGAAGGAATATTTGGGAACAGCACTCCCGTATTTGCACTAATGGTATAACTACAAACATCTCCTCCATAACCATCTACCATCAAGTAATAATCTCGTCCAGGGATCAGACCATTGGCCGTAATCACAAAACCAGTACTGCTTTCCTCAAAATTGGAAACGGGAACAAAGCTATTGCAATTCGTTGCAGAAAAAATTTGCATTTGAATTCCTCCTTTTGGATAATTACCTATAAAGCAGTCGTAAATTGACACGTTTAATGTAGCAGTAGCTGCTGAAGCAGTAAATTTAATCCATGAGTTATTATCTATGGTAACATCAAAGAACGGTGCTCCAGTCCCCCAGTATCCACCTTTACCAAATACACCACCTTGATTTACACCAGGTGTCCACGTATAGGCTGGCGGATTATTTTTCTCAGCATTACCTCGCATATTACCAGGATGTTTTCTCTTATAAACCATTCCTGTTGATCCTTTGTATCCATTAATATCACAGATATATAAAGCATCTTTACAATCATTATTACTGGCTGTACTTACGCATAATCCAAACTTTCCACGCGCAGCTCCAAAACCATAATACCTTAAAAAGACTTTACTTCCAGGCGTCAGACCAGTTCTTTCAATATAAGGAAGTTGGTCATTAACAGTTCCAGGGTAATTATTGTCATCGGAACACACTAGTCCAAGTGGACTTGAACAAGTTCCTCTATACAATACCATAACTCCATCCGTTATTGATCCTGGTCCCATATTCGGTTGAGATGTAATACTCAGACTTCCCGATGGTGGTACAGTAATTTCGAACCATACATCTCCAGTAAGTGCAGCATTAAAAGCTCCAGCTCCACCTGTTCCATCACAATCAGTGGGTTTAGGAACACTCGAAGCAGTTGCTCCTACGTTTGTAAAAGTTAAATAAGTACATTCCGATGTAACAACAGGAAGTTTAATAGCTGAACAAGGATTATCATTTGTTGGTGCTGAAGTAGGAGGTCCTTTTACACAGACCTCAAAATTACCTGTTCTTCCAGAATAATAATCATAAACTCTAAAATAATAAGTCCGTCCTGGTATTAAACCTACAGCATTAATCGTCTCCATTCCTCCTGTAAAAGCATTGTCTTGACAGATTAAAGAAGTAGAGTTACATGCTCCAGAATACAGCTGAACTACTAAGTCCAAAGAAGAGATTGGGTTTACATTAATTTCCTGAACTGCATTGGTTGCAACAAATTTAAACCATACATCATCATCTGAATTTCCTGAACATCCTGGGAAAGACTCAGAAGCACCCATATTCGAGAAAGTTCGAAAAGTACACAAAGAACTCACGTTAAGTGGTATTGCATTTCCACAGAAGTCATTTGCAGGTGGCGGCGGTGCATTGGTAACACAAACTGTAAAGTTACCCGATCCAGAACCAGCCCAATAATGGTAAATCCTCATTCTATAAGTTTGTCCAACCACATAGTTTGAATAATTAAACACTTCTGCTTGTCCTGAGCCACCGTTATCTACACACCCTAAGGAAACGAGCGATGAACAGCTTCCAGAAAACACCTGAAGTACAGCATCATAACCGATACTTGAACCTACTCTAATTTGGTGCGCGTTAGAAGTTGCCACAAAAGTATACCACACATCATCATCTGCATTCCCAACACAACCTGAGATAGATTCTGTAGCTCCAGCAGAAGAACCCTGAGTAGGTGCCATACATGAAGAAGTAACTAGAATATTTGTCGCCAATAAACAGTCATCACTTTGTGCTTTAGCCGTATTCGTTATCAAAAATGTCGTTAACATTAGAAATGTTAATTTGACAATTAAACTTTTCATAATTTGTAGTTTAGTAGTATTATGTTTTTTAATTCAACTTAATAAAATCTAAAGGGGTAAGTTTATTGTTTATAAAAATCTCCTTTATCAATGTAGGACTAAAAGGATTCTTATTGTTTTCATCTCTTGTTTCAATAGTGAAAATAATCATTTCCCCCATTTTCTTCTCCTCCTTGTACCTTGCTTTAACTTCTTTCACACCTTTGATTTTAGCAATTTGCTGAGACAATTCTTCAATGTGTTCGGAGTCAATATCACCAGAAAATCCATAGCTATATTGATGTTCTTGAGAGAACAAAATAAAGGGAAGTAGTAGACCCAATGTTAAAATATATTTCATAGTATTTTGTAGTAAATAAGTATTTTGAGTACAAAAAAACGAAAAAAATAGTTGCTATACAATTTTTATGACAACATAATGAAATTTAGTCACTTAAAGAGATTTAAACTGCAATAAAAAGAAGTCATGGTAACCCAACAAAAACGGACTTAATCATCAAAAAACGAAGAGATTTATCACCTATAATAAAATTATAACCTTTTCATTATTAACATTTAAATGTTCTTTTCAAGAATATAAGTCAGCACTTTTCTCATTAAATGAATCCTATCTTTCCCACCAACATTATGTTCATGCATCGGATAAGGGAAAAAATCGACTTGAATTCCTAAATCTATAAACTTCTTCACCAAGGAAAGATTGTGTTGCATAACGACTACTGGATCAACTGTACCATGAATAAGCAACAAGTCTCCTTTTAAGTTTTCTGCTTGATTAATCAAACTTGTTTTAGCATACCCTTCCTCATTTTCTTGAGGAGTATCCATATAGCGCTCACCATACATTGCTTCATAATATTTCCAATCAGTTACAGGCCCTCCAGCAACACCTACTTTAAATATTTCTGGCGACTTCATCATCATGGTACCTGTCATAAAACCACCATAGCTCCATCCATGTACAGCTATTCGACTTGTATCAACAAAATCAAACGAACTTAGATAACCCACACCTTCTAACTGGTCTTGATGTTCAATCACTCCTAAATTTCGATGAATTATATGTTCAAAATCTACCCCTCTATTTCCAGAACCTCGGTTATCTAATGTAAAAACAATATATCCCTGATTGGCCATCCAATGCATCCAAAGACTCGCGCCATCCAACCAACTATTCGTGATTAATTGCGCATGCGGACCACCATAGACATAGATCAAGACAGGATATTTTTTAGAAGAATCAAAGTTTTTCGGCTTGATCATTCGGGTATAAAGCTCAACACCATCTTTTGACTTGATGCTTTTCACTTCAGCCTTTGATAAACCAAACTCTGCCAATGGATTATCGGCTTCAACCATCACTTTTAAAACTTTTCCTTTCACTGATTGGATAACTGCCTTATTTGGAATGTCATGAGAGGAATATTGATCGAAAATGTATTCTCCAGTGCAATTTACATTCACATCATGCGTACCTTCATCTTTAGAAAGCAATTCTTGCTTGCCTTTAATACTCACTTTATACAACAAAGTATTTAAAGGGTTTTCTCCAGTTGCTGTAAAAAACAGTTCACCATGATGCGCCGCCACAATTTCTTTGAGCATAAATTTATTTCTTGTCAATTGAGATTTCAATTCACCGTCTATAGAGTAATAGTACAAATTATCAAATCCATCCCTTTCGCTTACCCAAACAAAGTCATTGCTGTTCTTAGACGGAAAATAAGCAGGCTTCTCAGGCTCCACCCAAGTGTCTTTGGTTTCCTCAAACAAGGTCTTCACCAAAGAACCGTCAGCTGTGTACTTCTGAACCCAAATATGTTTTTGAGATCTCGCAACTTCTGCCAACAAAATATACTGATCGTCTGGTGTCCAACTAACATTCGTAAGGTAATTTTCCTCACCATTTTCGGCAGTAATAAAAGATATCTGCTTATCCTTTAAAGAGTAAATACCTAATTTAGCCTTCTCACTAGGTTGTCCAGCCATTGGATACTTTACAGACCTTAATGAGCCCGGATAATCATCGATATTTAAAAGCGGATAATCATGCACATTGGTTTCGTCCTTTTGGTAAAAAGCCAGAACATTCCCAGAAGGTGACCAAAATATTCCTTGGGTTATTCCCATCTCACTTCTTGCAATCTCTTGACCTGAAACAATATTCGAGTTTTCATTTTCGGTTACTGCAACTTCTTCGAACACTTCGATCGGGGTATAGTATAAATTATTTTCAATTGTATAGGCCACAAAAGTGTATGTACTATTAAAAGTAATCCTTTCAGCATCATCAGGTAAATTGATACTTGTTCCTTTTTCTGTTTCTATATTATAGGTAACAACAGACTGTCCAAGGTTCAGGACAAAAGTATTTTGATCCTTCCATTTAAATCCTGCAAAATAATTATACTTCACATCGAGTATTTCATTTAGGTCTCGAATATGCATTACCTCAACCTCTTCACCTCCTACTTCACCAATCACTAATGTTTGGTATTGTTTTAAATAAGAATACCTGTTTAAATTCTCTATCCATTCGAATCCAAAAACATGATCTGGATAAAACTGTTGATACTGTCCAAGAACGGATTCTTCTAAGGTTAAGTCTTTTTGTGCAAATGTTGAAGTTGCAAAAAACAACATTGAAAGTACAAGTACAATTTGGTTCTTCATATTTTTAAGGTCTTAATATTTAAGGAAGCACAAAGTTAAAACAAAGTCTCAGCTCTATGATTTATTTTTAAAAATATCCTTAGATTTACGGATTAAAACCACTTCATAAAATCAGATAGCGAAATTAAATTAAATTCTTTTCAACGTCTATTTGTTATTCAAATCTTTAAGTTATATATTTGCATCCCCAAATTTTGGGATTATTGTCTTATTTTTAAAATTAAAAGAAGTGGATACATTAAGTTACAAGACTGTCTCTATCAATAAAGAAAACGCTGAAAAGAAGTGGTTATTGGTGGACGCAGAAGGCGAAACGCTAGGGCGTATGGCAAGCAAGGTAGCGCAATTAATCCGTGGTAAACACAAGCCAAACTTCACTCCTCACGTAGACTGTGGTGACAATGTCATCGTAATCAACGCAGAGAAAGTGAGCATGAGCGGTAATAAGTGGGAGATGAAAACTTACATTCGTCACACAGGTTTTCCAGGAGGTCAGCGTTCATTAACTGCAGCGCAGTTATTAGAGAAACGTCCAGAGCGTATAGTAGAAATGGCTGTAAAGCGTATGTTACCTAAGAACAAACTAGGTAGTCAGTTATACAAGAACCTTAAGGTGATTGTTGGTACTGAGCATGATTATGCTGCACAAAAGCCAGAAACGATTAATCTTGAATCAATCAAATAATGAGTATGGAAATTATTAACACATTAGGAAGAAGAAAAACTTCTGTAGCACGTGTTTACATGAAGCCTGGTAAAGGTGAGATTACTGTAAACAAACGTGATTTCAAAGTATTCTTTCCAGTTGCGACTTTACAAGCGAAAGTTCAGCAATCATTTGCTGTAACAGAAACTTCAGGTCAGTATGACGTAACGGTAAACGTACACGGAGGTGGTATTAACGGTCAAGCAGAAGCAATTCGTTTAGGAATCGCTCGTGCTTTGGTTAAGATCAACGAAGAGCACAAGCCTTTATTGAAAGAGAAAGGTTTAATGACACGTGATCCAAGAATGGTAGAGCGTAAGAAACCAGGTCAACCAGGTGCACGTAAGAAGTTTCAATTCTCGAAACGTTAGTCTTACAACAACTTTATTTGGCGCTTGTTTAGTATCCAAGTGGTGGAGTACTTTTCGAAAGAACCCTCTATTACTGATTACTAAAGGAACGTAAACTTGAAAAAAAATTAAAATGTCAAAAAAAGCAGATTTTAAAGAACTTTTAGATGCAGGTGTACACTTCGGTCACTTGAAAAGAAAGTGGAACCCAGCAATGGCTCCTTACATATTTGATGAGCAAAAAGGTATTCACGTAATTGATTTAAATAAGACAATAGCTCATTTAGAGCAAGCTTGTGCAGCTTTAAAACAAATTGCAAAATCAGGTAAGAAGATTTTATTTGTTGCTACAAAAAAACAAGCAAAGCATATTGTTGCAGACAAAGTTAAAGAGATCAACATGCCATACGTTACAGAGCGTTGGACAGGTGGTATGTTAACAAACTTTGCAACAACAAGAAAGTCAATTCGTAAGATGACTACAATTGATAAAATGCAAACTGATGGTACATGGGATACATTATCAAAACGTGAGCGTTTATTCATTACAAGACAACGTGAGAAACTAGAAAAGAACTTTGGTTCTATTGCTGATATGACTCGTCAACCAGCAGCTGTTTTCATTGTAGACGTAATGAAAGAAAACATTGCATTGAAAGAAGCAGTTCGTTTAGGAGTTACAACATTCGCTATGATTGATACGAATTCTAACCCTAAATTAGTTGACTTCCCAATTCCAGCGAACGATGATGCTACAAAATCTGTTGCAATCATTATGGAATATGTTACTGATGCAATCAAGGAAGGTTTAGAGGAGCGCAAGACAGCAAAATCTAAGCAAGAAGCTGATAAGAAAGCAGAAGAAACAAAAAAGAAAGAAGATAAAGCAAAAGCTGAAGCAGAAAAAGCAGCTAAGAAAGAAGCTTCTAAAGAAACAAAAGCAGAAGATAAGTCAGAAGTAAAAGCAGAGGCAGAAACAGAAGTTAAAGCTGAAGCAAAAGCAGAAGATAAATCAGAATAATAATTTTTGTAATATAGATATTATGGCAATTACAGCAAGTCAAGTAAATGACTTAAGAAAAAAGACAGGTGCAGGAATGATGGACTGCAAGAAAGCTTTAGTTGAAGCTGACGGAGACATGGAAAAAGCGGTTGACTTTTTACGTAAAAAGGGTCAAAAAGTAGCTGAAAAACGTGGAGACAACGATGCTAAAGAGGGTCTTATTTTTGCAGAGTCAAAAGGTGAAGTTGGATATATTATTCAATTAAACTGTGAGACTGATTTCGTTGCTAAAAACGAGGAATTCCAAAACTTTGTAAAATCAATCTTAGAGGTTGGTATTAAAAATGACGTAGATACAGTAGATGAATTAAAAAAACTACAGTACAACGAAAAGTTAACGGTTGATGAGAAAATCATCGAACAAATTGGTGTAATTGGAGAGAAATTAGATTTAACTAATTTCGCTAAGTTATCTGCAACTTCAGTTGTAGCTTATAACCACCCAGGTAACCAATTGGCAACATTAGTAGGTCTTAACAAATCTGGAGAGCCTATTGAAGAAGCTGGAAGACAAGTAGCGATGCAAGTTGCTGCAATGAATCCAATATCTTTGAAAAAAGAAGGAATTACACAAGATGTAATTGACCGTGAACGTGAGGTTGGAAAAGCTCAAGCTATCGAAGAAGGTAAACCTGAAGAGTTAGCAGATAAAATTGCTGAAGGAAGATTGAATAAATTCTTTAAAGAGAATACATTATTGAGTCAAGATTTCGTACGTGACAACAAGTTGTCAGTAGAGAAATTCCTTAATTCAGTTGAGTCTGGCTTAACAGCTACAGATTTCAAACGCTTCTCGTTAAGCTAATCAATATTTAAAGTAAAAAAAGAGAGAACATTGTTTCTCTCTTTTTTTTGTCTTATTTTGCATGAAATTTATAAACGATTAACGATTCTTGACCATGAAGTATAAAAGAGTTCTGTTGAAGTTAAGTGGGGAGTCACTTATGGGAGAAAAACAATTTGGAATTGACAACACCAGATTAACAAAATATGCAGAACAAATTAAAGAAATTACAGACTTAGGCGTAGAGTTAGGTATCGTAATTGGTGGAGGAAATATCTTCAGAGGAGTACAAGCAGAAGAAGGCGGAATGGACAGAACCCATGGTGATTATATGGGAATGTTAGCTACAATGATCAATGCAATGGCCCTGCAGTCAGCATTAGAAACAGTAGGCATTGACTCAAGACTTCTTTCAGCGATAGAAATGAAAGAGATTGCAGAACCTTATGTAAGAAGACGCGCTGTTAGGCATTTAGAAAAAGGCCGAGTTGTAATTTTTGGTGCCGGTACAGGAAACCCTTATTTCACAACAGATTCAGCAGCATCGTTACGTGCAATTGAAATAAATGCAGATGTAATTATAAAGGGAACACGTGTAGATGGTGTTTATTCAAAAGATCCTGAAAAAGATCCAACAGCAGTAAAATACGATACCATTTCTTTTGATGATGTTTATTCCAATGGGTTAAACGTTATGGACATGACAGCATTTACTTTATGTAAAGAAAATGACCTGCCAATTATTGTATTCAATATTAATACAGAAGGAAACCTGAAGAGAATAATCATGGGAGAATCTGTTGGAACTATTGTTGCGTAAAATATTCTTTATTAAATTTGCACAGAAATATTGAGTGCCTTTAAATAATTAAAATAATGACAGAAGAGATTAATATGACCATAAGTGAGTTTAAGTCATCCAATGAAAAAAGCTTGACTTTCTTGTCGTCTGAATTACGTAAAATTAGAACTGGAAAAGCAACTCCAGATATGCTTAGTGGAGTAATGGTTGATTACTATGGAAGTATGACTGATTTATCACAAGTGGCGAACGTTGGTACATTAGATGGGCGAACTTTGACAGTTCAACCTTGGGAAAAGAACATTTTGAGTGAATGTGCAAAAGCCATTATCAATTCAAACTTAGGTTTGGCTCCTCAAGACAATGGTGAGATGCTCATTATTACTATTCCAATGCTTACAGAGGAAAGAAGAAAGGATTTAGCAAAAATAGCTAAGTCTGAAGGAGAACATGCAAAAGTAAGTATTCGTAACAACCGTAAGGATGCAATGGATTACGTAAAGGAATTAAAAAATGAAGGCTTATCTGAAGATATCGTAAAATCGGCAGAAGCAGAAATTCAAGAGATCACGAATTCTTATGTAAAGAGAATTGATGAAGTTCTTGATGCAAAAGAAAAAGACATTATGAAAATTTAGTTCTTCAACTGCATTAAAATATACTTAAAAGCTTTCTGATGATATTAGAAGGCTTTTTTTGGTTTTATGAAATCTGAACCTACGTAAATTTTAAGATAATAAAATTTATCCTGCGTTAAAATGGATCAGTCCCAAAAGTTGGGGAGGGATTGGTTCCTATCTCTCAATTGTTTTTATAAGAATTTAACCGAGAAATTTATCTCTTTTTTGAATCTAATAAAACAAATTTCTGAAAAAGTGTATTTATTCTACTAGTTCCTCCAGAGGAGCGACATATAATAACCAAGGACTGCGTCCTTGTTGTAAACCCCGCACGTGAAAAGCAATTTCAAAAATAAAACGACCTATTTGCATGCAATTAGGTCGTTTTATTTTTGAAATTGTGTATTTTATAATCGTTTAACGGATGGACTCACGTCATCCCTATTACATGTCATCCCGCTGGGATTATATGCTTATAAATGATATGAATTGTAACTTGAATGCCTAATCCCCACCAATTAGTCTTGATCCGTTAAAATCCCTTTATATACTCCCGCTTGGTAAGAATATAAATAAAAAAGGGACTGCCGTTCTATCAGCAATCCCTCATTTTATCATATTATTGGCCCTAAAAGCGAATACTAGATATCCATATCAAACATGTGCCTTTCAGCATGGTAAGAAGACCTTACCAAAGGTCCAGACTCAACATACCTAAAGCCCATTTCAATTCCTTTTCTTTTGTATTCATCAAAACGCTCTGGAGTCACA
>Ga0209075_1002004_pt1 | contig 18554 bp, 16 predicted proteins | sample Stecom2011_FD_187523 | JGI IMG/M metagenome (GOLD analysis project Ga0209075, IMG submission 187523) | Agricultural soil microbial communities from Utah to study Nitrogen management - Steer compost 2011 (SPAdes) (version 2) | ecosystem: Environmental > Terrestrial > Soil > Agricultural land...
CAAGTCTATATCAAGGACCGTATTACGGAAATTGGTAAAAACCAACAACAAACACAACAAGTTGTTTTGGATTATGCTCAAATCAGTAGATTGTTTCCGGAGCCTAATTTTATTCCTTACACGGCATCGACGCTATATATAGCTCAATTAATAAAAACGTTAAAACTACCCACTAAATTATATTCGGTCGAATCAGATCAAGAGTGGTTAACCAAAATGCAAAATGATATTTTACGATTTGACCTTACAGATATTGTGACGTTTATTTATGCGCCATTGACAGCTGTGGTTGAAGGACTTGGTCTAGGTGAGCAAAAACTATGGTATGATTCAGAGAAGATTACTGACGATTTACCCAATGAGCAAGAGTTCGATCTAGTTATAGTAGATGGGCCTTTTGGTGGCGGTACACCCTACGCACGCTATTCAGCAATACCATTTATAAAGGATAGACTGTCTGAAGAATATGGTGTGTTTTTGGATGACACTCAAAGAAAAGATGAACAAGAAATTACAGGACTATGGGGCCAAGTTTTGGGTGTTAAGCCTCAGTGTTTCCAGAGGTATACGTATTTTAAAAGTAGTAAGTCTTTTGATACTACTCCTTACATGATATCGAATTTTTAAAAAGATTGGAAATATAAAATCAGTAATTTTTATTATGACAAATATTAAACCTTTAATTTCCATAATCATTCCTACTCTTAATCGCGCCCATTTAATTGGCGAGACGCTTAATTCCATTTTAGCGCAAACCTACAAAAACTGGGAGTGTATTGTAGTAGATGACGGGAGTACAGATGATACTGAGGAATTACTTGATAGGTATATTACTAAAGATAGTCGATTTCAATACCATAAACGCCCAGATACGCATCTGCCGGGTGGTAATGGCGCTCGGAATTATGGGTTTGAGTTGAGTGTAGGTGAATATGTGCAGTGGTTTGATAGTGATGATTTGATGGTACCTGAAAAATTAGAGTTAGAAGCTAAAGCTTTATCTGAAAATGATGTAGATTTTGTGGTTAGTAAAAGGAAGTATTTTAATAAAAAAAACAACTCGTTTTTTAATTATGATTTTAAAGCGTCTGATGTTACTTTTGAGAGTTTCGCCATAGATTACATCAGTTGGCATACACCGGATTTAATGGTAAAACGTTCCATTGTTTCACCCATAAGATTTAATGAAGTAATGACAGCAGGGCAAGAGCATAATTTTAATTGCAAGCTCTTGTTGAGAACTAATAATTTATTTTATTTAGATGCTTTTTTAACATTGCGACGATATAGTCCAGATTCCATACAGGGCAAGCGAGATCATTCAAAAGTTATTCATCTAAAAAAAATGTTTGAATCCAATTGGTACAATTATCTTGATATAAAAGATTTGGCAAATTCCCCTAAATTCAATAGATACTCATTGTTACAGTGTGTGCATTGCTATTTGCAACTTAAGAACAATATTCCTTTACCACTCACTTTTATGGAAGAATTAAAAGCCGTTTTTCCAAAGCGGTATTATTGGTTTTATTTGGCTAGGGTTTCAAGTTTTACGTTTGGTAAGTATTATAAATTTTATGAGTTATTGAGGCAAGATGAGGTTTTTAATACCTATGCTTTAAAGAAAAATAAAACGTGATAATATTGTTGACTTCTCAAAAAATAGTCAAGAGTTTATTAAAACCTAAAGCAAAATGATTCATTACCTATATAACTTTTATTTAACTAGAAAACCCTTAAAAAAAGAAAACAAATTAATCTCATGGTTCCATTGGCAGCTTTATAAATACTTGAAAGTTAATTTGGTTCGTTATTATAAGCGTGTTTCTTTTAATCTTTTGGGGGTTGATGCTACAAGTGATGTTATTGTGAGCTTGACCTCTTTTCCTGCAAGAATAGATGTAGTTCATTTGGCCATAAAAAGTATACTAAATCAAACTCAAAAACCTAAAAAGATTGTGTTATGGCTAGGTGAAGAATATTTCCCTATGGGTGAAGATGTTTTACCGAGTTCATTGCTAGCATTAAAGTCTTTAGGCTTGGAAATTGCCTTTTGCGAAGATATTAAAGCACACACCAAGTACTATTATGCTTTTCAGAAATACCCTAACAATCTTATTGTTACAGTTGATGATGATATTATATATCCTATTAATCTATTAAAGAATTTACGAGGAACCTATCAAAAATATCCCCATTGTGTTGTTGCCAATCGTGTACGTAATATGAAAATTGAAAATGATATAATTAAACCCTATAGACAGTGGGGAATTAATAGATTGAACACCAGAGGGCCTTCTAAAAAGTTGTTTGCTACAGGCGTTGGAGGTGTGTTATATCAGCCGGGCTTTTTCTTAAAATCTTTTTTTGATATTGAAGGCATAAAGAAAACCAATTGCATTGGTGATGATATTTGGTTAAAAGCTGGACAGGTTACAAACAACATTCCAGTAGTTTTTACAGATTATTACTTTAAACCATTTATTGAAATCCCTGAATCTCAAACGGAAAGTTTAAACTCAAAAAATGTATTTGGTAGTGATAATGATCGCCAAATTAAAGATGTATTTGAGTATTTTGGAATTAGCCAAGAATCTTTTGAATAAGAAAGATTATTTCTATTACTGACTACGTTTATTTGTTTTAGCTCTTACAAGTTGTAATTTTTATTATTCTTTATCATATTTTAAACAAACCTCTCAAAAGTCTTAAAATTTGTTATCTTCGATTACGTTATACTATGAACACCATTAGAACTCCCATTATTCCCTTAGAACAGACCTTTACGAAGGTTAAGGAACCTCGTGCTCTTCATTATGAGGCCATTTGCGTGTTTGTGGCTACAGGTTTTTTTTTGGAAAAGGATAGTTTTTATAAAGATGAACAGATTTTGCAGCCAGGGATAGATTATGTTTTGGATTGTAATGGAGTGATTCAAAAACAAACCCCGTATTTTAAATGGTTTCATGAGCCTCGGGATATTTCTTTTAATACGGCTTTAGACGAATTTACCGATTTGTTTGAAACGATTGTTAAGGAGCAAACGGGTAATAATCGTGTGTTGTTACCTTTGTCAGGTGGTTTGGATAGCCGAAGCCAAGCGGTGGCATTAAAATATTTGGGAGCTGATGTGCATAGTTATTCTTATTCGTTTGCTGGTGGTTTTAAGGAACATAAAATTAGTGAGCAGATAGCCAAAGCCTGTGGTTTTCCTTTTGATCCGTTTATTATTCCACCTAATTATTTATGGGGTGTGCTAGATGGCGCAGCCGATATTAACCAATGTTATTCAGAATTTACGCACCCGAGACAAATGGCTGTTTTAGAGAAATTTAAAAGCATGAAAGGTGAGTTTTCACTCGGCCATTGGGGAGATGTATTATTTGATCGTGGGATAGCGGAGCAAGATGCTCATTTATCAGAATTAGATTTAATTTATAAAAAAGTGATTAAAAAAGGTGGTTTAGCTGTGGCGAGTGCCTTATGGAAATCTTGGAATTTGGAGGGCGATTTTCAAGCTTATTTGAAATCCCGGATTCAAACATTGTTAGATCAGATAGATATAGCTGATACAGGAGCTAAAATACGGGCTTTTAAAAGTTTGTATTGGGCGCCGCGATGGACTTCCGTGAGCTTAAGTTTTTTTAAGGCAGTCCATCCTGTGCAATTGCCCTATTATGATAACCGTATGTGCCAGTTTATCTGTGAAATCCCTGAAGCTTATTTAGCTGATAGAAAAATGCAAATAGCCTATATAAAAAACAGAAACCCAAAAGTGGCTGCAATTCCTTGGCAAGATCAGATGCCTTATAATCTGTATAATTATCATAAAAACAAATCGCCATACAATCTACCGTATCGCATTAAAAATAAAATAAAACACAAGACCCGTGCCTTGATTGGTAACAAATACATTCAACGCAATTGGGAATTACAATTTTTAGGTAATCAAAACGAAGCCAAATTACTCAGTTATCTTTATCATCCTGAATTTTTAGACTTTGTGGAGAAAGACGTTGTTGATAGTTTGTATCAAAAATTTAAATCTGAAGATTCTGTCTTCTATTCGCATGCGGTGAGTATGCTATTGACCTTATCTGTATGGAATTCAAAATTTAATAACTTATAAGCATTGGAAGAGCCCGTTTTAAATAAACAAGTTATTTCTCAATTGGTCAGCATTATTATTCCCGTTTATAATGGTGAATTATATATTAAAGCTGCTTATAATCTTTTAATTGATCAAAATCTACCAGAATTTGAAATCCTTTTTATTGATAATAATTCAACCGATAATTCTATAATTTTAATTAAAGATATTTTAAAAACTGATTCCCGTGTTTCTCTTTATAAAGAATCTGTTCAAGGTGCAGCTTCAGCACGAAATACAGGTTTAAAATATGCCAAAGGTGAATTTATTTATTTATTTGATGTGGATGATGAGCTGTTTGACAACGCCTTAAATGCCTTATTAGAAGTGTTAATACATAATGAAAGCTTAGATAGTGTTCATGGCAATACGGTAAAATCGAAGTTGAAACTAAAGTCCACCGAAATCACCCAACCTGACACCAATAAACTCACGATTCCGGAGCCATGTTATTGGGGATTGCGGTGGATGACCTACAGTACCTTACCAGGAACACCTAGTTTTTTACATAGAAAACATGTTTTTGATAAAATCGGTAGTTTTAATCCACAATTAAAGTTGGGTGAAGATGCAGCTTTTCATGTCAAATTAGGGATGGAGTGTCAAGTAGCGCATTTAGATAAAAACATTCTATTGTATTTTAGACACCCACAATCTACCGTATCTAATCAAAACAAAAAGCAAGAGAAGGTATTCACCTATTGGGAACCCTTAATCCATGAACATATTCCTTATCTGTTAGCGCATGAGGTACCGCTCGCTTTTAAAAAGCAGGTTTTAGTTCGGGTCTATGGCTCTATTCCGCACATGTTATATTTAACGAATGGCTTTGTACAAAAGAAACAATTAAAAAAGAAATTATTACAAGATATAAAACCTTTGAAAATTCCGATTATTTTAAGACCTTTTATTACTGTTGTTATGCTTTCAGGAAACATAAATCTTTATAAGGTATATGTGTATTACGTACTAAAATATTATATGAAGTATGTGGTTAAATAAGCCTAAAGTATCCTGTGATATGGTATTAAAAGAATTTGAACCTGTTTCTAATTAATATTTTAATATAAGATAATTTATTCATGTGTGGATTTTTAGTCGAATACAATTTGTCAGACCAACAAGCATTAAACAAGGCTCATTTTTTAGAGTTGTTAATGCTATCACATAAACGTGGACCTGATAGTCGTGGATATGTCTCGATAGAGCCGCATGTACAAATGGGCTTCAATAGGTTGTCTATAATGGATACCTCCAAAGCAGGAGAGCAACCGATGCAGAGTCCAAATAAAAAATACAGCATAGTTTTTAATGGTGAAATCTATAATCATTTAGAATTAAGAAATAAAATTAATCATACTAGTTATAGGGGGCGTAGTGATACCGAAACCATAACCGTTTGTTTAGAAGCTTGGGGGATAGAAAAAACGGTGAAAGCCCTTAATGGCATGTTTGCAATAGTGATTTATAATCATCAAACTCAAGAGTTAAGTTTGATTAGAGATTTTGCAGGCATTAAGCCGTTGTTTTTTGGCTGGGATGGTAAGACATTAATAGCAGCCAGTCAATATGATCAAGTTATAGGGCATCCTTCCTTTTCGGGTAAATCCATTAATTCGCAGGTTTTAAAATTATACTTAGAGCAACACTTCATGCCAGCTCCATTTGGGCTTTATGAGGATACTTTTCAAGTCTTGCCAGGTGAAATAATTACCTTTAACAAACACGGTGTAAAAAAGCACTTACGTTATTGGGAGTTACCAGTTAGACAAGAAAATTATATTGTCAACGCTCAGGAAGCAGAAATTTTTATTGGAGAAACTCTAGATAATAGTGTGCAAAATCAATTACTTTCTGACGTACCGGTAGGCGCTTTTTTATCCGGTGGTGTGGATTCAACCTTAATTATTAGTTCCTTAAAGAAATTTCGCGATAATATACAGGTGTTTACAATAGGTTCAGATAGTAAAATACATGACGAATCTGAACGTGCTAAGCAGTTTGCGGGCGCTTTAGATTTGCAACAAAGTATTTGGCGCTTAAATGCTAAAGATATGCTTTCCCATTGGGATGAAGCGATGAAAGCCTTACACGAGCCTATGGCAGATTTTAGTATCTTACCTACCTATTTGGTTTCTAAATTAGCGAAAAAGCAAGTTACGGTGGTATTAAGTGGTGACGGAGGCGACGAATTGTTTTTTGGTTATGAACGGTTTTGGAGCATTGGTAAGAATATTGGGTTCCAACATTACCCGAGTTTAATTCGTAAGGGTTTATATGGTTTAGATAAGTATGTAAGTGGCAATAAAAACCTGAACGCGGTGCTTTTGGCAGCTAGTCAGGCTAATGCACAACAGGGATTACATTCTAGATTTAGAAAAGAGTGGTTAAATTCTTTGGCACCTGATTTGAAAGATATTTCTTTACCAGAAACTTACCAGGTGTACAATTATAAAAACTCCAAAGATGTTAGGGTCTTATTGCAACATATGCGACATGCGGAGTTTTATGGGATGATGCAAAAAACTTTAAGAAAAGTAGATTTAGCCAGTATGGAAAATAGTTTGGAAGTACGTGTTCCTTTTTTGGATAAACAGATGATTGAAGCTAGCTTACAAATAGACCCTTTATTGAGTTATGGTAAAAACAAAAGTAAACAAGTACTAAAGAATGTTTTGCATAGACGTATTCCATCCGTGCCAATAGAAACTGTGAAAAAGGGCTTTTCCATCCCGTTAAGTGGTTGGCTTCGGGAGGATTTAAAATCGCTATTTACAGAGCGTTTATTGGATGCTGATTTAACGAATTTTGGTTTTGAACGCAGTGCCATAGAACATATGTTACAGCAACATGCTACTAAGAAGCAGGATTTAAAATGGCCTTTATTTACTTTATATGCCTTACTTAAATGATTAAAATTTTATTTACCATTCCAAATTTTGATACAGCCGGTAGTGGCAAGGCCTTACTTCACGTTGCTAAAAGATTAAACCCTAATATTTTTGAAGTTCACATCGCCTGTATGCACAGGCGTGGGGGATTTTTTAAAACAGTTGAGGCCTCCGGGATACCTATTCATATTATACAATATACCACAAACATGAAGCCTTATGTTAAAGGTTTGGCTTCTTGTTATCAGATTAGTAAGAAACTAAAAGCCATTGGACCAGACATCATTCATAGCTTTCATTATGCCGCTGATTATTCTGAACCTTTAGCGGCAAAAATGGCTGGGATTAAATGGGTTTATACCAAAAAGAATATGAATTGGGGTGGCGCTTCTAAAAATGCTTGGTATTTAAGAAGTTTTTTAGCAACTGCCATAGCAATTCAGAATACGGATATGAAAAGAGAGTTTTTTAAGAATTCAAATAAAACGGTTTTGATTCCGAGAGGGGTGGATGTGGAAATCTTTCAGCCGCTAGAGAAAAATTTAAGTGTAGCGCAAGAATGGCAATTAAATTTAGATCAACGTATTTTAATGTGTGTGGCTAATTTGGTACCGGTAAAAGGGATTGAAGTTCTACTACAAGCCTTTAAAATGATTTATAAAGAGTGTTACGAATGGAAGTTAATGTTTGTAGGGGATTACAATAATCCCTATGGGGAACAAATGATTGCGTTAGCAACTAGTTTAGGTTTAAATGATCAAGTATTATTTGTTGGAAAGCAAAATAACGTACAAGATTATTTAAGTTTGGCTGAAATAGTGGTTTTACCTACTCTTAATTCAGGAAGAAGAGAGGGTTCTCCAGTGTCTTTATTGGAAGCAATGGCGAGTGGAAAGAGTGTTTTAGGTTCTGATGTGTCAGGAATAAAAGATCAATTGCAACCTTTTCCAGAACATTTGGTTAAGGCAGGAGATGTCAACGCATGGTGTTCTGCATTATTAGCTTGTTGCTCCAATACCCGAGAGATGAATACACAGATTGGAAGCCAATTTAGAGACTATGTGCTTAAGCATTACCATGTAGACAAAGAAGTAAATAATTGTCAGGAATTATATTTTAAACTCCTTAGTAAATCGTGATACATGCTTTTTAACTCCTTAGATTTCGCGATTTTTCTTCCAATAGTTTTTATACTCTATTGGTTTGTTGTAAATAATCAGTTAAAATATCAGAATGCATTAATTGTCATCGCTAGTTATGTATTTTATGGTTGGTGGGATTATCGATTTTTATCTTTAATCCTGTTCAGTACCATAGTCGATTATGCGATTGGTATATTGTTACAAAAAATAGATTCTAAAAATCACAGAAAAGCTCTTTTATGGACGAGCATTTTTGTAAATATTGGATTATTAGGTTTTTTTAAATATTATAACTTTTTTGTAGACAATTTTGTACAAGCCTTTTCATTTTTTGGTCAAGACATTCAACCCAATACCTTAAATATTATTTTACCTGTAGGAATAAGCTTCTATACCTTTCAAACCTTAAGTTATACTATTGATGTTTACCGCGGCCAATTGAAACCTACTAAGGATTTCATTTCCTTTGCAGCCTTTGTTAGTTTTTTTCCACAATTAGTAGCCGGCCCCATTGAGCGTGCTTCAAATTTATTGCCGCAGTTTTATGTGAAAAGACAGTTTAATTACACTAAAGCCGTTGATGGTTTACGACAAATTCTTTGGGGATTGTTTAAGAAAGTTGTCATTGCGGACAACTGTGCCAACGTTGCAAATACCATTTTTAATGGTTATGAAACTTATTCTGCAAGTACCTTGGTTTTGGGAGCAGTGTTTTTTGCGTTTCAGATTTATGGAGATTTTTCAGGGTATTCAGATATTGCTATAGGAACTTCTAGGCTTTTTGGGTTTAACTTAAAGCAGAATTTTGCTACACCATATTTCTCACGTGATATAGCTGAGTTTTGGAGACGCTGGCATATCTCGCTGTCCACTTGGTTTCGAGACTATGTATATATTCCTTTAGGAGGGTCTAGAGGTAGTAAATGGAATCAGGTTCGTAATGTATTTATTATTTTTATTGTGAGCGGTTTTTGGCATGGTGCTAATTGGACCTTTATCGTTTGGGGAGTATTAAATGCCGTGTACTTCTTACCTTTACTACTAAGGAATAAAAATCGTCTCTATACCAACGTCGTTGCTGAAAATAGTATATTTCCGAACATAAAGGAGTTAATTCAAATGGCTATAACTTTTAGCTTGACTGTGTTAGCATGGGTGTTTTTTAGAGCAGAAGATGTGACTATGGCACTTAATTTCCTTTCTAGAACCTTAAACTTGTCCTTATTTACATTACCTCAAGTTAGACCAACTGATGTGTTTGTTTTTTTACTAATTTTCCTCGGGATAGAATGGGCTGGACGACGCCATTTATATGCCATAGAACGTTTATGGGTTAAATACCCTAGGTTTATTCGATTGTTAATATATTATATAATTGCTATGGTTATTTTTTTATATGGCGGTAAAACCCAAGAATTTATTTATTTTCAATTTTAATGAAAAGATTTTTAGTAAATACAAGCTTGTTTTTGTTTGTGCTAATAGCTAGTTTTTTTGTAGTTTTTAGTATGGCGGATGGTACAACCGATGCCTTTTATAAGAAGTTGTCATCGCAAAAACAGACATCACTTATTGTAGGGTCATCCAGAGCAGCTCAAGGAATACATCCGAATATTATAGATTCTGTTTATGGTTCAAATAGCATATATAATTATGGGTTTACCATTTCTGCATCACCGTATGGCAAAGCATATTATACGAGTATTTTAAGTAAGCTTAAAAGAAAAGAGGAGAAGGGTGTTTTTATAATTGCTGTAACGCCTTGGTCGTTATCTGAAAATAAGTTAACACACACACAAATACAACTCCGTATCCAGAAGATAATGACTTTATTGGCAAAACAAATTTTGTTAATATGAATCCAAATATAGAATACCTTCTTGAATCTTTTGTTCCTAAAAACGAGGCTATTATCAGGAATAAAAAACGTAAAGGCATGTATCAAACATTTTATGTGCAGGATAATGGTTGGTTGGAAGTAACTATAGAATCTGACATGATATCTAGAGAATTTAGAACAAAAAATAAAATTGAAAGTTATAGAAATAGATTAGTAAAGTACAATGGGATTTCTGAATATAGATGGGACTATTTAATTAAAACAATTAATTTATTTAAAGAACAAGGGGATGTATATTTGGTGAGAATACCTGTAATAGAGGCGATGTTAGAGGTTGAAAATGAATTGATTCCCAATTTTGATGAAAAAATAGAAAATTTAGCTAAGGACTACCAGATACCTTATATTAACATGATGCCATTTAACAACGAGTATGAATTTACAGATGGAAATCATTTAACCATTGCTTCAGGAAAAAAGTTTTCGTTAGATTTAGCAAGTCAAATGAAGAAACTGAAAAGTAATAATAATTAGAATGACAATAGGAATTATACTTTCCAAAACCCCAGGGTATTCTGAAACCTTTTTTAATTCTAAAATCAAAGGCTTACAGGAAAATGGACATAGGGTCATCTTATTTACAGGCCCAACTGAAAAAAACTATAAAGGCTGTGAACATATTAAAAATCCAAAGGTTCATAGATTCTTATTGTTACAGTTATTCAAGATGGGTTTGGTAGGATTTCAGTTACTTGCTCATATAAAAGCAGTGAGGAACTACTTTAAACTAGAAAGACAACATGGTAGTACCATTAAGCGAACTCTAGAAAAAATATATTTGAACTCCGAATTACTGAAATTTAAAGGGGACTGGCTGCATTATGGCTTTGCTACATTGGCCTTAGAGCGTGAGTTAGTAGCAAAAGCTATAGGAACCAAAATAGCGGTGAGTTTTAGAGGGTATGATATTAATGTCTATCCTTTAAAACATCCTGGTTGTTATGAATTGCTTTGGAAACACGTGGATAAGGTTCATGCGATATCTCATTATATGTTGAGGCAGGGCTGGTTTTTAGGATTACCTAAAAGTGTACCCTATCAAATAATAACTCCAGCAGTTGATTTGAAAAACTTGCCAAATAGAACGATTCAGGATTCGTATGAGACCATCAAGATCGTCACCATTGCTAGGCTGCATTGGATAAAAGGTATTAATTATTTACTAGAAGTTGCCAACTGTTTAAAATTGGCTAATGTTAATTTTGAATGGCTAATTATAGGTTCGGGGCAAAATGCGGAAACAGAACGTTATTTGTATCATATTCACGACAAAGAATTAACACAGCAAGTAATTTTAAAAGGACAATGTTCGCATAAAGAAACTTTAAATATCTTAAAGGATTGTGATGTTTATGTGCAAACGAGTTTAAATGAAGGTTTTTGTAATGCGGTTTTAGAAGCACAGGCTTTAGGAATACCTAGTGTGGCCTTTAAGATTGGCGGACTTCCTGAAAATATTGATGATAAAAAAACAGGCTGGCTGATAGCGCCTTATGATGTGGCAGTGATGGCAAAAACCATAATTGATATTTCTAATTTAGAATTTCATGAAAAGGAAGCGCTAGCTGAACGATCCATAGAACGTGTTAGAGCAGCCTTTAATTTCGAGCATCAGAAACAATATTTTGATGAATTTTATATAAATTGACATAAAATAAGCATCAATGTTAGATGCTAGATTTGAAATTGAAAATTGAAAGCTGTTATTTAATTATCGTAGATATAGTCTAAAATTTAAAGTTAATGATTAAAATCCCAAAACGCATAAAACAGCGGTACAAACAATTTTCCAAGCATCCTTTAACAAAAGGTCATGAGAATCATGCCTTATGGCGCTATATTTATTTTCATTTTATGATTAAATGGAAGAAAAAAATGATTTATAAATGGGTTGGTGATTTGAAATTTATTGCCAGGAAAGGAGAAGCTGGGATTGTTGGGAACATTTATTATGGATTATTTGAATTTGAAGAATCCATTTTTTTAATTCACTTGCTAAATAAAAATGATTTTTTTCTTGATATAGGAGCCAATGTAGGCCATTATTCTTTGTTGATGGCTGGGGTGAATAATACATTATCCTTGGCAATTGAACCCGTACCGGCGACTTATAATAAATTAAAGGAAAACATATCTTTAAATAATTTAGAGCATTTAATAGAATTTAGGAATATAGGTGTTTCAAATAAAAACGGGATGCTTTATTTTTCTACAGATCGTGGCACTATGGATAGGATTGTAGATCAATCGTACACGTACTCGACTGCAGTAAAAGTAGAAACAATTGACTCCATTTTAGAAGATAGAGTTCCTCTTGCATTAAAAATAGATGTTGAAGGCTATGAGAACTATGCTTTAGAGGGAGCAGTTAAAATGTTAGAGAATCCTGATTTTAAAGTTTTAATCTTAGAGTTAAATAGTTCTGGGAAAGTCTATGGGTTTGAGGATCAGTATATATATGAAAAAGTTATATCGTATGGGTTTAAACCTTATAGATATGAACCTAAAAACAGACGACTTAAAGAATTAGAAACCTATAATAAGGAACAGTTTAATACCATTTTTGTACGCGATTTAGCATTTGTAAGCGCGCGACTTATTTCAAGTGACCCTGTTAAAATAAATAATCACTATTTTTGATTAAAACAAACGCATTCAAGCTATTTATCTTTGCATGAAATTATACTTTCCACCCTCACATTATAATGCGGCCTATCGCGGCATGGTTTTTCCACTGCTAAAGCCATTTATAAAAAGCGAATCGTTTACAGATACGGAGCGAAAGGAAATATACGGGGTCTCGGAACAAGATTTTACCTTTACAGAATTTCTGGAAGAAGCAGATATCGTCATATTACCAATGGCTTGGAATTATTATGTAAAAACAAAACAAGAAAACCTGGCGGTATCTTTTATTAAGGAATGTGGGCAGCTAAATAAAAAGGTTCTTGCCCTTAATATTGGTGATTTTGGGGTTAAAGTTCCAAGTTTTAATAATGTCATACTTCTTCGTTCTGGAGGGTATAAAACTAAGTTTGAAAATCACGAGTTTTGTATTCCTCCTTTTATAGAAGATCCTTTAAAAAAATATTTTAGTAGTGATAAAATATTCCTTAGGCCTTATCAAAAGTTTGCAGTTGTTGGTTTTTGTGGTCAAGCCAATGCTTCGCGTGTTAATGCTATTAAAGAAGTAGTAAAAACTAGCCTGAGAAACTTAAAATATTACTTTAAACTTACTAAAGAAGAGCCTCAGCAAATTCTTTCTACATCATATCTAAGAGCTTCCGTATTAAACGTTTTACAAGAGGCGGATGGAGTTGTCTGCAATTTTATTTTTCGGAAAAAATACAGAGCAGGAGTGACTAGTAATAAGGATTTCCACGAAACTACCTTAGCATTTTATAATAACTTAAAAGACTCTGATTATATAGTTTGTGTACGAGGAGCAGGGAATTTTTCGGTGCGATTTTATGAAGCTTTAGCTATGGGGCGCATACCCATTTTTATAAATACCGATTGCGCTTTACCCTTAGATAGTATGGTTGCTTGGAAAAAGCATGTAGTATGGGTGGAGTTTAAGGATAGATTTCAGGTGGCTGAAAAAGTTAAACAGTTTCATGATAGTATGACTGAAGTTGATTTTTTAGCTTTACAGCAAGCTAATAGAAGTTTATGGGAAGATCGATTAAGGTTGGGAGGTTTTTGTAAAGGTTTGATTAAAAGTGACTTATGTATTTATAAGTAACTTACTATTGTTTTTACACCTTACCCTCAACTGTTTTTATATATTTGATTTTGTTAATCAAGAGGTAAAAAATATCTTGAAATATGAACAAACTAATTTTTTTTAAGGAGAATAAAATATTTGCCGTCATTTTTGTTTTTGCAGTAATTTTTATCTTACGGTCATTCATACTTCCTTTAGCAGGAGATGAAATAACTTACTTGAATATATCAAATAATATTTTAGAAGGTAGGTTTTATCAAAATGATTCTCCATCTACTTTTACACCAATTATCCCCTTTATTCTCACTTTTTTTCAAGTACTTTCTTTTCCTGAACTAGGTTTTGCTTTAAATAAGGTTTTTAATGCCTCACTGTTTTTAATTGGACTTTATTTCGGATATCTATTTTTTAGAGAAAATAAGATAGACCATAAAGTTTCTATTTCAATTATTTCTGTGACTTTAGTAACTCAGGTAGTTATAAGTTTTATTCCAACCTTATATCCAGATGCATTACTGTTTTTCTGTTTTTGGGGCTTTTTATATTATTCAACAAAAGAAGCAAATATTAGCAACTTTAGAAAGATGATTTTTCTGTTTACGGTGTTAACGCTAACAAGACATGTGTATGCTGTTTTGGGAGTTGTTGTGTTGATCAATCTTTATAAGCTTTATACATATAAAAAATTGGACTTAAAAAAGGCTTTATTTTACTGTTTTGCATGCTTAACTCCATTTATAGTGTGGTTTAAGTATGTATATCATATAGAATCAAACAACCTGAGTAACCTTACCTATTTTAGTAGATTTAAAGAGGAAAGTTCCTTGTTTTATAATATTAAGGCAGGTTTGGGGCTAATACAACATCAAGAGGTGAGTAGAATTAACGGTATTCCTGCATTTATATCTGTTTTTATTCCAATTACCGGCATTAGAAACTTTGTGTTGAGTGTGGTACTAATCTCGGCATTTATTTATGGTTATATTAATAGGAAGTCAAATACCGAGGGGGTGAAAATACTATTTTTATCTATTTGTTTGGTCATGTTAGGCTTTGTTGCTGCTGGCACAGGATTTAGTAGATATTGGGTGCCTTTAATCCCAGGGTTTTATTTGGGATACTATTTTTTAACTCAAAAGTTTAAAGTAAAAAACATATATTTTATTAATCTTTTGTATGTTATGGCTTTTATCTATATATTAAATGAACTTAGGATAAGTCTCATAATTTTCGAAAAATATTTATAATATACCCAATCAAATATGGACTATAATTCCTATAAGCTTTTAATTTATATGCCAGCTTTAAACGAGGCTGAAACGATATACAATGTACTGAAATCGATTCCTGCAAATTATGAACACTTTAATGCGGTGGAGTTATTGGTTGTCAACGATGGGAGTACGGATGATACTGAAAATAAATCCAAAGCGGCGGGAGCAACAGTAATTAGTCATAATAGAAATAAAGGCGTAGGAGAAGCATTCCAGACAGCACTGACTTATGCTTTAAAGATAAAAGCATCAGTTATGGTTAGTATTGACGCGGACGGACAATTTGATGTAAACCAAATAAATGATTTTATACAACCAATTATTGAAAATAAAACTGATTTTTGTATAGGTAATAGGTTCCATGGAAACAGACCTGAAAACATGCCTAAAATAAAATATTGGGGTAATAAACAAGTGAATAAGATAGTGTCATTTATTAGTAAAACTAAAATTGAAGATGCTTCCTGTGGTTTTAGAGCTTATTCTCAAGAAGCGCTGCTAAATCTTAACTTACAAGGGAGCTTTACCTATACTCATGAAACTATTTTAGATTTGTTAGATAAAGGTTTGTCCGTAAAGCAAATCCCAGTACGGGTTGAGTATTTTGAAGGAAGAGTTTCTCGGATAGCAGATAGTATTATTGCATATGCGTTTAGAACATCAATTATAATATTTCGCTGCTTAAAAGATTATAAACCCTTACAGTTTTTTTTAATTGTTTCTGGATTTATTTTTGGAATTGGACTCCTTTTAGGTGGATTTACACTTATACACTGGATTGTAAATAATACTATCAGTCCTTATAAAAGTTTTGGTATAATAGGATTGTCTCTTGTAGGAATGTCTGTTGTCTTGGCTATTTTTGCCTTTATGGCAGATTCTTTAGGAAGAATGAGAAAGAATCAAGAAAGGATATTGTACTACCTTAAAAAGTCGTATTTTGAAAATTAGAGATAAAGAATTAACATCACAAATTGTTAGATATATATGTATTAGTGTTTTTAGCTATCTATTTGTATTTAGTTTTTTATATACACTAGTAGATGTGTTTAAGGTTAATGAATCTTTATCTTTTCTTTTGGTTTATGGAGTAGCATATTTATTGTTATATTCCATACAGTTAAAGTTTTTATTCAAAACCTCGCATGAAAAAAGAAAGTTAATTAAATTTATTTTATCGATTTTTCTTTTTTATGTAGTAAGTAATCTGTTGTACAATTTTTTTTTATACTCAAATGTGAATTATTTGTTATCAACAGCTTTTACTATAGCTATTTTAGCTCCTTTAAGGTTTTTAATCTCAAAATATTTTGTTTATAAATAACCTTGGACTATACGAATATTAACCGTCTTAAAGTTTTCTGTGTAATTTCAGTTTCAGAAATTTTAAATGTGGTGATATTAAAAATGAAATAATAACTATATATGAAAGAGATCGATTATTCAAATTTAAAAGCTACTCCAGAAATTGAAGATTTTTCAGGGAAATATGAGAATACAAGTTTTATATCTAAATATTTAGTAGATAGCTATTTTAAATCTGTTGATAAACTTATTCTAAAAGCTAACAAAATTGAATCTGCTCATGAAATAGGAGCTGGAGAAGGAAGGTCTACCATGCGTCTTAGAAAAACGATTCCCAATTTGACAGCCTCTGAGTATGTGGATCATTTAGTTGAGTTAGCTAAACGAAATAATCCTAGCTCTACCATTTTCCAAGAAAGTGTGTACAGTCTTAAATACCAAAACTCTAGTGTAGATTTGGTTTTTTTATTAGAAGTTTTAGAGCATTTAGATTTTCCTGAAGTGGCACTTGCAGAAATAAAAAGAGTGTCAAAAAAATACCTAATTTTAGGGGTGCCTCGTGAGCCACTTTGGCGTTTTTTAAACATGTGTAGGTTCAAGTATTTAAATCATTTAGGGAATACACCAGGCCATTTAAACCATTGGTCACAAAAATCTCTTATAAATTTGATTGAAAAGAACTTTGGGAAAGTAGTGGCTGTAGAATCTCCAATTCCATGGACCATTGTTTTGGCTGAAAAAAAATCAATTGATAAATAATGTTCCTAATTTACAATTCAATAACCTCATTTAATTCCTACGCCTTTTTATTCAAATACTTAGTTAAGGAAAATGGGGTGACACTAAAATTTAATAGTAGAAATTAGGGATGTTTCTTAATTTTATTCGAATATTAAAATTTGAAACTTAAACAAAATAAACTTAGTTTTATTAGTATTAAAGATTTGAAGTTTATAGTATTGTTATTTATATTCTAATGTAATTTGATATTAATAATTTTTTATAAATGCTCTTCATTTTTCTAAAATACCTTCAACCCACACATTATTTTCAGATATTTAAGAAAGATGGTTTTTCTGTTTTTCCAAAAATAAAATATCTTCCAAAAGAAATAGTGGAACAACTTGAACTAGATACGAGGTTTACAAGTGATATAGGGATGGAATATGAACTTTCATGGCAAGCCATTCATAAAGGGTATATAGGAAAATCTGAAACCTATAGTTCTTTTGAGAAAGTGCCGATAGAAGATGAATACCGGTTTATTCGTAAATACTTTCATAAGGTTTGGGTTTTTTATGTGCTGTGTTTACGGTTGATGGCATTTAATAATCCAGTAAAAGAACTTAAAGCTTGGATTCAAAGTAGAAATGTAAAACAAATATCCTTTAGTCAGGCATTAAAATATGACACTTGGGAGGAGTGTACGTCTACTTTAATTTTACAGAAACCGTTGGTAAGTGTTGTTATTCCTACCCTTAATCGCTATGATTATTTAAAAGATGTTCTTAGCGACTTAGAGCAGCAGGAGTACAAAAATTTTGAAGTGTTGGTGGTAGATCAATCCGAACCTTTCCAGCCTGCATTTTATACGGCGTTTGATTTAAAGCTTCAATTGATACGTCAAGAGGAAAAAGCTTTATGGTTGGCCAGAAATACGGCTATTAAAATAGCTAAGGGGGAGTATATATTGCTTTTTGATGACGATAGTCGTGTAGCACCAGATTGGATTTTAAGTCATGTAAAGTGTTTAGATTATTTTCAGTCTGATTTGTCTTCAGGGGTGTCTATCTCTGAAGTTGGAGCAAAAACGCCAGCAAATTATAACTTTTTTAGAGTGAGTGATCAACTAGATACCGGCAATGTTCTGATACGAAAATCTGTTTTTAAAAAATTAGGTTTGTTTGATAGGCAGTTTGAAAAACAACGTATGGGCGATGGGGAGTTTGGATTAAGGGCTTATTTGGAAGGCTATTTGAATATTTCAAACCCTTATGCAAAACGACTACATCTGAAGGTAGGAACCGGAGGCTTACGGGAAATGGGGAGTTGGGATGCGTTTAGATCTCAAAATTGGCTAGATCCTAGACCAATACCTAGTGTCTTATATTTTCATCGTAAATATTTTGGAAATTATAATTCTAGGTTAGGTCTTTTAAAAACTA
>Ga0209075_1002005_pt1 | contig 18550 bp, 15 predicted proteins | sample Stecom2011_FD_187523 | JGI IMG/M metagenome (GOLD analysis project Ga0209075, IMG submission 187523) | Agricultural soil microbial communities from Utah to study Nitrogen management - Steer compost 2011 (SPAdes) (version 2) | ecosystem: Environmental > Terrestrial > Soil > Agricultural land...
TGCCTGTTAACAGCTGACTGATTTGTGCTGCACATTCTTTGGCGCTGTCTTGCTGGGCCTGATAGCGGTTGGACTCGCCACCGCTTAACCAAAACTGTAACGGGGCCGTTTCTTCACCGTTTATTTTAAAGGCATTGGCGTCTCTGCTACCGCTGGCTTTTACCTCAACAAAGGGAATATCCTCATTAAACACAAAAGGCGCTGCATGGCCTGTAAACACAGCATTGACTGCGGCTATTAATTTGCTGTGGCTACGCCAGTTGGTATCTAAGGTAAAGCGCCGAGTGCCTGCCAGCTCACGCTTGGCTTTAATATAAGTAAAGATGTCTGCCCCACGAAACGCATAAATGGCTTGTTTCGGGTCACCGATCATAATTAACGCATGCTGGTTAGTTTGATTGTCTGTGGTTATGTCTAAATCAGAGTCTGAGTCAGACTCTAAGTCTGCACTTGAGTCTGTGTCTGAGTTATTAAGCGGGTAAATTTTATTAAATATACCGTATTGAATAGGGTCAGTGTCTTGAAACTCATCGATCATCGCCACTGGATAAAGCGTACGAATTTGGTCAGCCAAAACCTCGCCAAAGTCTGAGTCTAAGGCCTGCGACAACAAACGCAGTAAGTCATCGGCGGTTAATATGCCAGCCTGTTCTAAAATTTCAAAATAACGCTCTTTAATATCTTCGAGCCAAGCGTTATTTAAAATACTTTTTAAGTCTTGTTTTAATTGACACAACTTAGCCAAAGCATCAAACAATGGATGCTCGGGTAGAACACCGTCTCTACTTCTCTCGGCCATACGATTAGGGGTTAAGCGCTCGGCACTCTCTGGCAGGTTACCAATATTGTCTTGGGCTAAATACTCATAAACCTGCTCAATCCAGTTGGGTAAATGCTTTTTGCTGTAGCTGCGTTTGTCTAGGCTAGAGCTTTGAATCAAATCGAAAATATCATTACCGGCCGTGTTTTGGGCAATGGCTTGAGTTTGTTTAAATTCCTCGGCCAATGCTTGCCACAAAGAAGTAAAAGACTGCTGAGTGCCGACGGGCAGAATGGTAATATCGCTGCGATTGATGCGTGAACGCACGGTTTGAAACAAGCTGTCTGGGCTTTTATGTACGCTCAGCAGTTGTTTGCTTTGTTGGAAGTCTAACGAGTAAGCAACCTTACGCCAGATGTCTTCACAGGCTTGAATTAAATAGCTGTCGCTGTCTAAAGTAAGTTCGGCACTGAACATTACGCCGCTATCGAAAGCAAAGCGCTTGAGCATTTTTCCGCAAAACCCATGAATGGTAAAAATACTCGATTCATCCATTAGATTTAAGTTGGTTTGCAGCCAGTTTTTTAACTCTTGCAGCAGTTGTTTCTCTATATCTGCTTTGTCTACGACTGCTTTTCCTACGTTGTCTTTTTCCTCTTCGGTACTTTTTTTCTTAGTGTTTTGTTCAAGCCGCTGTAAAACGATTTCGTTAATATACTGAGCTAAGTGTTTATCTTTGGCCGGTTGCTGGTTAAGCAGGCGCAATACATCGGTAAAACTGTCTTGAATGCGTTGGCGAATACGCCCACGTAGCTCTTCGGTGGCGGCCTCGGTAAAGGTAACCAATAAGATTTTATCGCAACCTAAGCGCTGGCTGTTATGACCGGTTATAATACGGTTATACAAGGCGCTGATGGTATAGGTTTTACCCGTACCGGCACTGGCTTCAATTAATGAGCGACCCACCAAAGGAAATGTAGAAACATTGAGTGGTAACATTATTCGTCCTCCTTAATGATTTCCAGATAGGGCTCCATGCCTTGCATCAAACCACCCCACTCGTTTAGCCATTGCTCATAATCACTTTCAAAGGTATCCGCAAACTGCGGCAAGCAACGTTGGAAGTAAGCGGAAGCCAGCTCGTCATACTCTTCATTTAACAAGTCGCCAACGTACTTAATTAACTTGTCGTGTAGGTCATCATCGTCTTCGCTTTTCTCGGCAATTTCTTGCCATTTACGCATCAACTTATAAAGCGTATTAGGCAAGTGTGGAATGGGTTTATGCCAGCATTGCCAATACCACTTAAGCGCCAGTTCAATTTGTTCTAGTGCCGTTTGCTTGTCTGGTGCGCTCAGCTTTACTTGCTGTAGACCATCTTTGTTTAGTGCAAACAGATAAGCCGTATTTACGGGTGCGTCGGCGGCTACAGCCATGAGCAGTTTTAGCCAAGCATTGAGCAAGTGCTTGCCTTTTAAACTGCTGACTTGGTAGTAAAGAAAGTATTTGTTGTCTGGATTAGCGGCTGCATAGGCTTGCTGCAACTCGCCTATGATTTCAACGCCGTTAATTTGAATACTCAGGCTCTCGTTTTCAATGGGCGTTTTAAGCAGCGGCTGCACCGCTTGCACTAACTGTTCGGTATTTTCGGCAACCGTCATACCGCTAATTTTACCCAGTTCTTTTACCGGTAAATTACCCAGTGCTTGCTGCTGATTAATAAAGCTCTGGTTAAACTGTTCAAGATCATTCATTTGTTCGGGTGCTTGTTGCAGACTGTCTAACCAATGCGCTTTTAGCTGATACAGTTCTAAACCGTTATTAACAAAGGGTTCAGCGCTGAGCTTTTCTTGCCAGTCTATATCCAAGCTTGACTGCAAGCGTCGACGTATAAAAAACTTACTCGGGTCAGACAAGGCAAACACTATGTCTTGCATACTGACTTGCTCGGTATTTAAGTCGGCGGGTAAGGGTAACTCTGTTTGCTGCCAGCTTAGGTTGGTTTGCTCGGTAGCAAAGCCTGCTTGTGCCACTTCTTTCCATAAATGCTGGTAAGCAGGAATGTTCTGCGTTGACTCGATAAAGCGTTCAGCCTTATAAGGCTGCAATGGCAGTTCATCGGTAAGCCAAGCTAAAAAGTTTTTACGGCTTTTTTCATGCTCTAACTCTTTGTCTGCTTCTAAGCAAAAACTATCGGCTAAGTACTCACGCAATTCAGCCACCAGCACCGAAGGCTGTTGTTCAGCGTTATCACGAGCGCTGCGACCACGGTAACTGATGTATAAATACTCTTGCGCAGAACTGACCGCCTCTAAGAACAAGTAACGGTCATCTTCACGGCGAGAGCGGTCACCTAAGCGCACTGGTTGGCTTTGCATTAAATCAAAACCCAAAGGCGTGACACGGCGAGGATAATCACTGTCGTTCATACCCAGCAAACAAACCGCCTTAAAGGGAATGGAACGCATTGGCATTAATGTACAAAAGTTTACCGGGCCAGCTAAAAAGCGTTGCCAACCAACCTGAGTGCCTAAGTGTTCGTTAAACCAAACAGCCAATATTTTAATGGGTAGAGGTTCTGACAATGCCGACAATGCGGTATCTTCTAACCACTGCTCTATGGCCTGCCTTATGCCCTGAATAGAGTTTTGCTCTTGCTCTTCTGGTGCGTAAAAATCTTCCAGCAAGACTGCCAAGCTCTGCTGCCATTGCACAGTGGTTTGCGACTGATTAAGGGCTTTTTGCCAGTGCGATAACAAGTCTACAAAGGCCATCATTTTGCCCAGTATCTCGCCTTCGTTGCCTTCTAAAGCAAACACTGGGTAGTCGTTCATAAAATCTGAATCAGTCTCTGGTAAGGCGTAGCCTAACAACAGTTGTTTAAGACCTTTGTGCCAGCTGTTTTGCTCAAAACTTGGCATACCTTGCTGGCTGCGCTGTTCACCATCTAGGCCAAAACGTACTTGTGCTTGCAGCAACCAGTCTCTTATTTTATCTAACTCGTCCAAGCTGATTTCAAAACGGTTACGTATTGCCGGAACGTCCAATAAATCAAACACTTCGGGCAAGGTGAAACGAGAATCGGGCAGGTTTAGTAGCTGTAAAAAACTTTCGACAATCGGGTCTTCGGCGGCTATTGCTTGGTCAGAAATTGCCCAGGGAATTTGATACTTACCTTCCACCTTATCGGCTTGTCGATAGCGGCCATTATGACTAGAAAAAACAGCATCGATATAAGGGGCGTATTGGTTAATATCTGGCACCATCACTACTATATCGCGTGGTTTCAGGTCTGGGTTGGTGTCTAACCAATAGAGTATTTGATCGTAGAGCTGCTGTACTTCACGTAACGGACTGTGTGCATTCACAAAACTTAGGCTGCGGTCTTGGGCATCAATGCTTTGCTTAAAACGGCTGTGTGTTAACGCCTCTGCAGTAAAAGCATGTTGTTGGCGGTCGTTCAGTTCTAAAATGTCTTGTTTTAGATAATCTAGCAGGCTCGATTGCTGCTTAGATTCTTGATAAAAAAGCTCTACTTCATGCAGGTTATCGCTGGCAGACTGATTCACTAGCGTTAAAAAGTCTTTGCCAAGCTTGCCCCATGAGGCTAACAACGGGTTGCCTCTGTCCATAATATGTTCGGTGGCAGGCTCTCTGGTTAAAATCTTTAGACGCTGGCGGTCATTAATGATATCGCCCCAAAAGTTTTGACAAGGGTTGAGCAGAAAATAATGAACATCAATAACATTAGAAATGGCTTCCAGTACTTGCCAGTAAGCGCCCGGTAAGGCAGCAATACCAAACACAAACAAACGCTTAGGCAAACTGTGCAAACGGTCTTTATGCTGTTCTATTAAAGCCGGCAGCTTTTGAATGAGTTGCGCACGGTGTTCAAGCGAATGATTTAACCTTTCACTGTCTTTAATTAGTGCCCGCCATACCTCTGGCTGCCAGCTTTGGGCGCCTAAGTCATTTCCTTCAACGCTATTGCCGCCCTGCTCCCATGCCAGTAACCAATCGGGTCTATAGACTAAGTACTGGTCAAAGACGTCGGCTATGTTATGGGCTAACTGGTAACACTTAAGTGGATTATTTTCTTCGGTTAAATAATGGGCAATAGCCGCACATTCGGGCCGTTTAGCGAGTTCAGGCAAGATACGAAACAACTTCCACGCCATAATGGCCTTATCGAAATGTGAACGCTCGGGCAGCTCTGGTTGCAAGGCGTTAAAAATTCGCCAAATAAAGTTAGACGGCAGCGGAAAGTCGACCTGTGCACTGACACCTAAGCCATCGGCTAACTGCAGCTTTAACCAGTGTGACATGCCTTGGCTTTGTACCAGAATCGCCTCTTTTTCAAAAAAGCCTAAAGGCTCGCTTTGTATTTGATGAAGCAGCGCTCCTTTTAGCATTTCTAAGTCATTAGAGTGATAGACACGAAGCATGCGCTCTCCTAGCTGGGGCAAAATAATTGACTATAACCGAGGGCGCATCGCTGTGCTAGCTGGCGATGCTTAACACCCAAGTGAATTGAATCACTTTGTTTTATCATAGGAAGTTTTTACGTCAAACGGGCGACAAATATGGGGAGGTGTTTCCTTATAACCCTCCCTTTGGGGGTGTAGCTAAAGTGTTGTCTGTCAGGCTGTCTGCTTCGTTCTTTAGATCTGTATTATTAATTTACAGCTAGGCCTTAAAGCAGAACTAACAGTCCTGTAAATATTAATATCGGGCTTGTCATATAAAAAAGCCGACTTTCGCCGGCTCTTATATTAGAAGTTTACTACGTTATCCATCACAGCATTTTGATACTGCTCTTCCAACACTTTGGTCTGCATGTTCTTTAAAGTGTTGTAGGGCATATCAACGACTAAACTATTGATCAACCAATTTGGTAAAGAACCGGCTGGGTCAGCGTGTGCTTGGTAAGTTATTTCGGTGGTGTTAGCGTCAACTGGGGTAAATACCCAAGAGCCATGCATTTCGGTAATGCGTACGCGTTTCTTTTGCGGCTCCATTACGTCATTTTTAATAACCATATCGTAACGTGCAACTAAGGTTTCAGGGTCTTGTGTCATAGTGCTATGAATGATGCTGTCACGGTCTTTTACTGGCCAAGGAGCAGCGGTCACCATATAGAAAATAGATTCGGTCGCACTTGGGCGTTCCAGTGTTTTAAGTTCTTTACAGTCTTGTATCCACTCAGGACCCGCAGCATGATTGTTTACCAATGCCATCGCACCGGAAATAGACGCAGGCACTTTGGCAACACCACGAAACTCTTTTAATGGTGAGCCTTCAATTACGCGAGTGAACACCTGAATACCGTTCTTAGTGTCGTCTTTGGCTAACTCCCAGTCGGCAGCTTGAGCTACCAAGCTTGAGCAGGCGAAAGCGCCGATGAGAAGTGATTTTATTATTATTGAAGACATTGTTTATTCCTTGATATGGTGAGTGTTTATTGCCCAGCGCCCATACAGCTGGGTGAATTTGGTACTTCGACTTGCTGCCACTCTTCTGGCGTATAGAGAAACAACGACAAAGCGTGTACCGGCCCTTGTAGCTCTTGTGCCAGTATTTTATACAGTTTTTGATGACGCGCCACTGTTCGTACAGATTCGAAAGCCTCGCTAACGACTATCAGTTTAAAGTGCGAATCGGTTGCAGGGCCTGCATGCATATGGCTTTCATTGATTATCTCTACATGCGTTGGATTTAACTCTTGCAACTTTTCTTCAATTATCTTTTGTGTACTCACAACAACACCTTTACTAATCAAAAACAAGACTCACTATAATTCAGAACTAAGCGGTTGCATAGGCAGCACTTAAACCGATAAAGTACCCTGTTTTGTAGTATTGTTTATGGAACCCGATATGCAAGATTTTGAAACCACTAGCACCCAATCATTAATGGACCGTTATTACGAAGATGAAAAAGCCCAACAAGAGCGTGAGCTTACTATGGCAACATTAAACGTTCGCCTAGATGCGAACGACCTCGCCATGCTCAACATTATCTCTAAGCGCTTTCGTAAAACACGTGACGATGTTGCTCAAGAGCTTCTTGCTAGTGCATTAATAGATTTATTCTCGCGCTTAGAAACAACCGAGCGTAAACTATTAGCGCGTGACGCCGATGAAGCGGCCCGCTCTCTTGCTAATGAAATAGCTGAAGAAAATGGCGTGCGTAATTTAGAGATAAAAACCGGGGTGTGGGCCAACCATGAGCGTCAATTTACTAAAATTGAGCGCAAAAAGGCTAAGCTAGCCGAACAACAAGAAGCGCAGCAAGAAGAATCTCAACAAAAACTCGAAGAAGCCAATAACGCAGAAAAAACTGCTGAGCCAACAAGCATGGAAGCCAGTAATATGTCTGTCGTAGAAGACGACCTAGTGCATGACGAAGCAGCCATTACGGCTAATTCCGAATATTCTCAAAAAACTCAGCAAGACTCTCAACAGAGCGTTGCTTCAATGGCTGCTAACCAGTAAAAAATATGACTATTCAATGGTTTCCCGGACACATGAACAAAGCCCGCCGCAAGATTAGCGAGGCCATGCCTGAAATCGACATAGTAATTGAAGTGTTGGATGCGCGCTTGCCCTTTTCTAGCACTAATCCTATGGTTGATGAATTACGTCTTGATAAACCCTGCATCAAAGTGCTTAACAAAGCCGATTTAGCCGATCCAAAACAAACCCAAGCTTGGGTTGAATATTTTGAGAAGCAACATAACACCAAAGCCTTGCCATTGGTGGCAGAGCTGCGCGGTCAAACCAATAGACTGATCTCGCTAATAAAGCAGATGGGCACTGCCCGTAGCAGTAAAAAATTAAGTACTCGCGTCATGATTATGGGTATACCTAACGTCGGTAAATCTACCTTAATCAATGCTTTAAGTGGGCGTAGCATAGCCAAGACCGGCAACGAACCGGCGGTGACTAAATCCAATCAAATGATTGATTTAAAAAATGGTATTGTCTTGTCTGACACCCCCGGTATTTTATGGCCTAAATTTGAAAACATGGCCAGTGGCTATCGCTTAGCCGCTAGTGGTGCAGTGAAGGATACGGCCATCGAATACATCGATGTTGCCCAATATGCACTGGCTTACTTGCTTGAGTACTACCCACAAGAGCTAAGCACTCGTTTCAAGTTTAAAACCATGCCAGCCACCGCTGAAGAAGCATTAAAGTCGATTGCTCAGCGTCGCGGCTGCTTAAGACCCGGTGGCATACTCGATCTGCATAAAGCGGCAGAGCTGTGCCTGCACGAATTAAGATCCGGTAAAATTGGTTTGATCACGCTAGAAACCCCTGCCCTTGTCGAGCAAGAGTTAGCGGTCATCAGGGAACAAGAAGAAGCTAGGCTGGCTGCTCTATCGCCTGATGAACCTGAGTAAAGGTGTTCCATTCCTCGTCCATATCGGCAACCACTTCTATCGGGTAGCCACCTTCACGGGTAGGAATACGTTCTAAATCTTTTTTGAAGCGTTCTAAATCACGCGCATACACCACCCACTGATTAATGCCTGAGTGCGATATAACCATTAGCACTAAGGCATTTTCATTGGCTTCAATATTGGCTTGCAAAAGCTCATTAAATACTAAGATATCACCTTGCTCGGCATTTGAAGGAAAACCAGTACTGTCATCGGCGCTGGTAGAGTTCCAAGCGATCTGTATGCAAATAGAATACTCGCCTGCTTCCTTAGCTAGCTGCCAATCTTGACGGTATTGAATGCTGATTGGCTTTTCATTTAGTGTTCCTGCTGATCGTACCCACTGATTATTAGCAAGCATAAGCTTTACCTTATTGATTAATAATTATTATTAGTAATTAAAGAGTATTTAACGGTATTTTCAAATATGAAATACCATTGGCTTCTGGTTTTGGTAACGCACCAGCACGAATATTCACCTGCAAGGAAGGCAATATAAGCCTTGGTTTAGCCAAGGTTGCATCCCGTTCTGTTCTTATTCTGATAAATTCTTCTCGGCTAATACCTGTACGCACATGAATGTTATTTGCCTTTTGTTCAGCGACTGTGACCACTGACACTGGCTTACGCTCTTCTGGCGGATAATCATGACACAAATGCATGTTAACCTGATCATCCAAGGCAAATAGCCTTTGAATTGAGTCATACAAGACACCAGCATCACCATCGGGGAAGTCGCAGCGGGCTGTACCGGTATCGGGCATAAATAAAGTATCACCAATAAATACGTCTGTATCGTTAACCAATAGGCTTACACAGGCTGGCGTATGCCCTGGCGTATCTATTACTTGAATTAAACTCTCACCTAACGCCAACTGCTCGCCCGCACTCAGTAAAACATCAAACTGACTACCATTAACTAAAAAATCGGTAGGTTCGTTATAGAGTTTAGCAAAGGTGGTTTGCACTTGAGTAATCAGCTTACCGATAACAATTTGGGCACCAGTCTTTGTGCGTAAGTAATCGCCTGCGCTTAGGTGGTCAGCGTGTGCGTGTGTTTCTAAAATATAGTCTAAATCCAACTGTTGATCTTTTATATAGGCCAACAGCTCATCGGCGGACTCGGTAAACGTATGGCCGCTGCTTTGTTCATAATCTAATACTGGATCAATAATAGCCGTCTTTAAGCTGGCAACATCCGTTATCACATGCGACCAAGTAGAGGTATCCTCGTGGAAGAAGCTTTTAATCTTTATGTTTGCCATTGCCACATTCTTAATTGAAACTGAGTTATTATTAAGTGTATACGTTATTTCTATTGAGTGTCATCTAACATGAAAATCGCAGTATGAAATCAGGCCGTCGCTTTTCCAACACTTTGCAGAACTACCAACGCAAATGGTTAACTGATGATTTACTGGCGGGTATTGTGGTGGCGATTTTAGTCACACCACAGTCCATTGCTTATGCATTATTAGCAGGCTTACCACCACAGGCGGGCTTGTACGCTGCCCTACTCCCTGTTGCGGTTTATTCTTTCCTAGGTTCGAGCCCCTTACTGGCCGTTGGGCCGGTTGCTATTATCTCGTTAATGACCTTTGAAGCCTTACATCAACTGGCTCCTGTCAGTACAGAAATGTATATGAACTTAGCGGCGGCTTTAGCCATGCTCAGTGGCTTATGGCTTATACTGTTTTGGCTGATTGATCTAGGGCGCTGGGCCACCTTTATTAGTCACTCAGTTATTTCCGCTTTTACAGCGGCCACCGCATTATTAATCGTTATTAGCCAAACACCACAAATGCTTGGTATTGCACCAGCTGCCAGTGCCGACTTTTATCATAGCTTACAACACAGTATTTTAGAGTTACCAAACACTCATCCGCAGGCACTGATTTTATCAGTAGCCATGCTATTTATTTTATTTGGCTGGCAACGACTCTGCCCAAAGATCAGCCACTTGCTGCCCGAGCATGTTGCCGGACTATTGCAACGATTTGGCCCATTACTGATCGTTGTTATCGGCATTCTGGCGGTGCAACTGGGTGGGTTGAATGTAACTACTGTGGGGATATTACCAGCGGGGTTGCCGCACTTTAACATTCCTAATATTTCTTGGGATCAATGGCAAAGCCTGCTGCCCTCTTCTGCGGCCATTGCGCTTATCAGTTATTTATCCAGTTTATCGGCCAGTGAGGCGGTATCTAACTCACCAGTAAGCAACAACAATAGCAACCAAGAATTGCTGGCACTAGGGGCTGCTAATATTGCCGCAGCGGTGAGCCAGTCCTTCCCTACGGCCGGTAGTTTTAGCCGCAGTGTCGTTAACCTTAGCGCGGGTGCTAAAACACAGATGGCGGGTTTGTTTACCGTGCTGCTAGTAGGTATGTTTTGTATTTTTGCTAATGACTTACTAAAGAATCTACCACAGGCGGTATTAGCCGTTATTATTATTGTCTCTGCTTGGCCTCTAATTAGCTTTAAACATGGAATTAATGCGTGGCGCTACCAAAAAAGCGACGGTTTGGTTTGGGGTATTAGCTTTTTTGCCGTGCTTATTAGCGGTGCCGAGAACGGTATTCTGCTGGGCATGCTGCTATCACTGATTTTATATTTAAAGCGCACCAGCGAGCCGCATATGGCTGAAATCGGACGCATTGCTAACAGCGATCACTTTCGTAACGTAAAGCACTATGAAACCTTAACCAGTCCTCAAGTGTTACTGATACGCATCGACGAAAACCTATACTTTGCTAACTGCCGTTATTTACTGCACTTTATTAAAAAGCGCTTAGCCAACAAGCCTGAAACCAAGCATGTTGTTTTGGTAGGCAGTGCCATTAACCATATTGATTTTAACGGCCTACAAGCGCTTAATGTGCTTTTAAATGACTTAAAGAAACAAGGCATACAATTGCACTTGGCTGAATTTAAAAACCCAGTATTAACCCAGTTAAGGCGTACTGAATTATTTAACGACTTAGCTCCGGGGCAATTATTTTTTAATACCAGTGAAGCACTACGCACATTAAGTGGGTATTAGCCTCTTAACTAAACACATTATTTATCTCTATTTAACAACTGTTACAATAAGAGTAAATTTCATTTAGGTAAAAAACCATGAGCACGACAGTACTGATATTAGTCGCTTTAGGCACCGCTATTATTCTGGGTTTGGCAGGTTATGCTTGGCATTTATGGAGCAAATTACGAGTCCTTAAAGAAGAACAAAGTGAGGCCAACCGTGCCGCTGAAGAAAAGATCAAAGAGTTCCAAGAAGAGCTGATTCATGACGTGCGCTTTATTGCTCGTGCCGTTTTAGAAGAACAGTGTGAAATTACCGAAGGGGTAATACGTATCCACTTTTTAATTTCGAAGCTAGACCCAGAAGTCTGGTTGAATGAGAGCTTAAGCACTACCCGTCAGTTCTATGCTGCCACCCTTGATATGCCGATATTAGACGCCTATAAAGCACTGAGTAAACAAGAACAGTTTACCCTTGATAACGAGCGTTTTCGTTTAGAAAAAGAGCACAAAGACGCCATTTACAAGGAATTCAAATGGCTAGTCGCTTTCGACTTTCCAGCCGTTAAGCTAGTGCACTAACGCACCTAATAAACTTATCTCGGCCTTGGTCTTTTGCTTGATACAAAGCATGGTCAAGGCTAGAAATGATTTGCGCTAAGTTAATTTGCCCTTGCCTAGAAGGCGCTAGCGTCTGATAACCACCAGATGCGGTAATCTGAATCAGCGTGCCATTATCATTCAGCACTTGCATATTACGAATAGCTTGCTGAATCCGTCGTACTAACTCAGGCATTTGCACTTCACTGCAATGCGGCATAACAATAGCAAATTCTTCACCACCTAAGCGGCCAATATAATCGGTCGGGCGCAATACACTCTTTAATGTTTGACACAGCTGCCTTAGAACTCGATCGCCAGTCGTATGCCCATACTGATCATTAATGGCTTTAAAAAAATCCAAATCTAACATCAGCACACCTATTTCGTACCGATGGCGCAAACCACTGGCCCATTCGCGCTTAAAGTTTTGCTCTAAACCACGGCGGTTATCGACTCCAGTCAATGGATCAGTCAAAGCCAAGCGTGATTGCTCTTCAGATTGCTTAACCATAAAGAAACAAGCTGCGATAACAGCCGCTAAATGTTGCATAAAATCGGTTGCTACGTCCTGAGAAAAGCGGCCAGCTTCTTTGGCAAATAAACGCAGTTGGCCGATGTATTGTTTATTACGAGTTAAAGGTAAGGTTAAACCCGACAACCAAGGCATAGGCGGCTGTATAAAGCCGGCGGCCTTAGGTGTGAGATCAGGATAGAATTCCAATTGGCTAACCAACTCTGTTTGGTCAACATCGACACTTTGTAACATTGATTTTTTTAAGTCGTAGGTAGTGTCTAATAATTGGATACTGATAGCATCAACTTTAAACTGCTGTGGCAGTCCTTCCAGCAGTAACGTCAATAGTTCCGCCCAACTCTGACAGGACAACAGTTGCAACTCAAAGGACTGTAACCGACGTAACAAAGCTTCATTACGCCTAGCGTTGTTGATTAACTCATGAATATCCAAGAATTTTACCTTCACTGCACTGGGCATAACTGTTTAGTATAGTTGCCCTAATTGTTTTTAACAGAGTATGAGCTTTAATGAATAATACTCATATTTTAACACCCATTTATTATTATTTTTTGTTAGCATAAGGAATCTTTATAAGCTGCTTCGTAATGACTAACAAAGTACTGATCTTTGACTCTGGCGTTGGTGGCCTCAGTGTTCTTAAAGAAATACACCAACAACAACCGCAACTGAACCTGCATTACCTTATGGATAATGCAGCCTTCCCTTATGGCACCAAAGCTGACGACTATCTAACCAATAGAATCATTGATGTCTGCAGTAGCGCTGTGGCTGAGCTCGAACCTGATATTTTGGTGATCGCCTGCAATACAGCCAGCACCTTGGCTTTACCTCAGTTACGCCAACTTCTAAACATTCCTGTAGTAGGTGTGGTGCCTGCTATTAAAACTGCGGCTAATCTCAGTCAAACTAAAGTCATTGGTTTAGTGGCTACGCCTGCCACTGTCAGCCGCCCTTATACTGACAACCTTGTAAACGATTTTGCTCGCCACTGCCAAGTATACCGACTAGGCAGCTCTGACCTTGTCTACTGGGCTGAAGGCTACATCAATCATGGGCTACTACCTAATACCGAACAACTTTATGAGCATCTACAGCCTTGGTTGGAAAGCGCCACAAACATCAGTCATGTGGTATTAGGCTGTACCCACTTCCCACTACTAAACAAACAGCTAAAGCAGCTTTGGCCTAACATAGCATGGGTCGACTCTGGTAATGCCATTGCCATGCGGGTAGCCAGTTTACTTGCTTGCCCTAGTGAGAAAAGCACAGACTCTATTGGTTCACTTAATCTTTACTGGACCGATGAAAGCAATAAGCCAACGGGCGTAGTCGGCTTCTTAAGCCAATTAGGCCAGCTAAACGAACAGCGTTTTGTAGAGATAAAACGCTCTTTTACCCATAAAGCCTTTGTATAAAACCTGCAAAACGGTAAACTCCTTCGCTTTCAACACTAGCTCGGAAACATGATGTCTAATCTTGAATCACAGTATCGCCAAATTATCGCCGGATTAGGCGAAGACCCTGAACGAGAAGGCTTAATCGACACTCCTAAACGTGCTGCCAAAGCCATGCAGTTTTTAACCAGTGGTTATCAAACCAGCCTTGAAGAAGTCATTAATGGTGCTATTTTTTCTAGCGACAATGACGAAATGGTGGTTGTTCAAGGTATCGAGTTCTACTCTTTATGCGAACATCACATGCTGCCCTTTATTGGACGCTGCCATATAGGCTATATTCCTAGAGGCAAGGTGTTAGGGTTATCTAAGTTTGCTCGTATTATTGATTTATTTGCTCGTCGCTTACAAATTCAAGAAAATATGACTAAGCAAATTGCAGACACAATTCAAGAAGTCACCGATTGTCAAGGCGTTGGCGTTATTGTCGAAGCCCAACACATGTGCATGATGATGCGTGGCGTACAAAAACAAAATTCGACCATGCGTACATCGGTTATGCAAGGATCGTTTCGTGCAAACCAAGCAACTCGTAGTGAATTTATGCGCTTAGCGGGATTATAACTTATTTAAAAGGAAGATATGTCAGAGGTATTAGTACTCGATACGGCCTTATGGATAGGCATAGCCTTATCGTATGTTTTAGGCACCTTTTTTGCTATTGATGCTTTGTGGCAAGGTCGTACTTCACAAAGCACCATTGCCTGGTTCCTAGGGCTTGTTTTCTTACCTTTCTTCACGCTTCCTTTATACGCACTTTTTGGCGGGCGTCGTTTTCACGGCTATATACGTGCAAGACGCCACGGCCATGAAGAATTAGACCTACTCGCCCAGAACGCAATTCGTTTTCTAGAGCCTTGGAAGCAACCGGCTAACGAGCTTACCAGACCCTTAATCCCCCTCTTTTTAAGCGCTCCTTTAGATGGCAATGCCACTACTCTATTAACCACAGGACGTGACTTCTACGGGCAGATGTTTCAGTCCATTAAAGAAGCCGAACACAGCATCTGCATTCAGTTTTATATTATCCGCAGCGATGTCTCCGGCAATATTCTTGGTGATCTACTTTGTCTTAAGGCCCAACAAGGCGTTAATGTTTATGTCTTGTATGATGAAATTGGCAGTAATGGTTTACAAAGAGCCTTCGTCAAACGCTTACAGAACGCTGGCGTTAAAATTTCAAAGTTTAACTCCTCACGTTATATTCGTACCCGCATGCAAATCAACTTCCGCAACCACCGTAAACTGGTTGTTTGTGACGGTAAAACTGCTTATGTCGGCGGCTACAACTTTGCCGACGAGTACTTAGGCACAGGTAAGGTACTACCATTTTGGCGCGACACACACTTAAAAATAGAAGGCCCAGCGGCTTTAAGTTTTCAGATTATTTATAGTGAAGATTGGCATTGGGCTACCCATGAACTGCCTACTTTACATTGGCCAGAGCCGGTAGAGAAAGGCACTGATAAAGTAATGAGCATTGCTTCAGGCCCGGCCGATAGCGTCGAAAGTGCCAGCCTATACTTTACTCACCTTATTCAAACCGCTAAAAAGCGCTGCTGGCTGGTAAGCCCCTATTTTGTCCCTGATGACAACCTAATCTATGCACTAAAGTTAGCCGGACTGCGGGGCATCGATGTGCGTGTTTTAATCCCGATCAAGTCTGACAGCTGGTTTGTTCATCAAGCCATGCGTGACCACATTCCTAAGCTGCAAAAATGTGGCGTCAAATTTTTCAGTTACACCAAAGGCTTTCTGCACCAGAAAGTGGTTCTTTTGGATGACGAATGGAGCAGCATAGGTAGCTGCAACTTAGACTATCGTTCACTGCATATTAACTTTGAACTAAACGCCTTAGTACGCAGTAAAAAGCTTAATCAGCAAGTCTCTGATATGTTGACCCTAGACTTTGCTGACTCCACCCCCACCGTTATTAGTAATCACTGGTGGCCACAGTTTTTAACTAAGTGCGCACGTTTGATGTCGCCTCTGTTATAGTCTTTATCTTTAACAATTAAAATAAGAAGGATAACCATGTCCAAACGTATCATTATTACTGGCGCTTCTTCTGGTATTGGTGCCGCTATTGCTCATGAACTGGCCAAGCAAGGCCATCATTTAGGCTTGTGTGCTCGTCGTGGCGAAGAACTCGAGTCTTTATGCAATGCATTACAAGAGAAGCACCCTAACGGTAAGTTTTTTTGGGAAGCACTGGATGTCTCCATGCTTGATCAAGTCGCCCAGCGCATACAGACATTAACTTCTCGTTTAGGTGGCTTAGATATATTAGTCGCTAATGCCGGTGTTATTGGTGTGCGCAGAACTGGTTCTGGTGAGCTTGAAAAAGACCAGTCGATTTTTTCGGTTAACTTAATGGGCGCTATTGCTACAGTCGATGCCGCCGTGGCCATTTTCAAAGACCAAGGTCATGGTCAAATTGTTGGAATATCTTCATTCTCGGCGTTTATTGGTATCCCGGGTAGTGCAGCCTATTCCGCAAGCAAGGCTGGCTTTAGCAACTACCTTCAAGCGGTTCGCACAGAACTCTGTAACAGGAATATTCAAGTCACCTGTATCCATCCTGGGTTTATACAAACCGACTTATCACCAAACATGGAAAAATATCCTTTTGTTATTAAGGCAGACAAAGCAGCTAAAATAATGGTAAAAGCTATTCACAAAAAGAAAAAAGATATTAGCGTTCCAGCATGGCCTTGGGCCATACTTAAACACGTATTACCGCTGTTACCTGATTCCACCTTAAAGAAAGTTTTTTAGGGCTCATTTAAGCGCTTTCAAATAATTCGTCTATAGTTATTGAATGCATAACTTTATAGTAGATTACTTTGGCTAAGTTCACTTCTTCCACAATTTCTCCGCTGGGAAGACGCATATTTGTTATTTTATTTCTAATAAGTATTTGCGTTTCCTTTGCCGTTTCTGCTGCTTTGCTGTGGCTTGACTACCAAGCAGGCATAAAACGTTATGAAGAGGTTTTAAATCAAATCAGCAGCAGCTATCAAAGTAGTATTTCTTATAGCTTATGGAACTTCGACTCACGTCAACTGGAATCACAATTACAAGGCATTACTAACTTTCCTGGTATTGTGTATGTTCAAGTCGATAACGACGGCAAAGTAATTAGCAGTAAAGGCGACCTATACAAAAAGGCTGAACGTCGTTTTGTTATTCCTTTATTCTATAAAAACAATCAAACATCGCACTTACTTGGTCAGCTACGTATTAATCAGAGCTATGAAGCTCTGTACGAAAGTTTATACAGTCGTGGTGCTGCCATATTACTCAGTAATATCATTTTATTTTTCTTAGTCGTCTTTATTGTTCTTATTGTTCTTCATCGCTTAGTTACAAGACGTTTATGGAAAATGGCACGCTGGGCACAGAGCTTCAGCTTGGCCAATCTTGACGATGAACTCATTATTGGTAAACAACATCATGTTGAAGACGAGTTTTCTTATGTAGTCGATGCCATCAACCAGATGCGGGTGACCATTCAAGATGAGTTAACCCTCAGAGAAAAAGAAAACTTACAACGCGAGCAGTTACAAGAGCAATTGGCTTTAGCGGTCGACAACGCCTCTTTAGGATTTTGCCGTTACGAATTAACCAACAAAAAGTTTATTTGTAACACCCACTTTGCCAGCCAATTAGGCACCAATGAAGTTGATATCGAAGATATGCGCGATCCCATGCAGTTCTTTCTTAATCAAATAACTGGGCCCAATAGTGTTAAGCAAATTGAAAGCATTAACCAGCTTCTCAGAGGCAATAAAGTACGTCTGCATGACCGTTTCACTATGCAACAAGGCAATCAAAAAGCGGTATTAGAAATCAGTTTTCAAGTTATCAACTATAAAGATAACTGCCCATCGCAAGTGCTTATTTGTATGACAGACTTTACTCGCGAAGCAAACCTTCAAAACAAAATTGTGCAACTAAGCCTAGATAAAGAGCAAGATCGAGCCACTGTTACCAATATTTTACAGAGTGAAAATCAAAAACTACAAGAAGAGAAAAGAGAGCTTAGGCAAGAAATTCTTAAGTTACGCCTCAGCCAACAACCAAAGCATATTAAAGCGCTAAGTAACCTTATGGACGAATACCTAAGTTCGTGGAAAGAAGCGATGAAACCGGGTGAATTCGAACTTTGGCATGGGTTTTTAAATATAGATTTTTACAACAAGTTAGTCACTATAGATATAAGCCAACTTATTGGTAACCTTACCACCGTACTTGCAACCAAACATTCAATTTTAATTAGAAAAGATTTGCCCTTTTCTATCATTGCCGATGAAGATCCAGACGTTCTCAGCTTTACAATTGAAAAGATTCTGTTCCCTGAACTTTTAAATCAATCTTCCGATATTTCTTTGAACGTGCGCTTGGACAACTCACGCTTAAATACTGCTTGGCTCTTTACTACGCCCGCCGATGTTGAGTTTTTAGAGCAGTCTTTGTCGTTTAAACTGGCAAGCATCATTGTAAAAATTCGCTACAACGGCAGCATCACCAGTAAGAAGGAGGGAGAGCAATTAGAAATACTCCTCTCCACTCCTTTTCGTACTTAATTCATAGGGATTAATCTATAGAATAAAGTGCTCTTCTGGCATTTGCATTAATGTCTTAGAGCTCTTCAACATCATTTTACCGTGTGCTTTAGCACGTGGTAGCAAGCGGTCGTAGTAGAACTCTGCCGTCTGAATCTT
>Ga0209075_1002006_pt1 | contig 18549 bp, 10 predicted proteins | sample Stecom2011_FD_187523 | JGI IMG/M metagenome (GOLD analysis project Ga0209075, IMG submission 187523) | Agricultural soil microbial communities from Utah to study Nitrogen management - Steer compost 2011 (SPAdes) (version 2) | ecosystem: Environmental > Terrestrial > Soil > Agricultural land...
CATCAACCTCATGCATCGCGTCGTGAATTGCCCATTCGATCGAAACCGCGATGGATTGCCAAAAAATCAATATCATTCGCCTCGCAAGCCTTGAGGTTTGGACGTTTTTCCAAACCGAAGGGCGTAATCTAGCCAGTAGCCGTGGGTCAGCGTAGCGAAGCGAAGCGCAACCTACGGCGGTGGTCGAATCTTGGGCGGTGGTCGAATCTTGGGCGGTGGTCGAATCTTGGGCGGTGGTCGAATCTTGGGCGGTGGTCGAATCTTGGGTGGCGGTCGATCGCATGGTGGCGGTCGATGCCATGGTGGCGGATTTGATGTTGCGGATATGAAAAAGCCGCCGCGCAGGGTCTTGCTGCGCGGCGGCTTTTTTGTGTGTGGCAACCTTCGCACCTTAATCGGATAAATAATTTTCGATTGCCGCTAAAGAGTCCCGCGCTTCTTTGGTCCATTCAAATTTCATGAGTCAAAGCCAAAGTGCTTCATAATCTCGTCGTGAGAATACGTGCGTCCCGCCTCGAGTGCGTTCAGTGGGTCAGCAAGAATCCAGTTGCGCACAATAAACCGGAGCCAGGGCACCCTTGCCCCAGGTCGCCGCAACGCAGCGAAAGCGAGTGCGCAACCCCTTCACAAGTTGAGCCCGCGCATATCGCGCGGCTCGCGAAGTTGGGCTGGCGCCCAGGCAGGCCAGCGATGGCCTGCCTCCAATTTTAGAGACCTACTAAACGCTTACGTCTTTCTTCTAAGCGTTTAACTATCACTCACATGCCAAATAGCTAAGTCCCTGAGAAGTAGGCGGAGGACAATTATCGCCAGCCCCTGCAACCTTCCAATCTGCAGGCCAGAAATTTGCAAAATCCCAACAATTTCCTTCTGGATCAACTACTGAAACCAGTTGTTCTGTTGGCGTAAATTTCAATTCTGGCCCTCCCGGGTCTCCAGCACACATCAAAAGCTGCCATTTTTTGCACTGTTTTACCTCGTCATATAAACTTCCCTGTACTCGAATGCACTCATTCTCTGGAGTACATGTAGCGCGGCTACGAGAAGCACATGTTGGAGCAGCGTCCTTATCTACAGGAGATGTAGAGTCAAAGTTGCCGCAACTCGTTATTAGAAAAATGAAAACCCAAAGCCAATGATATTGTTGCATAATATGAAAATTGAGTGAAAGAAGAAATTTCGATCCATTCTCGAGTAAGCGTTCAGTAGGCTTATGAAAAAATCAACGCCAGCGACGTCTTTATGTGGAGCGAGGCCCTCGGGGCCTCGCATGACGCCGCTCAAGCTTTGACCCTCGCCGAAGCCTACGCGCTACGACCTCGGCTCTGTCACGCCTCTAGCGAGGCTTGCTGCGCATGCGCCTTGCACGTTTGAAGATCCGCAATAACAAGTACCGACCACTTTGCTGATACGCAACGGGCCCCCGGCCGCTGAACGCGGCCAGCCCCCAGGCTGTGCCTGGGGGCTTATTATGGCTGCTTTGGCAACGATTTTGCTGGACCGACACATCGCGAACCGACCACTTTGCAGAACTCCAACACCGCAAACTGACCACTTCCGCAAGACCGACCATCCGCCCCCCAGGCGCAGCCTAAAAAACAAGCGCGAAGGCGCCGGGGGGCTCTACGCGAACCGAACACCTTGCTGATCCGCAACCCCAAGAACCGATCACTCTGCAAATCCTCAACGTCGCTAAACCCAGCACCCTACGCATCCAACCTCTTTTGCATCCACTGATTCACGCCATAAAGCAGCAATCCAATAAGCAAGAGCACGCCGGTGCGAAGCCAGACGCCGGCGGCCTGTTGGCTGAGCAGGCCGAGGCAGACCAGGATTCCAATCACCGGGATGAATGTGGGGGTCGTGAAATGCTTATGCTCGACGGGTTCGCGCCGCAGCACCAGCACCGCTGCGTTGACGCCGATAAATGCCAGCAAGAGCAGCATGACAGTCGTGCTCGCCAGCGCGCTGATGCTGCCGGTCGCGACCAGCCCGATGGCGATGAGGCTGCTAAAAATAATCGCCACCCACGGTGTCTGGCGACCCGGGTGGATGCGGGCGAGCGCTGAGGGCATCACGCCCTCGTCCCCCATGCCGTAGAGCAGGCGCGAGGCCATGATCATGTTGATGAGCGCGCCGTTTGTCAGCGCAAAGAGGGCAATCAGTGAGAATAATTTGAGCGGCACGCCAGAGTTGGTTACGCGGATGACTTCCAGGAGCGGACCGTTGGAATTGGCGAGCTGGTCGACGGGTACGACCATGGCCACCAGGCCGGTGACGACCAGATAAATCACGCCGGTGATAAAAATGCCGCCAAAGAGCGCGCGCGGGAAATTGCGCGACGGCTGCTGGACTTCCTCGGCCATATTGACCGAGTCCTCAAACCCGATGAGCGCGTAAAAGGACAGCGCCGCCCCGGCCAAAATCGCCATCGGGATGCTCACGCCCTCCTTGAATTCAAAGGCCTGCGACGGGTCGCCTTGGCCCTGGCTTAAAGCCATTAGCGATACCACCACGATCAGGGCGAGCCCGCCCAGCTCGATGAGTGTGAAGATTGCATTGACCACGAGCGACTCGGTAATGCCTCGAAAATTAATCAGCCCCAGGACGATAATAAAGATAATGCCGGTGAGGAGCGGTGGCGCGCTGATAAATGGCGCCAGATATTCGCCAGCGAACGCCGTCGCCAGGGTCGCGGCCGAACTAATGCCCGAGAGCACCACGGCAAAGGCGACCAAAAAAGTTAGCAAGGAGCTCTTAAAAGCCCGGTGGATATAATAGGCCGCGCCGCCGGCGCGCGGGTATTTGGTCACCAGTTCGGCGTAGGCAAAGCCGGTGAATAACGCCAGCGCCAGCGCCAGCAAAAAAGCCGACCAAATGGCCCCACCGACCACCGCCCCGACCTCGCCGGTCAGCGCATAGATGCCCCCGCCGACCATGTCGCCGATGATAAATAAGAGCAGCAAAAGTGGCGTAATGCTGCGCTTGAGTTTGGGCGTTTTGGACGCCTCGGCGTCGTGGGATAAATCGACGTTTTGGGGTGAGTTTACTTCACTCATTCGTGCGCACCTGATGGTAAAATTCGGCCTGGTTGTCGTGGTGAAGGCATTGCGAAGGTAAACGTCGACGCTTTGCATGTAAACCGTGGCGGTGCGCTGTGTGCGGCCGTTACTTTATTTCGCCCCAATCAACCTTTAACGACACATAAAACGCGCGCCCGGGCTGCGGGCGTTGCAGGCTATCCGCGCCGCCCTGCTGGTCGCCGAGGTTGCGCGCGTTGAGGGCGACCTCCCAGCCCTTGATTGGCGCGATGGACGCACCCAGGTCGACGGTCCAGAACGGGGGATTATAGAGGTTTGCGAAGCTGTCGAGGTAGACGCGGCTTCGCCAGTCGGCCTGGGCAAAAAGGCGCGCGGTGGCCTCGACCCCGCGGCTATGCCCGCTGCCGAGGTTTGCGGCCTCGAATAAATACGCGGTGCGCGCGACGAAATAGATCGACTCCGCAATCGCGCTTTGAAACCACACAAATTCGGCCGAAATCGGCGACGCGTCGGCACCCAGCTCGACGCCGCCGTCCCAGCTCAGCGCGCGCTCGGGTGCGAGATCGTTTCGCCCGCGCACCCCCGCCATATCGAGATAGAGCTCGTCGAAATCCGGCGCGCGAAAGGTCTGCGCAATATTGCCCTTGAGCTTGAGCCAGGGCGTCGCGCGCCATAGCGCGCCCAAAGACGGCATCAGCGGCGTCCAACTTCGCGAACTTGCCCCGGCGTCGCCGATATATTCGCCCCGAAGCCCCGCGACCAAACTCAGCGCTTCGCCGCCCAGGAGCAGCTCATTGGAGAGCGCCGCCGCAAAGGTGTGGCGGGTCGCATCGATGGCTGAGTCCTCGCGCGAGCTGGCGTAATCGATGCGATGCGTCGCGGCGTAGACCTCGCGGCGTGCCTCGATGTTGGCGTGGAGCATATTGCCGAATTCGAACCAGACGCCGCTCTCAAATGATGATCAAGGCCGCATAAGTTACCGTCTTTAACTGACTAGGCCCGTAGTCATTCTTCCTTCTAAGCGTTTAACCATCACCCACATGGCAAATAGCCATGTCCTTGATCTGTAGGTGGCGGGCAATTATCTTCGAACTCTGCAACTTTCCACTCTGCAGGCCAAAAATTTGCAAACGCCCAACAATTCCCTTCCGGATCGACCACCGGAACAAGTTGTTCCGTTGGCGTAAACCTCAACTTTGGTCCTCCCGGATCTCCCGCACACATCAAAAGCTGCCACTTTGTACACTGTTTAACTTCATCATAAAAATTTCCTTGCACCCGAAAACACTCATTTTCAGGAGTACATGTGGCGCGGCTACGAGAAGCACATGTTCGTAAATCTTCGTTTTCGACTGAAGAGGTAGATTCGAGGTTGCCACAACTTAATAATAAAAGAGTTAAAAACAGAGACCGATAACACCGTCGCATAATATTAAAACCGAGTGAAAGAGGAAATTTCGATTTATTCTCGATATGAGGTTTAAAGAATCCCAAAGGTATAGCAATACTCACCCTATTGAGTTACACAACCCCTTTATTCAGTAATTCCAATCCCTCTCAATTTCGACACCATCATCAGGTCCATTTGCATCATTTCGGGCATTATCTTCGTAAAAATAAGCGTAATAAACGAGCGCTTTATTCTTGCCACAAATAGTTTCGTTATTTGTGACGTCATACCCCCTCAATTCCAAAAAAACATCATCGACCAAGTGAAAGCGCTCAAAAGCCCCATCGTATACCCGGGCCTTATTATCCCATGCATCGAAGTCACCCCATGAATTATATCTATCCCCATTGTCCTCAAACGTCAGCACGAGATCAATATCATCAATAACTTCGCCACGCTCATGGCGTCGGTCATACCAATAGGCAACAGCCTTAAAATCATTTGCGCTCGACGGCACTGGTTTAAATGCGCGATTGACCGGGATCCGAACTTTCTCGCCATGCCCAACACAAGTACGGCCTATAGCCCATTCTGCGGCACCATCCATACCTGCACCATTAAACATTCTCATTTTATAGCGTCCAGCTCCCCATAAATTATCATAACCTGTCCACGCTTTTTGATCTTTTTTTACGTCAAACGGACCTTTTGGTGGAATCATATAGTTCGTACGATCACCCATAAGCAAAAGACTTGCAAATAAAATACCGGGATCATCAATCAACCCCGCTGCTTTCGGCCATGTGCGTTGAAAGAAATCAATATATGCTGTGGCAGTTCCAGAAACAATCGCTGCGGAATTGCTCGAACCATCTGAAGCATTAGGAAGAGATATGCCATACATTAATGAATCAACATTATAAAGCTGTGCTGGTTGATAATTACGAAAATATCTACCTTGCGCAACAATATCAACAATCGTACGCCCGCGACCTTCAAGAAAATTTCCGCCACGACTTGTCTGTTCACTAATATCTCCATTATATTGCATATCACCACACAATCCGGTATCACATACCGACCCACCCAAAACGGAATGCTCTCCTACAGTAAATGCACCAATTGCTGAACCGGGTGCTGTTACCGTGCAATCACCAAAATCTCTATTACTCTGGTTTCCCGCAGATTTGATGGGCAAAATTCCGTATTCATATAAGCGATTAATTGTCCTGGACCAATAATCTTCACCAGTACACTTTGGGTCTCCGTAACCACCCATACCCTGCGAAATACTGACAAGAGCAGGCTTAGGACTTTGGCCGATAAGCCAATCATAAAGTTTCGCTGTGGAACTGTTTAACTGCCTCAATAAGTTTAGAAAACCCGCTGAGTCACCGATATTTATGCCGGTTTTATCGATAAACTCTTGTGCGTGCGTATAAACTAAATACGCTCCAGCTTCTCGACTAAAGCCAGAAAAATACCGAAAATCCTCATTTGAATTTATAAGACGTATATCCTGCCCCTGAATCGTGCTAGCGAATGCAAGCCCCGCCATAGAATTCGCATGATTGGCAAAACTATCGCTACGACTATAATGTAGTGTCGGTGCCGAACCGTACTCGGGAATATGCTCAGGAGCACAGTCACGAGCGAAAATTGTTACAGGTCCCATTATTAAAAACGTATCAAATCGGCACCCAAAAGAACCTAAAATATTGCTCGGCCCACCTGTCCAATCATAAAACCCAAAATGAGTGAGATCTGTTGGGCCTGCCTCATGAATCGCGATTGGCACTATATTTTCACGGCTTGTTTTTCGTCCGCCGTCGAATCCGTTGTTAAAAAACTGCTGGAGTTGCAATCCCCCAAGATTGAATACGCCACCATAATCATCGCGCGAAGTCGCAACCGTATTTGCTTCGGGCAGCTCTAAAACTGGAAGGTCAAAGCGTTCGAAACTTGGATCATCAATAAATGTTGAAAACTTCTCTTTTGTAGTACTTATGACAACACATGGCATCAACTCGCATCCGCGAAGAATCTCCGCTTTCCCATCAAATTTGTTGAGAACATTCTTTTGAAGTAGGGCAAAATAATCACGCCGCTTTTGAAGCAATCCTTGACGAATATTTCGATAATCCGCCAGGGTATTGATCCTGCCCATTGCTGCTTCGCGTTCTAATGTATGAACAATATGTTCTATTGGAGCATCTTCTTTTAGCCAAATGGATACCGTGAAAGGCTCAGATGAGGGTGCCTGGTCGAGATAAGCTGCCAATGGTTCTCCAATACGATGCGCCCCACTCTTATACGGATCGACGGACAGATTCTTTTTGTTATGAGCATCATCCCAATCTTGCTGAGTGAGTGGCGTTACTTCATACGCCATTAATCCGCTGGTAACCGCTGGCTCCAAATTATCATCATCACTACCGCTAACTTCAACGGCATAACGGTTGCCGGTAGTTGTGTCATGAAAATCCAGACCTGGAACAAGTCCATTTTGAAGCTTTGCCTTTTGCAACGGGTGTTTGTACGCGATCTCTGATGGCAGTGGGTCTATCATCTCCTTTTCGCTCTGAGTCATCTGTTGCACACGGCTTTCGAGTTCAGTTGGTTCTAATTCCGTTTTACAGGAGATAAAAAACGTTGCCGATAATGCGACAAAAGCAAATAAACAAAGAATTATTCCGTATCGTTTCGTATTTAAATAAAGCATTTTGTTCCTCCCAAGATTAAATCAATACGAGTGCGCAAGCTAACACAAAACCATATTTCGTGTCTAGTGCAGCAATTCGACGAGCTTTCCACCCCCATGATGGGTCACATTTCCTCACCCGGTCGCTCACCCGTCCGCCACCCCGGGGGCTCCAGCCAGGATTCCAGCCCCTTTCACGCCAGGGCGTGGGGGCTGTTCTGGTGAATGGCTCTCGCAAGACAGGTCCGCCGGGCCTTGGCCCGAAATGCGGACCCAATCCGCCCGGAGCGTGGCGCCTTGTCGCCCCACGTGGACGGTCAATTGTGCATATATATTTGTGACTCATCATGAGCGGCGACAGAGGTGGGGTTGCGCGCATTATACGGTGTGAGACCGCTGTGACCCCAGGGGCGTTGACGACCCGGGCATGCCCGAAGGGGGAGGGGCCCCGCAGCTTTTGATGCCCCGGGCATGCTTTGCAGGGGGAGACCCCGCAGCTTTTGATGCCCCGGGCATGCTTTGCAGGGGGAGACCCCGCAGCTTTTGATGCCCCGGGCATGCTTTGCAGGGGGGGACCCCGCAGCTTTTGATGCCCCGGGCATGCTTTGCAGGGGGGGACCCCGCAGCTTTTGATGCCCCGGACATGCTTTGCAGGGGAGGAACACGCAATCAGAGATGCTGCTGCCCATGACGCGTAAGCGTTCATACCCCCGCCGAAGCCTGCGCGCTACGTACTCCGGCCACGGCTATCGATTCTGTCGCGCCTCTAGCGAGGCTTGCCGCGCATAGGTCTTGCTCGTTTGAAGATCCAAAACACGCGACCTTTTGGCGAGTCGACCCAGAACGTGGCATCTTTGCGATTCACCCTACACCCACCTCTCGCAAACGCATTCTACGCTGACCAACCTGTGAAGGGATTGCGCACCCGCTTTCGCCGCGTTGCGGCGAGCAGGGTAAGGATACCCTGGCTCCGGTTTATTGTGCGCAACTTGGATTCTTGGTGACCCACTGAACGCTTACAAGCAATGCTATTCGAGGGTTTCGTAGCGGAGCTTCAACGACACATAGAACGCGCGCCCGGGAAGCGGGCGTTGCAGGCTATCGGCACCGCGCTGCTGGTCGCCGAGGTTGCGCGCGTTGAGGGCGACCTCCCAGCCTTTAATGGGCGCGAGTGAAGCGCCCAGATCGACGGTCCAGAACGGGGGATTATAGAGGTTGGCGAAGCTGTCGAGGTAGACGCGGCTTCGCCAGTCGGCCTGGGCGAAGATGCGCGCCGACGGCACCTTCGCCAGCAGCCAGACGCCGCCGGTTCCGCCGAGTTCGACCTCGGCGCGCGCGCTGCTCTGGTGGGCGGGCTGCCCGGGGATGGGCGTATTTTGGGGCATCGCGTCGAGCCAGGCGTCGGTCCAGGTATAGGTGGCGCGCATCTGAAAGCGCCGGTGCGGGCGAAGGCGTGTGGTTGCCTCGACGCCGCGGCTATGCCCGCTGCCGAGGTTTGCGGCTTCGAAGAGATACGCGGTGCGCGCCACAAAATAGATCGACTCGGCGATCGCGCTCTGAAACCACACCAATTCGGCCGAAATCGGCGACGTCTCGGTGCCCAAGTCGACGCCGCCATCCCAGCTCAACGCGCGCTCGGGTGCCAGATCGCTTTGCCCGCGCACGCCGGCCATATCGAGGTAGAGCTCGTCGAAATCCGGCGCGCGAAAGGTCTGCGCGATATTGCCCTTGAGCTTCAGCCAGGGCGTCGCGCGCCACAGCGCACCAAAGGACGGCATCAGCGGCGTCCAACTTCGCGAACTCGCCCCGGCGTCGCCGATATATTCGCCCCGAAGCCCCGCCACCAAACTCAGCGCCTCGCCAGCCAGCAGCAGCTCATTGGAGAGCGCGGCCGAAAAGGTGTGGCGCGTCGCGTCGATGGCGGAGTCTTCGCGCGAGCTGGCGTAGTCGATGCGATGCGTTGCGCCATAAACTTCGCGGCGCGCCTCCAGATTGGCGTGAATCATATTGCCAAATTCCAGCCAGACGCCGCTTTCGGCATTGAGAACCAGGCTCTCGACGCTCGAGGCATCCGCAACTTCGCTTGAGCCCAAAAAACCGTCGGGATTTGCGTATGCCGTGTCGCGCCGCTGGTAGCCGGCGAGCGCGCGCGCGTCGACAGCCCCCCACTCGCCGGTGATAAGCGCCGGGCGCGCCCAGCCAAGTTGGGCGATGAGCCGCTCCTGGTCGAGGCGCGCCTCGTGGTAGCGCTCCTGAAACTCACTGGGCCCCGGCGCGCCGCCCTCGCCCATCTGATAGTTAAGCAGCGGCTTGAATTCATGCGCGCCAATATCGACGCGCGCGGCCCCGTTGAGACCGAGCGTCCAGTGGTCATTATTGACGCGTTGATGGGAGACATCCTGGGCGTCGATAAACTCAAAATCGCCCCGGCTTTGCTGCCAATTCGCGTCGAGGCGAAGCGCCCAATCGGGGCGCGCAACGCTGCTCGTCGCGGTCAACCCGTAGGTCCCAAAGCTGCCGATCATCGCGCTCGCCCCGACCTCTTCGCCGATGCCGCGCGCCAGGCGCGTCTGCAAGTCCAGCGCGCCGCTCAAGCCCCCGCTTCCGTGCACCACAGCGGCGGGCCCGCGAAAGACCTCGGCCGAATCCAGGCCGGCGAGCGACAGACTCCCGATATCAAAGCCGATGCCGGCGGGCGCGCGGATGCGCATGCCGTTGAGTGACACGGCGAGCTGGCGCGAATTGCCGCCGCGCACCGACGCAAAAGCCGGGCGTCCAAGGCCCGCGCTTCGGCGCATATTTACGCCCGCAACCTCTTCGAGAATATCACTTAAATCGCGCCCATTTTGCGCGGCGTCGTCCACATCGACGCGCGTGACAAAGCCCGAAGGAATGCGCCGATCTTCGACGGACTCCTCGGCAGATGTCACGGTTTTCACGCTATTTTCATCACCCGTTTCGCCGAGATCTTCGGCAAGAAGGACGCGCGGCGCGGCCCCCAAAAAGAGAACCGCGCCGAGCAACACGCGCCATGTCGATGCATGCCGCACCGCTAAAAAACCCCGCATCAGCCAACCTGCTCGACGGGCTCGGAAGCCTCCTCGACGGGTTTTCGAAACATATCGCGGATCAATTCAATGGCCATCAGCCCGACCCCAATGCAGATAAGCGCGTCGGCGATATTAAAGGTCGGCCAGCGGTACGCGTCGGTATATTTCCACACGATAAAGTCGATCACATAGCCAAAGCGAATGCGGTCAATAAAGTTACCGATCGCGCCTGACGCGATAAAGCTCAACCCCCAGATCATCAACCTCTGATCCGGCAGAACCCCGCGTAATATAAAGAGAATCATCAAGACGGCGAGCAGGCTGACGATGACGAAAAACGGCACGCGCCAGTCTTCGTGGCCGTCGGCCAGAAGGCCAAAGGCCGCGCCCGGGTTCTCGGTATATTGATAGTCCCAATAGCCGTCGATCACGACCACCTTGCGGTTGGTGACCTTGATCTCATCGAGCGCTTCGAGCGGGCTATCCGGGGCGAGCTGGGTGCCGTCGCGCTTCTGGGTATGAAAGCGCGCAATGGTGTCGATTTCTTCGGGCGTATTGCTCTCGAACTCGGCGCTCAAAAACGTGGCGACCGTCTCGCCCCTGGCACTCTCATCGATGGGCAAATAGATCGGGTGGTCGACCAAGCCGCCGCGCTGGGTTGCCAGGCGCGAGGCGGCATAATCCTTGGTCCACTGATCGGCGGCGACGCCGAAAAGAATCACAAGGAAGAAGATGACGTATTTTGTATAATTTGGCTTCATGTATTCTCCGCGTCCAACCCGTCGACAACCGAGCCGCAGCGTTTACAGAGTTCGTCGTCGCTCTCAGGCGCGATCCAATAATTCCAGCAGCGCGGACATTTTTTACCCTCGGCCGGTTCGACCTCAACCTCGACCAGTTTATCGGCTGGCAAAGATTGCGCATCGATCACATCGGCAAAGCTAACGATGCATAACGCGTCGAGCTCTTCGGAATAATCCCGCAAAAGCGCCAGGGTTTCGCCGGTGGCTCGGATGCGGATATGCGCTTCCTGGCTGCTGCCGATCTGGCCGGGCTTTTTCTCTTTGCGCGGGACGCGTTTTTCTTCGAGCGCGCGTTGCACCTCCTGGCGCACCTCCAAAAGTCCCTCCCATTTTTCGGCAAGCGCGGGATTGCTCCACTCGGCGGGCGTCTGGGGGAAGTCGGTCAAAAAGACGGACTCCGGCTCGTCGGCGCTGTGGGGCAGATATTTCCACACTTCCTCGGCCGTAAACGACAGGATCGGCGCCATCGCCCGCACCAGCGCGTTGAGCACCGCGGCATACGCGGTTTGCGCGGCCAGGCGCTTGGGCCCGTCGGGCGCCTCGCAATAGATGCGGTCCTTGGTCACATCCATATAGATGCTCGAAAGATCGACCGTCATAAACTGCAAAAGCGTGTGGTAAATCGTGTGAAATTGATAGTCCTGATACGCCTCTTTGATGCGCTCGATGGTCTCGGCGGTGCGGTGGAGCACCCACTTGTCGATCTCGTAGAGCTCCTCGTAGGGGAGCGCCTTATCGGGGGTAAATCCGTCGAGGTTTCCGAGCAAAAAGCGCGAGGTATTGCGGATTTTTCGGTACGCATCGGCGACGCGCTTGAGGATCTCGTCGCTGAGCGCGATATCGGTACGATAGTCGACGCTGGCGACCCAGAGGCGAAGAATTTCCGCGCCGTATTGCTCGATCATCTTCTCGGGCGGCTCAAAATTCTTGGAAGATTTCGAGTATTTGCGCCCCTGGTTGTCGGTGACAAAACCGTGGGTCAGACACGCTTTATAGGGCGAATGACCGCGGGTTCCGACGCTGCACAGAAGGCTCGATTGGAACCATCCGCGATGTTGGTCACTGCCCTCCAAATACAGGTCGGCGACGTCGCCCCACCCAAGTTTGGTCTCAAGCACCGCCGCCCAGGAGACCCCGGAGTCGAACCAGACATCCAGGATATCTTCTTCCTTGCAAAAGTCATCGCCGCCGCATCCCGGGCATTTCGTCCCCGGCGGCATCAGCTCTTTGGGCTCGCGCTCAAACCAGACATCCGCCCCAAATTCCTCAACTAAATCAGCCACATAATCGGCAAGCTCGCCGGTCGCGATCGAGGCGTCGCAATCATTGCAATACATCGCGGTGATCGGCACACCCCAGGAGCGCTGGCGGCTGATGCACCAGTCCGGGCGCCCCTTGACCATGCCCTCGATGCGGTCTTGTCCCCAGCCGGGCACCCAGTCGACATTCTCGATCTCTTTAAGCGCGGCCTCCCGAAGTCGAAATCCGTCGGGATTGCCCGCCGACTCCGGCTCCATGGCGATAAACCACTGGGTCGTGGCGCGGAAGATGATCGGTTTTTTGGAGCGCCATCCATGCGGATAACGCTCGATGATGATGCGCTCACCGGGCTGATTGAGCAAAAGCCCGAGCTTGGCGAGGTGCTGGGGGATGACTTTATTGGCGGCGAAAACATGCGCGCCGCGCAGGTTTAACGGTCCTTTATCGGTGTCGATATCGAGGTCGATATTATATTTGCCCTCGGCGTTGACCGGGCAGAGCACGTCGAGCCCGAACTCCTGGCCGAGCACATAGTCCTCCTGACCGTGGCCGGGCGCGGTATGCACGCAGCCGGTGCCCTGGTCGAGCGTGACATAATCGGCGGGCAAAAGCGGCGCCTCGCGCTCAAGCCAGGGATGCTTGGCCGCGAAGCGGTGCTTCACCCCATCCTGCTCGCCAAATCCCTCGCCGACTTCGCCCACGAGCGCGCGGCCCTCAAAATTGGCCAGGATCTCGGCCGAATCGGTGTCGATGGCGCAGTCTTCCAGGACCTTATCGCGCAGGCCTTCGGCGAAGATATAGACTTCGTCGCCCACGCCCACGAGCTGATAATCAAGCTCCGGGTGAAGGGCGATGGCGAGGTTCGCCGGCAGCGTCCAGGGCGTGGTGGTCCAGATGACGACGAAGACTTTCTTGCCCTCGACCTTCTCGGCGAGTGCGGCTGGCAAATGCTCGAGCGGGAACTTCACATAGACATGCTCGGTGCGAAATTCGTCGTACTCCACTTCGGCTTCGGCCAGCGCGGTCTGCGCGGCCCAGTCCCAGTGCACGGGCTTGAGCCCGCGGTAGACGATGCCCTGGTCGAAGAAGCGCCCCAGCGTGCGAAGCGTGGTCGCCTCATAATCATAGGACATCGTTTTATAGGGATCGTCCCAGGCCCCAAACGCCATCGTGCGGCGAAACTCACTGGCCTGCACGCCGACCCATTTATCCGCATAGACGCGGCAGGCCTGGCGGATTTCGACCTTGGACATCTCGCGTTTTTTCTCGCCGAGATTCTGGTCGACCTGATGCTCAATCGGCAAGCCGTGGCAATCCCAACCGGGCACATATTCGCATAAGTTGCCCGCCAGATTGCGGTATTTGACCACAAAATCCTTGAGCGTCTTATTGAGAATATGCCCGTGGTGAATGCTGCCGTTGGCGTAGGGCGGGCCGTCGTGAAGAATAAAGCGCGGGGCACCCTGCTCCTGGCGGCGCGCGACCATCTTCTTATAGATGGCATCGCTCTCCCACTGTGCAACCTGCTCGGGCTCACGCTCGGCAAGGCTTGCACGCATGGGAAAATCGGTTTTCGGAAGATTCAGGCTGGCTTTATAATCCGTTGCCACGAGGGCCTCTCTAAAGGTTGCCGGGGTCGGGCCGGCGGGTCGAAAATAGACAATCAATGGATGCGACGATGCCACTTATTGGCGGATGGGCCGCTGACGATATCCGGGAAGCATCAAAATTGCGCACGCCCAGATAAAGCGCCAGGCATCGCGAGCAAATCGTGTACCGTAACCCGGCTTTTGAGTCTAGCCCCGCCGCTTCTGCCGGGATTTGCGCGGCGCGCACTCCCAGGGTCTATTTATCAAAAGGGGGGACGAAGATGCTGGAAAATTTCGCTTTCACAAGACATAATCACGCGCCATGAAGAACCATCCTAACTCTAAAATATTTCGCCCGCTCCGGCGTCCACGCCTCTGGCAAAAGCATGTGCAAGTGCCCGGGCGCGCCGAGCGTTATGAGGTGAAGACCGAAGACGGGCTGGTGCTCGCGCTTCGGCGGGTGCGCGCGTTTGGGCGGGTGGACGACGCGGTCATCGACGCGCCGCGCCCTGCGGTGATGCTCTTGCACGGGTTGGCCTCGAATCATCGCGGATTTCATTTTCGCGGACGCTCGCTGGCCGAGTGGCTGGCGCGGCGAGGATTCGACGTATGGCTGCCGGAGCTTCGCGGGCACGGAGATAGTCAATTTCACGGCATCGGCTGGCGTTTTGAGGACTATCTTCGCTACGATATCCCCGCCATCCTCGCCACGATCGGGCAGCACTCCGCCAGCGAAAAGATCCACTGGGTCGGCCATAGCATGGGCGGCATATTGCTGATGACCTATGGGATCTTAAACCCCACAGCCCCCATCGGCCGGGCGATTACGATGGGCAGCGCACTGAGATTCGAGGCCGGGAAATCCGGTTTCTCGCATCTTCTCAAGGTCCGCGGCGTGCTGCAAAGCCTCGGGATTATCCCCTACCGGGCCATGACCGGGGCGCTTGCCCCCGTGGTCGGGCGCGCGCTGCGCTTCGGTGCGCCGTTTCAGGTGTGGCCAAGCAATGTCGAGGGGGCCGTGCACCGGCAAATCTACGCGAATTGCTTCGAGGATATCCCGAGCAGCCTCCTCGCCTCGCTCGCGAGTGTTTTGGAGCCCGACGGCCTGACGCTCGACGATAAGTTTTGCGTCTTCGAGAACGCGCCGAACTTCCCATTCCCGCTGCGCATGCTCGCCGCAAGCCGCGACGCACAGGTCTGTGTGGAGGATATTCAGAAGAGCGCAGAACGCCTGGGCCCCGCGGCGCATTGCCTGGTCATCGGCCCGGACTCCACGGGCGCGGCGCGCACACGCGAGCATTATGGCCACTGGGGATTTATGCTCGGGCGCCACGCTGAGCACGAAACCTGGCCACTCATCGCCGATTGGTTAGAGAATAAATAAGTCAATTCTTAAATATCACCCAGGACCCATTGCTTATGGCCGGATTTAGCTTTTTTGCACTACTCGACGATGTTGCCACGCTACTCGACGATATCTCGATGATGACTCGGGTGGCAGCCAAACAAACGGCCGGCGTGCTCGGCGACGACCTGGCCTTAAACGCCGAGCAGGTCACCGGCATGGGCCAGGAGCGCGAGTGGCCGGTGGTCTGGGCGGTATTCAAGGGCGCGGCGCTAAATAAGGTCATCCTGGTGCCGGCGGCCATGCTGATCAGCGCGTTTGTACCCCAGATCATCCCGATCCTATTGCTGATTGGCGGAACTTTTTTATGTTATGAGGGCTTTCACAAGGTCTATCATTATTTCCTCAAACGCACGCGCCCGGAGGATATAAAACCCCGCCCCCTGGACCCCGCACTTGCGGCCGAGGTGCTGCCCGCGCTCGATATGGTCGCCTACGAAAAAGAGCGCGTCAAAGGAGCAATCCGCACCGACTTCATCCTGTCGGCCGAGATCATCGTGCTGACCCTGGGGGTGGTGTCGCAGCAATCGCTGGGCGTGCAACTGGGCGTCCTTGCCGCGATCTCGGCCATCGCCACCGGCGCGGTTTATGGTCTGGTCGCGGGCATCGTGAAGATCGATAATGTGGGACTTTATCTGACCATGCGCCCCGGAGATGGGGTGATGACGCGAATCTTACACTCCATCGGGCGCGGCATGTTGCGCGCGGCGCCGTGGGTCATGAAGAGCTTGAGCGTGATTGGAACCATCGCGATGTTCCTGGTGGGCGGCGGGCTCTATGCCCATAATATCCACGCGATCGGCGACCTCTTGAACGGGTGGGCCGCTGCAACCGGGCCGCTGAGCACCGTCGTGGGTATTATCCTGCCCGGCTTCTTCGGATTATTCGTCGGTGGCATCGCAAATATCATCATCGCGCTGGCCACCCCCTTCTTGCCCAAACCCAAAGAGAAGATCCCCAAAGTACCGGTTCAGGAATAAAGCTCAGGGCATCGAGCGCACGAAAGCGCGCTCGATGCCCCTGCCCCAGCCAACCCATCATCAGGCCGCCGCGCGCTCACCAAATACCAGGTTAATCAGCAACGCGGTCGAGATACACACCGCAATCGCCACCACCATGGGGCGGGCGGTGCCGTCGTGCGCGGAGCTGACGATAAACGCGCCGATGCCGCTGAGCAAAAACTGCAAGAAGCCATAAACCGCCGAGGCGCTCCCCGCATTCTCGCCGTGGGGCGCCAGGGCCAGCGCGGTGGTCGAGGGAAGGATAAATCCCAGGCTTGCGATGAAGACGAAAAGCGGCGCCAGAAATATATAAAAACCGCCTATTTCAAGCAGCATAATCAGCAGCAATACCAGCACCGAGGCGGTGGCCACACACATCGCCACGCGCACCGAGCGGCGCGGGTCGATGCGCTCGCTGATCGCACCGTTAAATTGCGCCGCGATAATAAGTCCCAGCGCGTTTGCGCCGAAAAAATAGCCAAAATGAGCCTCGGAAACGCCAAAATACTGCATAAAAACGAAGGGCGAGCCGCCGATATAGGCAAAGAGCGAGGCCGAGGCGAGGCTTCCCGAGACGGTATTCGCCATAAAAAGGCGATGCTTAAAGAGCTGCGCGTAAACCGCCAAAATTTCGCCCATGCTTCGGCGCTTGCGACGGGTTTCGGGAAGACTTTCGGGCAAAAAACGCGCCACCGCGGCCAGGACTAATACCGCCGCGCCCGCCTGCACCCAGAAGATCGACTGCCACCCAAAGCCCACAACCAACCAGCCGCCGATCACCGGCGCGACGATCGGGGCGATGCCCATCACCAGGATCAACGCCGAGAATACGCGCGCCGCGCGGCGCTCCTCGAAGAGGTCGCGCACCACCGCGCGCGCCACCACCATCTGCGCGCAGCCGCCGAGTGCCTGGAAAAAACGCAGCGCCGCCAAGGACTCCACATTCATCGCAAAGGTGCAGGCCGCCGAGGTCAGCGCGAAGATGACAAGCCCGGTATAAAGCGGGCGTTTTCGCCCGAATCGATCTGCAATGGGCCCATAGACCAATTGCCCCAGCGACAGCCCGATAAAGTAGGTGGCGAGGGTCCATTCGACCCGCGCAAGCGAGGTATTAAAGTCGCCGGCAATGGCCTTGAAACTGGGCAAATACATGTCGATCGCAAGCGGCCCCAGCGCGGAAAGCGAGCCGAGAATAAGCACCAGGATCAGATAGGATTTGCCCGTAATCTCGGGCATCTTCGGTGCATGCTTGTCTCCCAAATCCAAGGGTTTTGTGGACTCAAAATCCGCGTGAATTTCGCCGCGAAGGGCAGAGTGATCAGCGTTGGGACGGCTCATGGGATGGACTTCGGATGGAGGGGTTGTAGCGGAGAGTTCCGGCGGGCTTCTCGTACGCGACAATGCAGCTCCACGCAAGAGCTCATGATTTGGCGCTGGCTGCGGCGCACACCGGGACAAACGCTTGAATTCATATTAAGCTGCGATTAAGTCCGAGCCGTCGTTAAACGGCTTCTAACCCGACGCCCTCTATCTTTTCTACATCACGCCCAGGTCCCGCCGTGTCATCCTTCAAAGAGAGCATCAAGAATAGCAACGCCGGCGCGTATTTGCTCGTTTTTCTGAGCTTTTTGCTTTTCGCCATTTTGGGCACGATTCTATTTCTATTGATGGGTGTGCACCTGTCATCCTTTGTAACCCAATTTGTCTGCATCCTGGGCGCGGCTGTGTTGTGGCGACTTATTCTAAAGGACGCCGCGGCAAAATGGCCCAAATTTGGCCTCACGATCTCGCCGCAGGCGCTTATCGTATCGATCCTTGCCGCCGTCTCGCTGGGGATGCTTGCCTCAAGCCTGGCCAGTATCTTGATCGAATCAAGCGACTTCCTCCGCTCATTTGCCGAGGGTTATATGGCCCAGATTGCCGAGCTTATCACCGAGGCCACCGGCTGGCAGCGTGCTGTGGGCATCCTGGCGGTTTGCGTCGCCGCGCCCATCTGCGAAGAGGCGCTTTTTCGCGGGACGATCCTCCAGGAGCAACGAAAAGTTGAGCGGGTCGCCGTCGCCGTCACGATAAACGGTTTTATGTTCGCGGCGTTTCATCTTAACCCGATCTCGGCGCCCGGTCTGTGGATTTTAGGCGCGTTTTTGGCGCATCTCACCCTGCGAAGCGGCAGCATCCTGCCCGCGGTCCTCGCCCACGCGGCGCTCAATACCACCAACGCGCTCATCATCCCGGCGATAACCTCCACCGGCGCCGAAGTCGCCGAAAGCGGCAGCACCCCAATCAGCGAAATGCTGCTGGTCGCCCTG
>Ga0209075_1002007_pt1 | contig 18546 bp, 14 predicted proteins | sample Stecom2011_FD_187523 | JGI IMG/M metagenome (GOLD analysis project Ga0209075, IMG submission 187523) | Agricultural soil microbial communities from Utah to study Nitrogen management - Steer compost 2011 (SPAdes) (version 2) | ecosystem: Environmental > Terrestrial > Soil > Agricultural land...
AGAACAATGTGATGATAAACGCCCGGATGTAAACTTAAATTCGCCTCAGGTGATGTTTGATGTGTATATCAAAGAAAGATCTGTAGTTATTTCACTGAATACGAGTGGTGTTCCTTTGTTTCAAAGGGGGTACCGTCAGGAAGTTGGTGATGCTCCTATGAACGAGGTTTTGGCTGCAGGAATTCTGAGAATGTCAGGTTGGGATAGAAAGTCGACATTGATTGACCCGATGTGTGGTTCTGGAACAATTGCTATTGAAGCAGCGCTTTGGGCAGCAGATATTCCAGCAATGATTGAAAGAAGTCACTTTGCTTTTAAAAACTTTAAATCTTTTGACAGTGCAGCATGGGAGAAAGTAAGGAATGAAGGGAATCAACGCCCGATTAAATTAGGATTTGACATTTTGGCCTCGGATATCGATGGAGAAATGATCAAGAAAGCCCGTAGGAATAGTCGAATGGCACCTATCGGAAATATGGTAACTTGGGATATTAAAGATGCTTTAGAACTTGTTGCTCCAGATGATAAAGGAATTCTTATTTGTAATCCGCCCTACGGAGAACGAATGGGAGAAGAGGTTGAAGAGCTGTATACAAGTTTAGGAGATTTATTCAAACAGTCTTTCTTAGGATATGATTGTTGGGTGGTTTCATCAAATATTGATGCGTTAAAAAACCTTGGATTAAGACCGAGTCAAAAAATTAAAGTGTTCAACGGAAACCTTGAATGTAGCTTGCGTCAGTTCCAAATATTCGCAGGGACCAAGAAGTATGATAACAGTGAGGAGGATGAAGATGGTACGCCAGCAAAACCAAGAGGTGTTAGACGTGAGAAACGTGTGAGAGAAGAACGTGTAGAGGAAGTTCAAGTAAGTGAAGAAACAACTTCAAATGAAGAAGAATCTTCAACAAAAGAATACAATTCTACACGCAGAGTTATTTCTACTCCTGAGTCTTCAGAACCACGGAAAAGTGGTGCTTCTAAATATGGTCAAGCAAAATCTGCTTATTTGCCAATTGAAGATGAGAAAAGTTCTTCTAAAGACAAGGATGATGACCGTTCTGAAGAAAGACCAGCAGCTAAGAAAGAAGACGCTTCAACAAAGGAGTACAATCCTACACGCAGGGTGATTTCAACTGAACCATCAGCACCGCGAGAAAGTGCTGCTTCTAAATACGGTCAAGCAAGATCTGCTTATTTACCTCTTGATGAGGATAAGAAAACTACTCCTTCTCCAAAAGAAGAAAAAGTAGAGCGTAAAGAAGAAAGTGAAGTTAGTTCAGTGAAAAAGACTGACGAATCTGATAAGCCGAGACTTGGAGCTTCTAAATACGGTGAGAAACCAAAGTTTTTAAGTCGTTACGCTACTTCTGAACCTGAATCAACGAAAGAAGAGGAAGTTGATGAGAGCGAAGCGAAGGATGAAAAGATGGATGAGAAAACTAAAGCAACAATTGATGATGCTCCTTCAGAAGAAACAGAAAGTGATAAAGGAATAGATGAAGATTCAGATGATTCAAACGATTCTCCTGAAGAATTATCCTTAAAAGATAAGATTGAGTTAATGAAAAAGTCAAGAAAAGGAGAGTAGTTTTCTTTGAGGTTTTGTAATTGATGAATGATATTAAAAAAGCCGTGAATTAATTTTTACGGCTTTTTTTGCTTTTATGTTTAGTAAGTCTTACAACTTAAACGTAATCTCTTTCGATAATTTTATAGGCTCTGGTTCTATTTTCGGAGTATAGCCGAATAAACGCATAAACTTAATTGCCATTGCTACACGGTAAGGAACATCATTGTCCCAAGTTTCGTCATCTTCATGGCGTGTGATCTTCGCTAAGACTTCATCTGATTTAATGTGCAGGAGGTTATAGTCGAATTTATCTAATGCCTCCACTTTGTTGTTGTCTATCATGTAAGTTAAAAGCCCCCTTAAGTGATCTGGAATTACAACATCCTTAAATTCATACAACTCTCCAGTATTGTAATTGATTGCTGGATAGATATACATTTTCGCATTCCTTCCAAAACCTTTACCAAATGCTTCAAGCAGGCCTCCATTAAGGTCTTCATAGTACTTCTCCTCAAAAATATTATGAATATTGTAAATCCCAAGAATGACCCCCATTTTATATCCTTTTGATATCTCACTTAAGTAATCCACCATTTCGTAATAACGTAAATAGTTTGAAATCATCACGGTGTATCCTAATGCGCCTAAAAGTTCTGCACGATCAACAAAGTCTTTATCCGATATTTGCCCACCAGTTGTTAAATCTCGTAAGGTCAATTCAAAAACTTCTCTCACGTTTTTTTCTTCTACTCCATCTTCTTGATAGAATTTTTCACGTGCACTGTTCAACATGTCGATATTCACCTTAGTAACCGGTCTGAATCGTCCACGCATTAAAAGAATATTCTTTTTATAAAGGTTTGTTGCTGGCTGAAGAACCTTTCCAGTTTGGTCAAACATGGTGGCCTCCGTAATTCCTCTTTTCACAAGGTTAAGCGCTAAGATTCTATTGTCAATCTGAACAAAGTCAGGGCCTTCGACATGTAACATGTCTATTTCAATTCTATCTTTTGGCAGGTGATGTACTAAACTATTAATGAAATAATCCAATTCTCCACTGGCATGAAAATAGGCTGCATAGACCAAGTTAACTCCCAAAATACCCAAAGCTTCTTGTTGCGCCCTGTTGTTTTGGTCATGCATTTTAACATGCAGAATAATATTGTTTGGTTCTGTATCAGGTTTTACTTGAAAGCGCAATCCAACCCAACCTTGTCCTTGGTTTGTTTTGTGGTAGTTTAAAGACTCAACAGTATTACAAAATGAAAAGAATTTAGTATGTTCTTTACGGTGTTCTAAACTTGAAGTAACCATTTCGAATTCACGTTTCAACATCGTATGTAAGCGTTCTTGACATACATATCGTTTGGCCTTTCCGTAGATACTGTCCGACACCTTCATGTCATAAGCAGAATGCGAAAACGCAATTGTTCCGGAGCTTCCTCCAGCCCTAAAAAAATTGGCAGCCACTTCTTGACCTGCTCCAATTTCAGAAAAAGAACCATAAATATCCGATTTAAGGTTAATTTTCAATGCTTTTTCTTCTGTTGTGAGTCTTCTACGGTCTTCCATGGGTAATTTTTAATAGGAACAAATAAACTAAATTAAAGGCATATTTCATAGGAGACATGCGAATAAACATTCCTTATAGCGATGGCTTAGTATGCACCAGGATCTGTAAAATTCGGATTATTTAAAAAACGTTCATCTGTAAATGTCTTTAAAAATGCACGTATCAATTGATGTTCTTGCATATCCAATTGAACTCCACCTTGGTGAGAAAACTCCATCATAGGATCTATCGTCGCACTCTCGATTACGCCAAATGAATAATGGTTGATGACTTCATCTAAATTAGCAAATCTTCCATCGTGCATATATGGCGCTGTATATTCAATGTTTCTCAAGCTGGGGACTTTAAACTTCCCTTCATCACTCACATTTCCGGTCACAATCATCCGACCGATATCAATGTATTGATCGTCCATTCCGTTGTTTGAAAACATTCCTGGAATTTCAATTAAAGGACCATCATGACAGTGTAAGCAATCTCCGTTTGTCAAACTAAAAAACAAGTCCATTCCACCCCATTCTTCATTAGTGATTTGGGTATATAAATTTTGTTCGAAGGAATTCAAAGGTAAACTATTCCTGTATTTGTACATCACATCGTACTTTGCTTGTCCAGAAATTAAAGTTCTTAAAAACTGTGCTATTGCTTTAGACACATGAGTAGAATCAAAATCTACCACTTTGAAAACACGATAAAATTCATCTTTGTATGCATCCACAGCTTGTAGTTTTTGAATTGCTGCACTCCAACTTTGGTCCATTTCTAAAGGGTCTACCACTGGATGAAGTATTTGTTCTTCTAATGTTTCTGCTCTACCATCCCAAAAGAAAGCACTTTGCCACCCGAGATTAACTAAGGCCATGGATTGTCGGGTTCCCACTTTACCATCTACGCCAATAGAGAATTTGTTGGGGTCCGAAAAAGCATTTTCTTGAGAATGACACGAAGCACAGGAAATTGAATTGTCTCTGCTTAACCGTGTGTCATAAAAAAGCCTTCTTCCCAATTCTACACCTTCAACAGTCATTGGATTGTCAGCAGGAATTGTCATTGCAGGAAAATGACTTGGAATTTCAAGTTTATATGGGGTGATTGATAAGTCAACTTCGTTTTTCTTACAAGAAGAAAACAAAATTATCATCAATAAAACTTTCCAGTATTTCATTATTATTTACTTAGTGCATGCATAAAATTATCAATAAACTTTTCACTTAATGGAATCTCTGTTGGACCTGTATGTGAAGTTCTTTCTGTTTTAATATCTATACTATTTGCTCCATTGTCGAAAACCTTGGATAAATCAAGGTAAATATTCGTTTCATATAGGTGACTATTGAGCTTATTCCATTGGATATCTGTTAAAGAAAAATCTCTTGTCATGTCGTCGTTTCCGATGTGATAAGAAAAACTAGCTAAAGAACCACTTTGTGCAGCTGTGGTATCCGCTTTTCCTTCAAGCATTACAAAGATATAACCTGTGCTCCATCCCCAATGCATGTCTCCAGAATTAAGAATAAACAAAGGGTCATCCGTTTCTTTCGCAGAAGGGTCTGAATGGTTTAGGGTTGAATTCAATCCAATTTTAGCAGTGAATGAACTGAATTGGCTGTAATCTCCAACGCCTTCCCAAAGTAGCTTTTTATCTTTATCGAATTTATATATGGCCGATTTAAAAAGCTGGTTTTCATTGTTTTTGAACTCCGACATGATGATGTTCAATTTGGTGAATGATATTGTATAGCCTTCTTGAGTCGTGTAGTTTTGATTAAAATCCATTGGGGTTCCTTGATAAGTTGGAATGATATTTACACGTGCTTTTAATTCAGTAGTAGGCGCTTCATCTTCATGACTTGGTTTGTCCTCATCTTTTGGCTTACATGAAAATAAGAAGCCCAAGGACAACACAAAAATTAACAGGGTGTACTTTTTCATAGCGTTTGTTTTATACATTCAATATAGCTTATTTTTACATCAAAATCAAGAGTATACAAGTAGAAATGTAGATTTCGACTAACTTAAGTGATAAATATCACACAATAGATTTTGATTTCTAACATAAACAAGACGATTTTAATCTTAAATTAGTTGGCTCTTCATATATTTAAATCATGCAAAAACAAATCATCAAACCCCTAACAGTTTATAGTGCTTCTGCAGGAAGTGGGAAAACATTCTCTTTGGTTCAAAATTACCTTAAATTGACATTGGGTGATGGGATAGCATCAAAAAACTTCGCTAAAATTTTAGCAATGACATTTACCAATAAAGCAGCTTGGGAAATGAAGGAGCGTGTGATTCAAGCTTTAGATTGGTTGGCTTATCCGGATCGACTTGCAGAGAAAAATGTGAAGAAAGGAAGTTTGCTATTAAAAGAAACGATAAAAACTACGGGGTTGAGTGCTGCTGTAATCCAAGAGCGATCAAAGCGAACCTTATCCGAGATTTTACATAATTATGAAGATTTCAACGTCCTTACGATTGATAAGTTTAGCCTGCGTTTAATTCGAACATTTAGTCGTGATTTAGATTTGCAAGAAGACTTTGAAGTGACTTTAGATCAAGACACTTTACTTGAGCAAGTTATTGATGAGTTAATGTCAAAAATTGGGAAACCAGGTGAAGATAAAATCACAGCTTTGGCTTTGAATTATGCAAAGAGCAATGCAGATGAAGGAGATACTTGGAATTTCAGAAGTAGTCTAATCGAATTCAGTAAAGTCCTTACCAAAGAAACAGATACGGAATATATTGAAAGTTTATTGAAAAAGGAGTTCTCAGCAGATGCTTATACTTCTCTTATTTCTGAAGTTAGAAGATTGAATGATGAGCACAGAAGCAAGTGTGACGAGGTTTACAATTACTTTATCAGCTTGAATACTACAGTTGATGATTACCCGAGTAAATCGAAAGGGATTTATCCACTGCTCGAAAAGCTACCCTCTCGTTCTTTAAATGATGCAAAGCCACCTTCTGCAACCATTCAAAAGACAATCACAGGAGAGAGCGTAAAGGCAAATCATAATGTCGATTCTAAACTAATGGAAATGATGTCCTCACTTTTCGCATTGGAGAATGATCTTTCTGAACGCATGTACACTTTGATGAAAATTAAGTCCAACTTCTATAATTTGGCCCTTCTCAAGTATATTTCTGTAGAATTGACTGTTTTTAAAGAAAAAAAGAACATTATTGGAATATTTGAATTCGGACAAATGATTTCTGAGTTGCTTAAAAAGGAAAATGCACCTTTTATTTATGAACGTTTAGGGAATAGATACAATCATTATTTGTTGGATGAGTTTCAAGACACGAGTCGATTACAGTGGGTAAACCTCATTCCTTTGGTGCATGAATCGATTTCTAATAACCATGAAAATTTAATTGTAGGAGATCCGAAACAAGCCATTTATAGATTTAGAAATGGATTGGTAGAGCAATTTGTAAAATTACCTGAGATTTATAACCCGGAAGGAGATCCAGGATTCGCGCAAACCTCTGCTTATTTCAAAGAGATGGGGAGGAAAATACCACTCGAAGAGAATTACAGGTCACGCAAAAATATTGTTGAGTTTAACAATGCCTTTTTCAAACGTTTATTGGGTGAAATGCCTGCACATTTTCAAGAATATTATGAAGATGTTAAGCAAACCCCGAGGGGTGATGACGGAGGATTTGTTTCTATTGATTTGTTAGGAAAAACAAAGAAAGACGAACTCGAGGAAATAGAAAACACATTTCTTTTAGAAAAGGTACAACGTTGTGTAGATGACGGATTTTATTTAGGTGATATATGTATTCTTACCCGTGGTAAAAAAGAAGGAAGAAGGTTTGCAAAAGCTTTAATTGAAGCAGGTAAAGGATATAAAATTGTCAGTTCAGACAGTTTGATTATTTCTTCAGATAAAGCAGTTGGATTGAGTATTGATTATTTGAATCTACGAAGAAATAATGCCAATAAAACAACGCAAGTTAAGTTTGCTACCACCTACTTTCGTTTACAAGGTAAAGATCCAATCGTTGCCTTAAATGCATATTGGAGAGAGGATAAAGTTGGAGACTTTGACTTTTCTAAGTTCGTTAAACAAGAATTCGGAAGCTTTGAAGCTTTGCTGTTTCCGTATGAGAATTTATATGATTTAGGTGAACGTTTTATTGCTTTGGTTGGACTCAGCGAATTGAAAAATCCATATTTGCACCACCTATTGGAATTGTTTCAAAACTATGATCTTAAATTCGGTCCAGATATTCGTGGCTTTGTTGATGAATGGAATGTAAAGTTGAAAAACAGCACCATTCAAATGCCTGAAAATAGAGATGCAATAAAAATAATGACCATCCATAAGTCGAAGGGATTAGAGTTCCCAGTGGTGATTATTCCAAGATTGAGCTGGGACATAAAAACAAGTTGGGGAACCCATTTCGTAGAAACTGAAGATGGTCAGGTATTGTACACTAAATTAAGCAAGGAAAATGTGCCAGAGTACATGACCAAGGCCTATAGGCATGAATATGACCAGTTGTTGTTGGATGAACTGAATGTGCTTTATGTTGCACTTACTCGACCAAGTGATCGAATGTATATTCTATCTGAAACACAGCAACCTTCAAATAAGGACGGTTTCTTTACGCAAATTAATCAACCTGTGGCAAAAGCTGTAGAATTGTGGAATGATGACTTGGTGACGGAAAGCACTTCTGAATACCTCAAGTTTGGTGTGGAATCGAAAGTGAATCACAAAGATTCAGAAGGAGAGGAGGAAACGAACTTTATTCCTAAAGACTTAAGTGAGTTTTTATGGTTTCCAGAATTGTCTTTGCAAGACGAAGAAGCTTTAGCAACTGAAGTTTTCAATGAGGAACAACAGTTTGGAAACGCTTTGCACTTGGTTTTGTCTGAGATTTCAAATGATAAAGAAATTGATGAGGTGATTGAACGCTTGCGCTTTACAGGTGAAATTGAGACCAAATGGGAAGGTGAAATTAAAAGAACAGCAAATGACATATATCAATTGTTAGAACAGCAATCTTTTGTTCAAACTGCAACTAAAATTTTAGCAGAACAAGATATTCTCATCAGTGAAAAGGAAGTAAAAAGACCTGATAAGTTATACCTCTCAGAAAACAAAGCTGTTGTTGTTGATTTCAAAACAGGGGCACCTTTAAACAACCACAAAGCCCAAGTGTATAATTACTGCAAACAGTTAAGTGATATGGGGTATGAAGAGATAGAAGGGTATTTATTGTACACCAAAACAATGGAATTAGTAAAAGTGAAGTAGCTCCTCTTTAAGCCAACAGCTTATAGCCTAAAGCTAAAAGCCTACAGCTCCTCCGCTAACTTCACAAAGTGATCACTATCAATATAAAGCAACTCTGCTGATTCAATCATTTTCAAAATAATTCCATTCACATTATCACTATCATTGACCAAGGATGAAGCCATGCTGCTCGAAACTTTATGCTCGCGTATGAGGTATTCGAACTTCCCACTTGAAAGTAAATCACGGGTTGATGCAATGTTTTTAATTTCCTCTATCTGCGATAAATTGATTGTAGAGTCTGGACTTTTCCTTAGGTTTTCGATTGCCCTTAATGTTTGTGCTACAAAACTCCGCAAGTGTTCATACTCCTCTTTAATATAAGTGTTGTCTGAGTTCAAATACGTTTTTACATTCTTATGAAGACCACGAATGTTTTTGATAATTACTACTTGATTTCGACTGGCATCCTTTACCCTTGCAAAGGCAGAAAGTAACGGAGGAGACAATGCAAATTCGCTTTCTGATAAAGTGGCGTATTTAATGATTTTACCATAAATGATTTTCACCTTCGAATAATACATTTCTTCCACATCGATATCATAACTGATGTCTTTATCTTCTATAATTTTATCTAAATCAACAGTGCTTTTTAGTGCTTTAGGATCTAAGTAAAGTCCCTGGGCAACAATTGAGAAAGTGGTTTCCTCAAATAAGAATTTACTTTCATCTAATAGTGCACGAATGGTAGATTGAGGATACTTGAGAATACTTTTATTTAAGAATTTTGCTTGTTCAATTTCTAAATTACCTTGAATTTTTTCGGGCAATACTCTTTTTAAGAAACGGATAAGATAATTCAAGAAGGGCATCATTAATATACATCCGATAACATTAAATAAAGTATGAAAGATGGATAGTTTAATCGAATGGTTTTGTGAATCAACCCCAAACGTTTTTGCTAAAAAGTCGACGAAATCAGCAAGTTGAAAAATTAAGAGTAAGCAAACCAAAGCTGTCGTTAATTTAAAAATAACTTGGGCCCCTGCCAGCCTTCGACCATCTGTACTTGCACTTATTGCACCAATAATGATTGTTCCAACGTTTCCAATGTTTGCACCAACAACAAGTGCAAGCGCATTGAGATAGTTGAGTTGTGAGGTCTCAAGCATTGTCAGAACAAGAACAATTACAGCACTTCCAGATTGAAAGATAAGTGTCAATACAATACCGACTAAAGCGAAGATAAACACACCAGAGTATCCATCTTGAGCAAAGCGATTGAGGTCAAATTCTTTTTGATATGTTTCAAAACCACTTTGCATAAAGTCTATTCCGAGAAAGAAAAACCCCAATCCAGCCAATGCATATCCAAAGCCTTTGACTGCACTTTTCTTCTGTAAGACAAAGAGGATTCCAAACGCCAACATTGGAAAAGCGAAAGAAGCAATGTCGAGTTTAAACCCTAAAGTTGAAACCAACCAAGCTGTTGATGTTGTTCCTAGATTCGCTCCAAATCCGATAGCTATTCCTGACTTTAATGAGATTAAACCAGCACTTAAAAATGAAATGGCTACCACGCTGATTAAGCCACTGGATTGCAACAATGCTGTACTGATAAAACCAAATCCAAATGAACGCCTCACACTTTGGGTCATCTTTTTAAGCATTCTCTCCAATGGCCCTTGAACAAAGGCATTGAATCCATTCTCCAACATGATGATTCCAAACAAGAGGATAGCTACTCCTGCTGCTACCTCACTCACCATTGGAAAGGAGTAGAAAACCCAGGCTAAAACGAAGAGCATGAAAGGGAAGACGAGCTTCTTAGCTTTTATATTAGAAAATAATTTTGTCATATATTAAATACAATACTATGTATTTTAAACTTTATAATCAATAAGAAATTAAACGGTAAGATTATTTTAATAAAAATTAATTTAAGCGTCCTTTAACAGCATTTTTCACGCTTTCTTCTAAAGAATGAAACTCATAACCGATGGCTTTTTTAATTTTCTGATTACTGTATTTGGTAGTGCTGAAAGCATTGTTAGCAGCTGATTTTGTAATCAAAGGTTTGGTAAATGTTAGAACCGACCACAAAACAGAAAGTCGCCATGTAATTCCCATTAAAACTGGATGCACTTTTTTAGTTGGTGGTTTTTGATTCAACTCTTGCGCAATTAAATCAAAAAGACGTTTGAACTTTGCGTTTTCTCCAATGCAAAGGAAACGTTCATTGACAATTTCGCTATTTACTAAATTCACCATGATTTTCGCCACATCTCTAGCGTCGACAAATGCATTTGCACCTGGTGAATAAAATTTCAGACCTTTAGAAATGGTCTTGAAAATTCGCATTGAACTTTCCTCCCAATTTCCTGCGCCAATGATAACAGAAGGATTTACGATTACAACGTTAAGTCCTTCATTCATTCCTCTCCAAACTTCTTTTTCTGCGCTGTATTTTGTTACCGCATAACCACTTGTCTCTTCGGTTAAAATCCATTGTCCATTTTCATCTACTTCAACATCATCTGGAACGTCTTTTTTCCCGACAGCAGAAGTAGAGCTTGCAAAACAGAATTTCTCTATCCCTAAATCCAATGAAAGATTCACAATGTTGGCTGTGCCGTGGCGATTGATTTCCATCATGTGTTGAAAGTCGCGCTTGGCAAAGGATACAATTGCAGCACAGTGGTAGACGATTTTATGACCTTGTAACTCTTCTTCCAGGGTAGGAATATCCAATACGTCACACTCCCTCCAAGTTATTCTTTTGAAATAGGTTGCTGCTTCATCTTTTAGATAAAACTCAAAACACCTCTTTACAGTATCAATTTTTGATTTGTTGCGATAAATAGCAGTGATTTGATCATGCTGTTGTACCAATTCAACCAATAAATGACTTCCCAATAAACCTGTTCCACCTGTTACAAATACCATGGTTCAAAAATAAGGATGTTTTTTTGTTTTAATAAGATTTGGAGTTAATGTATATTTTGAAAAGCGTTTTATAAAGCTCTATTAATGTTAAAATGTTCATAGGATTGTTTGGGAAACCGAGATCAACGCAACTATTCGTCTTTATACATCTCCACCACCAAGTTCTATTTGTGGATCCCAGAATAAAACCTCAAAATCTACAACTTTATCATCCACCACCTTAATGCCCTCTTCTTCTAACCGTTCTCGCATCGATTCAGGAGGAGTAAAATGCATTTTACCAGTCAACAGTCCATTCCTATTTACTACCCGATGTGCAGGAATGTCTTTCTCTTTGTGAGACGCATTCATTGCCCAACCCACCATTCTACTTGATTTTGGAGTTCCTAATGCCTTTGCAATACTACCATAAGAGGTAACCCGTCCTTTTGGAATCAATCGGGTGATTTCAAAAACACGTTGGAAAAAATCCTTCGTTTGATCGCTTATAGTTTCAAAGTTCTTCATTCGTTTACGGTAAACTTACAGTATTTTATTTGCGCTCCCTTTTTTGTAAATAGCTCTTCATAATGTGTTTTTATTTTCAGGATTTCCTGTTTTTCTTCTGGAAGTTTATAAAGATCATTGTATAAATCCCATGTTAGAAATAAACAATTGTATCCATGTTTTTTAATTTCCTTCTCTGTAGACTCGAAAAGTAAATCACTGTCTGTTTTCAAATGAATGATTCCACCAGGTTTTAATATTCTTCTGTAGCGTTCAATAAAATCTGTCGAAGTCAATCTTTTATTCGGTTTGTTCGGTTGAGGGTCAGAAAAAGTCAACCAAATTTCATCTACCTCATTGGGTTCAAATAAACGATCAATAAAATCGATTTTAGCACGCAAGAAGATAATGTTTGTTAAACCTTCATCTTCCGCTTCCTTGGCTCCAATGTAAATTCTATTGCCCTTAATGTCAACAGCAACAAAATTTTGTTCTGGATACTTCCTGGCCAGTCCAACTGCATACTCTCCTTTTCCACAGCCGAGTTCAAGAATTATAGGGTGCTCGTTATTGAAAAATTCGGAGCTCCATCGTCCTTTAAAATCAACCTCATTGTTTTTAATCATTTCTGCAGTAGCTTCGAAAACACGTTCCATTCTCTTGATCTCTGCAAATTTAAAAAGCTTGTTTTTCGCCATTATTTATTAACTTGGTTCTACAAAAATAGAAATCTTCTAATTGACGTGTATCAAACGCCATTAAAATCCATAAAATCTTTACGTATTTTGTTGAGTCCGTTAAATTGGGGCCTCGGACATGTGTGTCGAACTTTGCCTATAATTCAAACACTTTTGGACCAAGATAATGAAATAATCATTTGTTGCGATGAAGCCCAGGAGAATTTCTATCGCATGTACTTCCCTGAACTTTGGTATGTTCCACATTCAGGGTACCCATTTCGATTTAAAGGAAAAGGCAATTGGACGCTTGATGTTTTAAGTAGCTTTTCATCACTTAATCATCACCTGGTTGAAGAAAAAAGAAGAGTGCAAAAATTGGTTGAAATGTTTAACCCTGATCTGATTATCTCGGATCAAAGGTTTGGGTTTGTTTCTAAAAAGATAAAAAGTGTTGTTATTTCCCATCAATTGAACTTGCCCGTTCCAAAATGGAACATAATTGCTAAGTTTTGGAACAGACAATTGCTTTCAGCTTTTGACGAGGTTTGGATTCCAGATACAGCCGATCAAAAGTACTCTGGAATATTGTCAAATGGGAAGCATAAAGTGAAAAAGTTCATAGGAATTTCCTCTCGGTTTTGTAATAACGGAAATGAAAATAATACATCAAAAACAAAAAGGTATGATTTTTTAGGAATTGTAAGTGGACCACCGCCTTATAACGCACAGTTTTTGCAAATGTTAATTGAAAAGCTTACGCATAGTACTGCAGTTTCTGCAATTGTTGCTCCTATGAGTTTGGTTAAGAACAACAGTAAACTAAAAGGGGTAACTTTGATTTGCTCTCCAAACCACGAAGAATTTCAAGCTTTAATGAAAGGCAGTAAAGTTGTAATCAGTCGATCTGGATATTCCACCATAATGGACTTGGTAGAAACAAAAAACGAAAGTATTTTAATTCCCACTCCGGGCCAGGCAGAACAACTCTATTTGGCAGGACTTCATAAGAATCATGCGTCATGGACTTTTAAGACTGAAGAAGAATTCAAGAAAATGAAGATTTAGAAAATACTTTTTCTTTTCTTTCTAACACGCCTTTTGTTTTCTTTCTGTGTCTTTTTAATTCTCTTTTTAGCTTCCTTTGATTGGTTGTTCCAAAAGTGCTTTTCTCTTTCTTTTTTCGCCTTTTTCTCTGCCTTAACGGCGATTTTCTTATCTTTTGCTCTGGCGACTTCGGCTTCTTCAACTGTGCCGTAAGTTTGACCAGGTTTGGTGGTTCCACAAGAAGTAAATAATAAAACAGAGAAGAGGTATACTATTAGCACTATGAAATTCGTTCTTTTTATCATAAATTCGTAATCAATAATTATGTCGACAATGAACATACGTATAATATTATTTTTCGCAATAGTATTTAGCATTTTTGCATGTAACAAGAATAAGCAACACCCTGTTCCTTATTTCTCGTTTAATGCAAATATAAATCTAACCTTGCCTTCTTATGTTGATTTACAAGGCGTCGGTGGTTGGGCTTATGTTTCAGGAATTGGTTCAAAAGGCGTAGTTATTTATCGTCAAAGTCAGCAGCACTTTGTTGCATTTGATCGTCATTCACCTGCTGAAGGAAGTTTAGAATGCGCTACAGGACTGGAGGTTGATTCTGATAACTATCTGATTTTAAATGACCCGTGCTCTAATGCTCAATTTTCTCTTTATGATGGGTCGATAATTGGAGGTGACACAAAGTGGGGATTGCGTTCCTACATTGTAGAATATTATGGCGGGCAGACCGTCAGGATTTATAACCCTTAGTTGAAAATGGTATTGTTTTCGCATTGTTAGTTCAAAAATAAACCAAATGAAATTTATATACATCGCTTTTATATTATTGTTTTCTCTCGATTTGGTGGGGCAAACGAAAAATGTTCTTTTTATTGGTAATAGTTTTACTATGAACTACGGGATGCCTAAAAAATTAGAGCGTATTGCTAAACGTGAAGGAGAATCTTTATATACAGGACAAGTTACAACTGGGGGTAAAGATTGGACTTTTCATGCAAAAAACCCAAAAACATACCAAACCATAAAGTCTGAACCTTGGGATTATGTAATTCTTCAAGGGATGAGCTATGAACCTTTGCAAACTGAACATATTTTAACGGAAAAAACAATAAAATCGGGGGAGACCATCATAGATAGTATACGATACCATTGGCCCAATGCTAAAATTATGCTCTTTATGACTTGGGGCTACAAGGATGGGATTTATATTGATTATGAACATAAGTTTATCGATTATACCGAAATGCAAGAAAGACTGCAAAACCAATACAATCGTTTTGGGAACACCTATAAAGTTGCCGTGGCTCCCATTGGGAAAGTTTGGGAGGAAACACGTAAAAGGCATGCTGATTTCGAATTGTACGCAACAGATGAATATCACCAAAGTGAATTGGGCTCTTTTCTTATCGCCTCTACTTTTTACAGTATGATTTACGATAAATCAATTCAAGATTTATCAAGAACTCCGTATAGAAAGGTTGAAGAAAAAGAGGCAAGAAGCATTGTCTCAATTGTTAATGATGTGGTACTTCATCCAAAAATGAATTGGGGAAGAAAGTATTGGGTAACCGATTCAATCACCTTGGATGTGCTGAGAAAAGCACAGTTTTATTTTGTGCCTAAACAATAACTTTTATTTAAACCTTTTTCGATTTTTTCTTCTTCATGCGAATGTTTATTATTTCTACGCCTAAAGAGAAGGCAATCGCAAAATATAAATACCCTTTAGGAATAACGCCTACTTCATTGTTGAAAACAATTGCCTGAGAAACATGAGCTGCTTCTGTAACCAATAAAAATGCAATCAAAATCAAGAAGGCAAGTCCAAGAATTTGCATACTCGGATGTCTTTCAATGACCTCACGAATTTTATTGGCAAATGTGATCATCACGATAATTGAAATGACCACAGCGATAATCATTAACACTAAAGTGTGATTATTGTTACTAGACAAACCATTCGTCATTCCTACTGCAGTTAAAATAGAATCAATTGAAAAGACCAAGTCAATGACCAAAATTTGTAAAATTGCTCCTTTAAATGATTTAGGTTTTTTTGCTTTCTTTAAATGTTCCTCTGTATTTGCTTCCAACTTCTCCATAATTTCGGTTGTTCCTTTATATAAAAGAAACAACCCTCCAGCAAAGAGAATTACACTTTGAACGTTTAGAGAAAACGAAATCCACGAAGTTTCCACGATCCAAAATGGAGCTTGTAATTTTGTTAAATATGAAACGAAAATCAATAAGATTATACGCTGAACTAATGCCAATAACAGTCCTAAATTTGTTGCCTTCTTACGTTGATGGTCGGGAAGCTTTCCTGCGCTAATTGAAATGAACAGAATGTTGTCAATTCCAAGAATAATCTCTAGAAATGTTAGGGTTAACAGTGCCATTAGGGCATCTCCACTCAGTAGGAATTCTAACATTGGTTTTTGTGTTTTTCTTGAGAATAAAACTAAGTAAAATCAATGGATAATTTTTATTGATTGAATCAGTTTATGAAAAAATAACAGTTGCTCTATGAAAATTAAAAAGCTTTTTTATCGATGAACTTATTCTTCTACAAGTTGCATTTCTTCTATGGTTAAATTTCCGTTTCCATAATAATATGTTCTGAATTCAAGGTTTGAATATCTTTTATCTGTACTAAATGACAATTCAAAATAGTTAATGGAATCCTGTTTTTTAATCATGAATTCTTTTTGGGTAAAGACTGTTTTACCATAATCTGCTGCGACATCAAACATTGCTATGGCTTGTCCTTCAACAGCATTTTCAACACTTAGTTTGTACTTAATCTTAAAGTTTCCAACTCCAATTTGAAGGTAGGGTCCACAAACAGCATATTCGTTTATTAAACTTGTGCTTTTTTTATTTAATCTAATCGTCCTATCTGATAAGTCAACACCTTGTTTTAGAATCAGATCTCCAAAAGTGATGGGTTCATTTCGTTTAACTTTTATGTACTGAGCAATTTCAGAATCTCCTAAATTAAAAGCGCTATCCTTCTTGACTAAAACATACCCAAACTGTTTAAGGGTGTCTGGAAATGACTTCATCCACATGTCTTTAATCACATATAGTTTCGGTTGAGCAAATACTTCGTCCACCAGCTTCTGATTTCGTACCGCACCAGAGTATTCATGAGGAGTTGCCTTAATTCTTGTTGGATCTGGACAAGTAGAAATATATGAGTTCCAAAATTCGCCTATTATTCCTATTTCACCAAGTTCTAAGAGTTCAGACCTCACGTCAACTTGAGAGCGAAGCGTTTTTGGGTACACATACTTAAGAGAGTAGATTGTACTAAAAGCACCGACCAAAACAATTATAAGAATAAAAGATTTCAGGCGTAAGCCCTTATAGTATTCAAACTTTAAACCATCAAATATTAGAAGAGTTACCATGGATAAAGAAATATAAGAAGGAACAAAATACCAACGTCCCATGCCGTTCAGATAAACCCAATTAGAAATAAGTATTACCCCAAACACAGCTAAGAAGTCTATTATAAAAAAAGCGATCCACTTATTTGAATTGAGCGATACTTTTGGTTTCCTTTTATAGATTGCTATGCTGCAAAAAGCAATAAAGAATAAGACAAACCATGAATATAAACTTAGCAGTGGTTCCATATTTTGGAAAGCCAATACCTGGTAAATCTCAGTTAGAATAATTTTCAAAGCATTGAAAAATGTTGCTATATCATTAAATGCAACGTATCCATCTGTAACAACGCTTGCAAAACTTTTCGCGTAACGAATAAAAAGGAGATTGCCGATCACTCCTATGGTGATGTAGAGCAATACGGCTTTGTTTAAGTTTAACTTTTTATTTTTTAAATATTGATAAATTAAGAGTGTCAGTCCTAAAACAGTGATGGATACGATTGTTAAGTCCGATACCCAAATTGAAATGGAGAGAATTAGGATCGTAGTAATAATTAGCAAATGATTGATTACCGCTTCTTTATTTTTTAAATCAACCTTATTAATCAGGTATATAGAAAAACCAATTAAGCTATATTCCACACCTAAAGGGAACCGTGTTAAGTCAATAAATATTATAGGTGGAAAAAACCATACAATTGCAAATATCAGCTTTGTAAACTTGTTCTTAAAAAGACTGGAAAAGCCTATAAATCCGAGAATTAAAATTAAGTAATTTGATAGTGAAATAGCGTTTATCGGAGAAAGTCCAAAAACCCTATGGGGGATCTGACTAATTAAAGGAATTAATGTTCCCCCTCTATCTTGACCCCAACAATAGAAGTCTTGTGGCAATTTATAATAAAAAGTCATCAACACATTGAGTGCATCATCTGAGTTTAACAGTGGATAATACCTGGAAGAATAAAGAAAAAACGAAATGAGTATTAAACTAGTTAAAGCACTGTAGTAAAGTATGTCTCGTAATTTCATTTTGATTGTAGTATGAGCTATTTCGGTGTGTTTATTGCTGTATGAGTTGGTTTTTTAAAGCTTAACAAATAATGTTTTAACAACATGTTTTGAAACGAAGCATCATCTTCAAATTTAACGAAAAACTCCAAATAGAACTCATTAGTTGCCGTTTTCTGTAAATCAGCAGGTATTTACATCAAATGCTTTGTTGAAATACCGAAAAGTAAGCATTTTGTATATTCTTCTTAAGATGTTTCATTTCCTACTAACGATGTGGTGATGTAGCGCGAACAAATGAAGCAAGTCCGATTTCATCATCGGTTGTTCCCAAATTCTTGTGGAGCATTAAAAGAATAAATACCCCCTAATTTTATTTTTTCTCGCCATAAAATGCATCCAATGCATTATAGAGTCCAGGATGTTCTACTCTTAATCGTTCCGGATTCTCAAAAAAGAACTCACTGACAACCGCTAAGAACTCAGCCCTGTTAGCTGCCCCGTAGTCTCGAATTGTTGAGGTTCCAAAATCAATTTCGTTCATTTTAATGTTGATAATGTG
>Ga0209075_1002008_pt1 | contig 18534 bp, 15 predicted proteins | sample Stecom2011_FD_187523 | JGI IMG/M metagenome (GOLD analysis project Ga0209075, IMG submission 187523) | Agricultural soil microbial communities from Utah to study Nitrogen management - Steer compost 2011 (SPAdes) (version 2) | ecosystem: Environmental > Terrestrial > Soil > Agricultural land...
CCACGTTGGCGTCTGCATCGCTGCGACAGGCCATGAGGTAAGCCAACTTGCCGCCCAGGCAGTAGCCCACCGAACCGACCTTGCCGCTGGTGTTTTCGTGCTTGCGCAGGGCGGAAAGCGTGGCACGAAGATCTTCAATTCCCTTGTCCACGTCAAAAAGACCAAAGAGCTCGAAGGCGCGCTGCCACTCGGCTTCCGTTTTATCGGTAAGCTGGATGCCGGGTTCGATCCGCCAGAAAATGTCTGGGCAGCAGGCGACATAGCCTTGGCCGGCGAGCCAGTCGCAGGTATCGCGCATCACCTGATTGACGCCGAAGATCTCCTGGATAACCAGGACCGCCGGAGCCGGTGTGCGGGCGGGTAGCGCGAGGTAGGAGGAAAAGCTGCCGCCGTCTGGCGCGTGGATCGTCATTTCTGCCATGGTCTGCACCCTCAGTTCGATCATGGGAAGCTGACCTCTCCGGCCGCTACTAGAGCAGATCCCCCCAGTGATCCTCACGGAGACCGAGATTTGAAGCTGCTCCCAGCCTGCAGCTAGAGCAGCTTCAGGCTCTAGAACTGCGCGAGAGGGCAAGCAAGAACCAGGACTCTAGGACAGATGGCGTTCGATTGGAATCGCCGAGCGGCTCGAGCCGCAGGGAAGAGTTAGCTAACCCAACCTTCCCTAAGGCTCTTGAGTAGGTCTTCCGGCCCGGTAATTGGCAGAGAACAGGTCATGCCGCGGCAGAGATAGGCGGTTGGCTCCTCCGCAATTTGGACCTTGCCGGCTGCGGGGTGGGTGTCGGGAAGAAGATCCGAATCTTCAACGACCTGAAGCACAAGGTTTGGAAGGCTGGCTCGGGCGGCCGCATCCAATAGCGCCTCTGTGCGCCTTTCTCCTCGCTCTCCAGCCACAACCAGTTGGGGAGCATTATCGAGAAGCTGGCTTGCCATGAAGATGCCTGGATAGACAAAGAGGCTGCGGTCTAGCTCTCCGGAAAAGGCGGAGATGGTGGCTTCAGCCTTGTCTCTCCAGCTTGTTTCGCCTGTCAGGTGCCAAAGCCGCGCCATGACCTCTGCCATCGTGCCGTTGCCGGCGGGCGTAGCGTTGTCCTGTGCATGCTTTAGCCGGACGACAAGATCGGTGGCATCCTCGGCAGTCTGGAAGAAACCTCCTTGTTCATCATCCCAAAAGAGGGAGAGGGCGGTTTCTGCCCAGGTTGTAGCCTGCACGCGATAGGCGCGATCGCTGGTGGCTTGATCCAGCGCCAAGGCGGCCCGGATCATCTGAGCGTAATCATCCAGCGTGCCGGGATGCTTCAGGATGCCGTGGCGCCAGCTGTGAAAGAGGCGGCCATCTCCTTGCATTTCACGTGAAACAAAGCTGAAGGCCTCCTGTGCTGCAGTTAGCCAGGCAGGTTCCTCCAGAGGACGCGTAGCCTGGGCGAGGGCGGCAATCATCAGGCCGTTCCAGTCGGCGAGGACCTTGTCGTCCCAACTGGGCCTGCTGCGCTTGTTGCGCGCGCTGAGTAGCTTTTGTCGTGCTTCCGCCAGAACGGCCTCTTCTGTGGGATCCAGAGAATCCGGACGTTGCGAGCGGTTGAGGATAACCTTCCCCTCCCAGTTGCCGCCTGACGTCACATCATAGTGTTCTTTGAAAAAGGCGGCATTGTCGCCGAGAAGAGCGTCGATTTCGGCTTCACTCCAGACATAGAAGCGGCCCTCTTCGCCCTCGCTATCCGCATCAAGGCTGCTGGCAAAGGCGCCACAAGCCGGTCCCCCCGGTCGGGTTTCCGCCTGCATTTCGCGCAGCACCCAGTCTACCGTTTCTTTGGCGCGCTGAGCGTAAAGGGGATCTTCGGTAGCCTGCCATGCAAGGGTCAGGAGCTCTAGGAGCTGCGCATTGTCGTAGAGCATCTTTTCGAAGTGAGGCACCAACCACTTCGCGTCCGTGGCATAGCGGGCGAAGCCGCCACCCAAGTGGTCGTAGATGCCGCCCTGACTCATCTTGCGCAGCGTGAGTTCTACTGCCTGCCGGTAGCGCGGATCTCCACTTTCGGTCCAGGCACTCCAGAGGAGCTTGAGAATGACCGGTTGCGGAAACTTCGGTGCACCCTTCAGGCCGCCTTCAAGGGGATCGATCTCGCGCAGCAGCCTCTCAGCCTGGGCCCGACGCTGTTCTTGCGTTAGAAGGCTTCCCCGCGCGGGACTGGCCATGCGCGTGAGGGCTTCCTTTAGAGCTTCCACATTCTGGCCCACGTCCTCCGGGCGCTGATGAAAGGCTTGAGAGACTGCTTGCAGCACCTGGGGAAAGCCAGGCCGGCCGAACCGTGGTTCTGCCGGAAAATAGGTGCCTCCCCAGAAGGGGGCGCCATCGGGCGTGAGAAACATTGTGAGTGGCCAACCTCCCTGCTCTCCGAGGAGGGCGAGAGCCTGCTGGTAGAGATGGTCGAGATCCGGCCGCTCCTCCCGATCCAGCTTGATGTTGATAAAAAGCCGGTTCATCAAGGCTGCGATCTCGGGATTCTCGAAGCTCTCATGCGCCATGACGTGGCACCAGTGGCAGGCCGCGTAGCCCACGGAGAGCAGGATAGGCTTGTTCTGCTCCCGCGCGAGCGCAAGCGCCTCTTCACCCCACGGTATCCAATGGACCGGATTGTCCGCGTGCTGAAGGAGGTAAGGGCTCGTTTCGCGTGAAAGCAGATTGGCGGCGGCGCGGTTGGCGGGCATTCGGTGCGCTCCTCTCGTCAGCTGAAGGTGTCTTGGGCGCGCGTGTCGCCTATGTATATGAGGAGTCATGGCGTATGGTCACAAGGGCCTGTTTCGGCCCACAATTTTGGCCAGTGCAAGTTGAGGGAGGTCAGCGGCCCATGAAGATTTCAATCGATATAGACTGCACGCCGCAGGAGGCACGCAGCTTTCTGGGTTTGCCGGACGTTGCGCCCATGCAAGAGGCTTTGATGCAGGAGATGCAGAGCCGCATGCTCAAGGCGCTTGACAGCATGGAGCCGGAGGCTCTGTTGAAGAACTGGTTGCCTGCCTCCTTCCAGGGTTGGGAAGAGCTACAGAAAAACTTCTGGGCTCAGATGACTGGCACCGGGGCGGGCAGCAGCCGGAAGAAACAAGGGAAAGAAGACTGAGTAGTAGAAGAGATACGCTCTTCGCGCTTTCCAGCGGCGTGGGGAGAGCAGGGGTTGCAGTTGTGCGGGTTTCCGGTCCAGCGGCCGGAAAGGCCGTCGAAGCGTTGGCCGGCGCATTGCCCCAGGCCAGGACGGCCTCTTTGCGGCGGCTCAGGAAACCGACAAGTGGGGAGGTCATTGATCGCGGCCTGGTGCTTTGGTTTCCCGGCCCAGGCTCCTTCACCGGCGAGGATATGGCCGAGTTTCAGGTACATGGTGGGCGAGCCGTTCTTTCGGCATTGCTTCAATCGCTGGAGGGAATTGAGGGGCTGCGGCCTGCGGAAGCGGGAGAGTTCACGCGCCGCGCCTTCGACAACGGCCGCCTGGATCTGGCTGCTGTAGAAGGCCTGGCGGATCTAATCGAAGCGGATACCGAGGCGCAGCGTCGGCAGGCTCTTTCTCAGGCGGAAGGTGCGCTGGGTCGTGCGGTGGAAGAGTGGGCCCACAGTCTGACCCGCATTCTGGCGAGAGTGGAGGCCGCGATCGACTTTGCGGACGAGGAGCTACCTGAAGACCTCTTGGAGGAAGCGGCCCAGGAGGCTGCATCCTTGCACGACGAATTGGCACAGCTCCTACAACGCCCACCAGTAGGGGAGCGGCTTCGAGAGGGTTTGAAGGTTGCCATCCTGGGCCCCCCAAACGCGGGAAAATCCAGTCTTTTAAATGCCTTAGCAGGTCGCGATGCGGCCATTGTATCGGAAAGAGCCGGCACGACGCGGGACGTCGTGGAGGTTGCCCTGGATCTCGGCGGCTATCCGCTGCTACTGGCCGACACGGCGGGCGTGCGTAGCACCGCGGAGACAGAGACACTTGATCCTGTCGAGGCGGAAGGCATCCGCCGAAGCCTCGCCCGGGCGGAGTCAGCGGACTTCAAGCTCGTGGTACTGGACGCGACGGAGCAATCGGCGATCGACCCGCGAGTTCAGGCTTTGATGGATCAAGATAGCTTAGTGCTGTGGAACAAGGTGGATCTCGTGGGTGGCCGCTTGGCAGCATCAGTAGCAGGCGCTCCGGCCCTGGCGGTCTCTGCAACGAAAGGAATGGGCCTTGAGGAGCTGGAGCAGCGGCTGTTGGAGGAGGTAGAGAGGCGGTTCGATCAGGGCGGTGAACCGAGCCTTATAACCCGGGCGCGACAGCGCTCCGCCGTTCGGGATTGTGCTGAAGCGCTAGCGAGAGCCCAAGGAGCTACGGAGGTCGCTCTCTTTGCCGAAGATTTGCGCCTTGCGCTCAGGGCCCTGGGCCGGATTGTAGGGCGCGTGGATGTAGAAGACCTCCTGGACGTGATTTTTCGAGATTTCTGCATCGGCAAGTGATGCTCGTTTCACGTGAAACAGGCGGTTCGGAGCCGCTTTTCCTCTGGAAGCACTTGCCACAGCCTCGGTAGTTGCGCATTTTCTGGCTATGGCGAACTTTGATGTAATCGTGGTCGGAGGAGGCCACGCGGGCTGCGAAGCAGCCGCTGCTGCGGCGCGCCTTGGCGCCCGCACTCTTCTAATGACTCACGATCCCCTAAGAATAGGCGAGATGTCCTGCAATCCGGCCATTGGCGGTCTGGGAAAAGGTCATCTTGTGCGCGAGATCGATGCGCTGGACGGGCTCATGGCGCGTGCAATCGACCGTGCCGGCATTCAGTTTCGCGTCCTCAACCGAAGCAAGGGGGCTGCGGTCCGCGGCCCCCGCGCACAAGCGGACCGGAAGCTGTACAAGCAGGTCATCCAAGGTTTACTGGCCGAGGAGGCCAACCTCTCCATAGAAGCTGGCGGCGTGGAAGACCTGCTGATCGATCGCGAAGGACGCTGCACCGGAATCCTTACGAACGACGGCAGATCGATTTCGGCGGGAGCGGTGGTGCTAACGACCGGGACCTTCTTGCGCGGTCTCATCCACATAGGCACGGAAAAAATCCCGGCTGGGCGCGTAGGAGAAGCGCCGGCCATGGGGCTTTCGACGACTCTTGAGCGAGCCGGGTTCGAATTAGGGAGACTGAAGACCGGAACCCCGCCGCGGCTTGACGGGCGTACAATCGACTACAGCGCGCTGGAAGTGCAGCCGGGTGACGACCCGCCTGAACCCTTCTCGACATTGACTGAGCGTATCGAAACGCCGCAGATCGTCTGCCACATTACCCAGACGTCTCCCGCTGCCCATGAAGTGATACGCGAGAACCTGCATCAATCGCCGCTCTATACCGGCCAGATTGAATCCATTGGGCCCCGCTACTGCCCGTCGCTTGAGGACAAGGTGGTGCGCTTCGCCGACAGGGAGCGGCACCAGATCTTCCTCGAACCCGAAGGACTGGACGATCATACTGTCTATCCCAATGGCATCAGCACCTCACTCCCTAAGGAGGTTCAGCTCGAGCTGCTGAAGCACATCCCCGGTTTGGAGAAGGCGGTCATGCTCCAACCGGGTTATGCCATAGAGTACGATCACGTGGATCCGCGGGAGCTGACACCGGATCTTCAAACCCGTCGCGTGCCGCGCTTGTACCTGGCCGGGCAGATCAACGGGACGACGGGCTATGAAGAGGCTGCCGCGCAGGGGCTGATGGCAGGTCTCAATGCGGCCCTGGCAGTCGCGGGTCGCCACGACATTTTTACTCTGGATCGCGCTGACGCCTATATCGGCGTCATGCTTGATGATCTGATCACCCGCGGTGTGACCGAACCCTACCGAATGTTCACCAGCCGTGCGGAGTATCGCCTGCACTTGAGGGCTGACAATGCAGACCAGCGCCTTACGGAACAGGGCATAGCCCTCGGGTGCGTTAGGTTAGAGCGACAGCGCGCTTATGTTGCGCGAAGAACCGCCCTTAGCGAAGCCAGCGCGCTTGCGCGCCGGCTTCAGGCAACGCCGGATGAGCTCTGCCGTGCCGGTTTCACGGTAAATCGCGATGGTCAGAGGCGGAGCGCCTTTGACCTCCTGCGCTATCCGGGTATGACCATTGAACGCTTGGCGTCCTACTGGCCAGAGCTTGGGGCCTTGCCGACACCCATCGCTGAGCAGGTGGAGATCGAAGCGCGCTATGCAGGTTATCTCGCCCGGCAAGAAGCCGATGTGCGCGCCTTTCGCAAAGATGAAGCCCTGAAGATCCCCGCCGATCTCGACTTCAGGGCTATCCCTTCCCTTTCCAACGAGATGCGGGAGAAGCTCGCTTCTGCGCGACCTGCAACACTCGGCGCGGCAGGACGCATCCCAGGGGTGACTCCCGCCGCTCTTCTGGTTCTTCTGCGGTATCTGCGTGCTCCGCGGAGTTCGCAGGTTGCCTAACATGCAAGGTGCAACTTCACCTTTTGGCATAAAAGAGCTTGCTGCTGCCTCGGGCGTTTCACGTGAAACGCTGGACAAACTGGCACTCTATGGGGAGCTTCTGGAGCGCTGGAACCGCTCGATCAACCTTGTGGGACGCGACACCCTGGCGGATCTGTGGCGGCGCCATTTCCTCGATTCAGCACAATTAATGTCATTTATGCCAAGCCAGCCGGATAATCGCGCGCGTCGGGTGATCGATTTGGGAAGTGGAGCTGGTTTTCCCGGGCTGGTTCTGGCGCTGATGGGCGCCGGGGAAGTGCATCTCGTCGAGTCAGATCGTCGTAAGTGCGCTTTCTTGCGGGAGGTGGCCCGAGCCACGGAAACAACGGTCCAGGTGCATCCTGCGCGGATCGAGCATCTTGATGGGATCAAGGCGGATGTCGTTACGGCGCGTGCTCTTGCACCCCTCGATCGACTGCTTGACTATGCGGAGAGGTTGCTGCTGCCAGAGGGCATTTGCCTCTTTCTCAAGGGGCGCTCGGTCGACCGCGAACTCGCAAGCCTCGATAGCAGTGTGAGCAGGCGCATCGATACCTTCCCGAGCCGGGCAGCAGCTGATGGTGTCATACTGAGAATAGGGACCCATTTGCCGTGACAGCTGACGATCGACACGCAGGTGGGCAGGACAGCACCACAGCGGAAATAAAACCCTTTCCCACCCCCACCCGAATCCTCGCAGTGGCGAACCAAAAAGGGGGAGTCGGCAAGACCACGACCGCTATCAATCTGGGCACCGCCTTAGCCGCCTGTGGCGCGCGAGTTCTGGTCATAGATCTGGATCCACAGGCGAACGCCAGCACGGGATTGGGTCTGGATCGGGAAGCCAGCCGACGCACGGTCTATGAAGTTCTTCTCAACGGCGTGGACTTGGCGGAGGCTGCGCTTCCATCGCTTGTCCCCAATCTGGACGTTCTACCTTCTTCCGTGGAGCTTTCAGGTGCTGAGATCGAGCTGGTCAATGAAAGTCGTAGGGAACGCCGCTTGCGGGATGCCTTGGCTGCGCATCCTGGCCGCTGGGACTACGTCTTGATCGACTGTCCGCCGGCGCTCGGCCTGCTCACGATCAATGCCCTCGTCGCGGCGAGTGGGGTGATCGTGCCCTTGCAAGCGGAGTTCTACGCTTTGGAGGGACTTAGCCATCTTCTCCGAACGATTGATCGTATTCGGCGATCTCTCAACAGCCGCCTGGAACTCCACGGGATCGTGCTGACGATGTATGACCGCAGAAACAATCTGTGTGAGATGGTAGCCAGCGACGTGCGACTACACCTCGGCGACCGGGTCTATCAGACAATGATCCCGAGAAATGTTCGTGTGTCGGAAGCGCCGTCGCATGGAAAGCCGGTCCTGCTTTACGACCTTCGCTGTACCGGATCGCAAGCTTATTTGGGCCTGGCGCGCGAGGTTCTTCAGCAAGAGGGTCGGCCGCTTCCCTCAAGTGCCGCTTTCGTCTCCTGATTGATTTAGCTGAGGATTTCACCTTATGAGCAACGGCGGATCTGGATCTCCGAAGCGAGGCCTGGGGCGGGGGCTCGCGGCCCTTCTGGGAGAGGATGCGGCGACGCTTGCCCCGGTCCTTCGGGGTGAAGCGGCAGCTGCAGAGCGGGGGACGTTCCAGATACCCGTCGAGTATCTTCATCCCGGAAAAGCTCAGCCGCGGCGCCACTTTGATGAAGCGCAGCTTGAGTCTCTCGCTGAGTCTGTACGCGTACAGGGGTTATTACAGCCGATTCTTGTACGCCCACACCCCAAGAAACCAGGCGAGTACGAGATTGTCGCCGGCGAAAGACGCTGGCGCGCCGCCCAGAAGGCGCAGCTTTACGAAGTCCCTGTGGTCGTACGGGAGCTGGATGACGGCGAGGCGTTGGAACTGGCTCTTGTCGAGAATGTTCAGCGTCAGGATCTCGATCCCATCGAAGAGGCAGAAGGCTACCGCCGATTGATGGAGGAGTTCGGCCACTCTCAGGAAGAACTTGCTCGCATTATCGGCAAGAGCCGACCCCATATCGCGAACACGCTACGCCTTCTAAACCTCCCAGACCGGGTGAAGGAATTGCTGCGTACTGGGCAGCTTTCTGCCGGTCACGCTCGCGCGCTGCTTGGGGCCCAGCAACCTTCGGTCATGGCTGAAGAAGTCGTAAAGGCCGGTCTTTCCGTTCGCGAAACAGAGCGCCTCGTGGCGACGGAGAAGGCGGCTGGGTCAGCAGGTAAAAGTCGTTCCCGCGGCAATGGCTCGACGCCCGCCGGCAAGGATGCCGATACCCTTGCCCTGGAAAGCGATCTTACGGATCTTCTCGGCATGAAGGTCAAGATCGAGCCGAAAGGGCAGGGTGGGGCGCTCGTGCTCCACTACCGGGACCTCGATCAGCTCGACGAGCTGCTTGGCCGCCTTCACCAGACGCCGCGCTAACCGCTGGCTCCCCCGACGACAGAGCCACAGCTAAACGCGGCGATGATCAGCTTCAATGCAGAGGCTATGATCATCCAACGTTTCAATCACCCGGCACTGTGCCACGCTGTCGCCGCCACAGTTCGCGACCATGTGCTGCAACTCCCGCCTTAAGGACTTCAAGCGATCGATGCGGTGGTTGACCGCCTCCAGTTGGCGCGCAGCAATGGCATCGGCTTCCGCGCAGGGCTGCTCCGGATGATCCGCCAGGCGCAGCAGGTCTCGGACCGCCTCGAGCGAAAAGCCCAGGTCTCTCGCGTGGCGTATGAAGCTTAGGCGTTTCTGCGCTGCGTCGTCATAAAGCCGTTGATTGCCGCTCGAACGAGGCGCCGGCGGCAGCAACCCCAGCTCTTCATAGTAGCGCACGGTCTGCACCTTCGTGCCGGTCGCCCGCGCCACGTCACCGATCGTTTTCCAAACCCTTGATTGGTCCATATCCACAACGCCTCTTGAACCTACAGTTACTGTAGACATTACGTAGGTAGGCGACTTCCGATATCGAAGGAGCCTGACTTTAGTGGGTAGCTGCTGTCACAGTCATGAACCGCCTTTTGAAGGTTTGTCTTCCGTCTATCGCCGGGTGCTCTGGCTCGTCATTGCGATCAATGCGTCGATGTTCCTGGCCGAGATGGTCGCTGGGCACGTTGCAGGCTCGCGAGCGTTGCAGGCGGACGCCCTGGACTTTGCTGGCGATAGTTTGACTTACGCCATTACCCTAGCGGTCATCGGGCGATCCCTCCTGGTACGGTCGAGCGCCGCCCTCTTCAAAGGACTAAGCCTGCTGGTGCTTGGTTTGTGGGTTGCAGGAAGTACACTTTGGAGCATTTGGCAGGGTCCGATCCCCGAGGCTCATGTCATGGGGCTCTTCGGGATCCTTGCCCTGGGCGCCAATCTGGGGAGCTTGCTTCTGCTGATGCGGTGGCGAGAGGGGGATGCCAACATTCGATCGGTTTGGCTCTGTTCGCGTAATGACGCCATCGGCAACGTCGCGGTGATGATCGCAGCCCTTGGGGTATTCGGAACGGCCTCCGCCTGGCCAGATCTACTGGTGGCGGGGATCATGTCTGGCCTCTTCCTCAGCAGTGCCTCGCAGATCCTGCGACAGGCCCTGGCCGAGCGGCGAGAGGCTCTGCAGCCACTGGCAGCAGAGTAGCCGCCTGGGACATGCGGTGAAGCGTCAGGGGCCGCTGCGTCTGCGGCCCTGTGACTTGCTTCTTCCCTTGCGGGATTTCTGCGCCGCATCGGCCTTGGCCACCTTGGCGGCAAAACCGGCGGGAGTACCCTCTGTCGGCAATTCCAGTTCGCTCGCTTCCAGGCGCTTGATCTCGTCGCGCAGCCGCGCGGCCTCCTCAAACTCCAGGTCTGCTGCGGCGGCGCGCATCCGCTCCTCCAGGTCGCGAATATAGGCCTTTAGGTTGTGGCCGACGAGCTCGGGGCGCTCGGCGTCGCCGGTGCCTACAGTGACATGATCGCGCTCATAGACCGAGGCGAGGATATCAGCGATCTGCTTGCGGATGCTTTGCGGGGTGATGCCATGCTCTTCGTTGTAGGCGAGCTGCTTTTCCCGCCGCCGTTCCGTCTCGTCCAGGGCACGCTGCATGGAGTCCGTGATCTTGTCGGCGAACAGCAGCACCCGGCCGTCGAGGTTTCGTGCTGCGCGTCCGATGGTCTGGATCAGGGACGTGGTGGAGCGCAGATAGCCCTCCTTGTCGGCATCGAGGATACAGACCAGGGCGCACTCCGGTATGTCGAGCCCTTCCCGCAGGAGGTTGATGCCGACGAGCACGTCGAAGACGCCCAGGCGCAAATCGCGAATGATCTCGATGCGCTCCAGGGTGTCTACGTCCGAGTGGATGTAGCGCACCTTGAGGCCAGCCTCGTGAAGATACTCCGTCAGGTCTTCGGCCATGCGCTTGGTGAGCGTGGTCACGAGGATTCGGCCGCCCCGCTCGATGGTGGCTCGGCACTCGGCGATGACCTCGTCTACCTGATGCTCGGTGGGACGTACTTCGCACGGCGGGTCGATCAGGCCGGTGGGGCGGATCACCTGCTCCACGAAGACGCCGCCGGTGCGCTCCAGTTCCCACTTGCCCGGGGTCGCCGAGACGTAGACGGTGGGTGGGCGCATCAGATCCCATTCCTCGAACTTCAGTGGCCGGTTGTCGATGCAGGAGGGCAGGCGGAAGCCATACTCCGAGAGGGTCGACTTGCGGGCATAGTCTCCGCGGTACATGCCGCCAAGCTGAGGAATGGTAACGTGGCTCTCATCCACGATCAGCAAGGCATCTTCGGGCAAGTATTCGAAGAGGGTCGGCGGCGGTTCTCCAGGCTTGCGCCCGGAAAGATAGCGGGAATAGTTCTCGATGCCGGCGCAGGAGCCGGTCGCCTCGATCATCTCCAGGTCGAACTGCGTTCGCTGCTGCAGGCGCTCGGCCTCCAGCAGCTTGCCGGCGGCGACGAACTCGTCCAGGCGGATCTTGAGGTCCCGCTTGATCTGCTCCACCGCCTGAATAAGCGTCGGCCGTGGCGTCACGTAGTGGCTGTTAGCGTAGATCTTGATTTCCTTAAGCGCCTGGGTCTTCTCCCCGGTCAGCGGATCGATCTCGTGAATCGCCTCAACCTCGTCACCAAAGAGGGAAACGCGCCACGCTCGGTCCTCATAGTGCGCCGGAAAGACTTCCAGGGTGTCGCCGCGCACCCGGAAGGTGCCGCGCACGAAGTTCAGGTCGTTGCGCTTATACTGCAGCTCCGTGAGCTGGCGCTGCAGGACCTTGCGGTCCAGGGTTTCCCCTTCCTTGATGGTGCGGGTCATGGTGGCATAGGTCTCAGGCGATCCGATGCCGTAGATGCAGGAGACCGAGGCAACGATCAGGACGTCCCGGCGCTCGAAAAGCGCCCGGGTCGCCGAGTGACGCATCCGGTCGATCTGCTCGTTGATCGAGGATTCTTTCTCGACGTAGGTGTCGGTGCGCGGGACGTAGGCTTCCGGCTGATAGTAGTCGTAGTAGGAGACGAAGTATTCTACCGCGTTGTTCGGAAAGAAGGACTTCATCTCCGCATAGAGCTGGGCGGCGAGCGTCTTGTTGGGCGCCAGGACGAGGGTCGGCCGCTGCACGTTCTGAACCACATGCGCCATGGTGAAGGTCTTGCCTGAACCGGTGACCCCCAGAAGGACCTGATCCCTTTCGCCTTGCAGCAGGTTTTCGGTCAGTTCGGCAATGGCCTGGGGCTGGTCACCAGCCGGCTGATATTCCGATTGGATCTGCAAGGCTGGCGAGTCAGAGCCCGGAAGCGGCAGAATGGCATTGGAACCCCCGAGGGGGTGGAAAGCGGCGCTATCAGACATAACTAGAGTGTAGTGTTCTGGACAGCCTGCTGCCAGAGTAAGCGGGTGAGCAAACCGGCTGTCAGCTGCTGTTAGCGCAAGTGGCGCGCGCCGGATACCATTCCGAAATTTGCTTGACGAAGCGACACTGTCTCGCTATCTCCTCACTAGCGCTCTTTAGACGCGTTCTAAAATTTATAACATCTACTTGGCATGACGCAGCGCGCAGCCCTGCGTAGTGAACCACCGACAGAAGGGAACTCTCATGCTTACCGTTGGTCAGAAACTCCCCTCCTTCAACCTTCAGGCTGTCCCTCCGGGCGAGCCGAAGTCCCCGAGCGAGGCCTTCGTTGAACTCAACGACAAGAGCTACGAAGGTAAGTGGCTCGTACTCTTTGCCTGGCCGAAGGACTTTACCTTCGTTTGCCCGACCGAGATTGCCGCCTTCTCTGCTCTGAACGAAGAGTTCGAGGACCGCGATGCCCAGATCCTCGGTCTGTCCACCGATAGCGAGTTCGTGCACCTGGCGTGGAAGCGCGATCACGAAGACCTGCGGGATCTCAAGTTCCCGATGCTGTCTGACCTGAAGCGTGAGCTCTCCAACGAGCTCGGCATCCTCGATGTGAACGAGGGCGTGTGCCTGCGTGCCACCTTCATCGTCGATCCGGAAGGCATCATCCGCCACGTTTCGGTGAACGACCTCAGCGTCGGCCGTAACCCGCAGGAGACCCTGCGTATCCTCGACGCTCTTCAGACCGATGAACTCTGCCCCTGCAACTGGCAGAAGGGTGAAGAGGTTCTCAAGGTCGCCTAACTTTAGGCACCAGACGGCCGGGGCGGTAACGCCCCGGCTCTATCTGGAGCAGTTTTCCAGACCGAGCCACGCGCGATCTTAACGAATCGCCTTCAATCTGAGGCTCTCACTTAAGGTTCTAGAGCAGCTTTACGCCTCGAACGGGGTTAGCTCCGTGAACCCGATTGGGGCGAGACGCTTGAGATTGAAGGCGAGACTTGTTCTTCGTTTTGCGGTTTGGGAGCAGATCGCTTAGCTGCGTTTGCGAAACGGCTCCAGTCCAGCTCTCACAAGAGGAGACACAATGATGAGTGTCGACAACTTGAAGGCCCGGATGCCGGCCTATGCCAAAGACATCAAGCTCAACCTTTCGAACATCTTTCAGTCAACGGCGCTGACTGAAGCCCAGGTCTGGGGCACGGCGCTGGCGTCCGCGCTGGCAACCCGTAATGCAGAAGTCATCGAGGCCATCGCGGAAGGGGCGGCTGAAAAGCTGACCGCCGAACAGCAGAACGCCGCCAAGGCCGCCGCTGCCATCATGGCGATGAACAACATCTACTATCGCTCGATTCACCTGCTCTCGAACAAGGAATACGGCAAGCTACCGGCTCGCCTGCGGATGAACATCATCGGCAATCCCGGTGTCGAGAAGCTCGACTTCGAGCTGTGGTCGCTGGCTGTCTCTGCGATCAACGGCTGTGGCATGTGCCTGGATTCCCATGAGCGGGAAGTGATCGGCAAGGGGGCATCCAAGGAAGGTGTCCAGGACGCTCTGCGGATCGCGTCTGTCCTTCATGCGGCTGCTGCCGTCATCGACGGTGAAAAGGCGCTCCCCGAAAGCCAGCGCGCGGCTGTCTAAGCTCCAGCCAGCTACGAGTGGATTGCGTCCGATCCGATCTTTATTAGCTCCGATCGGACGCGATCCCTCTTATTTATCCGGTTCAGCCTTCAGCGCAGCCCCGGATCTTTTCGATGTCCGGACCTTCCGGCGTGCGGCCCAGGTTGTAGGGGGCCGACGCATCGCGCCAGGTGGAATAGTCTTCAAGATACTCCAGCTGGCTTAGGTAGACCTTCGCTGAGTTCGGATTGGCGCAGGCTGCCTCCTCGATCACCTCATTGGCCAGCCGCTGCACTTCTGTCAGCGTTTCGTCATCAAGGCGGGTGATTTCCGTACCCGCTTCCTGGAACAGCCCATAGGCCTCGGTCGCGCGTTTCTCGGTGAATGCAATCGACCAGAGCATCGTGGCATCGGCGGCGATCTTGAGCTTTTCCTGTGTTTCAGGCGACAAGGCATCCCAGGCTGCCTTGTTGATCATGACCCCGAACACCGATGAAGACTGGTGCCAGCCCGGGGTCGACCAGTAGCTGGTCACTTGATGAAAACCCCCAGAGTAGTCGACGTTGGGCGTCGAAAACTCGGCGCCATCGATCACGCCACGCTCCAGGGATTGGTAAATTTCGCCACCTGCCATTGAAACCTGATTGCCGCCGAGCCGCTCCAGGAGCATTCCCTGTTCCATACCTGAAAGGCGCAGGCGCAGGCCTTGGAGATCGTCCAGGGTGCGGACCGGCGTGTTGGTCCGGAAGCCGGATTCGTTGTTGGTGACGCCGTAGGGCAGGTACATCATGCCGTAACGGCCATAGACCTCAGTATAGAACTCGTCACCGCCCCAGCCTCGGATCCAGTTCACGTAGTCGATCGCATTGAACAGGCTGACGTGGGTGGAAAGCGGCGAGAAGGCGGGGTCACGCCCTGCCCAATAACCGGGCCAGTCGCCGCTGGCCTGAATCGTCCCGGACTCCACCGCTCCGAACACCTCGCCCGAGGGCACGAGGGCGCCGCCATCGTAAAAGTCGATCTGCAGCTCGTCGCCGGTCAGTTGGTTGGCGAGCTCGACGAACTTCCGATCGATTTCGATCAGCTCGAGCGATGACGGCCAGGTTGTCGTCATCGTCCAGGTTTCCTGGGCCACCACCGGCCCGGAAAAGGCGAGCAAGGCGGCACCCGCAAGCAACTTAACCCTGATAAACATCATCAATCCTCCCTAACGTGAGTAAATTTGTTCTGGAAGCCAGGTGGCCAGGGACGGGAAGAGCGCCACGGCCAGGCACATCACGATGATGAGCCCGATGAAAGGCATGACGCCGGCGATGATCTGGCCGGTCTTCACATCCGCAGGTGCGATGGCGCGCATGTAGTAGAGCGCGTAGCCAAAGGGCGGGGTCAGGAAGGACGTCTGCAGGACGACCGCCATGAGCACCACGAACCAGAGCTGGTTCACGCCCAATTCCTGCACGATCGGCAGGAAAATCGGAAAAGACAGAAGGACGATTCCGGTCCAGTCCAGAAACATGCCGAGCAGGAATACGAGGAACATCATCACCGTGATCAGCATCCAGGGCTCCATTTCGAGTCCCCGGATCAGGTCCTGAGAGGCTCTCAAGCCACCGGTGATGTTGAAGACGCCGGTAAAGGCTGTGGCGCCGACCACGATGAAAAGAATCATCGCGGAGGTACGGCCCGTTTCCCGCAGCGCGCTGAAGAAGGTGGAGAGGTCGAACCTGCGCCGCGCAAACACGATGCCCAGCGCCAGGGCAGCGCCGATCGCCGAGGCCTCGGTCGCCGTAGCGATGCCGAGCAGCATCGTCCCGAGGATGCCGAAGATGAGGATGAGCGGCGGAAGGGCTTCAACCGCCAGCATCTTCCAGAGCTCACCCTTGCTGATCCTCTCCTCGGGGTGAACCGCTGGGGCGAGATCGGGGCGCAGGATCGCCAGTATGGTCATCCACCCGGCATAGAGCAGCCCCAGAAGAACTCCAGGAAGCATGGCGCCCGCGAAGAGCTCTCCGACCGACAGCGTGGAGTAGCTCGACATGAGGATGAGCATGATCGACGGCGGAATAAGGATTCCGAGGCAGCCAGAGGCTGCGATCAGGCCAGTGCTCAAGGTCCTGCTGTAGCCGTACTGGAGCATTGGGCGCAGCGCCATGAGGCCCATGACGGTGATCGAGGCGCCAATGATCCCGGTAGTCGCCGCCAGCAGGATAGAGATGAAGACGACCGCCAGGCCTAGACCACCGCGCACCGGCGCCATCAACAGGCGCAGTGCCTCGAACATCTTGTCCGTTACCCCGGAGTCCGAAAGGAAGCGGGCCATCAGGATGAAAAGCGGAATTGCGATCAGTGTGTAGTTGTCGAGCACATCGCCGAAAATGCGACTGATGACGATGCCCAGCACCATCGGCTTGCCGGCGATGAGAGCTCCGAGAACGGCCGTTCCACCCAGCACGAAGGCGAGCGGGTGGCCCATGAACAGCCCCAGTGCCAGGAGGCCTGCCATGATTAGCCCGATTGCTTCACCCGACACGGGCAGCCTCTTTACGTAGGATCAGCTTGAGGAACTCGGCAACGCCTTGAAGGAGCAGCAGAGCGGCGGCCAGCGCCATGGCAATCTTGAGCGGGTAGACGGGAAGCTGCACCGAGCCATAGGTGGTTTCGCCTTGCATCCAGGAGCGCAGGGCAAACTCGTAACTGCGGGTCATGAAAACCCAGGCAAAGGGAAAGAAGAAGATCAGATAACCTGCGACCTCGAGCCAGCGAGTCGCGCCCGCGGACAGCCGCTCGATCAGCAGATCCACTCTCACGTGCGCCTTATGACGCAAGGCATAGCCCCCCAACATGATGAAATAAAAGCCGTAGAGTTGCTTTGAGACGTCGAAGGCCCAGCGCGTCGGCAGATGAAACGCGTAGCGCATGACCACGTCATAGATGATGATAGCTGCGAAGAGCACCGCCACGGTCGAGATGACGCGGCCGATAATCTCGTTCAAGCCGTCGATAAGACGGATCAACATTCATCCTCCCTTAGCTGTTCTTTTCCTGGGTAGCGGTGACTGGTCTAAGGGCTCATCCTCGCTCACGGAGCTCGCGACGGATGATTTTTCCAGTCGCGGTCATGGGGAGGTTGTCGACAAACTCGATAGCGCGTGGAAACTCGTGCGCTGCCAGACGCGTCTTGACGAAATCTTGAATCTCGCGCTGCAGACTGTCGGAGGCTTCGAAGCCCGGCCGTAGCACGATCCAGGCTTTGACGATTTCCGTTCGAAGAGAGTCTGGCACACCGACCACCCCCGCCATGGCCACCGAGGGATGCCGCATCAGGCAATCTTCGACCTCTCCCGGCCCGATGCGATAGCCGGCACTGGTGATCACGTCATCAGTTCGCCCCACAAACCAGAGGTAGTCCTCTTCATCCTGCCAGGCCATGTCGCCCGTAATCAGAAAATCGCCAATAAACTTTGCGGCCGTTGCCTCAGGGTTGTTCCAATATTCCAGAAACATCACGGGGTCCGGCCGGCGGATGCCCACCATACCCGTCTCGCCGCGGGGGAGTTCGAGGCCCGCCTCATCGACGATCCTGACGTCGTGCCCTGGCAGCGGACGCCCAAGGGAACCTGGGCGGATGGGGAAAAGAGAGCCGCTGTTGCCGGCCACCAGGTTGCACTCGGTCTGGCCATAGAACTCGTTCAGGTGGATTCCGAAGGTTTCGCGCGCCCAGCCCAGCAGCTCTTCGCCCAGTGTTTCGCCGCCACTTGCGATCGTGCGCAGCTTCAGGTCTGCTGGCGGAGCGTTACTCTGGCGCAGCATCTTCAGGGCAGTCGGCGGCATGAAGACGTTGCGAACACCGTATTTGGCCATCAAGGCATAAGCCTGGTCCGGATCGAATTTGCGTGCCCGAAAGGCCAGCACCGGGACACCGTGATGCAACGAGGGCAGCAGGACGTCCAGCAGACCGCCGATCCAGGCCCAGTCTGCTGGGGTCCACATGAGATCTCCAGGCTGCGGGAAGAGATCATGCGGCAGCTCGACTCCGGGGAGATGCCCGAGAAGTACGCGATGGCCGTGCAGGGCGCCTTTTGGATTTCCAGTCGTGCCGGAGGTATAGATGATGATCGCTGGGTCGTCCGCGGTGCTATCTGGCCCCTGAAAGCGGTCGCTGGCCTTCTCCAGAAGTGCATTGAAGGAGAAGCACCCGGGAGGCGGACTTCCCGCGCCCGTTACATAGATGTGCTCGAGGTCCGGCAGCCGATCCTTGAAGGTTAGAATCTTTGCGGCCCCTTCCGCATCGGTCAGGATGGCCTTGGCGCCGCTGTTGCTGAGGCGGTAGACCAGTGCCTCCTCCCCGAAAAGCACAAAGAGCGGGACGGTGATCAATCCGGCCTTGAAGGCGGCCGCGTGACCGATCGGCACTTCCGGAGACTGGGGGAGGAGAATGGCAATTCTGTCTAGCGGATGTAGCCCACCCGCCACCAGGGTGTTCGCGAACTTGTTGCTCAGGCGTTCGAGGTCATCGAAGCTGTAGTGCCGCGCCGCGCCCGTTTCATCGACGAAGATCAGGGCTGTTCGTCCGGTCCCATCGGCCCAGCGGCATATGTCAGTCCCGATATTGAATTGGGTCGGAACCTGCCAACGGAAGCTGGCCCTGATTTTCTCATA
>Ga0209075_1002010_pt1 | contig 18523 bp, 16 predicted proteins | sample Stecom2011_FD_187523 | JGI IMG/M metagenome (GOLD analysis project Ga0209075, IMG submission 187523) | Agricultural soil microbial communities from Utah to study Nitrogen management - Steer compost 2011 (SPAdes) (version 2) | ecosystem: Environmental > Terrestrial > Soil > Agricultural land...
GCAGAAGCATACTTTAAACAAAACGGTTATAAAGAAGATAAACTTGGCTTTAGCATTTACTTAGTAGGTGATAAAACAGTTGCAAGAGAATACTCATATTCACACGTTGCTGGCGGATATGATTACTATCATGCGGAAGTAAATGGCGAAGTTGCTCCTGGTTACTACACAGAATATTATGGACCAAGCTATGCTTCATACTTTGGCGGTAACTGGGCATTAACTGATGAAGACGGTAAATTAATTACCGTTGACGCTAACGGTAATTACAATAAATTACCTGATGGTAGTGATAACCCAGCATTCGGTGACGCAGTAGGTTATGTACAAAAAGTATTCCCTGCATTCTATGTTGACAATGGCGAAGGTGCAACACCAAGATATACTGCAGCTGCATTAACTGATGGTGTTCCAACAGGTGGCGAAAGAGTTAAAAACGATCCAGTTGCTTGGGAAACTGTAGGTATTAAGAAAGTTAATGATTATACATTAGAATTAGAATTATATACTGGTAAAACAGATTGGGACTTAATGGGTCAATTATCAAGTGCTATTACAGGTGTTGTTCACTTAGATAAATTCAACGAAGGTATGAATGCATCTAAGACGCAAACAAACTATGGTACAATCGATAATCCATTAGTATCATATGGACCATTTACTCTAAAGACTTGGGAACCAGGCGTATTATACTACTATGAAATTAACCCTGAACATTATGCTGCAAGTGAATACAGAATTAGAAAGATTCGTTTCGACGTAATTGAAGACCAAAGTGTTGCAATTGATGAATTCAAAGCTGGTCGTTTAGATGTTGTTGGTGTTGGTGGTAACTACTTCAACGAATTCCAATACAATAGAAACTTGAAGTTAACTCCAGCTACAACATTCTTCAGATTTGCATTCAACATTGAAACTCGTCCAGGTAAAGATGCACCAAATGCTATCTTAGCTAACAACGATTTCAGACAAGCATTCTACTTTGCAATCGATAGAGAAACATTCGCTTCAGACGTAAGAAAACCATCTCTAGCTACTCAAGGATTTATTGGACCAGTTTATGTTGCTACAGAATACGGTTCAGTATCTTATAGAGCTTCAGATGCTGCGAAAGCTGTTCTTGAAAATTACGCTCCAGAGACATTAGGTTTCGACCCTGTTAGAGCTAAAGAATTATTCGACCAAGCATATGCTGCAGAAGTGGCTGAAGGTAGAGTACAAGAAGGCGAAACAGTTAAGGTTGAATACCAATTCTATAACGTTGAAACTAACGTTCAAGTTGCTAACTGGGTGAAATCACAAGTTGAAGAAATCTTCAATGATGGTGAATCATTCAAGAAATTTGAATTAGTATTATCTGCATTATCAAGTGATGCATTAGATCAAGCTTGGGATAATTTTGACTTCGATATGACATTTGGTGGTTGGCAAGGTCTAAACTTCAACCCTGCAAGTTTAATCGGTCAAGTTTATAACAGTATTAGTGGTGCTGCTAACATGTTAGAACATGGTTTTGATACTGGTAACGCTCCAATTGTTGTATCATTACCTAACACTAAAGTTGCATTAGAGGAATGGATTACTGAATTTGAAACTGATTATGCTGTTTACTTAGCACATGAAGAAGATGATACAAAACCAGCTCCATTACCAGAAGAAACACCATCAGACTCATTAGTAGCTTCATACAATGCTTGGAAAGATGCATATGAACTATTTGGTAAAGACAAACCTGCTTCAGATGATATTCCAGCTGTTGAAGTTGGTGAAGATGAAATTCTAACAACACTTGACGAATTGTTCAAATTAGCATATGGTACATTCTATAACGTTCGTGATGTTAATTACGAAGGTAAGAATGATGATTTCAACAACATCACAGCAGCAATGGAAGCTGTATTATTAGATCAAATGATCGCTATCCCATTAATGACAACTGTGTCATCAACAGTTTATACAACTCGCGTTGTATTCGAGGCTGACAGCTACCACGCTTGGATGGGTTGGGGCGGATTCAAATATATGTACTTAGGTAAATAATATTACCGACCCACAAACATTAGTTAAGTTTTAAAAAATAGACACTAAACCCTAATGTAATTTGAAACATTAGGGTTTTGTGTGTCAATTAGAACGGAGTTATATAATATGACAAATTACATATTAAAAAGAATTGGATTGATTTTTGTAACCGCAGCACTTATTATCTTTTTTGTGTTTGTATTTATAAAATTACTACCACAATATCACCAAGCGGTTTTAGGATCGGATCCAGAAATCATTGAATTATTGTATCAACGAGAGGGGTATGATAAGCCGATTATCGACCAATTTTTCATTTGGATTAAGAACATCTTTACAGAAGGTACATTAGGACGTTCTTTAAAAACAGAAATGGGTAGAGATATCGGTAAAATTTTGGCATCTAGAATTCCAGTTACAGTCAGACTTAATATATTACCATACCTATTGAGTATTCCAATTGGTATTGGTTTAGGCGTTTGGGCAGCGCTGAAAAAGAATAAATTGACGGACTATATTATTTCAACGGGCGTCATTATCTTTATCTCTGTGCCATCCTTTGTCGTTGCTACATTACTTCAGTACAATGTCGTCTATGTATGGAAAATCTTAGATACACCATTTGTTTTAGCAGATTCAGATTTTGCATTAGATCCAATTAGAGGTATGTTATCTTATCTAATGCCAATTACAGTTATGACTCTTGGTAGTGTTGCGGGTTTAACACGTGTGACACGTGCTGAGTTAACCGAAGTATTAACTTCTGAATTTATGTTGTTATGCCGCACAAAAGGTTTAACAATTAAGCAAGCTACATTTAGACATGGTCTAAGAAATGCGCTTGTACCAATTGCACCATCTTTAATTGGCGGTCTAATTTCACTTATTAGTGGATCAATGATTATCGAAAGAATCTTTAGAGTACCAGGTATTGGTCGTGTATATATTGAAGCTTTCAATAACTTTGACTATCCATTAGTAATGGGTTACTTGATGTTCTATACAATTATTGGTTTAGCAGCATCATTAGTCATTGACTTATCTTATGGATTCGTAGATCCAAGAATTAGAATGGGGGCAGGTAAACGATGAGCGCTCAAGTACAACAAGTCGATAAGAGCAAATTTGTTCTTGTCCAACATGATCATATTTTATATGATGAAAGTATTAAAACGAAATCAATTAGTTATTATAAAGATGCGTGGTTAAGATTTAAGAAGAACCGTGCTTCTGTTGTTGCGTTTGTTATTTTAGTGTTGTTAATTTTAATGACAATTATCGGTCCAATGTTAAGTACTTACAAACTTGACACTGTAAATAATAAATGGGCCCAAAAATTAAAAGATATGCCTGCAAAAATTGAAGGCTTAGAGTGGATTCCATTATTTTCTGGTGAAAAAGAATTGTTTGGATATATTGAAAACTTCTCAAGTTTACCAGACGATGTATTACTTCGAATAAAACAAAGAAATGCTGATGGTTCAATGGTTGTTGTTGTTGATTACTATCGTTATATTGATCACTTCAACTCAGACATGATTGACCCTATTGCGAGTACTGCATCAAATAAAGTATATTTATCAACCTCTTATCAAACATTAACAATAAAAGAGTATGAAGCTGTTAAGGCGTATGAAGCCGAAACAGGTGAACAAATCATTTTAGAAGATGGTAACTTATTAAACGGTACATACCGTGTACGTGTTAAATTTTATAAATTCTTAGAAGCCATTTATGGTGTAGAAGAACCAGCATTCTGGTTTGGTTCTACAGGTGGCGGAGCAGACCTATTCTATACATTATGGAAAGGTGCTAGATTATCATTATTAATTGCCTTTGGTGTTGCATTAATTAACATTATTATTGGTGTTATTATCGGTTCTATCTCAGGTTATTATGGTGGTACAGTAGACTTAGTTATTGAACGATTGAGTGAACTCTTATCGGGCTTACCATTCTTAGCAATTATTACATTACTTATTTTACGATTTGGTAGTGCACCATGGGTTGTAGTTCTCGCATTTACACTGACCGGTTGGCTCGGTATATCTGCCTTAACCCGTACGCAATTCTATCGTTATAAAGGACGTGAATACGTACTTGCTGCTCGTACTTTAGGTGCGAAAGATGCAAGAATTATGTATCGTCATATTTTACCAAACGCAGTGGGTACATTGATTACAAGTTTAGTATTATATGTTCCAAGCGTTATCTTCTCTGAATCATCAATGTCATACTTAGGTATTATTAACTACCCAGGTGTTACAAGTGTTGGTACATTACTAGCGAATGGCCAAGCAGTGATGAAAGAAAGTTTCTATCAAGTAGTATTCCCTGCATTATTTATTTCATTACTCATGTTAGCATTTAACTTATTCGGTAATGGTTTAAGAGATGCCTTTAACCCATCATTGAGAGGAGTTGAGGAATAATGAATAAAGAGAAAAAACTAGAAGTCAAAGATTTGCACATTTCATTTAGAACTCAACAAGGCATATTAAAAGCAGTTCGAGGCATTAATTTTGATTTATATAAAGGTGAAACACTTGCAATCGTAGGTGAATCTGGATCAGGTAAGAGTGTTACATCAAGAGCCATTATCGGTATTCTTGCAGGTAACGCAATTCATGAAAAAGGTTCAATCTATTATCATAACAGTGGTTTAAAACGTTTTAAACAAGTTGAAACAGAAGAAATTACTAGTGAAGAAGATGTAATTGATTTAATGGCAATCAAAGAAGAAGATTTCCATAAGTTAAGAGGTACGAAAATCTCAATGATTTTCCAAGACCCTATGTCAAGTTTAAATCCAATCATGCGTGTCGGTAAACAAATATCTGAAGCTCTAATATTAAAATTAGGTTTAGATAAGGATGCTGCTAAAGCACGTGCACTTGAATTAATGCGTGAAGTTGGTATTCCTGAACCTGAAAAGCGATTCTATCAATACCCATTCCAATTTTCAGGTGGTATGAGACAACGTATCGTTATTGCGATTGCGCTTGCTAACGATGCTGAAATCTTAATTTGTGACGAGCCAACCACAGCGTTAGACGTTACAATTCAAGCACAAATTTTGGATTTAATTAATCGTATTAAAGAAGAACGTAATTTATCAGTTATTTTCATTACGCACGACTTAGGCGTTGTTGCAAATATGGCTGATAGAGTTGCGGTTATGTATGCTGGTAAAATTGTTGAATATGGTGACGTAGATGAAATATTCTATGACCCTAAACACCCATACACATGGGCATTATTATCAGCAATGCCTGACTTAGATTCTAAAGAATTACTATTTGCTATTCCGGGTACGCCACCAGACTTGCATTTCCCACCTGTGGGTGATGCGTTTGCACCGCGTAACAAATATGCTTTAAAAATTGATTTTGAGCAAGAACCACCATTATTTAAGGTTACGGATACACACTATGCTGCAACTTGGTTATTGAGTGAACATGCTCCAAAAATCGAACGACCAAAAGCACTGCAAAATCGCATTGATAAAAATTTAGCTAATAGTAAGAAGGCGGTGCGAAATGGAAAATAGATCAAAAATTTTAGAAGTCAAAAACTTAAAACAACACTTCAAAGTAGGCTCAGGCGGAAGAAAACTATACGTTAGAGCAGTTGATGGTGTAAGTTTCGATATTTATAAGGGCGAAGTCTTCGGTTTAGTAGGTGAATCTGGTTGTGGTAAAACAACAACTGGTCGTACAATTATTAAACTTTATGACGCTACAGATGGTGAAATTTATTTCAATGGCGAAAGAATTGGTGGAGGCATTCAATCTTTTTTAAATGAAATTAAGAAAGCGAAACAAGAAGCTAAACTTGCAATCATTGAAAATCAACCAGCTGTTAAAGCTAAAAAAGAATTAAAAGACAAATACGCTGCGTTAATTGCATCAAGTGAAGATGTGAAAAAAGAAGAGTTAAAAGCAGAATACAAAGCAAAATTAGCAGAACTTAATGCAGATATTAAAGCAAACCCAGATAAGTATCAAGAAAATACAGAAGCTATTGAAAAAATTAAAGCTGATTTAAATGAAGCGGTTAATGTTCAAAAAGCGAATATTAGAGCTTTAAAAGCTGATAATGCTTATAAAGGGAAAACAATTGAGTTAATGAAGAAAATTCAAATGATTTTCCAAGATCCGATTTCTTCTTTAAATCCTCGTATGACTGTACGCGAAATTATCGCTGAAGGTTTAAAAATTGCGGGTATTAAAGATAATAAGATTATCGATGAAAAAGTATATGCAGTTTTAAAAGTTGTAGGTTTATTACCGGAACACGCTTACCGTTATCCACATGAGTTCAGTGGTGGACAAAGACAACGTATCGGTATTGCTAGAGCCTTAATTAGCGAACCAGAGTTGCTAATTGCCGATGAGCCAATTAGTGCGTTAGACGTTTCAATTCAAGCTCAAGTTATTAACTTACTTAAAAACTTACAAAAAACTTTAGATTTAAGTATTTTATTTATCGCTCATGACTTATCTGTTGTTAAATACTTTAGTGATCGTATCGCAGTTATGTACTATGGTAAAATTGTTGAGTTAGCAAGTTCAGATGCATTATTTAAAAACCCAATGCATCCATACACGAAAGCATTACTTTCAGCTATTCCATTACCAGATCCTAACTATGAAAAACAACGTGTACGTTATATTTATGATCCAAGTGTACATGGTTATACATCAAGTGATGAAGTCGTCTTACGAGAAATCGAACCTGGACACTTTGTTCGTTCATCAGTAAAAGAAGCAAAAGCCTATAAAAAGGCATTAGTTAAGTAATTCAATTAGAAGTATTACATCATTGTAATACTTCTTTTTTTCGTTTATAATGGTAAAAAGAAGGTGACAAAATGATAAAACTTGAGAATGTTTCAAAAGTATATAGAATAAGTAATATTGATAATTTTTATGCATTAAAAAACATTAACCTTAACATAAGACAAGGTGAATTTGTTGTTATACTCGGGCGATCCGGATCAGGAAAAACAACACTTTTAAATATCTTAAGTAAGCTTGATGAACCAACCGAAGGTATAGTTTTATATCATGGTGAAAGTATTGATAAACTTACAACAAATACACTTCTTAATATTCGTAATCAACAGTTTGGTTATATTTTTCAAAGTTTTTATCTTGAGCCGGAATACACTGCATTTGACAATGTATCAATACCTGCACTTATCGCACGAAATAAAACATATAAGCATAAAGTTATTGAGTCGTTAGACTTAGTTGGCCTGTTATCGAAACAAAAAATTAAAGCTAAAAACTTATCTGGCGGTGAACAACAAAGGGTTGCAATTGCGCGTGCACTTGTTAATGACCCACAAGTTATATTTGCTGATGAGCCGACAGGAAACTTAGATAGCTATAACCATGATATTATTATGTCACTATTAAAAAAACTTCATGAGAACGGTAAAACGATTATTTTAGTTACACACGACGAATCGAATATTAAATATGCAACAAAAGTTATCCGTATCAAAGATGGTGTTATTGAATGACAAACATAGTCATCATTTTATTAGAAATAAAGAGATTGAAATGGTATTTAATTAAAGTATTCGTAATTGAAGTACTCTTTTTGTTTATCTTTATCGCGCTATTAAGTTTAAATATTTCGATGCGTCCGTTAATGAATGAAAGGCTATTAAATTTATATCAAAACCACGCTTTTTATATTGAATCTAGCAATCAAGAACTTTTTGATGTATACTTTGATAACTACGATGTTATTTCTTATAATCATCCGTTTTTAGATGATGAAACGGTCGTTATATACGACAGTAAGGAACTTACATATCTAAACTACACTGGTCTTGCTGCACACTTTAAAAATCATTCTACTTCATTAGAAAAACGTTTTGATCTAAGTTTTACACTTGGAAATAAACCTAACGATATCGATAGAATGAAAAATCATATTTGGCTTAATAAAGCAATTTTTGATGAATCAACTATAGGTGTTGAATCGCTTATTAAGCTTAAAAGAAATTTAATAGAAAAAGACTATATCGTTAAAGGTTATTTTGAATCAGAAAAAAACGTCTCTTATTTAATAAGTTTGTATGAATTACCAGTCATGTCAAGTTTAAATATCGTCTACACAGAGGATATTTTTGAATATATTCGTCTAAGAGAAACAAGCGATATTCATGTGATTGATCCAACATATGAAGAATTACAAACAATTATTAACCATGTTGATTATTTAAAATCAATATTAAATATTATGTTTATTTTAATGACTTTTACCTTACTTATTGTTCATTTGATTCAAGTTCAAGGGCTATTCGTAAAAAGCCAACACACAGTGAAAAGATTATCAGTTTTTGGATACTCTAAATTTAGAACATCGTTACTTTACACGACAATCTTAAGTGTCGTTATAATGTTATCGTTTAGTGTGAGCCTTATCTTACAAACGATATTTAATGTTGAACTTAAGTATTTATACTTGAATTTATTCGATATTTTATGGAAAAACTATACACCCGTTTTTATGTATCTTATCTTAATTACTATTATGTTTTTAATTACGTTTGGCGTTATATACAAAAAGATTGATCAACAGGTGAAGTGATGAAACTATTAGGCTTAGAATTAAAACGAAATCTAGGTGTTACACTTAAATTGATTGTAACAATCATTTTGATTGTTTTTTCACTTTCAACGTTTATTGCTTACTTTAATCTTATTGGCACAAGTCTTGATGCATTATATGAAAATTATCGCGACCGCACATATTTACTCGTCGATAAAGAGGTAACAGATGACCGCATTGAATATAAAAAAATAAGCACCTTTAATGCCAATAGTTTTTTGAAAAGTATATACCCTAACGCAGAATTTGCGAATACAATCGGTTATGAATGGTTAACATTAGAAGTGGATGACAAACGATATTATGGCACTTCCGGTGGTTTTTCAATGTCAGCATTTGATAATGAAACAAGCATTTTTTCGAATATAGAAATTGAAATCTTTAATAAAAAGCATAAAAAAAGCCCCGTCATTGTCGGTGAGGGACGTGTTCATGATGATTATGTTCTTTTAAACAAGCGATTTATGGAAGCATTTAATATCGAGTACGATGAAATTTTAAATAAAAAAGTGAGTTTATATATTAATTATCGTAGCAATATCGCACAAATATTTGAAGATGTTCTAGTTAAAGAAGTAGTAAGTAAAGATTATATCGACTATGAAAATCCAACAGGAGACATTTATTTATCTAAAACATCGGATGCGTATAAAACACTAAGTAATCATTTCATCGATCGACACAAAGTCTTTTTACATAACATTAAAGATAAGGATGATGTGGTAAATAGTTTAAAAAATCAAAACATTGATGTGATTATTGCGCATACTGAAATATATCGAGTGATCGAGTATTTAGAAAACCAACAAACGAGTATTAAAATTCCTCTTAGTTATATTGGAGGAGCACTTATACTGGCATTATTTATGAGTTTAATTCAAACAATTCATATTTTTATGGATAAGCGCAAATACTGGATAAGTATTGTTAGAAGTTATGGTATGAAGAAGTCAACAATTAATATGTATTTAATTATGCAACTACTTATATTTTCTTTTGTTTCAATAGGTGTTTCCTACACACTTACACGTGTTTTCTTTAAAATCATGATCATGTTTAATATTGAGTTTGGTGGCGTGAAAATGAATGTAAGTCAAAAAGCACTAAATGACATCTTATGGACAAATGCCATTTTTGTCGTCATAATTACAGTATTCCTAAGTATAGTTGCTTTAATAAAAACAAATAATCAATCAATTAAGGATCTATTGATTCAATATAAAGAGTAATATAAATAAAAAAGCCCTTTGTGGGCTTGTTCAACCAATTGGTTTATTATTGGATGGCATTAATAATAAACCGATGCAAGGTCTGTGCATATATTTTGGGAGAAAAATATATATAACAGATTGTATAAAGGTACAACCTATTACGATTTCTATTATATCACTACTTTTTGTAAATTTACAGAAAATTTACACTGAAAACGTTCTCCTTCTTTCATAGTCATAAATAATCATATGATTAGAAAAAAAACCTTATTTATTATATAATAAATATGTTATTTTAAAGGAGGAAACATGGCAACATTACAAATAAAAGATCTTCATGTTGAAATTGAAGGTAAAGAAATATTAAAGGGAGTTAATTTAACGGTTAACTCAGGTGAAGTTCATGCAATAATGGGTCCAAACGGAACTGGTAAATCAACATTAGCTAGTGCTTTAATGGGACATCCTAAATATGAAGTCACACAAGGCAGTGCGCAATTAGACGGTGTTGAACTGTTTGATTTAGAAGTTGATGAGAGAGCTCGTGCGGGCTTATTTTTAGCGATGCAATATCCGGCTGAAGTTCCAGGCGTTACAAACTCAGATTTCATGAGAACTGCTTTAAATGCTGTATCAGAAAAAGAAATTGGTTTGATTGAATTTGCTATGCGCTATGAAAAACAAGTTGAAGAACTTCAAATGAGAAAAGACTTAGCACACCGTTACTTAAATGAAGGTTTTAGTGGTGGTGAACGTAAACGTAATGAAATTTTACAACTTAAAGTTTTACGTCCAAAATTCGCTGTTTTAGATGAAATTGACTCTGGTTTAGACGTTGACGCTTTAAGAATTGTCGGAAATAACGTTAGCGAGTTAGTAGATGATACATTCGGATGTATTTTAATTACACACTATCAAAGAATTTTAGATTACATTAAGCCAACAAATGTTCATATTATGATTGATGGTAAAATTGTCAAGAGTGGTGGGGCAGAATTAATTCAAAAAATTGACCAAGACGGTTACGAATGGTTAAAAAGCGAACTTGGAATAGATTTCGAAACAGGTAAATAATAATGGAGACAATTATTATTGATAATCATAAAGTTTCGCACAACACCTTACCACAAGGTATAAAGTATGAAGATCATACGTTATCCGTTGACAGTAAAAAAGTTTTTAAAGATCCAATAAAAGTTGTGTTGAAAGATGATAATAACGATCGTTTACACATCATCGTTGGCAATTCAACCGAAATTAAATTAATCTTAGAAATCCAATCACAAGATTTAGATAAAAATACATTTGATTTAAAATTATCAACAGGAGTTAATAGTCAAGTCAAATACTTACTAGTTGCAGACTTAAAGAGTAAAGATGCTTTATTAAACCATACCTTTAATGTCGAACGTGATTCTAATTTAGAATTGCTTGGTGGTTTCGTAAGTGACGTTTTAACGTCAAAAATGCTTGTTAATCTTGTTGGTGAAAATGCCAATGTTAACGTCAAAGCTGTCGCTGTAAGTAGTGACGCTCACAATCAAAATGTTGATGTTTTAATTACCCATAAAGCACCAAACAGTTTTGGTGATATGACAAATATTGGGATTGCAACTAAACAAGGGAAAGTAAAACTAAACGGTGTTGAAAAGATTGAAAAAGGCATGAAAAATGCAAATGCTTTCCAAACACTTAAAGGAATTATTACATCAGATGATGCCGTCGTAGAAGTAAACCCTATTTTACTTATTGATGAATATGATGTAAAAGCAGGACACGGAGCAACAATTGGAAAAATTGAAGAGGAAGTCTTATTCTATTTAAGAAGTCGAGGGCTAACAAAAGAAGCAGCTGAAAGGCTCGTAATCTTCGGTTTCTTACAACCAATTATTGATGAAATAACGGATGAACCGTTAAAAGAAAGATTTGAAAGTTTGGTAAATGAACGTATATGATTGATGTTAATAAAATAAGAGGCGATTTCAAAGTATATGAGTCGCATCCTAATTTAATCTATTTAGATTCAAGCGCATCGGCATTAAAAGTTAAAGACGCTGTTTTAGCTATGGATCACTACCATAACGATTTAGGCTCAAACGTGCATAGAGGTTCTTACGATTTAAGCTATGAAGCTACGAGATTGTACGAAGAGGCACGTGACAAAATCGCTCGTTTTATTAACGCAGAAAATACTGAGGTTGTCTTTACCAAAGGTGCAACAGCAGCGCTTAATATTGTCGCTCATGGATATTTAACGAAATTATCAAAAGGGGATGAGATTATTGTTACAGCACTTGAACATCACTCATCACTACTACCATGGATGCATGTTGCAAAAATGACAGGTGCAGTATTAAAATATATACCTTTGAAAAACAATCGCATTACGGTTGAAGGTTTAAAAGAAGTTATTTCAAATAAAACAAAAGTTGTTGCGGTTACGTATGTTTCAAACACACTAGGGTATATAACACCGATAAAAGAAATAACAAAAGTTGCACATGAACATCAAGCAATTGTTGTATGTGATGCTGCACAAGCTGCACCACATATTAAAATTGATGTGAAAGACATTGATGTTGACTATTTAGCATTTTCAGGACATAAAATGTATGGTCCATCAGGCGTTGGTGTATTATTTGGAAAAAAACACTTGCTAGATACATTGAATCCACTCGAATTTGGTGGTGAAATGGCAGATGTTGTGGACTACTATGATGCAACATTCAAGGAAGCGCCTTTAAAGTTTGAGGCTGGCACACCTGTTATCGGTGCAGCCATTGGTTTAGGTGCAGCCGTTGATTATATTAATAAAATTGGATTAGATAATATTCATAATTATAGTTTGTATTTAAAAGAATACACACTAAAAAAAATAATTAACGAGCCTGGTATTGAAATATACAATACAGATGCCGACGTTGGAATTATTTTATTAAACGTTACCGATGTTCACCCACACGATATAGCAACCGTCTTAAACCAAGATGAAGTAAGCGTTCGTGCTGGAAAACATTGTGCACACTTGGTAAGTAAACAACTAGGTGTTGATTCTACAGTAAGGGCTTCATTTAATATATACAATACCGAAAAAGATTGTGACGTGTTTGTTGAAAGTTTATTAAAAGCACGCGACTTCTTTGGTTCATTTTAGAAAGGTGCAATATGGATTTAGAACAATTATATCGACAAGTCATCATGGAGCATTATAAAAGACCTAAAAACAAAGGTTTACTTAATAATGATTCATATGAACTTATACATTTAAATAACCCCAGTTGTGGCGATGAAATAGCCGTAGAAGTCTTATATGAAGATGATACAATTAAAGATATTCGCCACGATGGTAAAGGATGCTCAATTTGCTGCTCAAGCGCAAGCATTATGAGTGTGATGTTAAAAGACAAACAAGTTGATGACGCTAAAAAAATTATTTATGAATATTATGAAATGATTAAAGGCTATCCATTTAATGATCAAATTTTAAATGGTGATATCTTAGCATATCAAGGTGTAACGAAGTTTCCGGCAAGAATAAAATGTGCTACGCTTGCCTGGAAAGCAATTGAAGTGTTACTAGAAAAACACGGAGGAGATAGAAACAATGGATGATAACAAGAAAAAAATTGATGCCATTGTCGGTGAATACCAGTTTGGTTTTAACGTTGATGTTAAACCAGTCATGGACACCGGTAAGGGTATTAATGAAGATATAGTTAGACAAATTAGTAAAGCAAAAAACGAACCAGAATGGATGTTGGCGTATCGATTAGAAAGCTATCGTAAGTTTATAGAAATTCCAAACCCTAATTTTGGCCCAGATTTAAGTTTTATTAATTTTGATGAGTTCACTTACTTTTTAAGAGCAAGTGAAAAGTCTGAAAATTCATGGGATGAAGTTCCTGAGAAAATTAAAAAAACATTCGAAAAAATTGGTATTCCTGAAGCAGAAAGAAAATATCTAGCAGGCGTATCCACACAATTCGAATCTGAAGTTGTGTATCATAATATGGAACGCGAATTAGAAGAACTTGGTGTTATTTACGTAGATACAGATACAGCATTACGTGATTACCCAGATTTAGTTAAAAAATATTTTGGTACAGTCGTATCTAAACAAGATAACAAATACGCAGCATTAAATAGTGCTGTATGGAGTGGGGGTTCCTTCATTTACGTACCAAAAGGCGTTAAAGTATCTAAACCACTACAGTCCTATTTTAGAATTAACTCCGATCAAATGGGGCAATTCGAACGCACATTAATTATCGTTGATGAAGGCGCAAGTGTAAACTATGTTGAAGGCTGTACAGCACCAGTTTACAAACGTGACTCGCTTCACGCAGCAATTGTTGAGATTGTTGTTATGAAGGATGCATATTGCCGGTATACAACAATCCAAAACTGGAGTGACAACGTTATTAACCTCGTTACAAAACGTGCACATGTTTATGAAAACGGACATATGGAATGGATTGATGGTAACATCGGATCAAACGTTAACATGAAATACCCATCATGTATTTTACTAGGAGAACGTGCTAAAGGTACAAACATTTCAATTGCTTTTGCAGGTAAAAACCAAATCCAAGATGTTGGTGCCCGTATGATTCATATCGCACCAAACACAACATCAACCGTTATTAGTAAATCGATTAGTCGTGGTGGCGGATCTGTAAACTATCGTGGTAAAGTGTATTTTGGTGATGACGCAAAAGGTGCAAAATCACATATCGAATGTGACACAATTATTTTAGATGATTATTCATTCTCAGACACTATACCAAAAAATATAGTTAAAAACAGTGATGTGTTCTTAGAACACGAAGCAACCGTATCAAAAATTAGTGAAGAACAATTGTTCTACCTAATGAGTCGTGGATTAACTGAAGAAGAAGCAACAGAAATGATTGTAATGGGCTTCATTGAACCATTCGCAAAAGAATTACCAATGGAGTATGCTATTGAGCTTAATCAACTTATAAAACTAGAAATGGAAGGATCAATTGGATAATGAATAACGTATTTAAAGGAACCATCGGTGTCGCAATAACATTAATTATTGCCGTGTACACATTAATTTTTAGAATTAATTACAGTCGTGATATTATTCAAATTATCGTGGATATATTACCAGTTGTATTAATTGTAATTTCAGCAATATTAGCACAAATAAGAAACAAATCAATTGTTGCTGGAGTAGCTTTATTGTTTGCAGTATACAGTAACGTGGGAAGTGCGTTTGTATCAGCGGTACTTAACAATTCAAGTTCAATTGGTGTAACGATGATACTTGATTTTATCATTTTCTTATTCTTGATTGTATACATCTTTGTTAACGCATCAAACTTTAAAGCGACTGCGCTTAAAAGTGATAAAGGTTTAGTAACATCAATGGCAATTGCATTCTTATATTTCTATTTTAGAGATGGATTTGGTAATGCAATTGTTACTGTATTACCTGCATTAATCGCATTTATTGCTGGTAGCGGGCTTGCGGCATTGTTACTTTTACTTGCAGGCGTCATAAACGTTCCAATTTTCGTTTTAAGCTACTTTTTTGATGGAATCAACGCAGTTGCAGGCTGGAATCAAAAAATACTTCCACTAGTCGTTTATGGTGGTGTTGGATTATACTTATTAATTACAGGGTTACTTGCATTACCTAAATATTTAAAAGAATAGATTTATTGAGGCTCCCGGAGCCTCTTTATTTTTTATTATTGATTATCGTAGAATTGTACAACTTTATTTTTTATAATATGATATCCTAAATATAGGAGGGATGAAAAATATGTTTACAAAAAAATCTGGCAATTATGATAAAATGATTTATCGTAGACTTGGCCGAAGCGGATTAAAACTTCCAGTTTTATCTTTTGGTTTATGGCATAACTTTGGGGAAACTAATGACTATGAAAAATGTCGTGAAATTATTTTTGAAGCATTTAATCACGGTATCACGCATTTTGATCTAGCAAATAACTATGGACCACCTGCAGGACACGCAGAAAAAGTCTTCGGACAAATTTTAAAAGATGGTCTTATGAAATATCGTGATGAAATCATCATTAGTACAAAAGCGGGGTATTACATGTGGGAAGGGCCATACGGTGATTTTGGCTCAAGAAAATATTTAATCGCCTCTCTTGATCAATCGCTTGAACGTATGGGTATACCATATGTTGATATTTTTTATCATCATCGTTTTGATTATGAAACAGACCTTTATGAAACAATGCTTGCATTAAGAGATATTGTTTTAAGTGGAAAAGCTCTATATGTTGGTTTATCGAACTACAATAGTGACCAATTAAAACAAGCACATAAAATTTTAAGAGAACTTCATGTACCTTATGTCATTACACAACCAAAATATAGCATGCTTGACCGTTTTATAGAAGACGATGGATTAATTGAAACACAATTTGAACTTGGTGGTGGAACGATTTGTTATAGCACACTTGCTCAAGGAAAACTAACGAATAAATATATTGATAGTATTCCTGAAGATTCTAGAGCGAAAAATCCAGCAAGTCAATTTTTAAATGAAAAAGATATTACAGATGAATTACGAGCAAAACTAAGAAAACTTGATGTGATTGCTAAAAAACGGGGTCAATCGATAGCTCAAATGGCTCTAGCGTGGTCGCTTAGAAATCCAAAAATGACTTCAACATTAATTAGTGTTTCAAAGATTGAACAACTCTATGAAAACTTAGAAACAATTAAAAATTTAGAATTTAGCGAAGCAGAACTTAAAGCAATCGAAGATGCTTTAAAATAAAAAAGAGCACAAGGCTCTTTAACTAAAGTTTGATTTAATAAAATTCTTTGCATATTCATACTGCGGAGAAGCATTAAATGAACTGTTTAAAAAGTAAAACTGATTGGTTTTTCTTTCATAAAAAATAGGTAAAACGGTAATCGAAAGTTTACCGTTTTTTTCTATGGTAACTTTGTTAATATCATAAAATTTTTCTTCAGTAAGTTCATCTACAATTTTAATTGGGTAAATGAAATAATTTGAATATTTTTTATCTGAGCCACGATATGAGTTTTCAATGTTATAAATAGCCTCATCTGTTTTTTCATCGTAAAATCCAATGGAATCATCATAAATACATAGTACGATTTCTAATATACCGCGCTTTGAATTCGCAAAATTTGCTTTTTCGATATGTCGGTCAATAACATCAAATGATGAAAATTTTTTGGCAGGTGAAAACCCAATTCTTTGAAGCGATGTAAACACTCTATGGTCTAATGTGTCGTATTTATTTGTAATAGGACCTTCATACATTTCTTTTAAACCAGCAAGTTGATAATATTCCGTATAGAGTCTTAACTTGATAGATAAGTAAAATAGCAAAATCCCCCAGATCATTAAAAGAAGTATCATGAATAAAAGCTTTGTTTCGACAGATAAATCTAGTATTGTAAAGTTTAAGATGATGCTTGTTACCATAAGTATGAAAGAGGAGAAGAGTAAAATCGCATATTTATTTTGTTTTTTTCGATATTTTTTCATAGTGTACCCCTTCTTTTTGTATGGTAATTATACCATAATAAAATCACATATTTACATTATGTGATATAATTTATAACGAGGTAAAATATGAAAAGATACTTAATAATTGAAAGTAAATTAAATATTTTAGAACATGTAGATTTGATTGAATCGCTTTTTTCTGCCGTTGTATTTTTACATCGCTTTGAAGTGAAAAATGATCATAGTATTTTTATGGTATTTGAAAGTGAGAAAGCGACAGATTTTGAAGGCCTCATCTTAAACTTAAAAACCGATATATTTACGGATATTCGACTGTATGTATCCCCACAACTCCATGAACACGATATAGCCGAGCATTTTGATTTTGTTCAATCACTCTTAAAACAAATAAGTATTGCTAAGTATGCTTATTTAGATGAAAAAATAATATTAAAAGATCAATTACTTCAAGTAACCAAAGAACATAAACAACATATACTAAGCAAATACTATCAAGATCAAGTCATGCTTGATACCGTTAAAGCATATTTAGAAAGCAATCAAAACATGAGTTTGGCAGCAAAAAAAATATACATTCATAGAAATACGCTCATTCAGCGAATTGATAAGTTTTATCAAGTCACAGACTTTGATGTAAGAAACTTTAACGATGCATTTTTAATTTACCATATACTAATTAAATAATGCTACACTCCAGTGTAGCATTATTTATATGTTTGAAGTAGTATTGATAAGGAAAGGGAACTTTTATAAGTGGTTAAATAAGAGTACTTAATAGGGAATGCGGACAATTAGTTGGACTTTTTATTTGTAGAACACATTTCTATAATTATATGGTGTTAGTCTAATTAAAGGTTCTTAGTCAAGGATAGAGGTACAGAATAAGTAAAACTATCAATAAGGTGTTCAACACACAAAGTTGAATGCCTTTTTTATTTAGTCAATCATCATATACTGCTTGTTGTATAGAAAAAGTATTCGGGATCTAAAACGATTAAAGTTTTTAAAACCATAAGAGACTCTTTTGATGCCTTTGATACAGTTATTAATACCTTCAATGGTACCATTTGTCATTTTCTTGTTTGTGATAGGATGAATATCAAAGGCGTTAATGATCTCAGACCTCCAATTGATAAAGGTTTTCTTT
>Ga0209075_1002011_pt1 | contig 18518 bp, 15 predicted proteins | sample Stecom2011_FD_187523 | JGI IMG/M metagenome (GOLD analysis project Ga0209075, IMG submission 187523) | Agricultural soil microbial communities from Utah to study Nitrogen management - Steer compost 2011 (SPAdes) (version 2) | ecosystem: Environmental > Terrestrial > Soil > Agricultural land...
AGACGGTGCTACACATCAAATCTTGGAAGACATCGGATTGATGAAAATGCTTCCGGGGATGGTAGTAATCAATCCTTGTGATTATAACCAAACCAAGGCAGCTACTATTGCTATTGCGGATTATAAAGGTCCGGTTTATCTCCGTTTCGGAAGACCTTCTGTACCTAACTTTACCCCTGTAGACCAAAAATTCGAAATAGGAAAAGCCTTGATGCTAAACGAAGGAACAGATGTCACTATCATCGCAACAGGACATCTGGTTTGGGAAGCTCTTGTGGCTTGTGAAGAATTAGAAAAAGAAGGTATTTCAGCCGAAGTAATTAATATCCATACCATAAAGCCTTTGGATGAAGAAGCTATTTTGAAATCAGTTGCTAAAACAGCTTGTGTGGTAACAGCAGAAGAGCATAACTTTTTAGGAGGTTTAGGTGAAAGTGTGTCAAGAGTACTCGTTCAGAACAATCCTATTCCACAGGAATTTGTAGCAGTAAATGATACTTTTGGAGAAAGCGGAACTCCTGATCAACTGATGGAAAAGTACGGATTGAACAGTCAAGCAATTGTCAAAAAAGCTAAAAAGGCAATTGACAGAAAGTTTAAAATATAGTTTTTAGCCAATTAACTAAAGGTTGCCTCAAAATAAAATTTTAAGGCAACCTTTTTTATTAGAACCAGAATCCGACATTTACCCACCAAAAATTTTGGCTTGTTTCTGGAGACCATGAATATTTTATTTCGATAGGCCCTATCAGAGTTTCCAATCCATATCCAATCGCATATCCTGAATAAGCTGGGCTCACAAACCAGGTATCCCATTTGTCAAAAATTTTGTCTCCTGCATTGGCAAAATTAGCGTAAACGTTGAAATGGTTTTTTCTTATAAATTCGTAATCCATCCCAATTGTCCCAGAAATATAGCTGTTTCCGGAAATATTAAGAAAATCATATCCATAAAAATGTCTAAAATTATTTATGGTATGATAGCCATATCCTCCTAACAAAAAGTCTAATAGTCCATCTCCTTCTCCTAGTGTAAATCCTGCTTCAGCTTTAGCTCTAAGAGTAAGCTTGTCGAAAAAAGTTTTTGCATACCCGAATGTTCCCTGTCCGATGGAGTACTTTCCGAAATCGTGTTCGAGTACGGTTGAATTTAGAATCCATTTGAAGTTTCCGTCAAAATAGATTCCGGTTTTAGGAAAGTATTTTTTGTCATATGTATCTAGTAGAATATGGGCGAACACGCTTAAAAAATTAGAACTTTTATAAACATCATTAAAGTCTTGTCCGTCAATAGTTATTGTTTCTGAGTTTATATCAATGATTTTGTGTTCAATACCGGCTCCGACTAAATAAATTTGTTGTAAAATAGTTTGAAAATAAGCTTGATTGGTAATGTCGTAATATTTTGCGTTTATATTTTTAAGTCCTTCTAAATCGGGTATGTAATCTGAAAAGTTGGCAGGTATGTCTGTTTTGAATTGATTGAATCTCGAACGAAAACCAAAACTCCAATGAAATCCGTTGTCGATATAATAATCCAAATTGTATCTGAAATTGTCGCCCAAAATCACATCACCCGAAATCACATCGTTACGAGTTAGTAAATTCTTGTGAGTAATATTAATCAGGAGTCCGCTTTTGTATAATTCATCGTAATGTAAACCGAATCGTATATATGTTTTTATTTCTCTTTCTCTTAAGTCAATTACCAATTTATCTCCTTCGTGTTGGTCTTTTTCAAAATGATAATTAATGGATCTAAAGTTTTGAGTAGCATTAAGTCTATTAAAACCTTCGTTAAAGTTATCGAACGAAATAGGTTCTTCTGTTTTGAATCTCAACTTACCTAATACATATGATCTAGAATAGTTTTCTGAGCCTCTAACTTCTATACTTGAAATATCTTTTAGATAGATAGGATTGGTGTTGACTTTTCTTTCTTTTTTAGGATTTTGTTGTTTTTGAGCAATTTTTTTAAATAACTCTCTGTACTGTTCTGCTGCAATTTCCCCGTTTTTAACAATTTTTTCAGCTTGGTTAAACGAAATTACATTATATCCGGTTATGTCGGGTTTGACATAGATGTCTGTTGAATTTTTCTTTTCTTCCATAGTGTCTAGCATCTGAAAGTTAACAATTTGCATCACTACTTGAGCAGCCGAAGATAATTCTTCTTTTTTCATCAAATCGGTTTGTACATCTACTCCGATAATTATATCAGCCCCCATATTTCGCACCTCTTCAATGGGATAATTGTTTACAATTCCTCCGTCAGTAAGATATCTTCCATTAATTTCTACGGGAGAAAAAAGTGTCGGAAAAGCTCCACTTGCTACTATAGCCTGAGCGAGATTACCTTTGTTGAGCACCACTTCTTCTCCTGTCTCTATATCTGTGGCAATACATAAAAACGGAATCGGGAGTTGGCTAAAATCTGTAATTAGTCTACAGTCATATAAGAGTCTACTAAATAAATTGTAAGTATTTTGTCCTTTCGAAAGTGCGATCGGAATTCCGAATTTCATTTTCTGAAAAGGAAGAGTAAAAGCATATTTTTCGTCATTTTCTTTATCATAAAATGACTTTACGCTACGTGGAAGTTCGTCCTGAACTACACGATCAAAGTCTGTAACTCTAAAAATAGAATCGAGTTGCGAAGCACTATAACCAGCTGCATATAATCCTCCAATCATAGCTCCCATACTGGTTCCTCCGATATAGTCAACCCGTACTCCTTCTTCTTCTAAGATTTTAAGTACTCCGATATGAGCTAATCCTTTGGCACCACCACCACTTAAAACGAGTCCTATTTTAAGGTCTTTTTTGTGCAAAGGCAAAGAGTCTCTTTCTTGAGAATACATTGCGACGGAAAATAATAAAAGTCCTATAGAAAATAAGTGCCTCATTCTATTAGTTTTTACAGACGGTAGTTTTATGCATCTAATGTACAAAAAAACGATGTAATGATGCTTTTAATTAGAATTTAAAACTCAGTCCGGTATATAAACCTAGAATATAGGGCTTAAAGTTTCCGTCGTTTTTACTAAAAGTTCCAAGTTGGTATTTAAACATGGGTTCTAAGCTGGCTTCAAACGATTGAAAGATTCTATATCTAAAACCCACGCCTAAATTGGTGCTAAAGTGTACCTCGTTAAGGTTGTCAGCTTCGCCTAAAAGTGTACTCATACCGTTAGAAATAACAGAAACTTCATTTTCATTTAAAAACAACGTACTCATTCCCCCTATAAGTTCGATTTCGAATCTGCGGTCTAAGAGTTTGTACGAGAGTTCAACAGGCACTTCTATATATCCGAATTGTTGATTTATTTTGCCTTTAGTAGGAGTAAACTCGCTTTGCGATGTAAAAGCATTTACAGGTCTTACCACTATGTTTTCGGAGGTTTCGTTAAAATTGATATTTACTATATTCGATAGAATGTCTTTTGTATTTGCAGAGGCGTAAATTTCTACGTTTTCAGTATTGTATCCGACCGAAACTTTGTTGATTCCGGCTCTTATGTTGACTTTTGAGTTTAGAGCATAGCTAAAACCCATTCCATAACTCAATGTGGTTACATTTTTTTTGGAGTTTTCAATAAAATTATCCGAAATAGGTGAACCATCAGTGATAGAATTCATAGTGATAGGAGCAATAGTTGGAGTTATTTTCCATTTGTTAAAAGAGACTTGTTCTTCTATATTTTCCTCAGTTTCTTTTTCGCCTATTTTATTGAGCTCTTCAAGTTCTTGTTCGACAGTTTCAGAGGTTGCTAATAATTCTTGCTCTGGCTGTATGACAAAATCTTTCTGGGTGATATCTTTAGTGTGATTCTTGTTTAATTCTGTATTTTTAGTCTGAAGTGCTACTTCTGTAGAGTCATCCTTTTTACCATCGATTAAATTCTCGTTATTCGATTCTTTTTGATAGTTGTTTGTTTCCTTTTTTTGAGTTTCGTTAATTACAATTGAAGAACTTTTATTTTTAGCAGTTTGGTTTGAGTTGTCGTCTGTTTTGTAATTCGAGGCTTGTTCTGTTTCTTCTTTTATGGGTTGAGATGATTCTACAAGCTGAATAGAGGAATTTTTACTCCAATCGGATGTTTGCTCGTTTGTACCCGATTGATTATTTGTATTAGTTTCGTGGTGAACCGAGTTTGAATTTAGGTCTTTTCCTGAATTTATATGAGGTGTTTCGGGTTTGTTGTTATCTGTAAGCTCGATAGAATCTTTAGGAATAAACAGCTCCTTCGCAAAAAATATTCCTAACAATAATGTAGCAGCAATACCCGAAGCTTTAATCCAAAACGGAATGATTTTTCGTTTCTTTTCTTCAGGATGCAAAGCATTGCTGATGTTTTCCCATGCGTCAGGAGGAGGCGTGGCTTCAAGATGTTTGAGCTTTTCTTGAAACAATCGTTCTATGTTTTTTTTCTCTTTCATGGTGCAGTATATTCTTTTTTGTCCAAAGACAATGTTTCTATTTTTTCTTTGAGTATTGCTTTTGCTCTAGATAAATTGGACTTTGAGGTTCCTTCGCTAATATTTAATAATAATGCTATTTCTTTATGAGAGTAATCGTCTAAAACATATAAATTAAACACGAGTCGATATCTATCAGGTAATTCTTGAATCATTTTTAATAAAAGATCTAACGAAAGTCCTTCTTCAGTATCTATTACGACTTCATCTTCGGTAACGGTGTTTTCTTTAACTACCTCAAAAATAGGCGAACCGCGATAGGTTTGTAAAATATGATTTATCATCACTCGTTTAATCCATCCTTCAAACGAACCTTTAAAATTGTATTGGTTTATTTTTTTAAAAATGTATAAAAATCCCTCTTGTAGATTGTCTTGGGCCTCGTCATAATTTCGAGAATACTTTAGGCAAATTGTGAACATTTTTGATGAAAACAACTGATATAATTGTCCTTGAGCCTTTGGCTCATTTTTTTGACAATCAAGTATTAGTTGCTTTATATCCATAACAGCAGACCGTATAATTTTTATTTAAGAGTCTTCTTCAGAAGCATACACTGGGATTTCGATTATGTGATAAATAGGAGTTTGGTTGTCATTTTCAAATCCTTGGAAAAATTTAAATACATAAACCGTTCCGCTTGGTTGATTTACCTTGAATTCAAAAGACATTTCTTGCATTACATCTTCTTCTAAAATATCAGTCGAACAGTCACTTCTGTCATATACAACATTTTCGACCGCTATGATTCTTGAGTTCGATTCACTATAAAAGTAAATCCCATTAGGATAATGGCAAGTAGATAATTTTTTGTAAGTCAATATTATTTCATAAGTTTTGCCATAAACAAAGTAATCAGGTATTTCTATATCTTCAACCGGAATAAGTTCCAGATGATAACGAGGGTAATCAGTATCGTCAGGAATACATGAAAAGCAGATGGCAATTAGTGCAATTAGTGCAAGAAATTTTTTCATATGATTTATAAATAATATTTGTATAAACTTAGATGCAAAAAACACAAATAGGTTGCGTAAAACAGACAAAAAAACCCGATGTTACTTCGGGTTGTTTTTGCTTATTCTTCGCGCTCTTTTATTTTGGCTTTAATCTTTTCTTCTAGTTCTTCCATCAGTTCTGGATTGTCTTTTATGACTTGCTTTACAGCATCTCTACCTTGACCTAACTTTGTGTCTCCATAACTAAACCACGAGCCACTCTTTTTGATTATTTCAAAGTCCACCCCTAAATCAAGAACTTCTCCTGTTTTAGAAACTCCTTCACCATACATTATATCAAATTCAGCGGTTCTGAACGGAGGCGCCACTTTGTTTTTGATGATTTTTACTTTAGCTCTGTTTCCGATTACATTATCTCCGTCTTTGATAGCAGTAGATTTTCTGATGTCAATACGAACAGAAGCATAAAATTTAAGAGCATTACCACCGGTTGTAGTTTCTGGGTTACCAAACATTACTCCGATTTTTTCGCGAAGCTGGTTGATAAAAAATACCGTACAGTTGGTTTTGCTGATGGTTCCGGTAAGTTTACGGAGTGCTTGTGACATCAAACGAGCGTGTAATCCCATTTTAGAATCTCCCATTTCTCCTTCAATTTCACTCTTTGGAGTAAGTGCTGCAACAGAGTCAATTACTACAACATCAATAGCCCCGGAGCGAATCAAATTTTCGGCAATTTCTAGAGCTTGTTCACCGTTATCTGGTTGCGAAATAATTAGTTCGTCAACATCGATTCCTAATTTTTTAGCGTAGTTTCTGTCGAAAGCGTGTTCTGCATCAATAAAGGCTGCGATTCCCCCAGCTTTTTGAGCCTCAGCAATAGCGTGAAGCGTTAAAGTCGTTTTTCCAGAAGACTCAGGGCCATAAATCTCGATTATTCTTCCTCTTGGATAACCATTAACCCCTAAGGCTAAGTCTAGCCCTAAAGAACCTGACGGAATTGCTTCGACTTCTTCAACAGCCTTATCTCCTAATTTCATGACGGTACCTTTACCGTAGGTTTTGTCTAATTTGTCTAACGTAAGCTGTAAGGCTTTTAATTTTGCTTCTTTTTCTGCACTCATTTTATCAAAATTTATTCCGTAAAAATACTTATTTTTTTAATCCTATGCAAAGAGATGTTTTAAATACATAGAGAAGTTTCAAATAAAAAAGCACATACTAGAGCTTCTTAAAATTTTAAATAAAATAAAGTATATTTGATTACATTTGTAACTTGTCTAAAATTCAGAGAATGGGATTAGTTTCAGCTAAAGAAATTGCAAAAGTTATCAAAGTTGATAAATACGGATTTGTAGGAACATTTCTGGGTTGGTCACTAATGAAAGTGCTACGAATTTCGGTACTCAACAAGATTTATGACAGAAATAAGCACCTTCAAGGAACAGAGTTTCTGAACGCCATTCTTGATGAGTTTCAAATTAAATTTGAAATTCCGGAAGAGGATCTTAAAAGAATTCCAAAAGAAGGAGCATATATCACAATATCCAATCACCCCTTAGGAGGAATAGACGGAATTCTTCTATTAAAGTTAATGCTCGAAAGAGAACCCGACTTCAAGATTATAGCCAACTTCTTATTGAACAGAATAGAGCCATTAAAGCCCTATATAATGCCGGTTAATCCATTTGAAAATCACAAAAACGAAAAGTCAAGTGTAGTCGGAATTAAAGAAACTTTACGACATTTAAGCGATAATAAACCACTAGGAATTTTTCCGGCAGGTGAGGTTTCAACCTATAAGGATGAAAAAATCGTGGTCGATAAACCTTGGGAAGAAGGTGCAATAAAAATAATTAAAAAAGCCCAGGTCCCGGTAGTTCCGATATATTTTCATGCTAAAAATAGTATGCTGTTTTATATCCTTTCGAAAATGAATGATACCTTACGAACAGCCAAATTGCCATCGGAATTACTCACGCAAAAAAAACGCGTCATAAAAGTGCGTATCGGAAAACCAATTAGTGTGGCGGAACAATTAGAACACTCCACCTCTATAGAAGAATTCGGAGAGTTTTTACGAAGAAAAACCTATATGCTTTCAAATGCATTTCAGAAACCAACAGGTAAAATTCTTAACACACAAAGTATTATTCCGAGAACCAATAGACCTCCAAAAGAAATTGTCAAACCCGCGAATCAGGATAAGATAATTGAGGAGGTTAAAGAACTCAGAAAAGGAGATTATAGACTCTTACAGAGCAAAAACTATGAGGTTTTCTTCGTAAATGCAGAGAAGATACCGAACGTTTTACATGAAATAGGAAGACTAAGAGAAATTACATTTCGAGAAATTGGAGAAGGAACAAACCAATCAATCGATATTGATAAATACGACCAATATTATCATCATATGTTTCTTTGGGATGAAGAAGCACAAAAAGTAGCAGGTGCCTATCGAATGGGCTTAGGCTCACAAATATTCCCTAAATACGGAATAAACGGATTCTATTTACATGAACTTTTCCGTTTTGAAACCGAACTGTACGACATGATGCATAATTCTATCGAAATGGGACGTGCATTTATTACTAGCGAATACCAACAAAAACCCATGCCTCTCTTTCTTTTATGGAAAGGAATAGTTCATACGACTTTACGATATCCTGAACATAAATATCTAATAGGAGGAGTAAGTATAAGTGATCAGTTTTCAGACTTTTCGAAGTCTTTGATGATTGAGTTTATGAAATCTCATTATTATGACCCTTATATAGCGCAATATGTTTACCCTAAAAAAGAATATAAAGTAAAACTCAAAGATGCAGATAAAGATTTCGTCTTTAATGAGACTAAAGCAGATTTGAATAAATTTGATAAAATTATTGATGAAATCGAACCCGAAAATTTACGCCTTCCGGTACTTATCAAAAAATATATAAAGCAAAATGCAAAAGTAATCGCATTTAATGTAGACCCACTCTTTAATAATTCAGTAGATGGTTTAATGTATATCCGAATTGCGGATTTGCCAGAAAGTACCGTAAAACCGGTCCTAGAAGAATTTCAAAAAGAATTAGAGAAAAAATTAGAGAAAAAATAGTTTAATGAAGCATAGATAACATAAAAAACTCTGCCAACTTGACAGAGTTTTTTGTATTTTTGCAGATTACAATAAATGAATTTGATTCAGAGTATGGAAAAGGTAATCGAAGAAAAAAAACAAGGAACCAGCCTTGTGTTGGAACAAAACACCAGCAATACAAAAAAGCTTTTTATAGAAAGTTACGGTTGTCAGATGAATTTTTCTGATAGCGAAGTTGTGGCTTCTATTTTGGCTAACCAAGGATATAATACAACTCAAAATCTCGAAGAAGCTGATTTGGTTTTAGTAAACACTTGCTCGATTCGAGATAAAGCTGAGCAAACCGTTCGAAAGCGTTTAGAGCAATATAATGCGGTGAAAAAAATCAATCCAGGTATGAAAGTAGGTGTTCTGGGATGTATGGCAGAACGCCTGAAAAGCAAATTCTTGGAAGAAGAGAAAATCGTTGATATGGTTGTAGGACCTGATGCGTATAAAGATATTCCGAATTTACTTCAAGAAATTGACGAAGGTCGAGAAGCTATTAACGTAATTCTATCAAAAGACGAAACCTATGGAGATATATCGCCAGTTCGTCTTAATAGTAATGGAGTTACAGCCTTTGTGACTATTACTCGCGGCTGTGATAATATGTGTACGTTCTGTGTGGTTCCGTTTACCAGAGGTCGTGAACGCAGTCGTGAACCGCAAAGTATTTTAGAAGAAATCCAAAACTTATGGGATAACGGTTTTAAAGAAGTTACACTCTTAGGGCAAAACGTAGATAGTTATTTATGGTACGGAGGCGGACTCAAAAAAGATTTTGTCAAAGCCACCGAAATACAAAAAGCAACAGCCGTAGATTTTGCCCAACTTTTAGAGATGTGTGCGGTACGATTCCCGAAAATGCGATTTCGTTTTTCGACTTCAAATCCGCAAGACATGCACGATGAAGTACTTCACGTGATTGCAAAATATCACAATGTTTGCAAATACATTCACTTACCTGTTCAGAGTGGAAGTACCCGAATTTTAAAAGAAATGAACCGTCAACATACCCGTGAGGAGTATATGCACCTTATTGATAAGGTTCGCACAATTATTCCGGATTGTAGTGTATCACAAGATATTATCACTGGTTTCCCTACCGAAACTGAAGAAGATCATCAAGATACGCTATCGTTAATGGAATATGCCCAGTATGATTTCGGGTTTATGTTCGCTTATTCTGAAAGACCGGGAACTTTGGCTGCTCGCAAAATGACTGATGATATTCCGGACGAAGTGAAAAAACGAAGATTGCAGGAGGTTATCGACTTACAGCAAAAGTTAGCTTTACAAAGAACACAACGCTTTTTAGGACAAACCGTAGAAGTTTTGGTTGAAAAAGATTCTAAAAAGTCTGATCAACATTGGTCAGGCAGAAACTCACAAAATACGACAGTAGTTTTTCCGAAAGGAAATTATAAACCGGGTGATTTTGTGTTGGTAAAAGTTACAGATTGTACTTCAACTACTCTGATCGGAGAAGCGGTTGGATATTCTGAAATGCAGAGTTAATTTGTTTCAAGTTTCAAGTTTCAAGTTATGGCAACAATTAAAAGATTTGAGGATTTGGAAATATGGCAGGAAGCCCGAAGATTAGCAAAAGTCATTTTCCAATTAGCTGTTGATACCGAACTAAAAACAGATTTTAGATTTAAAGCTCAAATAACAGCATCTTCGGGTTCTGTGATGGATAATATTGCCGAGGGATTTGAAAGAGACGGAAATTTAGAATTCAGACAGTTTTTAGCTGTAGCTAAAGGTTCGGCAGGCGAAGTAAGGTCTCAGTTATATCGAGCTTTTGATTATGGTTATATTAGGCAGAGTGAATTTGAAGAATTGAAAAATGATTACGAAAAACTAAGTGGTAAAATAAAAAACTTCATTTCGTATCTAAATAAAAAGGATTTTAAAGGGAATAAATTTCAGTAACCTGAAACTTGAAACCTGAAACTTGAAACCTGAAACTTGAAACCTGAAACCTGAAACCTGAAACCATAAATAGAAATGGAAAACATACAAAATATAAAACAACGATTTGAAATCATCGGGAACGACCCGAAACTGAATCGTGCTATTGAAAAAGCGATACAAGTAGCGCCTACGGATATTTCGGTTTTGGTAACAGGTGAAAGTGGAGTAGGGAAGGAGAGCATCCCAAAAATCATTCATTCGTTATCCCACAGAAAACACGGGAAATACATAGCTGTAAACTGTGGAGCCATTCCGGAAGGAACTATAGATTCTGAGCTTTTCGGACACGAAAAAGGAGCGTTTACTGGAGCAACAAATACGCGTGAGGGTTATTTTGAAGTAGCTGACGGAGGTACGATTTTTTTAGACGAAGTAGGAGAATTGCCTCTAACAACTCAAGTTCGTCTGCTTCGTGTACTCGAAAACGGAGAATTTATGAAAGTAGGTTCGTCAAAGGTTCAGAAAACCAATGTGCGAATTGTTGCGGCTACCAATGTTAAGATGCAAGAAGCCATCGAAAGAGGAAAGTTTAGAGAAGATTTATATTACCGTTTGAGTACGGTCGAAATTATGCTTCCTCCGCTTCGCGAACGCAAAGAAGACATTCATTTGTTGTTCCGAAAATTTGCATCTGATTTTGCTCATAAATACAAAATGCCACCCATACGATTAGATGAAAATGCAGTTCAGGTATTAGAAAAGTATCGTTGGAGTGGGAATATCCGTCAGCTTAGAAACGTAGCGGAACAGATTTCGGTTTTAGAAACCAACAGAAATATCTCTGCCCAAACTTTACTTTCTTATTTACCGCAAGAAAGTACGAATCTTCCTGCCTTAGTAGGCGGTAAAAAATCAGAAAGTGACTTTTCTTCAGAAAGAGAAATCATGTATAAAATCCTTTTTGATATGAAAAGTGATTTGAACGATTTGAAAAAATTGACTTTAGAGTTGATGCAGAACGGAGGAACAAAAGTACAACAAGAAAATCAAGGACTTATAAATAAAATTTACGGTCAAAAGGAAGAAATTATACCTTTTGAACAAACTCATCAAGCGATTCCGATGCAAAGTATAGAGCAAGAGGAAATCGAAGATGATGATAACGAAAACTATCTTTTTGCCGAAACAGTGGAGGAAGAAGAAACTCTGAGTTTGGAAGCTAAAGAGATTGAACTTATCAAAAAAGCATTAGAGCGCAACAAAGGTAAGCGTAAAGCTGCAGCAGAAGAATTGGGTATTTCCGAGAGAACTCTTTACAGAAAAATCAAACAGTTTGATCTGTAAGAGATAAAGAGTAATTAAATAAATAACAAATGAAGAACATACAATATACAATATACAATATACGATATACAGCTATACTGTTTTTCCTTCTCTTGACAAGTTGTAAATACTACAATTTTACGGGAGCAGGTCCGATAAATGCGGATAGTTTTCAGGTAAATTATTTCCAGAATAACGCTCCGATTATCGAACCCGGCATTGAGCGCACATTCACTTTAGCTTTACAGGATTTAATTCAGAATCAAACGAGTTTAACTCTGACCAACTCAGGAGCAGATTTGGTTTATGAAGGTGAAATTGTTGAATTTAGAATTGCTCCGATGACTGCTACAGCCGATCAAAGAGCTGCCCAAAACCGGCTTACAGTTAGTGTAAACGTTAGATTTACGAACCATAGAGATGAAGAATTGAGTTTTGAAAAACGCTTTTCACACTATTATGATTATACGGGAACAGAACAATTGGTAGGTTCGCAACTTACTCAAGCTCTTGATCAAATCTACGAACGTATTACCCAAGATGTTTTTAACGCCTCTTTGGCTAATTGGTAAAACCCAAAACGGAACTAAAAGAACGACAAAAATCATCACTTTTGTCTATCTTTGAGTCTTAAATCAGAAAAATTTAAAACAAACTTTGACAACAACCGAATTTACATACTTGCTCACAAATCCTGATGCTGTTACCGAACAGCAAACACTGGAGTTGGAACGCATTTTAGTAGAATTCCCGTATTTTCAGAGTGCGGCAGCAGTTCGGTTAAAAGGATTGTACAATCAAAATAGTTTCAGGTATAATTTAGAGCTAAAGAAACTCGCTTCACAAACTACCGATAGAACAGTGTTGTTCGATTTTATTACTTCGGAGAGTTTTGGTACAAAAAACAAAGATCTTCACGAAATTGAAGTTATAGATACCGAAATTGTACCTGCACAATGGATTTCGACCGAAGAAAAATTGCAACAATCAATTCTTACTTCAATAAAATCTTCTCAAGCTAATACAGAAGATGTAGTCAAAGCCGAACTAAAAGACAAAGAAGAAAACCTAGGAATCGGAAAACCTCTTGAGTTTTCAGATTCTGATAAACTCTCCTTTACACAATGGTTGCAAATTACTAAAGCAACACCGATTAAAAGAGTACAGAATAATGACCAGAATCAAGAAGATCAGGTACAATTCTCGAACGAAAAGCTTAAGAAATTAGAAATAATTGATAAATTTATTGAGGCAAACCCTAAAATTATTCCCAGTAAAGATGCTCCAATAAATCCGATTTTAGACATAAAACCGTTGGATAGCTCAACACTTATGACTGAAACATTAGCAAAAGTTTATCTCGAACAAAAAAAATATCAGAAAGCAATTGAAGCTTATGAAATATTAATTTTGAAATATCCCGAAAAAAGTGTTTTCTTTGCAGACCGAATTGAGAATATCAAAAAATTACAACAAAATAATATATAGATAATGAGTTTTACAGTATTTTTAGTTTTAATAACTATCGTTTGTTTTTTACTTGTAGTGGTAATTATGGTGCAAAACCCTAAAGGAGGAGGACTTTCTTCGTCTTTTGGAGGTGGCGGAGCTTCAATCGGAGGTGGAGTTAAAAAAACAACAGACTTTTTAGATAAAAGCACTTGGGTTTTAGGAATCACTTTAATTGTTTTGATTCTTTTGTCGAGTTTAGCTTTTAATGGTAATTCAGGAGATTCTAAAATCTATGACGGAAGCACTCCTGCACCGATTGAAAGTTTGCCTGTAGCTCCATCAAATAATGACGCAGCTCCAACAGAAGAACCTGCAAACTAACAGAAATAAATTTTAAAAGACACAAAATGTCAGTACATTATTGTATTGACATTTTTTTTGTGCAAAATTGTCAGTTTTTAGACTCTGGCACATTTTCTGAAAATAGAGTGAGCAGTAAAAAATAAAATTTTTAACCTTTAAATAATTTTTTAAACTATGGCATTAAAAATTAAACCTTTGGCGGATAGAGTTCTGGTAGAACCTATGGCTGCAGAAACACAAACGGCATCAGGAATTATTATACCTGACACTGCAAAAGAAAAACCTCAAAAAGGAACAGTTGTAGCTGTCGGAAATGGTAAAAAAGATCAGCCTATGACTGTTAAAGAAGGTGATGTAGTGTTGTACGGAAAATATGCCGGGACAGAATTAAAATTTGAAGGTAAAGATTACCTGATTATGAGAGAAGACGATATTCTCGCAATTGTTTAACCGTTAAATCATTCAGTTGTTAAATTGCTAATTAAAGCAGAGTAACAGCTCAACAAGATTTTTAAAACTCAAAAACAATTTTAACTTTAAAGCAAAAGAACTATGGCAAAAGAAATAAAATTTGATATCGAAGCTCGTGACGGATTAAAACGTGGAGTTGATGCATTGGCAAATGCAGTAAAAGTAACCCTAGGACCAAAAGGTCGTAACGTAATAATCGGGAAGTCTTTCGGTGGACCAACTGTTACTAAAGACGGAGTTTCTGTGGCAAAAGAAATCGAGCTAGCAGACACTCTAGAGAATATGGGAGCTCAGATGGTGAAAGAAGTAGCTTCAAAAACTAACGATTTAGCAGGTGACGGAACAACAACTGCAACAGTACTTGCTCAAGCCATCGTAAAAGAAGGACTTAAAAACGTTGCTGCTGGTGCTAACCCAATGGATTTGAAACGTGGAATCGATAAAGCGGTAGAGGCTATCGTTGCAGATCTTCAAAAACAATCGCAAGAAGTAGGTTCAACTACCGAAAAAATCAAACAAGTAGCTTCAATTTCAGCTAATAATGACGAAGTAATCGGTGAACTTATTGCCGAGGCATTCGGAAAAGTTGGAAAAGAAGGAGTAATCACGGTCGAAGAAGCAAAAGGTACAGACACTTACGTAGATGTGGTTGAAGGAATGCAATTCGACAGAGGATATCTATCGCCTTACTTTGTAACTAATCCTGAAAAAATGGAAACAGAGTTGGAGAATCCGTATATTTTATTGTACGACAAAAAAATCTCTTCTCTTAAAGAATTATTGCCTGTATTAGAGCCGGTTGCTCAATCAGGAAAACCACTACTTATTATTGCAGAAGATGTGGATGGAGAAGCACTTTCTACTCTGGTAGTAAACAAGCTAAGAGGTGCACTTAAGATTGCAGCCGTTAAAGCTCCAGGATTTGGAGACAGACGTAAAGCAATGCTAGAAGATATTGCCATCCTGACAGGAGGAACCGTTATCTCGGAAGAAAGCGGACATACCCTAGAAAATGCAACGCTTGATTATTTGGGTACTGCCGAAAAAGTTTCGATAGATAAAGATAATACAACTATCGTGAACGGAGCAGGAGATGCAGAAATGATAAAAAACAGAGTAAACCAAATCAAAGCTCAAATGGAAACTACAACTTCTGATTACGATCGTGAGAAGTTGCAAGAGCGTTTAGCTAAATTAGCCGGAGGTGTGGCTGTACTTTATGTAGGAGCTGCTTCGGAGGTTGAAATGAAAGAGAAAAAAGACCGTGTAGATGATGCGCTTCACGCAACTCGTGCTGCTGTTGAAGAAGGAATCGTAGCAGGAGGAGGAGTAGCATTACTCAGAGCAAAAGCAGTTTTGGCTGATTTGAAAGCAGAAAATGCAGACGAAAAAACAGGTATTCAAATTGTAGCTCGTGCTGTAGAATCACCACTTCGCACTATAGTAGAAAATGCAGGACTTGAAGGATCTGTAGTAGTAGCAAAAGTAGCCGAAGGAAAAGGAGATTTCGGATATAACGCCAAAACAGACGAATATGTAGAGATGTTCAAAGCCGGAGTAATTGACCCGAAAAAAGTTACTCGTGTAGCACTTGAAAATGCTGCTTCGGTAGCAGGAATGATTCTTACGACCGAATGTGCGCTTGTGGACATCAAAGAAGAAAATCCAGCTGGCGGAATGCCAATGGGAGGCGGAATGCCAGGAATGATGTAAAATAGTTTTTTTCATAACTCCAAAAAGTCGGATTCAGCAAATGAATCCGACTTTTTATTTTTAGTAAATAATATAATAATCAAAAAAATCGTAGATTTGCAATCTTAAAATTAGGAAGATGTTAGACAGATTACAATATGTAAAACAAAGATTTGACGAGGTTTCGGATTTGATTATTCAACCCGATGTAATTGCAGATCAGAAACGTTACGTACAATTAAACAAAGAATATAAAGACTTGAAAGCTCTTGTCGAAAAAAGAGAGGAGTATATTCGTTTGAATGATAATATTCAGGAAGCTAACGAAATAATTTCAGACGGTTCTGATAAAGAAATGGTCGAAATGGCACAACTTCAGTTAGAGGAAGCAAAAGAAAGACTACCTCAATTAGAGGAAGAAATCAAGTTTATGTTGATTCCTAAAGATCCTGAAGATGCTAAAAACGTAATGGTTGAAATTCGTGCAGGAACCGGAGGAGACGAGGCTAGTATTTTTGCTGGAGACTTGTATAGAATGTACACGAAATATTGTGAGGGTAGAGGTTGGAGAACTTCGGTTGTGGATCTGAACGAAGGAACCTCGGGAGGATTCAAAGAAATTATTTTTGAAGTTACCGGAGAAGACGTTTATGGAACTTTAAAATATGAAGCGGGAGTGCATCGCGTACAACGTGTGCCTCAGACCGAAACTCAGGGGCGTGTACATACATCAGCTGCAACTGTTATGGTGCTTCCGGAAGCAGAAGAATTTGATGTACATATTGATATGAATGATGTTCGTATTGATTTGTTTTGTTCTTCAGGTCCTGGAGGACAATCGGTGAATACCACAAAATCAGCGGTTCGTATGACACACATTCCTACCGGATTGGTAGCTCAATGTCAGGACGAAAAATCTCAACATAAAAACAAAGATAAAGCCTTAGCGGTTTTGCGTTCGCGCCTTTACGAAATGGAATTAGCCAAAAAGCAAGAAGAAGATGCTAAAAAACGCAATTCACAAGTAAGCAGTGGAGACCGTTCGGCTAAGATTCGTACCTATAATTACCCTCAAGGACGTGTAACTGACCACCGAATCGGACTTACACTTTATGATTTGGATGGTGTAATGAACGGAAATATCGATAAGATTATTGATGAGTTACAACTTGTAGCTAATACCGAAAAACTAAAAGAAAGCGAAGTGTTTTAAATAAAATATTTTTCTAGGATTAAAAAATCCGCTTCAGTAATGAAGCGGATTTTTATTTTATTTTACTGAATTGACCAGTCGGATAAATTCTGCTTTATAGCCATCAGCATCGTTGTGGAGTCCGTCTTTGGCAAGTTTAATGATTTCCTTGCTTTCCTTGTTTGGAATGAGCTGGGAGTCTCTAAGCTTCAGTCCAAACCAAGCTACAGCACTTGCGAATTTAAAGTCTTTAGAAGCATTTTGAAGTGCAGTTTTCTGATTCGGAACGGTATGAATCATTTCGATACTTTTATCTCCGTCGGGCTTTTTATAACGGAATTTGATTGTTGCTAGTTCGTTTTGGTACCTTCCTGCCACAGTATTAGTTGAAGTGTATTTCAGATCATTTTCATAGTTATAAAATTCACTTTTTACACCATTCGGAATTATTTCATATAAAGCCGTTACGGTATGTCCGCTTCCGAGTTCTCCTGCATCGATAGCATCATTAGTAAAATCTTCGTTGCGTAATTTCCGCATTTCGTAACCAATCAAACGATAGGCCTGGACATGAGTTGGGTTAAATTCAATCTGAATTTTTACGTCTTTGGCAATGGCATACATACTTCCTTTGAATTCTTTCCCTAAAAAGCGATTTGCCTCTTGAATATTATCGATATAAGCGTAATTTCCGTTTCCTTTTTTGGATAACGTAATCATTTTACTGTCTTTGTAATTTCCCATTCCGAATCCGAGACAGGTCAAAAACACTCCGCTTTTCCGTTTTTCTTCGATAAGTTGTTGCATTTCTGAATCAGACGATTTTCCGATGTTGAAATCTCCGTCTGTAGCCAGAATAATTCGGTTGTTGCCACCTTTTACAAAATGCTTCTCGGCCATTTCGTAAGCCAATTCTAAACCAGCTCCTCCCGAAGTTCCTCCACTTGCAGTCATAGTATCAATTACCTCGATAATTTTTTTCTTCTCTTTTGCTTTAGTAGGTTCGAGCAGTACACCTACATTGTTAGCGTAATACACAATCGAAACCCTGTCCTCATCTCGCAATTCGTCTAACAAAACCTTCATCGAAGATTTTAAAAGTGGAAGTTTGTTGGTGTCGCTCATCGAACCCGAAACATCAACCAAAAACACAAAGTTTGATTTAGGTAGTTTGTCGGTCGGAATTTCTTTCCCTTGTAAACCTATTTTCAGTAGTTTGTGATTCGGATTCCAAGGAGCATCACTGTATTCAGTATGTATCGAAAATGGATGCTCTCCGGTTGGTTTTGGATAATCGTAGTTAAAGAAATTTACCATTTCTTCGATTCGAACTGCATCTTTCGGAACAGTTTGTCCGTTATTGATAAAACGTCTTATATTCGTGTAAGAAGCATTGTCTACATCAATCGAAAAAGTAGAAACCGGATTGGATTGAGCACTTTCGAATTGATTTTCGGTAAAGTTTTCGTAGGATTCGGTGTCAATTTCTATAGGAGGAAGTGCCTTATGAATATCTTCTATTTTGATGTTTTCCCCTACATTT
>Ga0209075_1002012_pt1 | contig 18515 bp, 20 predicted proteins | sample Stecom2011_FD_187523 | JGI IMG/M metagenome (GOLD analysis project Ga0209075, IMG submission 187523) | Agricultural soil microbial communities from Utah to study Nitrogen management - Steer compost 2011 (SPAdes) (version 2) | ecosystem: Environmental > Terrestrial > Soil > Agricultural land...
ATACGATATTTTATCCCATCATGAAAAAATTGATGGAACAGGATATCCTCGTGGATTAAAAGGTGATGAGATACCGCTTAAAGCACGTATTATTTCTGTAGCGGATGCTTTTGACGCGATGATTTCTGATCGACCCTATCGTAAGGCCATGTCGATTGATGATGCTGTGGCCGAGCTTATTCGCTGTAAAGGCACCCACTTTGATCCAAAAATAGTGGACACTTTACTTGATGTAATTGAAGAAAAATACCAGCGAAAGTTTCATAGGTAATATGTAAATCTAATAAAATAGAAAAGGCGATTTAACTAAAATCGCCTTAAAATTTATTGTATATGGTACGCCCTGTAGGTTTCGAACCTACGACACCCTGATTAAGAGTCAGGTGCTCTACCAGCTGAGCTAAGGGCGCACGTGTTATTATAATAACACTCCTTAATTAGTTTTTCAATATTTTTTATGCATTTTATGATACAATTATGTCAGCGCGAGGTGATTTTACATGCACAAATATGTTTTAGCTTTTATTAAGCGTAAGGATGAAATACTTTTAATCAATCGTAACTATCAACCATGGCAAGGATGTTGGAACGGTATTGGTGGAAAAATTGAAAAAAATGAAACACCACTTGAAGCAATCATTCGTGAAACGTATGAAGAAACAGGTTTGATGGTTTCAAAAGAACAAGTTTTTGATAAAGGCTTGGTCACATGGAATAGCTTTGATGCGATGGGAAATGGTTTACACGTGTTTTTAATTCATATTGATGATGATACACCATTTGATACACCAAAGAAAATGCGAGAGGGTATTTTAGATTTTAAACCAATATCGTGGGCAAGTGACAAAGAAAACTATGGTGTAAGCTACAATATTCCTTATTTTATTGAAGATGTCATTTATGATGAACATCGCTATGAACACTATTGTGTTTTTAATGAACGCTATTTAAAAAAAGTAATAAAAAGAAAGTTGGAAGATAAATGAAGACATTTTTCATCATAATGGCTAGCATTCTTATAGTGTATTTAAGCTTATGGATGTTAGCTAAACTAGCAAAAAAGAATAAAGAAAAAAATGTCAAAGAACAAACAAAAAAAATATTAAGTCAATATGGACATGTTTATGAAAATAATAAGCAATTATGGTTTGATTATAACGAAAAAACATACGAACTTATTTTTCAATATATTCCAGTTAATAAAGAGTTTTCAATCAATAGTCCGACAACTTGGCAAGTATACACAACGCCAAGCACATTTATTGATCAAGCAAAACTCGTCTTAACGAAACATTTAAAGATTGTTGTTATTTATCCGAATGAAGAAAAAATAAAACGATACATAAACGAAAGCGATATTGAATTTGTACGTTTTAAGCAAGTTTATACCTATTACCCTGTTTTATTCAAAGATTTAGAAACCTTTATAACGGAGTTGTAATTATGAAAAAAATCGTCGCACTAATTATATGTTTTTCACTATCACTTTTTTTAGTCTCTTGTAACAAAAAAGGTGAAGTTGTTTATAGTACAACAGATCGTTTAACTTTAAATATTGATAGTGATACTTTAAAAATCCTACAGATTACAGATTTACATTTAACATTTGGCTATGACTATAATGATCGTAAAACGTACGCATTAATCAAAAATTTGATCGATACACATAACCCAGACATTGTAGTTGTTACAGGGGATATTATGATGAGTCCACAAGCTAAACGATTATTTAAAAAATTCGTAGATTTTATGAATGAACTAAATATTCCATGGACATTTATTTTTGGTAATCATGAAAATGATTATCATACCTATAAAGACTTTGAAAAAAGTTATCAAAAAATCAAGTTGTTTACACCGGGACTAAAATTAACTGACGGTGGTGTTGGAAATTACATTATCGATGTTAAATATAACAACGACACTATTGTACACTTATATTTCTTTGATACAAAGAGTGATACGAAAGAACAAGTTCAAACAACGGGCTATGATTATTTAAGTTTAGCCCAAATTGATTGGTATGAATCAAACATTTTAGATGATGAAGCAAACTCACTAGCATTTATGCATATTCCGCTTATTGAATATACAGAATATACGGGTAATGTAGGTAAAGGTGAAGGTGTGTATCATCAAGATATTAATACCGGATTTTTTACAAAAGCAGTCGAACTTGGAAAAACTATTGGTGTCTTTGTTGGTCATGACCACAACAACTACTATGCCTTTGATTTAGAAGGTATTATATTAACGTACGGCAAAGTAAGTGGCTATAACGCTTATGGAAAAGGCACAAGAGGTGGACGTATTATCACCTATCAAAATGGTCAAATCATAAGTAATGAAATCGTATTGGATGGTGATGCATCATGAAAAAACGGTTTTTTATTTACATGTTCATGGCTTCTTATTTTTGGGTAATTTTCATATACCATATGTTTGGAACGTTTATTGGACTTATTGCACCACTTTTATTGCTTACTACACTAATTGTTAGGAGAGTGAAATGATGTTAAGATATCTAACATTTATAACGATTAACTCCTGGTATTTAGCGTTGTTATTAGCTGTTGTTTTATTTGTATATAGGATAGCACTCGCTTACAGTAGCGAATATAAGATAAAAGAAAAGTTATTAATTGTTTTATTGCCATGTAGTTTTGGTGTATATATATATTGTAAAAATCAAAAACTAAAAACATATAATGTTTTACTAATTATGTTGTTTGTTTCAACATTTCTAGCATCAGCATTTATGTTCTACGTTTTATTATCGAAATAGAGGAATTAAATTGAGCATTTTAGAAGTTAAAAACATTAGTTTTAAATACGGTGATGAAAATCTCTATGAAGACGCAAGCATGCGTCTTTTTGATGGTGAACATGCCGTATTAGTTGGTCCTAACGGTACTGGTAAAACAACATTATTAAAATTATTAGATAAGCAAATAAAACCCGACAAGGGAAGTGTAGAATGGGTAAACAATAAACGTGTTGGTTATTTAGATCAATACGCTAAAATTGATAACAAGCTAACTGTTAAAACATATTTATATGATGTGTTTACTAAACTATTTGATATGGAAGCTCAAATGGAAAAACTTTATGAAAGCATTGCATTTGAGCCTGAACACCTACATGAACGTATATTAAATCAAGCTTCATCGATAGGTGAATCGTTAATTGAAGCAGACTTTTACGCCATAAAGTCAAAAATAGGTAATGTTATTCATGGTTTAGGTCTTACAATGGATGTTTTAAATATGCCGATTAAACATTTATCGGGTGGTATGCGTGCAAAAATTATTCTGGCTAAGTTATTACTTGAAGAAGCAGATATTTTATTGCTTGACGAACCTACGAACTTTTTGGATAAAGTACATATCGAATGGCTTGGAAAGTTTTTGAATAGCTATCCTAAAGCATTTGTTGTAGTTAGTCATAATGAAGACTTTTTACGTGTTATTGCAAAGACTGTGTTTGCATTAGAAGCAGGAAAAATTATACGCTATAAAGGTGATTTCGAGTTTTATTTAAAGGAACGAACCTTAAGGTATGAACAACAAGATAAAGCGTTTAAAGCACAATCCAAAAAAATTAAAGAAATTCAAACGTTTATTGATAAAAATATTACACGAGCATCAACGACAAAACGTGCTCAAAGTAGAAGAAAAATGCTTGAAAAAATGGTGCTTGTCAACCCGCCTCAAAAATCAAAGAAGTACAAGTTTAGTTTTCCAGTTAAAGGTTCTACAGGTAAGGATGTACTTGTTGTAAAAGATTTACTCATTGGTTATAATGAGCCGTTATTAGATCCTATCGACCTAAAAATATTGAAGGAAGAAAAAGTTGTTATTACAGGAAAAAATGGTATTGGTAAATCAACATTTATAAAAACAATTTTAAATCAAATTCCAGCAATCGCTGGATCGTTTGCTTGGATAGATACTGCTAAAATTGCATATCTTGAACAGGAAAACATTTTTAAAAAAGGTGATACAGCATTTTCTGTTGTAAGTTATCATTACCCCGATTTTGATAAAAAGACCGTGATGCGATTGCTTGCTGAATATGGAATTGATTTTGAGACAGCAAATCGACCGATAGAGACACTTTCGGGTGGTGAACAAACAAAAGTTCGTCTTTCACTTTTAAAACATCAAGCAGGAAATGTTCTTATCTTAGACGAGCCAACAAACCACTTAGATGTGGAAGCCAAAGATGCACTTAAACGTGCGTTGATGGATTATCAAGGTACCTTAATTTTAGTCTCACATGAAAAGAGTTTCTTTGAGGGGTTATGTGACTATGAATTAAGTTTGTACGAGGAAGCATAAAATGAAGCATCTAGAATACTTAAAAAATAAAGACAATGTTATGAAGCAATTGATTGAAACCTATGGAAATATTGAATTAAGAAGAAAAGAATTTGAAAATCCCTTTGTTACACTAATTAACTCAATTGTCAGTCAACAATTAAGTGTCAAAGCAGCATCTACGATATGGCAACGCTTTATTGAATTGTTAAATTATGAGCTTCAAGCTGAAAAAATTATAGCGCTTGATAATGAAGCGTTAAGACAAGTTGGATTGTCCTATCAAAAAATTAGTTACATTAAACATATTTGTGAATCATTTATAAAAAAAACCATCGATTTTTCCAATATTGATGAAAAAAGCGATCAAGAAATCATCGATATGCTTGTAAAACTAAAGGGTGTCGGACAATGGACAGCGGAAATGTTTTTAATATTTGAACTGGCAAGACCTAATGTTTTTTCTTTTGGTGACAAAGGATTAATGAACGCAATTAAAAACTTGTATGGAAACAATTTAACACAAGAAGAAGTTAAAAACATTATCGAAAATTATGCGCCATATAAAACATATGCCGCACTCTATTTATGGAAAAGTTTAAACAATAAACCGTTAGAATAACGTTTATTTGAAATAAGATGATTAAAGTAATCTAAAAATGTTGATATTTTATATGTCTTTTGTTATACTATACATTGGATTTGGAGGGATACTATGCGCGAATTAGTAAAATTAGTTTGTACTGAATGTGGCGATGAAAATTACTACACTACAAAAAACAAAAAGTTAACACCTGAACGTATGGAAGTTAAAAAATACTGCCCACGTTTAAGAAAGTACACCATTCATAGAGAAAAGAAATAAGCTATTCTTAGAATAGTTTTTTTTCTATACTTTTATGTATACAATTAAAGAAACCGAACTTAACGCGCATACATATATCATAACCAGATTTGACCGTGCCATGCTTATTGACCCTTCTGCAAGTTACGAAGATATTATGAGAATTGTTGAAGCTCGCTCGATTGACGGCATATTAATTACGCATGCACATTCAGATCATGTACACTCTATACACTTGTTTAATTGCCCTGTTTATGTTTCAGCACATGATGCTGCTTTACTATTTATGGATGAATATAATGGGTATTACCCTAAAAAAGCTCCGTATAAACGTAAGGATTTAAATATTGTTATTGTTGAAAATCAAATGAAAATACCGTTTGCAGATCAAACGATTGAATGTATAAGTATACCTGGACATACCAAAGGAAGTATGGGTTACTTATATATGAATCAACTTTACAGCGGTGACGTTATTTTTTATGACGATGTTGGTAGACATGATTTATATAGTGGTAGCCTGGTGCAGTTAAAGCATAGTGTTGAAACGATACTTAAATTAAGTCCACAAACGAAAGTTTATCCTGGGCACGGTAAGCAAGCAACCGTTCGTGATTTAAAAAATACTAATCCATACGTACAAAAATGGTTCAATAAACAAAGACAAAAATAATTTTTGTCTTTTTTTGTAAAAAAACACATTTTTAAAGCCAAATAGCACATATCCCTTGACAGTGCCAATCCGTTATAATAAAATAATGTTGGCACAACAAACAAAAGAGTGCTAAATGAGGTGAATGAATGTTATCAAGTAGACAAAAACTGATTTTAAAAGCGGTAATTGAGACATACGTTAAGGATGCGGTTCCGGTTGGATCTAAGTACTTAACACAATTGCCTCATTTGAATTTTTCAAGTGCAACGATTCGATATGATATGCAAGTTCTTGAAGAATTAGGTTTTTTAGAAAAAACACATACATCATCAGGGCGAATTCCTTCTGAAAAAGGTTACCGTTATTATGTCGATCATCTTTTTACTAGAAATGAAGATGTTGTAGATACATTTCCGTTGATTGATAAAGTCTTTGACCGACACAAACTTGCAAGGGAACGTGCAGTTGAAGAGGCGATTCGCTTATTAAGTGACCTTACCAACTACACAGCTTTAGCTGTAGGGCCATCAGGCGAAGACAGTATCATTAAAAGAATTGACTTTATACCCTTATCCGATAAAGAGGCAGTTATTTTAATTGTGACGGATAAAGGACAAGTGCAACATCAAAATATTCGTATTCCTGAAGAAATAACAATGTCCCATATTAAAGAAGTTATTACAACGCTTGATGATTTATTGAAAGATAAATATTTAGAAGATGCAAGTAAAATCTTACAGTTAACGTTTGCTAAGAAAGAAGTTATGAACTTGATGGAGTATCAAGTGCAATTAATTGATTCTTTCATATCAGCGTTTTCTAAGTTTGCTGAAGAAAACTTCTATTTATCGGGCTTAACGAATGTGTTTGATGAACCTGAATTTACAAATGTTAAACGGGTTAAACAATTTGTTGATATGCTAGATCGGCGCGAGTTAATAAAACTTATTGGTAAAAATGAGCGATTAACAGTGAAGTTTGCAAGCGATATTGAAGTTATGCCACTGGCAAATACAACAGTGATTTCGATACCATATCGTATTAGTGAAACGGAACATGGTACAATTGCAGTTTTAGGACCAACACGAATGGAGTATTCAAGAGTAATTCCGTTATTGGAATACATCGCCTCAAATATTGGTAAGTTGTACAAAAAATAGAAGGATGTGATTAGATGTCAGCAGAGAACATGGACATAAAAGACAAAGATTTAGAAACAAAAGAAGAAAAGAAAGAACGTAAGAACAAGTACAAAGAGAAAATCGAAGAACTTGAACTAGAAATTAAAAGTTTAAAGGAACAAAACTTAAGAAATTATGCAGAACTTGAAAATTTCAAAAAACGCATGATGCAAGAACGAATCAATGATCGCAAGTACGCATCAAAAGATTTAATAGCAGACCTATTACAATCTTTAGATCAACTACAAAAAATTGTTTTAATGCCAACAGACAATGAGTTGTTAAAAAACTTTTTGATTGGTTTTAAAATGATAAATGATCAACTATTCCAAGTTTTAGAAAATGATGGGTTAAAAGCAATTGATGCATTAGATAAACCATTTGACCCAAATTTCCACTATGCGGTAGAAAAAACAAATGATAAAGAAAAACCGAATGGAGTTAACGTAAAAGTAATTCAAACAGGTTATATGTATAAAGACAAATTATTAAGACCGGCCATGGTCAAAGTAAATGAATGGAGTGAAGAAAATGGCGAAGACAAATAAAATTATCGGTATTGACTTAGGTACAACAAACTCTGTAGTTTCTGTAATGGAAGGCGGAGAAGCGAAAGTTATTGCAAACGCTGAAGGTGGTAGAACAACACCATCAGTTGTTGCGTTTAAAAATGGTGAAATTTCGGTTGGTGAAGTAGCTAAACGACAAGCAATCACTAACCCAAATACAATACAATCAATTAAGCGTCATATGGGTGATAACAACTATCGTGTAGAAGTTGAAGGAAAAAAATATACACCTCAAGAAATTTCTGCAATGATCTTGCAAAATTTAAAGAAAACAGCTGAAGACTACTTAGGTGCTACAGTTACACAAGCCGTAATTACAGTTCCAGCGTACTTTAATGACGCACAAAGACAAGCAACAAAAGATGCAGGTAAAATTGCAGGATTAGAAGTAAAACGTATTATTAACGAACCAACTGCTGCTGCGTTAGCATATGGTATCGATAAAATGGATAAAGAACAAACCATCTTAGTGTTTGACTTAGGTGGGGGTACATTTGACGTTTCAATCTTAAGATTGGCTGAGGGTACATTTGAAGTTATCTCAACAGCTGGTGATAACCGCTTAGGTGGTGATGACTTTGACCAAAAGATTATGGATTACTTAATACAAGATTTCAAACGTAACTATGGTATTGACTTAGGTAAAGATAAAATGGCCGTGCAACGTTTAAGAGACGCTGCTGAAAAAGCTAAGAAAGAATTAAGTGGTGTAACGACAACACAAATTTCATTGCCATTTATTACAATGGGTGAAGCAGGGCCATTGCACTTAGAAATGAATTTAACACGTGCTAAATTTAATGAGTTAACTTTAGACTTAATCGAACGTGCTAAAAATCCTATGCGTCGCGCATTATCAGACGCTAAATTAAAACCAAGTGAAATTGACCAAGTAATTTTAGTTGGTGGTTCAACAAGAATTCCAGCTGTTCAAGATATGGTTAAAGTTGAAATGGGTAAAGAACCTAGCAAGAGCGTTAACCCAGATGAAGTTGTGGCAATGGGTGCTGCAATTCAAGGTGGGGTGCTTGCAGGAGATGTTAAAGACGTCTTATTATTAGACGTTACACCATTATCACTTGGTATAGAAACACTTGGCGGCGTATTTACAAAATTAATTGAAAGAAATACGACAATTCCAACATCAAAATCACAAGTATTCTCAACAGCTGCTGATAACCAGCCAGCAGTAGATATCCACGTATTACAAGGTGAACGACCAATGGCTGCAGATAATAAGACACTTGGACGTTTCCAATTAGGAGATATTCCACCTGCAAGACGTGGTGTACCACAAATTGAAGTTACATTTGATATTGACTCAAACGGTATCGTAAGTGTTAAAGCTAAAGATTTAGGCACAAATAAAGAACAAAAAATTACAATTACAGGTACAGGTGCATTATCTGAAGAAGAAATTCAAAGAATGGTTAGAGAGGCAGAAGAACAAGCAGAAGCTGATAAGATTAAACGTGAAGCTGCGGATTTGAAAAACGACGCTTCAAACCTGATTTTCCAAACAGAACGTGCTTTAGAAGACTTAGCTGGCGATGTTGATGAGGCAACGAAAACTAAAGTAGAAGGCTTAATTAAAGAATTACAAGAAGCAATCGATAAAGATGATTTAGACTTAATTAAATCTAAGAAAACTGAATTAGAAAAAGATGCTCAAGAAATTGCTGTAAAAGCCTATGAAAAAGCTCAAAAACAACAAGAGTCTGCACCACAAGATGAACCAACAACAGCAAACGGTAAAACCGTAGATGCTGAATTTGAAGAAAAGTAAACGAGAATATGTAAGGGCAAGCGCCCTTACATATACTTTTAAATGGAGATGATTTATTATGGCTAAAAGAGATTATTATGACGTCTTGGGCGTCTCCAAACAAGCGAGTTTGGATGAAATAAAAAAAGCATATCGACAGCTTGCTAAGAAATATCATCCAGATGTTTCAAAAGAACCAAACGCAGAGGAAAAATTTAAAGAAGTCCAAGAAGCATACGATACACTAAGTGATGAACAAAAACGAGCAAATTATGATCAATTTGGCCATGATGGAAATCCGTTTGGTGGACAAGGTTTTGGTGGTTTTGAAGGTTTTGGTGGTTTTGATGGCTTTGGAAGTTTTAGTGATATTTTCAGCCAGTTTTTTGGTGGAGGTCGAAGAAGAGACCCGAATGCACCACGTGATGGCGCGGATATCGAAAAAACGATTATACTAGAATTTATGGAAGCAGCTTTAGGTACGAATAAAACAATTAAAGTTGAAGTTGAAGAAGATGAAAGCACAACAAACTTTACACGTGTAAGACGTACAAAAACTGTGGATGTTACAATTCCTGCAGGTGTGGATGATGATATGACGTTACGTGTACCAGGTTATGGCCATGGTGGAACACGTGGTGGTAGACCGGGGAATCTACACTTAACATTTAGAATTCGACCACATAAAATTTTCAAGCGTCGTGGACTTGATGTTATTCTAGAAGTTCCGATTTCTTTAACTCAGGCAGTCTTGGGTGCGCAAATAGATATTCCGACAATTTATGACGAAGTGAGTCTAAAAATACCGGCAGGGACACAAAGTCAAACAATTTTTAGAATGCGTGGTAAAGGTATGAAAGATCCTCGTAATCCAAATATTGTTGGTGATCAACATGTTGTTGTCGAAGTGCAAATACCAAAAAATATATCAAATGAAGAAAAGAAACTCTTCCAACAACTTGAAAAATTAGAATCAAAAGAAAAAGATAATATGTGGAAAAAGTTTAAAAATCTGTTCAAATAACACTTTTATACGAAAAAACAACTCGAAAACTCTTAAATATTTAATAAGATTTATATATGGTTGACTAAAAGTTAAAATGTTTGGTAAAATATAAGCAATATGAAAGGTGGTATTATCATGAGTAAACGCGATAAACTGTTTGATAAGTTTTTTTTAAAGAAATCTAAGAAAGTTTCACCTGAGATATTGACATTGATTGATGAAGATGTTCAAAAAGCAATCTATAGAGCGTACGAACTTAATAACATTACAGATAAAGATGTTATTGAAAAACCTATTATTTTAAAGATGCCAGAAAGTTTTTATGAAAGCGGAACGGTAAATTTCTTATTTCATGAGAAACAAAACGATGTCATTTATGATCAAAGTTTACTTGTTGCACTTTTCATAGGTAAAAAAACAATGTATTATTACCAAGCAAACATTGACCATCGTACAGGCTTAATCGCTGGAGATATCGCTGGTGAAATTGCACTCGACACAGTTACAAATGTTGAAACAATTTTCTCAAGCGATGACAAAGATACCCATAAATCTTATTTAGATTTAGAGTTATCGACAGCAGATGGCAATACATACAGTTTCCGTTTAAGAAACCAATATGTTGAAAATCCATCAACACACAATGTCTTCTTAAATGAAAATGAAAAATATGTACTTTCACAAGTAAAAGAAGCGGTAAGAAGAGCTTACTAACCCTTACTCTTAAGGGTTTTCTTTTTTAACCGCCTCTTTAACATAATTTGATTGACATAATTTACAAAATACTATATAATTTAAAAGGTTGATTAAATAATGAAAATTGATGTAAAGTTAATTAAAACTGATGTTTTTATAAATGAATCTGTGGAATTAAGTCACTTAATTAAAGAAAACCATGATATTTTAGATATTTTAGAAACAAATGTCATGGGGAAATTAAGTTTGCATAATGACATACTTAAGTTTGATGGCGAAGTTTCATCAAAACTAGTTCTTACATGTGCTAAAACACTTAAGCCAGTTAATTATGATTTGGCATTTCCGCTGGAATTACGTTTCTCAAACGATGAACTAGGTGATTATCCTCTAGATGCAGTTATTGATTTTTCAGAAATTATTTACGCAAACATCGTTGTTGAAAAACCATATGTTGTATACCATGAAGACAGTTTGAATGAAGTCGTTGAAGAAAAACGCGAAGTTCATCCGGCATTTATGGATTTAGAAGACTTGATAAAAAAATGAAAGAGGTGAAATCATGGCAGTTCCTTTTAGACGCACAAGTAAAACAGCAAAAAGAAAACGTCGTACACACTACAAATTAACAGCACCAGCATTAGTTGTTGACCCACAAACAGGAGAATTTACTTTGCCACACCGCGTAACACCAAACATTGGTACTTACAAAGGTCGTCAAGTATTGGCTAAAAAAGAAGTCAAAGAAGACTAAGTAAAGAAAAAAGGCACGAGAGTGCTTTTTTCTTTATACTTATGGTAAAATATAGCAGGTGATTATGATGAAACATGAAACGGTTCTATTAAACGAATCTATACAATATTTAAATATAAAACCTGATGGTATCTATGTAGACGCAACACTTGGTGGTGCTGGACATAGTGAACTTATCTTAAAAAACCTTACAACGGGTTTTTTATATGCATTTGATCAGGATGAATACGCGATTAAGGTCGCTAAAGAACGATTAAAGAACTTTAATAATTTTGAAATCATCCATTCTAATTTTAGTCAATTAAAAGTTGAGTTAAATAAACGAAATATTTTGCATATTGATGGTATTCTCATGGATTTAGGTATGTCATCATTTCAAATTGATGATGTTGACCGTGGATTTACGTATTTAAAGGATACAGCACTTGATATGCGTATGGATCAACGCCGTAAAAAAACGGCTAAAGAAGTTTTAAATACCTATTCGCTTAAAGAATTAACGGATATTTTTTATCAATATGGTGAAGAAAAAAATAGTTATCGTATTGCCAATATGATTATAAAAAATCGACCGATTGATTCAACAAAAGACTTAGTAAGAATAACCGATATTGTTAATAAAGACCAAAAGGGTCATAGTGCAAAAAGAGTATTCCAAGCACTTCGGATAGAAGTCAATGATGAACTCGATGTTTTAAAATCCCTATTAAATCAGTCCGTTGAACTTTTAAATCCAGGCGGACGAATTGTTGCACTTACATTCCACTCCTTAGAAGATCGTATTGTTAAACATTTTTTCAAAGAGCAAAGCGCATCTATTACACCAAAAGAACTCTTCTTTGTTAAAGAAGAATTTGGCCCACTTAAAGTTGTTACAAACAAACCGATTTATCCTTCTGAAGAGGAAATGAATCATAACGGTCGTAGTAAATCAGCAAAACTTAGAGCAGCAGAAAGACGATAAAAAAATGATCAAACGATCATTTTTTCTTTCTTTGAGCAGATATAGTTATTCGTATAGATTCAAGATCTAAATCTTTGAAAAATGGGTGTTTTTGAATATATTCAAAGATTTCTGGGCTATTGATCTCCGTAATCTCATTGGTGTCCTTAATCATAATGTGGATATGACTATCGGCACTGTGCATCGGATTATCCATAGCTAAATCATAGAATTTCGTATCGTTGATGTATAGCTCAACAACGATTTTATTTTTAATTAAAAAATCAAGGTTGTTATAAATCGTTGACACATTATAAAAACCTTTTTTTGCCAATTCGCGTTGAATATCTTTAAAGGTCAAGTGTTGATTATCCAAAACTTCAATCATAGCCTCTCGACTCTTAGTTAGTCTTAAATTGTTTTCTTTAAACTTCTTACGATAATGTTTTATATCCATTAGGGCACCTCCCTTATGTATATTAAAATTTTATCACTTTTTAAATATATTACCAAGTAAAATACATTTTTCGCAAATCTTCACATATTCGAGACATATAAAAACATTATTTAAGAAATAATGATATAATAAAAACGGTGATTAACATGATGATTATATATGGTGGAGCATTCAATCCACCTACTAAAGGACATTTAAAAATTATTAAACTGCTTAAAAAAAGTTTTCATCAAGCAAAAATACTTGTTATGCCTGTTGGTGATTCATACAATAAAAATGAGCTTGCAGAAAAGAATCATCGATATAACATGTTAAGGTTATTGACGTGTAAACGTAAAAATGTTATCGTCAGCCGCTTTGAACTTGAAAAACCTTTTTTAGGTACGTATGAGACTTTAAAACATTTTAAGTCCTTCGATGATCAAGTGTTATATTGCTTAGGTTCTGACCATATTTTGAAACTTGATACATGGATTAACTACGAAGCTCTAATTAAGGAAACGACATTTATTGTTATTCGTAGATCTGGTGATAAAGTAGATGAACTGTTTAAAAAGTATGAACATTTAAATCCAAAGTATGTTGTTTTTGATGTAGATTTTCATGAAGCATCAAGTCAATTTAGAAAAAACATTGAAAAAAATAAGAAAATGACGACACGTGCTGTTTATCGATATATAAAAAAGCACAAGTTGTATAACTAGGTGATGGTATGAATAAATTTAAATTTTTAAAGTTATCGACAATTACACCAAGCATTGAACCAGGTAATCCGCTTTTTAACGCAAATCAAATTGTTAGTATATTAAACACGTTAAAAAGCGATATTGCTGTATTTCCAGAATTGACATTGTCTGGTTATCAAATTGGCGATTTAATGTATGAAGGTGAATTTTTAGAAAAAGTAAAAACAGCTCTTAGCTATATTTTAGAAAAAAACACATTTAGGGGTGTCTTTGTTTTAGGTATGCCTTTATACATTGAAACATCACTTTACAATTGTGCAGTTGTTATTCAAGAGAATAAGATTTTAGGTATTATACCTAAAACACATATTCCAAACTATCAAGAGTTTTATGAGTATCGCTGGTTTGCAAGTGGTAAAGATGTACAAACAAGAAACATACAGTTATTAGGCCAAAGCGTTAAATTCGGAAAAATGATCTTCAAGGATAACGTAAACAATGTCACATTTGGTGTAGAACTGTGTGAAGACATGTGGGCAATAACACCGCCAAGTGATGCATTAGCCTTAGCTGGTGCAGAAATTATTTTAAATTTATCTGCTTCAAGTTCATATGGGCACAAGGCAAAATTTAGAAAACAAGTTGTTTTAAATCATTCCTTATCGAAGAAATGTGTGTATGCTTATACAAGCACTGGAACATTTGAATCAAGTAGCGAAGTTGTTTTTGCTGGACATCACATTATTGCTGATAACGGCTATTTAATAAGTGAAACAAATTCATATAAGCCAGAAAGTATCCAAACGACTGTTGATATATCGATAGAAAGTCTTCGCTATAAACGTCGTCAAAACGCAACATTTAGATCTGAAACATCATCATTTAAAGAAAAAATTGATGTTGTTAACTATGATATTATTGAAACAAACGACCAATCATTAAGTCGACCATTGAACAAATTTCCATTTGTTGAAGATCATGATGAACGTTTCGATTTAGAAGAAATTAATAATCTTCAAGTATTCGCATTAGTTAAAAAATTATTAAGTTTACCGGAAGGTTTACGAAAACTTGTTATAGGCATATCGGGTGGTCTTGATTCAACACTCGCATTTTTAGTTGCAGATCAAGCAATAAAATATTTAAATTTAGATAAAAATGCTTTGGTATGTGTTACGATGCCTGCAAAACCAACAAGCAATCGCTCTAAGAAAAATGCCATTGATTTAGTTCAATCACTTGGCTATAAAATTCATGAGATTTCAATTGAGCAAGCAGTAAACGAACAACTAAAACTTATCAATCATGATAAGTTGGATGTTACTTATGAAAATGCACAAGCACGTGTACGTACACTTATTTTAATGAATTTAGCAAACAAATATGGTGGGATAGTATTAGGTACAGGTGATTTAAGTGAAATTGCTCTTGGTTGGATGACATATAATGGTGACCAAATGAGTATGTATGCAATTAACTCTGGCGTTCCAAAAACACTTGTGCAAGCACTCGTTGATTATCATTCGAAAACTGCATATAAAACTTCAAAAGATATTTTAAAAGATATTTTAGACATGCCAATTTCACCTGAATTGCTGGATAACCAAGCGACGGAAAACTCGATTGGTAGTTATATGATTAATGACTTTATTTTATTCCATCATTTAGTTGAAGGACATAATGAAGAAATTATAAAGTGGTTTGTAAAAGAAACTTTTGGACTTGATCAAAAGGAAGCTGACCTTTATGTTACACGTTTTATGAAACGCTTTTACACGCAACAGTTTAAGCGCCAAACATTACCTGAAGGACCAAAAGTTATCGAATTAAGTCTTTCACCTAGGGGACAATTTAGAATGCCTAGCGATGTAAATAGGAAGTAGAGTATTATGGAAAAAAAGAAAAAAGTTATTATCGGATTAAGTGGTGGTGTTGACTCTAGTGTCGCTGCTTATCTGTTGTTAAAACAAGGATACGATGTTGAAGGTGTATTTATGCGAAATTGGGATAGCGCAACAAACTTTGATATCCATGGAAATCCAACTGTTTTTGATGAAGTATGTGAACAAGAACGCGATTACCAAGATGCGTATTTAGTTAGTCAAAAACTAGGGATTAAATTGCACAGAGTCGATTTTATTGATGATTATTGGGATCGTGTTTTTACATATTTTTTAGACGAATATAAGAAAAATAGAACACCAAATCCAGACATTTTATGTAACAATGAAATTAAGTTTAAAGCTTTTGTAGATTATGCAAAACGTTTTAACTATGATTATATTGCTATGGGGCATTATGCACAAATCGACCATAGTACTGGTAAACCAATTTTAAAACGTGCAAAAGACTTAAACAAGGACCAAACCTATTTTTTAAGTCAATTACAAACAGAGCAATTAAAAGACGTCATTTTTCCAATTGGCGATTTAGAGAAAAAACAAGTTCGTGAACTTGCTTTAGAAGCAGGACTTGCTACAGCAACTAAAAAAGATTCAACCGGTATTTGTTTTATTGGTGAAAGACATTTTAGTGAATTTTTAAGCAACTATTTACCTGCTCAAAAAGGTGATATGCGTCGTTTAGATGGCACATACATAAAAGAGCATTATGGTTTAATGAACTATACGATTGGCCAAAGAAAAGGTTTAGGCATTGGTGGTACAAAAGAAAGTACAGATGCTTGGTATGTTGTAGGAAAAGATTTAAAAACGAATACATTATATGTAGAACCAGATGGCCAACATCCACACCTTTATTCAAATAGTGCATTAATTACAGAAGTCGTATGGCGCAAAGAAAGAGTTGATGGGCCAATGACTGCTAAATTTCGTTACCGTCAACCAGACCAAGATGTACACGTGAAATTTATTAATGACAATGAAATTTTAGTTACATATCCACAAGGAATCCATTCTGTTACACCGGGACAAGCTTGTGTATTCTACCAAGGGGATGTTTGTGTAGGCAGTGGCTTTATTCAAACCGCATATTTTGATGGCAAAGAGAGATTGTATAGCTAAATGGATGTTTTAAGAGGACGCATAATTAGTTACGTATTTCGAAATAACGATAACGGTTATGTCATTGCAAGAATCGAAGATGAGTCACAAGAAAAACAGACTATTGTTGGTTATTTGCCAACATTAAACACGTCTGTTTTTTACGATTTCTTCGGTGAATGGATTGAACATCAAAAATTTGGTAGACAATTCAAAGTAGAATCTTTTAAATCAATTGATATAGAGGATAGAGAAGGTTTAATTACATATTTATCAAGTGAATTTTTTACTGGTGTTGGACCAAAGACGGCAGAAAAAATAGTTGATACTTTAGGTATGGATGCGATTGAAAAAATTAAGAAAGATAAAAATATTTTAAAAGAAATTGGTTTTAATGCACTTAAAATCGAACGATTCTATTATGAATTACTTGCAAACGAAAAAAGTGAAACGATACTTGTTGCTTTATATGGTTATGGAATTATCGGAAAAACAGCAATGAAAATTTTAAACAAGTATTCACTTAGAACACTCGAACAATTAGAAAAAGACCCCTATCAACTCATTCAAGATATTGAGGGCATTGGTTTTTTAAGAGCTGATGAAATTGCAAGAAAAATAGGCATAGATAAACATGATATTCGAAGAATTAAAGCTGCAATTTTATATGCTATGTATAATATTGCATTTCAAAATGGGCATCTTTATTTAACGAAAGACCAACTTGTTAAATATACTTTTCAAGTCTTAGAAGATGAGTTTGATATCGATGATGCAATGAACACACTTATTTTGGAAAAACGTATCATTGTTGAGGAAGAACGCCTTTACTTACCACTCGCATATGATAGTGAAGTTGAAGTAGCGGTTAATATTAACCGCATACGTGATACAAAAAGAAAACTTGTTGATAAAAATCAAGTTGAAACTTTAATCTTTATGATTGAGTTACAAAAGAATATGACGTATACCGATATGCAAAAACAAGCAATTATTGAAAGTTTATCTAATAAGTTTTCAATTATTACCGGCGGACCAGGTACAGGTAAAACGACCATTATTGATGGTATATTAGATATTTATAAAAACATCTTTAATTTAAATAAGAGTGATGCAAATATTTATGAAAAAATTGCTTTAATGGCACCTACAGGACGGGCAGCAAAGCGTATGAAAGAACTATTGGATATGGAAGCGCAAACGATTCATCGTCATTTAGGCTATGGTTACGATGGGGTGTTTGCATACGATCAATACCACCAATTACCACATGATTTAATTATAATAGACGAAGCATCAATGATTGATATATTCCTTGCACGTCGTTTATTTGAAGCTATTAAAAGTGATGCGCAAGTCATTATTGTTGGCGACGTTGATCAGTTGCCAAGTGTCGGCCCAGGGCAAGTTTTAAGCGATTTAATTCAATCAAATACGATTCACACAACGCGCTTAAATGAAATTCATCGACAAGCAAAAGATTCACAAATTGTTAGTCTTGCGGCTCGTGTAAATCAGCAAGATGTTCAACATTATGATCTAAGAAGTGAAAATGATGTGTATATGTATCGTGCTGAAGCTGATGAAATTAGTAACATTATTATTCGTCAAATTGAAGGAGCTTTAAAAGAAGGCTAC
>Ga0209075_1002013_pt1 | contig 18509 bp, 19 predicted proteins | sample Stecom2011_FD_187523 | JGI IMG/M metagenome (GOLD analysis project Ga0209075, IMG submission 187523) | Agricultural soil microbial communities from Utah to study Nitrogen management - Steer compost 2011 (SPAdes) (version 2) | ecosystem: Environmental > Terrestrial > Soil > Agricultural land...
GTGTCGGATTCCGGCGATTGCCAGGTTCCGTCTGAACAAATGATGATGTTTTTCATAGTGCCTCCCCTCCTTGGAGTTAATTGAAATTCCTTTTATAGGGCTTGCCCCTACCCTTCTTTATTGATTGTTTGCCACGAAATCCACGAAAAAACACGAACAAAGAAAATCACAAACACCCCAAATAAGCCCCAACCACCAAATCCTCACTAAACCGCTCTTCCATCCTCCCCCGGGCCGCATCCCCAGCCCTCTGCAGCTCAGCAGGCTCCATCCCCACAACCCGCCGCATAACCCCAGCCAAAGACTCAGCACTGCGTACCTCACATAACCACCCCGTCACCTCCGCCTCAATGGCATGGCGGCAGCCGGGTACGTCGGTCACTATGGCCGGGCGGCCCATGGCGGCGGCTTCCAGTACGGTGCGGGGCATGCCTTCGCGGTAAGAGGGCAACACCAGCACATGGGCCTGCTCAATCAGCGGGCGAACGTCGTCTGTGGCACCCGGGTATTCCAAAATGCCCTCGGCCTGCCACTGGCGAACCTCCTCCTCGGAAATCGCCGTGCGGTTACTCACCCCCAACGGCCCCACCAACAGGCAACGCACATCCAGCCCTTCAGCTTTCAGCTGCCGGCAGGCCTCGGCGTATTCCCGAACGCCCTTATCCCCCAGCAATCGGGCAATCATAATAAACGTGAACGGCCCTCCTTCTGGCAGGGGCGAGGCCTGAAACCGCTGTAAATCCACACCGGAGCCGGGCAGCAGGGTATAGGGCGTATCCCCCAGCAATCCCTTATCCCGAAAAACCGACAAATCTTCTTCATTCTGGAAGAACAGGCGCCGAGCCCGGCGGTTCACCAGGCCATACACCTGCCGCACCCGCCGGAACAGCCAGGAATCGTGAATAAACGCCGTACCCAGGCCGGAAATGTTGTTGGCGAACGGAACCTTCTGCAGCGCACACACCAGGCCGCAATAAATGTTCATCTTCACCGTAAAGTTGAACACAAAATCCGGCCGGTACCGGCGCATCACCGCCCAGATAAACCGCAGGCTGCGCAGCTCCTGCACCGCGCCTGTGCTCTTGCCATCCAGCGGCAAGGCAATATGCTCCGCCCCCAGCTCATCCACCAGGCGCTGGCTGAAGTCATCCGGCGGAGACAGGCAAATCACCCGGTTACCCTGCGTACGCAAGGCCTGGATGGTGCTCCGGCGGAAGTTGTACAGATACCAGGAGGTATTAGACGTCAGAAAGATTAACGGCATGGAACAGTTCCGGTTTGCCACATCACAACCGCAAATCCGCCTCACCCAAAGGCAATACACCCTTCAGGTCAAACAACACACCATCCGCCCTCAGATAGCCCCGCAGATCACCCGCACTCATGGCCGCGTATTCTTTGTGGGGCACGGCCACAATCACGCCGCTGTAACTGCCCTGCTCCGGCTTATCCGTCAGGCTGATGCCGTATTCATGCTCCGCTTCGGCGCTGTCGGCCCAGCAGTCGGTTACGTCTACCTGGCAGCCGAAGTCCTGCAGCTCTTTCACAACATCAATCACCCGGGTGTTGCGCAAGTCCGGGCAGTTTTCTTTAAAGGTGAAGCCCATTACCAGCACCCGGGCATTGGCGATTGTATGGCCGGCCTTGATCATAGCCTTTACCAGTTCCGACGCCACATAGGGGCCCATGCCATCGTTGGTGCGGCGGCCGGCCAGGATGATTTCCGGGTGGTAGCCAATGGCCTGGGCTTTGTGGGTGAGGTAGTACGGGTCTACCCCAATGCAGTGGCCACCCACCAAGCCGGGCTTGAACGGCAGGAAGTTCCACTTGGTACCGGCGGCGGCCAGTACTTCGTGGGTATCAATGCCTAGCTTGGCGAAGATCATGGCCAACTCATTCATCAGCGCAATGTTCAGGTCCCGCTGGGTGTTCTCGATCACCTTGGCCGCTTCCGCCACCTTGATGGAACTGGCTTTGTGAGTACCGACGGTGATGATACCCGCATACAAGGCATCCACTTCCTCGGCAATGGCCGGGGTAGAGCCGGAGGTAACCTTCATGATGGTGGTTACCCGGTGCTCCTTATCCCCCGGGTTAATCCGCTCCGGGCTGTAACCGGCGTAGAAGTCCTCGTTAAACTTGAGTCCAGACACCCGCTCCAGCACCGGCACACAAACCTCTTCCGTGGCACCCGGGTAAACAGTGGATTCGTAAATCACAATATCGCCGGATTTAAGCACCTTGCCCACACTCTCACTGGCCTTCACCAGCGGCGTGAGGTCCGGAGTTTTGTAGTCATCAATGGGCGTGGGCACGGTAACGATAAACACCGTGCAGCCTGCGATGTCATCCAGAGAATCGGTGAAAGACAGCTGGGAGGCAGCGGCCAGTTCCTCTGCAGAAACTTCCCGGGTGAAATCCTCGCCCTGCTTCAGCTCCGCAATGCGCTTGGCGTTGATATCAAAACCCACAACCGGGCGTTTCTCGCCGAAGGCAACAGCAAGAGGCAGGCCTACGTAGCCCAGGCCGATAACAGCAATTTTTTTCATGATGTTAGTCCATTAAAGATTAAAAAATATTCTTAGCCTAAATCTACAAAGGGGTCTGACCCCACGGGTCAGACTCCCTACACAAGCCAGCGCCATTCACCAAACTGGCGAAACCGCCTCAGTTCTCCAAATACCAAGGCATAGCCTTAGCAATCCCCTCAGCAATCCGATACTCCGGCGCATACCCAAGCTTACTCGCCGCCTTACCAATATCCGCCTGAGAATGCCGAACATCCCCCGGCCGGAAATCCCGGTACACCGGCGCTTTGTCATACACAACGCCATTCTCCGCCAGGGCACTCTTCAGCGCGGCGAACAAATCATTCAGCGTGGTGCGGTCACCCACCGCCACGTTGTAAACCTCGTTCTTGGCAGAATCCTCCGCCGTGGCCGCCAGCAGGTTAGCCTGCACCGCGTTCTCTATAAAACAGAAGTCCCGGCTGGTTTCGCCATCGCCGTTGATGAACACATCCTCACCGCGCACCATGGCGGCGGTCCATTTCGGGATAACGGCGGCATAGGCACCCTTCGGGTCCTGGCGCTTGCCGAACACATTGAAGTAACGCAGGCCAATGGCTTTGAAGCCGTAACTGCGGGCGAACACCTCCGCATACAGCTCATTCACATACTTGGTGACCGCATAAGGCGACAACGGCTTGCCAATGTTCTCCTCCACCTTTGGCAACGCCGGGTGGTCGCCATAGGTGGAGCTGGACGCCGCATACGTAAAACTCTTCACCCCCGCATCCCGCGCCGCCACCAGCATATTCAGAAAACCGGTAATGTTGGCTGCATTGGTGGTGATCGGGTCATTCAAAGACCGGGGTACCGATCCCAGGGCCGCCTGGTGCAGCACGTAATCCACACCCTCGCAGGCCTGCTGGCAGTGTTCCAGATTGCGGATATCGCCTTCGATGAAGGTGAAGCGAGACCACTGCTCCGGCGTAACCAGAGACTGAACTTCATCCAGATTGCTTTGGCGGCCGGTGGCGAAGTTGTCCAGGCCTATTACGTGTTGGTTTAGGTTCATGAGGTGTTCGAGGAGGTTGGAGCCTATGAAGCCTGCTACTCCGGTGATTAGCCAGGTTTTGCGGGCGCCGGCCAAGCGTTCTTTAGTATCAAGATAAACTGACATCAAACCCTCGTAGTCATAGTGAATTCCAGAAACCGGGATCAGCCGGGTCTGTCAACGGCTCTGCGCATCCGCTCAGGCCGACGCCATCCCCGAAAAGAGAGCGGCGACACTCGCCTTACTCCACAATCCGCACACACAAACAACACAAAAATCACCACAAACGGATAGCGGTAGCGGGCTGCCGTGCCGTAATTGGCTACCACCAGCCCATATACAGACAAGGCCAGCGCCATAAACAACAGCCAGAACATCAGCTTTCTAGGTACCTGCCGCCAAGCCACACGAACCAGTAAGATCAGTAACAGTAAGACCACCAGGTTCTCAGCCGACTGGACTAACTGAAGCGCGTTGGAAGCTTCCCAAGGAAACGGCTTAGCCAGAAAATAGACACCGCTAACCACTCCGGATGATACAAACTCCCCGGGGCTGGCGATCAAGTCAATATCCTCGCGATTGCCCCCATCCTCTACATACATCGCCGCTCGGAACTTGTTGACCTCTGGCAGGGCAATCGGAGAAATCGCAACCAGCGCCACTGCCCCTATTGCAAGTACCACTAGAGCTTTGCCTCCGGAAATTCCTGTACGGCGAATACCGAACAGAACGTAGAGCAACAAAACCGGCCCCAGAATGAAAAAGTTCTGGAATTTGATTAGATAAAGCAAGAACAGTGGCAGCAGCGCCAACCACCAGCGCCCCTCTCTGGCGTACTGAACGGCAATCACCATAAACACGAAAATAAACGTGTCCCGAAGCCCCATCCCCGTGTACAACGCCATACTCGGATACAGCAGATAAAACCAGAGCGAGACCGGAGTAAAGACTTGCTTTTGGTACAACCAAAAGAACAACGCCGAATAAAGAAAGGTGTTAAAAAAACCGAGGCTTAAGGGAGTAACGGCAAACGGAAACGGCATGAGCGAAAACAGCGCTGCTGCCTGCTCCACATTCCCAGAACCCATTGCTTCCCAAAAACCCAGATAACCAGACCGGATTGCATTAAACTCTCGCCAATACTTAAAGGCATCTGGCATGAAGCTAAATGAAAACAAGACACCGTTGAGCATCAACGGCAGTAAACAGTGCCCAACCAGTACAAGTTCAGCTGACCGAGGTACCTTTAATACTCGACACCCCGTGATGACAAATAGAAGGCAAAGCAATAAATTGGGCAGGTCGTAAAAACGCATACCCAAAAAGCTTTCGCCCATTATCCAAGAAATATCGTTCACACTTTTCCTAAAACCAGTTTCATGCAAGTAAGCCTAGTTGAGCATTTATTATATTTAGCCAATACTGCAGTTTCTTTAATCTATAAACGCAAATTCGCTGTAGCTGCAGTGGCCAGAGCTGCGATTATAGTTGGCGGTAAACGTCCAGATAACGCTCTGCCATCTCGTCCAGCGTAAACTTTTCCGCCTGCTGTCGGGATGTCTGCGCGAGACTACTGGCGCCCCGGGCATGAACATCTGCAACCGACTTGCGAATCGCCAAAACCCAGTCATCAACCGACTCGGCCTGATTAACCAACGTTACTGATGGATTGGATTCATCCAAGACCTCACGCAAGCCATCCACGTTGGACGCCACTACAGGTAATCCCGTCGACATACCCTCGACTGCCACCAGGCCAAAGCCTTCCCAAAGAGACGGGATAAGCTGGATATCGGCTGCGTGCAGGTGTGACTCTATGTCATCTGACCAGCCAACCAACTTCACCTTGCCTTCGAGCTGTTCACTTTCAATGATCTGCTCAAGCTGAGCGCGCTCTGGGCCTTCACCAATAATGGTGTAACTGTCAATTTCATCCTTTAACCGCGCAATCGCGCGAACGGTTGTCGCAAAGTTTTTTCTGGATGAGAGTGAGCCGACCGAAACCAAACGAGGCAAGCGCCCCTCGAGTGCTGGCCGTTGGAACATTGCGTAGATGCGCGAGCCGTTGGGGATAGTCACCAACCTCTGGGCAATTGTCGGCCCCACCCATTTAGCCAGCGCCTCCTGCACGCCCTGGCTAATGCAGATAATACGCTCATAACGTGCGTAAAGCAGACGCTCAAAAACCCAAAGCAACGGAATTTTACGGCGTTTATTGGTGGTGTTGTGTTCCGTGTAGATCAACTTGATGTTCGACAGACCAAGAGTTGCCAAGGTGACGTAGAAAAACGGCCAAGTGAGGTGCGCATGGACGGTTAAATTACCGCCCGCTCTGTTTGAGAGGTGCTTGAGTACCTTGCGGATTCGGAAGATGTTCAGCGGACTCCGGGGATCAACACCTAAGACTGTTTCATTGTCGATGAAATCATCGGAGCAACCATTGAGGTATACAGCATGAGCATCAAGGTTTTGGCTGATATAGATTTTTTGGAGCTCGCGAACAAGGAGTTCTGCACCGCCTCCTTTGGGGGATGAAATTATGCTTACTAAGTTGAGCAAGAGTCACCTCTGAAGATGAAAACGAATCCGGTGAAGTTGGCGATGGCTGTACTACTAACGCTGACTCTACGGCTTTTTCAGAGTCTCGCTAAACATAACTCAACAGGAAGCTCTCTAATTCATTAACCTGATTTTCACGAAAATACTTAGGAACATTACTTTGTGCCCTGCGCACAGCCGTATGCAAGATATCCGGTTTTTCGATCACATCAGCGATACGTGCCACCCACTCGCGTTCATCATCCGGTGGAACCAACAACTCACTCTCAAAATTAACCGTCTCTGGGAGGCCACCGATATTACTTGCTAGCAAAGTGCAACCTGCTATCAACCCCTCAATAGCCACGCGACCAAACGCTTCCTCACAAACTGAAGGCACAACAAACAGGTCCGCCTCATCAGATAAAAGCTTTACAACATCAGTCCAGCCGTACCTTTTTATATTGCCTTCTATTTTTACTTCCCCTGGAGGAATAGAAGCATCGCCAATGACTCCAAAGATGACATCAGGAAACCGATCAGCCAAAGCAGAAAATATATGCGCCCCTTTATGTTCTGAAGCCCCCACCATATAAACTGATTTTATATTCTTTGAAATCTTGAGCGGCTGAATTTCAGCCTCCATTATTGGCGGACAAACAACCTTGGTTCTTTTATTTGGAAAACGCTCCAAGATACATTTTTCCATAAAACGGCTATTAGGAAGCAAGAAGTCCAACTTTTCAACCACATCAGGGCCGTAATCCCCATACACCAAGCCTTCTAGAGCGGCCTTTAATTTATTGAAAATCGAGCCCTGGCTTTTACAATCATTCAGATTCTCAAATGCGCGAATGAAAATACCAACTGGGACCCGCAGTTTCTTTCCTTCTTTGACTGCGGCTTCAACACCTTTTGTACCACACAATATGACATCTGGCTTTACCTTGCGGACCTCTCTCCTTATTAAGGCTCTATACTTTACCAGCCCTAAAATTTTATTGAGAATCTTACCGCAATGTCTTCCTTCACTTGCATGCACTACCACTTTTGACTGAGGATGATTTCGACTCGATATTGCGCATACCGTAACTGAGTGGCCCCTTTCCGCAAGACTTTGCAGAAGAATTCTGTTTGATATTTCTCCACCACCCACTTTGCCAGTGTAATTTTCTGGCCGGAACGTTGGCAAAACTGCAAGTATTTTCAAAACTAACCACCTCACGAGTAGTGATTTTCTGGGGAGGGCCGCCTCTGATCTAACACCCGCCAACCCCAGCACAGACTCAATATCACCAGTTGACCGGCCCCATATTTCCGGCAGCCTTCAGTCTGCCATGCAGGGCCGCTGTTACCGACTTAACTGCGTCAGCCTTGGCCCTGTCCCGATTAAACATACGTCGTTTTCTTATGCTGACCATTTACAGCGCGGCCGTTTGGGTCTATTGAAATAGTGGAATCGGTCTCGCGCAGATTTTGATCTGCTCTAGGCAGGAGCGGAAGTTCTGGATTTGGATGTTGGTCAGGTGGTGCATTTTCAATTCCTTTTAACGTTGTCAGCCATTAGTTAATCCCTTACGCAACTTTCACCAGCCACCTACTCAAATCGAGGAAAACATCCCATCCACCTCACCCCGAATCAACCCAAGCTGCCGCATCACCTTGCCCTGCTCCCCCGGCCCATCCGGGCGCAAGTAGTATACCGGAGCAAACTCACCCGCCAGCCCATCGTCTTCCAGCTCCACACCAGCGTCATCCAACGTGAAGTAGATATCCTGAATCAGCGGTTTCATATCCAGGTCCAGCGCGTCTTCAATGCGGTAAAGGTCGGCCAACACGTGGTTCAGGTGGTCGGGATCATTCGTTCCGTCTATCTCCGTAGCGTTCGAAGTCAACGGAATGCTCGGCAGACAGTATGTCGGCCGCTAGGGTTTCGAATTCTGAGGGGGAGAGGGTTGTGTAGTTGTGGGGCATTAGCCCTACCCCTTCGGCTTCATAAGCGGTATCGAAGGCCGGGGTAATTTCGACTCGGCACTAACCCGCAGTGCGTGCTCACGCCAAAATGGCCACACGTTGTGTACTGCGTTGAAGCGAAGAAACTCAGCTATCTCATCGTCGGTCATTTCTTCGCTGTAGCGGTACAGCGCACAAAACGTCGCTTCTATTTCAGCTCTTACAACAGGCTTTTCGTTGGCTTTATCGTCGTTCTGGTCAGGCGAGGAAACAAATCGAAGCCCTACGGTTACAAGCGCCCGTAGCAGGCCGCTCTTGTCATCAGGGTTATCTTCGGTGCCGAGGATATCCGCTTTAACAGCCAGCTTATTCTGTTGGCGAAGGGTTTGCGCCGGCGCGCCAGAATCAAAGTCTTTATCCCGGGTCAGCTTGCTCTCGTTGAGGTAAATATCCAGCAATTCCATTTTTTTGATCGCCTCGCCCAAGAGTTTACGATCCATAAGCAACATCCTGTTCCGGCACTACCGTGAACGAGCGCAAGGGGGTGTTTGCCGGGTGGTAGCTGCCATCGTTCACCGAGTCGTCCGAGTAGTGCCATTCCTGAACTGCGATAGCCCCTGAAGGCCTTCTGGTAACGAGCCTACCTATGGGCTCCGCCACTAGCTCATCCAGCATTTCCGGATGCGCCAGACACAACCTGATTAAGCGGTCCATAGCCACACTCTGCGCCACCTCGCCCCGCTCATACTTGGAAAATGCGTTGCGTCCACCGCCGAACACCTCAGCCGCCTTGTGCTGGGTTAATCCGAGCGCCTCCCGGGCGTGACGAATTTCTTCCGGCGAAAGCAGGCCGTCGGCACGGCGCTTTGCCGCCAGAATAACCTCGTCGTTTCTGCGAATCTGCTCGGTAGCCACAAACTCCCGGCCACAGCCTTCACACACCGAGTAGGCCAACTCAACGTCCAGCTCGCCAGACTTGTAGCGAATCTGCTGCACCTCGCTCAATACCTTTACACGCTCGGAGCCACACACTTTGCAGTTACTCATCGCTAAAACCTCCCGTTAGCCAAATCGCGGCAGATGAAAAGACGCCAGACTAATAAGCAGGCAATCATCAAGCAGCGCAAACTTTACATACAAATCATCCATCTCGCCGTCTTCGCTGCCGGGCCGCTCATACTTTGTAATGTACGCATCTTGCACCGGTCCACCGCCGTAATCGTGAGTTTTGTGGAACTCACTGGCCGTCAGCTGCGAAATGCACTTGGCCACATCTGATAGCGCATAACCCAGGTTGGCAATATCAACACTGACGCGCCGCCCCTGATATTCGATGCTCTCAGATTTGGCCAACTGACGGACAACTTCCAGATCGTAGTGCGCCATTACGATGTAACCATAATGGTTAGAAGATTCATTCTATTCCATCCATAGAGATCTGCCTACCCCCGAGTAAACCGCCGAACGGCCACCAATCCCGATCCTCATACCACCGCTGAGGCGACAAATAGCCCGCACGCTCAAAATACCTCGTAGTCGCCTCCGAGGCAGGCCCCATGCTGGTAACCTGCACGCGGATCTTTGCCGAGTGGCGCTGCACCACAACACCTCTTACCCACACGCCCTCAATCGACCTGCAAACCTGATCCCCGGCCTTAACGTTGATGTATGGCAGAAGGTCCATAGCGGACATGTTCTTGCTACGCTCTTCACGGGCCTGGTTCTTTTCAAGAAACGTATGCCACTTGTCTTTCAGGCGCGGCTCAGTGGCGAGGAGTGCCATGGCATTGGGAATTGGCTGCTTTTTGTGAACGGCCAACCGGCTCACCAATTACCAGCTCTGAAATATCACATCCCAGTTGTTCAAAAACCCACTAAAATCCCGCTCCGGCGCAATACGCCCATCCCCCAAGACCAGCGCATCCGTTTGCGCCTTCTTCAAGCCCCGGGTTTCCCAGCACTGCTGCCCGGCGCCGTTATCCTTGGTTACCCAGAGATAAGACTTTAGCGGTTTGTCCCTCGGGTGAATGGCATCCAGCCTTTCCAGCAATTGCTGCAGGGTGAGTATTACGTACTGCATGTCTTTTTTGTCGTGGGTATGCAGCACAAACACCCAATAGTCCGCTGGGGACTTGCGGATCTTTTCCCGGTTAAGCGTCCACCAGCCGCAGGAGAGCAGCTTGTCGCGGTATTCGGGCCTGCCGTGGGTCAGGAGGAAGTCCTTGGAGAACTTTACCTGCAGCGACGTGGTCTTTTTGTTGGTTTTGTCGGTAACGAGCAGGTCGATGCCTGTGTCTTTAGACGGCACCCATACGTTGACTTTATCGCCGTTCGGGTCTCGCAGGTGCTGCTCTATGTGGGAGCCTACCAGGTATTCGCCGGCGTGGATGGTGAATAGGGGTTGCATGGTTATGGTTAGCCAACCAAATCCCGCAAAACCGCTTTAAATCCGCTGCTATTGCGATATCCACCCCGAAAAAGAAGCCCAAGAGTTGCAAAAATACGGGGTAGGAGCGATTTCTCACGAACACCAGCCCGAAGTTTATAACTTCTTGCGTTGGTTTCAGCGGTTTCCAGCATGCTCTGCAATCCTTTCTGATAGCGCTCTGGGGCCACAGGAAGCACTCGCCGGATGCCCTCAATCATCAGCTGTTGTTGAGCCATCTGCTCCTTTTCTTTCTCGCGTGCATCTCCGGAAAACAGGTTTCTTACAGAGTGAAAAAAGGCCTGTCGCTTGGTGACTTTGGTGGTGCGATTCGCAATAAACTGCGACTCATTGGATTCGTGCCGGCGATAGTATTGAAGCACACGGTCATCAACCACTTTGCCGTTCACGGCCTCGGCGAAATGTACAATCCAGTTGTCGTGGCCTTTGATGCCCGCAGGAATAGGCATACAAAAATCCAGCAAGTCGCGCCGAACCGCGCAGCAGCACCCCATCACAAAAGATTTCATAGAGAAGCCGGCGGATCGGATCTGGCCTACTTTAGTCAGCCCCACCTCGTTCAACTCGCCATCTGTAAGCGCCGCATCATTCATTACCACCAACGCCTGAGGATTGCGCTCAGCAACGCCAATCATGTGTTCGATCTTCTCAGGAAACCACACATCATCCTGGTCACTGAGGAAGACCAGGTCACCGGTCGTCTTCATCAATGCCGCGTTAAAATTGCCGCAGTAGCCGAGGTTCTTCTCGTTACGATGAAACTCAACGGCAAAGGGCGCATTTTTGGCGAACTCGCGGACGATGGCTTCGGTCTGGTCGGTGGAGCAGTCGTCTGTGATGATCAGCTCGTCCGGTTGGCGGGTCTGGTCTACGAAGCTTTGGAGTTGCTCTCGTATGTATAAGGCACCGTTATAAGTGGCCATAGCTATAGAAATTTTCATGGTTAGTTCGAGCCGCCCTTCTGATCCAACCCTAAAGCTTTTACAAGTTTATGATTATTTGTCAATCCAAGCCCCTGCAGCCACTTTGAGTGCTCATGGTACTTAGCTTTATCTGTGCCCATGATTGCCTCAAATACTTCCGGCAGTTCTGCAACTGAATAACACCGTTTTGAAGTGCCAACGCCCCAATCCTCGAGGAACTTATCTAACTTACCCACCCGCCTATTCAATCCGACATACGGCACCGAAAATGACAATGCTGTGATAACGCCGTGCAAACTAGTCCCAGTAAACAGTTTGGCGTTACGGATAACAGCCATAATTTCCCAGATATTCAAGTCTTCAACCAGGTCGAACTCTCCCCCAGAAATGCGCTGAACCTCCCGTAAAAAATCAATATCATCATGGCCACTTGCGTAGCCTATTGGGCAAAGCTTCACCCCTAACCCCGTGCTTCCGGCAACCTTTTTTAAGACATCAAATACTTCTCGGGCCGACGCCCCGACTTTCTTCGGTGCCGCTTGGAAACAAACATATTTCTCTTTGCAAATCTCGTTAACTCTAGGACTACATTCCTTCTCGAGAAATTGGTCTCCCACAAAGTAAGCCATGGTTATCGCGGAGTCTGGAAAGACTTCCGGAGTACAAAATTTGGCTAGTGAGCTTTCAGTTCTCGTATCTCTGACTGAAAGATAGTCAGCGCTCGAAAGCCGGGATCTAACGAAGTGAATATAGGTTCCAAGGCTTCTTCGAGAAACCCCACCGCCTACGGTATTAAACGCGACCTTCATAGATCCACTGATTCGCTTGGGAACATATGGATACTCCCAAGGCAACCTGTAGTAGCTCCTGCAAAACAGATCAGCTAGAAGAGAAAGCCTCTTTTCCTTTAGAAAACTCACTCGATCCATTAGATTCTTAGGGTGATCCATATGTAAAAACAGCCTGCTCGAAGAGGCACACAAAACTTCACCACCAATGCTTATGACAGCTTCCACATCATCTAAACTTCCGCCAAAAACGTCTGACATTGCTACCGTCTTTTTAGCTTTATACTTTGAAAGATCAGAATCTGTCAGTGCAGAAAAAACAAGCTCGTATCTTTTAAAGAAAGCTGGGTAGAACTCTTTTAGGAAAAGCTCAAAAAGGATAGGCATTAGATTGTCACCATAGTTATAACGATCAAATGCCCCAACAACTACTACCCGTTTCATTTCTTACATTCCTGAATGAGATAATTTTTTTGACTCGGTCTTTCTTACTACTTGGAGTACTCTTGTGATGAGCAAGCACTGGCAAAAAATACCGAACAATGAGAACAACGCGACTGACACCACATCGGAAGAGTAATAGATAGCTCCCACAAAGAACCCAAGGAGACTCAAAAGCATATTCAAAATACCATTACGGAATAAAAAACCGTCCATGTTATAGACTGAAACCGCGGCGGCTATCGCCTTGTTACTAAAGTTAAAAGCAAACCACAAAGCCATCCATGCAGCATAAACACCAGACCTTTCCCACTCAGCTCCAAATATGAAGGAAAAAATGGTGCCGCCGGCTAGAAAGACAATAGCAAGAGGAACCATCGATATCAGCGCCAATCCTCCAGTAAGCTTAAGAATAAAATCAAAATTTCCTAGATTTTCGTTGTAGCGCTGAGAAATCTTTGGGTAAGAGGCATCATATACGGCTTTTCCAACCAATGTTACTGGTGCGGACAAGACCGTTCTTGTCAGCGCAAAGTAGCCCGCATATTTCGCCCCATAGAATGACGTCAACAGAACAATAGGTGCTACCTGACTTACGATGGCCATAAGAGAGTGTGGCATCCGATAGACGGGAAATCGAAGATACTTCTTGGCAATTGCCCAATGCCTGGCTCTGATTGACAGAACCTCTGTAAGCTTGACCAGCCCTCCAAGATTCTTTGAAAGCACGACGAGGTTGAAAATGAGTACTGCGACCGTCACTGCTATCAAAGAAATTGCGCTTGGGTAAAGGTATCCGAGTACAACCTTTATTACGCCACCAGCAAGTGCAGCCAAGACGGTGACCGTCGCAATCAGCCGGTAATGCCCACATCTAATGGCCCACTGCGTGTATGCCATCACCCAAAGTGAAAGAAAAACGCCGATTGGAACAAGCAAGTAGGATCCGGGAAAAGGAATAACCTCACGGTCTACGATCTCGATAACGAAGAATATTGCAGCTAACAGAAGAGCTACACCCACCGCAATTTTTAACGAGAGATCAAAAAGAAGACGCGCTTCTTTCATCCGCTTGGGCAATACCAAGGCCAAGGGATAACACAGTGCAGCCAATGGGGTCAGAAAACCCAGTAATGAAGAGAAATAGCCTAAACCGCCAAACGCCTCCGGTCCGTAGAGGCGGGTTATCCATGGAACAAACAGCAAGCCAGCAACTTGGGCAATAGCAGTTCCAGATACCAAGGTGGCGATATTCTGGAGGAACTTGCTCCGCAGCCATTGCGGATGCGATTTATTCAGATATCCCATGCTTCTCAATAATACTCCGCAGCCGAAAAAGCCACGCCTGCTCTATCCTTCTCGGAGACTAATGGTTCACTCTCAGTATCTATCGGCCAAGTAATCATTAACGACTGATCCGCCCAGTGAATAGACCTCTCATAGTTAGGTGCATAGAGGTCCGTGCACTTATACTGAAAATCCGCCGTCTCACTGATTACCAGAAAGCCATGGGCAAACCCCGGTGGCACCCACAGCATGCGGTTGTTCTCTTCCGAGAGGTATTCCCCTACCCACTGGCCGAAGGTGGGTGAGTTGGTACGCAGGTCTACGGCTACGTCGAACACTTCGCCACGGGTTACCCGGACGAGTTTGCCCTGGGGCTGTTTGATCTGGTAGTGCAGGCCGCGCAGGGTGTTTTTGACGGAGCGGCTGTGATTGTCCTGAACAAAGGTGGCATCTATGCCGGCATCCCGGAAGGCTTTTTCGTTCCAGGTTTCCATGAAGAAGCCGCGCTCGTCCCCGAACACTTTGGGTTCAATGAGTTTTACGGCGGGAATCTTGGTTTCGGTGATTTTCATAGAGTTGGCTTACTTGGCTGTTTTGACCAGTTTCTTCAGGTAGGCGCCGTAGCTGTTCTTTTTGAGGTTTTCCGCCTCGGCCAGCAGTTGTTCTTCGCCGATGAAGCCCATGCGGTAGGCGACTTCTTCCAGACAGGCGATTTTCAGGCCCTGGCGTTTTTCCAGGGTTTCGATAAAGCCGCTGGCTTCGTGCAGCGAGTCGAAGGTGCCGGTGTCCAGCCAGGCGAAGCCTCGACCCAGCAGTTCTACGTTCAGATCGCCTCGTTCCAGGTAGGCCTGGTTGACGCTGGTGATTTCCAGCTCTCCCCGGTGGCTGGGTTCTACCTGTTTGGCGATGTTGACTACGTCGTTGTCGTAGAAGTAGAGGCCGGTTACGGCGTAATCGGATTTCGGGTTGGCCGGCTTTTCTTCTATGGAGATGGCGCGTTGGTTGTCGTCAAACTCGACTACGCCGAAGCGTTCCGGGTCGGTCACCTGGTAGCCAAATACGGTAGCACCCTTCTCTCGCTTGGCAGCGGCTTGCAGCATGTTGCTGAGGCCCTGGCCGTAGTAGATGTTGTCGCCCAGTACCAGGCATACGCTGTCTTCGCCGATGAAGTCTTCGCCGATGATGAAGGCCTGGGCGAGGCCGTCCGGGCTGGGTTGTTCGGCGTAGCTCAGGTTAATACCCCATTGGCTGCCGTCGCCGAGCAGGCGCTGGAAGCCTTGTTGGTCTTCGGGGGTGGTGATGACAAGGATGTCCCGAATGCCCGCCAGCATAAGTACGGAGAGCGGGTAGTAGATCATGGGTTTGTCGTACACCGGGAGGAGCTGTTTGGAGATGCCTCGGGTGATTGGGTAGAGGCGGGTGCCGGAGCCGCCGGCGAGGATTATTCCTTTCACTTTTGCTTCCTTTGATTTTGGTGCAGAGGGGTCTGTCCTCGTAGGGACAGACCCCCGTCGTAACATTTTTGCCACGAAATCCACTAAAGAACACGAAATAAAAAACAAAGATTTAAAGATTTTTTAGTGTTCTTTCGTGGGTTTAGTGGCAAATTTCTTCGAGATATTCATTGAGCGTCAGCGCCAGTTGGCTTTGCCAGTCTGGGAGCTGGATGTTTACGGCTTGTTGCAGTTTGGTTATATCCATCCTTGAGTTCAGCGGGCGTGTTGCCGGTGTTGGGTAGTCGCTGGTGGGGATGGGGTTTGCTGTTGTGTTTTTGCCGGCCAGGTGGAAGATCTCTTTGGCAAAGCCTTGCCAGCTGGTTTCGCCGGTGGGGGCCAGGTGGTAGAGGCCTGCTTCCAGTTTGCTGTGTATGGCCAGTGCGGTTACCTGGGCGATGAGCCTTGCCGGGGTGGGTGCACCGATCTGGTCGGCCACAATATTGAGTTCGGTTTTGCTCTCGGCCAGGCGCAGCATGGTTTTCATGAAGTTGTTGCCGCGGGCGCTGTAGACCCAGCTGGTTCGGAAGATGAGGTGGTCTGCTCCGCTTTTCTGGATGGCTTCATCGCCCTCAAGTTTGGTTTGGCCGTATACGCTCAGGGGGCCTGTGGGGCTGGTTTCCTGCCACGGGGTTGTGCCAGTGCCGGGGTAGACGTAGTCGCTGCTGTAGTGGACCAGGCGAGCGTTGTTGGCCTTTGCGTATTCTGCAAGCTGTTTGGGTAGGCCTGCGTTCAGGCGCTGGGCTTCGGCTTGCTGGGTTTCGGCGGCGTCTACGGCTGTCCAGGCGGCGGCGTTTACGATCAGGGTTGGCTGGGTTTGGGCCAAGCACTTCTCTACCGTCTGCTCATTGGTTAGGTCGAGCTCTTCTCTGCCCGGGGCGGTTATGGGGCCCAGGGGGGAGAGGGTGCGGTGGAGTTCGAAGCCTACTTGGCCGGTTTTGCCGAGTAATAGTATGTTCATAGTTTGGTTGCCAAGGGGTCTGTCCTCGTAGGGACAGACCCCGTCGATGCATTGGTGCCTTAGTCGTTGCTTGCTACGCCTAGGCGTTCGCGCTGGTAGCTGCCGTCTTGCACTCGTTGGCACCAATCCAGATTGCTTAGGTACCACTGGACGGTTTTTCGGATGCCGGTTTCGAAGGTTTCTTCCGGTGCCCAGCCGAGTTCTTTCTGGATTTTACTGGCGTCTATGGCGTAGCGCATGTCGTGGCCGGGGCGGTCTTTTACGTTGGTGATCAGGTCGCGGTAGCTGCGCTCCTGCGGGCGGAGTTGCTGGAGGATGTCGCAGATGGTGTGCACTACTTCAATGTTCTGTTTTTCGTTGTGGCCGCCGATGTTGTAGGTTTCGCCGGGTTTGCCTTCGGTGACGACTTTGTAGAGGGCTCTTGCGTGGTCTTCCACGTAGAGCCAGTCGCGGATCTGGTCGCCTTTGCCGTAGACCGGGAGCGGTTTGCCTTCCAGGGCGTTGAGGATCATCAGCGGGATGAGCTTTTCCGGGAAGTGGTAGGGGCCGTAGTTGTTACTGCAATTTGTGACCAGTACCGGCAGGCCGTAGGTGCGTTGCCAGGCGCGTACCAGGTGGTCTGAGCTGGCTTTGCTGGCCGAGTACGGGCTGCTTGGAGCGTAGGCGGTTTGTTCGGTGAACAGGTGCTCTTCCGCGTTGGGTGTTTCGCTTGGGTGCGGGAGGTCACCGTAGACTTCGTCTGTGCTGATGTGGTGGAAGCGGAAATTGGTTTTCTTTTCGGCTTCCAGCGCCTGCCAATACTGGCGGGTGGCTTCCAGCAGGGTGTAGGTGCCTACGATGTTGGTTTCGATGAAGTCTGCCGGGCCGTCTATGGAGCGGTCTACGTGGCTTTCGGCAGCCAGGTGCATGATGGCGTCTGGCTGGTGTTGGGCCAGTACGCGGTCGACCTCGGCGCGGTTGCAGATGTCGACTTGTTCGAAACTGTAGCGCTCGTTATTGCTGACTTCCGCCAGGCTTTCGAGGTTGCCGGCGTAGGTGAGTTTGTCGAGGTTGACCACTTCATCGTTGGTGTGGGTGATGATGTGGCGGATGACGGCGGAGCCTATGAAGCCGGCGCCGCCGGTGACTAGGAGTTTCATTTTGGTGCTGTGCTCGGGTTTTGAGTTTGTCGCTAGCTTTGGGTGGGGTCTGACCTCGTAGGGTCAGACCCCTTTGTAGCCTTCAGCTTTTGTCCGTGAGCGTCAGTGAGTGTCCGTGGCCAAAAGCCTTTTTTGGTTTTCGTGTTCTTTCGTGGGTTTCGTGGCAAAAATCCTGCCTTTGAGTTCGTCGCTGGCTTTGGGTAGGGGTCTGACCGCGTAGGGTCAGACCCCCTTGTAGCCTGCCTACTCGGATTTGTAGGAGTAGTTGTAGTAGCCGTAATACCCATAACTGGTCGCGGCTTTCTTTTCCATGGCGTTCAGGATGGTGCCCTTGAGGGTAACGCCACCGGTTGCCAGGCGGTTTTCGGCGATCTGGATTTCTTTCGGGGTGTTTTGCCCGAAGCGCACTACCATCAGGGTGGTGCCGCACTGTTTGCCGATGATGGCGGCGTCTGTTACCGCGAGGATTGGCGGGGTGTCTATGATGACCAGGTCGAAGTGTTCGCTCAGGTAATCCAGGAATTCGGTGAATCTGGCCTGCATGAGTAGTTCTGAGGGGTTGGGCGGGGCGCTGCCGCGGCTCACCCAGCTCAGGCCTTCTACTTCGGATGTTTTGACGGCTTGCGCGAATTCCAGTTTGCCGGAGAGCACTTCTGAGAGGCCGTTGTGGGAATCCTGTTTGAAGGCTTCGTGTACGTGGCCTTTACGCATGTCGCCGTCGACGACCACTACTTTCTGGCCGGCCTGGGCGCAGATGGCGGCCAGGTTACTGGCCATGAAGCTTTTGCCAATGGCAGGACTGGGGCCGGTGATGACCAGGCGGTTGTTGCTGCCTTCCATCATGGCGAAGTGTAAGGAGGTGCGCAGGCCGCGGATGGCTTCTATGGAGAGGTCGGCCGGGTTGCGCACGGCCAGCAGGCCACCTTTGGATTTGGCTTTGCGCTTGCCGGCTTTCTTGCCTCTGGCGCTGCGGCGGTTTTCT
>Ga0209075_1002014_pt1 | contig 18507 bp, 14 predicted proteins | sample Stecom2011_FD_187523 | JGI IMG/M metagenome (GOLD analysis project Ga0209075, IMG submission 187523) | Agricultural soil microbial communities from Utah to study Nitrogen management - Steer compost 2011 (SPAdes) (version 2) | ecosystem: Environmental > Terrestrial > Soil > Agricultural land...
GGCAGCAAGAGCAGTCGCGGCAGCAAGAGCCGCACGCGCGATGAGAAGCAAAGTCAAAGCGAGCGCACTTCCCGGCGGAGTCGGCGCGATGAGCGCAGCCAGGGCGACGCTCAACCGAGCGCGAAACCCGCGTTTGATACGTCGAAGATGTATATGAATATCGGGCGCGATCACGTCGAAGGCCCCAAGGAATTGCTCGATATGATCTGCTATATGTCGGGATTTGATACCGAGGATTTCGGCGAAGTTTCGCTGCAAAGCAGTTATAGCTTTGTACAGGTGCGCCAGGCGTATTTTTATGACATCATCAACGCGATCAATAACCAGGAATGGAATGGCGTTAGTATCAGCGCCGAACCCGCGCGCAAATAAACTGCGCATCCAATGCCAAACTCGAGGAAATCGCGCTATGAGTCTTGAGATGAATGCCGTCAAAACCCCAGCTTTCGCCCGCCGCGCGCTTGTCGGCGCGCTGTCCCTGCTCTTGTGCCTCGCCGTGGCTTGCAGCTCCGAGGATGCCGACAAGGCCAAGGACGGGGTGGACCCGAATCTTCCACCAGCCCAGGTCGACCTGCCCTCGCCGCCGCCGCCCTCGGCCTTTGAGATCGCCGAAACCAACGACGACGGCACCCTGCGCGTCGAAGGACTTATCCAGTTCCAGGACAAGCACCTCGACAAGCCGGTGCGCGTCAAGGGCGTCGTGACGCAGATTCTGGGGGACTGCGACCCGGCGAAAGCCAAAAAGGACGGCAGTTTTTGCCCGGAGCCGCATTTTATCATCAAGGATGAAACGAGCGCCGACAAAGAGCTGATGGTCGTCGGATTTGAGCGCGACTTCTTCAAGAAGGCCGGCGCAAAGGTTGGCGAGCCGCATGTTTTTGAGGGAAATTATAGCAAGATGTCGCAGCAGTTCGTGAACTCGGAGAGCGGGCTGATCGCGCTGACCAAGATCGACGACACGCCGGTTAACGAAGAAAAATAAGCGCCGCGGCCTCCAGGCCAGCAGCGCTTGAGATTTTAAAGCCGCCACCTTTTTCGGGTCTGTCTCTTCGAGACGCCCGCAGACGGTGGCGGCTTTATTTTCGTGGGCTCAGCTCGCCCCGCCACTTGAGGGCGCGCGTTTCTTGGCGCGCATCACCACGCGCGTGCTCGCCGCCCCCAGAAACTGCCCGCGATGGTGCAGCTCACCGCTGAGTTCGAGCACCGAGAAGCCGGCGGCGTGCAGCAGATGGCGCAGCTCGTGGGGGGAATAGAGGCGGATATAAAAACTCTGCTCCAGCGGCGGCGTCCCATCTTCGTAGATAAAGGAGCGCTTGGTGTGCAGAACACTGGTGCGATGGTCGAGATCGACCTCTTCGAGGAAGACGCAATTGACCCCTTCCCACCATAATCGATGGGGCATCCGGGATGCGATATGGTCGCGGTTGACCACGTCGATCAGCAACTCGCCGTCGGGGCGAAGCGCGCGGTGAATGCCGCGCAGAACCCGGAAATTGGTCTGATCATCGAAGAAGCCAAATGAGGTCTGCCATAACAAGCAATCGCTGAAGACGCCGTCAAATTGTAAATCACGCATATCGCCGTGAATAAATTTAATCGACAACTCCTGGCGCTGCCCCTCATTGAGCGCTTTTTGAAGCATATGCATCGACAGGTCCAGGCCCACCACACCGTGGCCGCGCCGCGCCAATTCGATGGAATGGCGCCCGAAGCCGCAGGCAAGGTCGAGCAAAAGATCATCGGGCTGCAGGTTCAGCGAGGCCTCGATAAAGTCGACTTCGCGCCGGGTTTGACGGTGGATATCGCTGGGAAGCGTGCGAAAATACTCGTCCGTAAAGACCTTCTGAAACCAGGTCTCTCGCGGGCCGCGCGGGCGGTTGCGCGTCTTCTTCTGGCGACTTTGCTCCGCGGGCGCGTCCGACTCGGCTGCCTGCAGCGCGGCGGCCGAGTCATCGAGAATCTCTTGCACCAGCCCGCCCAATTCACTCTCGGGCGGCGGCGAGGCGCTGGCGGGCAACTTCGGCGGCGCACCTGCGCGCGCCCCGGCGGGTTGCGGCGGCGGTTTCGCCTCGGATGAATCGGGTGCTTCAAGCTCGTCGAGATCTATTTCGACCGAATCGGGATCAAGCTCTGGCAGGTCATCTTCGTTGAATTCACCATATTCGTCGAACCCATCGACCGGCGCTTGTACTTCGTCCCGCTCAACTTCGTCCCGCTCAACTTCGTCCGGCTCAACTTCGTCCGGCGTGAAGTCTGTCGGCGCGGTTTCTCTTAACTCGGCATCCAGATGCGCGGCGGCCAGCGCCGCGCGCTTCAAGGGACCGCCGTCCTGCCATTCGGTGGTGAGCAGCCGCGGCGGACAAATCAGCACGTCCGGCGAGAATCGATGGTCATCCAGCAGGACAGCTTCTTTGAGGACTTCTCGAAAATAATGGCGCTCCATCTCTTCGCGACTGACCGCCGCCAACTGCAGCGTCTCCGCCCCGTAGGCGCGCTCGCGCGCGTAGGATTCCGAATCCGCGGAGTCCTGCGGCTCGCCTGGGTCTGTGTCGCCCAAATCCGATTCGGCGGGCTCTGATTCGACCCAATCCGCATCACCAGGCTCTGATTGGCCCGGTTGCTCATCTTGTGGGCGCGCCGCGGGCGCATGCGCCGTCTCGGTCGCGGCGGCGGCCCGGCGACCCACCGAAAGAATCGCTGCGCCCGGCGCTTCGTCGCCGGCATCATCGGGTACCCGGAACTCGGGCATCTCGCGGGTCAATGCGTCAAACTCGTCTTCCATAACGTCGCCGTCGCTCTCACCCGAGGCGTCGAAAGGTGTGGAACTCAACGCAGCTGCACTGGGATCGACCTCGTCGGTGAGTTCAATCACTTCGCTTTCTTCGTCTAAATTCGTCCCCGCCGCGCTTTCATCAACAGACTTCGTCACAGGTTCAGGCTCCTCGCTCGCACGTGGGACGAGTGATGATGAAGTGAGCATCGATCGCAGCATCCCGTGCCGCAGGGGTATCCCCCGGCCAGACAGGCGATACCGTAACTCCAGGCGCCGACTAACAACGTTTTCATACAGACATAACCGGTGAAAATAACAACGCGAATACCGCCAAAGTGTAGCGCACCACCGGCATCTCGACAAGTTATCCCAACCCGGCCTGCGCAAGCGTTGCCCGGCGCACTCAGGTCATAATCTGCCCGAGGAATTGCCCCATTTTCAGATGTTGGCCGCGGCTCAGTGCAGGGTCAAATTCAAAGTCTGGGTGCTCGATCAGCACAATCACCGTCGAGCCAAGATTAAAGAGGCCGAGCTCATCGCCGTGGGCGACCTCGACCGGGGCTTCCATCTCGATCTCGCGGCGGCGCCGGAAGCGAAGGTTCGTCTTGATTTCGTGAAAAGATACGCCGATCCGCCCCACACAGGTCGCCCCAACCTTCACCACGCCAACGCGCCCCATCTTCGGATTCTCCAGATAGGAGATCAGCCGCTCGTTGACCGCGAAAAGCTCGTCGATATTGCGCACCGCCAGGGTATTCACCGGGAAGAGGTGCCCCGGGATATAGCTGACGTGGGTGACTCGCCCGCTGGTGGGGCTGTGAATGCGGTGATAATCGCGCGGTGACAGGTAAATGGTCGCGTAGTGTCCGCCTTCAAAAACCTTGCGCTGCGCCCCGCTATCGACAAGATCCCCAAGCCGATACTCGCGCCCTTTTGCCTGAATCAGCGTATCATTGACGATGGGCCCAAAGTTGCTCAGCACGCCGTCGACCGGGCTGACCGCCGCCGCCGGGTCCTCGGTGCTCATCGGGCGCACTCCCTGGCGCAACCGGCGGGTAAAGAACGAATTCAGGCTGGGATAGGCATCGGGGGCTTGCTCTGACTCGCTCAAATCGGCGCCCACGAGATCCGCGAAAACCTGGTTGACGGTCGTCTGAACCTTCGAGGGAAACTCGACGTCGGAAACCGCTCCAAATGCGCGACTTACGAAGTTTTTAGGGAGCAATTTCAGCGCCTGTACGGCGACTCGTTCCATGACCATTTTGATTCCTCAACCCACGCTTTAAAGGGCGTAATATCTGGGGGATACTCAATCCAGTCGGGCAACACGTGCCGCGGCCCGGCTTGCTTCGGGCGACCTTGCATCCGCGGCCCCGGATTGTCAATTCTCGGCACCTGCCAGGCGTTTGCTGCCGCCAAAAATTCAGCGCTCATGCCCGGAATATTCGTTCTTTTGGGCGCATTAAAAGATCCACACGGCGAGGCTCGGACCTTGACGCCGCCGCCGCGGTACTGACAATGCGTAGGGATACTATATTCCTTTGAGCGGCGTGGCCGAGCGAGGGCGACATAGCCCTAAAAGCCGCATTTTCCCGATTCGTGCATGATCCCAATCAGTAGAGCACCCCGAGTTTTCGAAGGAGAGTTTATGCGACGCACCGAGTTGACCAAAAAAACCGCCCGTCAAAAAGGCTTCGCTGCCGTGGGTTCGGCCGCTTTGACGATGTTATTTGTGCTCTTTTCCCCCTATTTTTTGCTCGCCGGCATCCCGGCCACCACCTGGCTGACCTACCGCTGGCTTCGCTACCGGGCCGAATGGGGACTTCGATTTTAAGTGCGAGCAACAGGCCAAGGCGCCGATTGCCAAGAATCGCGGCATCTGCCTATAATTAGGCGACCCGATCGGCGGTTGGCCGATCTCTAAAATTAGTGGGCGCGCCCGCACCCGCCTTATATGCTGGGTCGTTCGGACCGGAGCCAAATCGCGCTTCGCCCTGACCTGGTTCGGGCGCCCCGATGACTTCTTGCAGTGCAAATGCCCATGAATCGATATTTCGGCACCCATACCCTCGGCGGTGAATGGCATGCCCTGATTCCGCGCTATCTTCTCCTCGGTGACCGCGTCCGCGGCAAGCGTATCCTGGATATCGGATGCGGCACCGGCATTGGCTCCTCGCTCCTTTTGGAGATGGGCGCCGAGTCCGTGCACGGCGTGGATCACCGCCCCGAGGTGGTCGATCTGGCGCGCATCAAACACGACAAAATCGGCCTCGATTTTCACGTGATGCTCTGGGAGAACCTGGAGTTCGAAGACGACTTTTTTGACGCGGTCGTCTGCCTGGACCCATCCTCGCCGGTCACCGATCATAACCTGCTCAATGAGGTTCGCCGCGTTCTAAAGAGCAGCGGCGAGTATATCTGCGCCCTCGAGCGCACCAAGATCGTTGGGATGGAGTCCCTGCTGCCGCGCTACGGCTATGATAGTCCGAGCAATCAGATCACCTTGAATCAACCCAATGCGCGGGTCCCGCAGATCGGCGAATTATCCGCCCATTTTGACACCCTCTTCAATATCGTGCAGCGCCCGCGGCTGAGCTATCTCTTCGCGCCCGAGAATCCGGCCGCAGAGTCCGGCCAGCCGCTGCTGTCGGTGGACGAGCAACTTCTTCTGGACCCGGAGACCGTGGGCGGCGTCGAGCTATTCTTTTGCGGGGACGCCAACCTCACGCCGCCGGCGCCGCGCGAGATTTGCCTGCCCTATTATAATATCATGGAGCGCCTCAGCCAGGTGGTCGAGAATCTGCAATCTCGCCAATCACTGGGCGGTGAATCGTCCACGTTTGACGAGGTGTTGGACGCCCCGGATTTGGGCACCGATCTGCGCACCACTCAGGAGTATATTGGGACTTCCCATCACTACGGGCATGGATTGGACGACGAGCCCACCGGCGTTCGTGAGCGTCCGGCCTCCCCCGATCCGATCCGAAATTTTCCCAGCGCCGCCGCCCTCTTCCAGAGCGGCGAGCTTGAGTCGTACCGCGATAAGATCAGCGAGCATTACCGCCAGATTCGCCAGGAAATCGACACGCTGCAGCAGCATACCCGTGCCGCGCTGATTGAGCGCGACGATTATATCAATCACCTTGTTCAGACCATTCATGCGCGTGAATCCGGGGTCCACCGTGAACCCGATCCCCAGCCCCCGGTGCGCGATGCGTCGGTCTGGCAGGAAGAAACCACCCGGGTCTTCAAAATCGCAACGCTCGGGAAAGGCGGCGACAGCGATGCGCTCGACGAACTGGCCGAACTCGACCAGGAAAGCACCGCGCGCGACATTGCCCAACAGATTGCCTCGCTTCAAGACGAGCGCGTGCGCATCGACGAACTGCTGGCGGCGCGTGAGCAACTCCTCGCCGAATTGAGCCCCGAAGCGACCCAGGCGCAAGCTATAAGTACTGCGCAAACCGCGCCGGCCACCGAGACCCCGAAGGCGCAGACCCACGCGGATGACGGCGACTCAAATGGAGACAGCTCACCCGAAGAGCACCTTGCCGACGGGCTTGCCCCCCGGGCAGGCGAGTCGAGTGACACCCCACCCGCTCCGAGCCCGGAAGATGACGCCCCCCCGGAGGCATCCGACCCGGATGACGAATCGCACGCGCCTGAATCCGACGAAAAAGAGCTCGACGAAGCCTAGGATAACCGTCTAAATTGCAATTTTTATAGATTTATATTTTTTATTCTTTTGAGGCGGCCTCGTGAACCAAGCTAATACGTCGAAGAGCCACACCGATAATCGCAAAAACTCATCCCGGACACACCCTTTGCTTGGCGGCGCAGTCGCGGCCATCCTGCTGACCTGCGCGGGCGTGCAGTCCGCCCAGGCGGGCGGCTTTGAGATTCCGGAGAATACCACCAAATCAGTCGCCCGAGGTGGCACCGGCGCGGTCAATAAACGCGATCCCAGCGCACTCTACTTCAACCCGGCGCTGCTGCCCCGCGCGCGTGGGCTGCAGGTCCTGCTCAACGTCAATCTGGTCAAGCTCAACCTCGAGTTTCAGCGCGATCCGCTGATTCGCCACCCGGGGACTCGCCTGGAGAAGTCGATCGCCTTTGACCCGGTGACCAACGAATCGGGCTTTTTCCCGGCGCCCTTTTTTAGCCTGAGCTATGACTTCGGCATCGAGAATTTCGCGCTCGGCCTGGGCCTGTTCGGCCCCAGCGGCTACGGCTCGCGCTGCTACGGCGAGCTGCGCGACGGCGAGTGTAATGTGCGCATCAAGGATGAGAACGGCGCGGACGCCGCCGCCCGCTATATGATGGTCGGCTCGGATTTGATCGAAGTTTTGGGTTCGCTGGGCGCCGGCTATACCTTTGCGCTGGGCGGCGGTGAATTGAGTGTGGGTGCCACCGGCATGCTCACCTATCTGGACACAAATTTCATCCTGGCTGTCCACGGCATCCCCGGCGAAGAAAAACTCGAAGATCCGGCTAATGACGCGATCTTTTACGGAAATTCCATCAGCGATCTGGCGATGACCGGCACCTTCGGGCTTGCCTATGACTACCAGGGATGGCGCGCCGGCGTCTCCTACCGGCTGCCCATTTCCTGGGAGGCCGAGGGCACCGTCTCCATGACCCCGGCGCGCTCCACCGGCCTGGGCGACCTGACTGATGACCGCCTCCAATTAGCGACCAACCAGGCGGGCACCCTGCGCGCGGGCATTGGTTATGAGGGTGGCCTGCACCCTGGCGACCCGGAACTTCCGCGCTACGACATTGAATTTAATATGGTATGGGAGGACTGGTCGCGCCTGGAAAACTTCAAGATTGACCCGCGCGGCAACCTGTTGCTGGGCGGAGCCGAGATTGACCTTGGCACGCTCTACCAGGTCAAGAATTACCAGGATACCTTTAGCTTTCGCCTGGGCGGCAGCTACGCCATCAACGAGTGGCTCAGCGGCCATCTGGGCGGGTATTATGAAACCGGCGCCCAACCGCTGGAATATACCAACGTCGACTTCGTCAGTTGGGATCGCTTCGCGGGCGGCCTGGGCGTGACCTTCCGCCTCTTTGATCATCTCGACCTTGACCTGGCCTATCAGCATGTCTTCTCGCCGGACCGCGTGGTTAAGAACGGCCAGGTCCACCAACAGGTTCCGCTGGCAGACTGCAAAGGCCCGGATTATACCGGCGAGTTTTGCACCCCCAAGGGAACCCCGCCGGGCAATCCACAGAATAACGGCACCTGGTCCTCGAGTTTTCAGACCGCCAGCGTGGGCGTGACATTTTATTACGATTGATTTCCCCCGAAGGGCGCGATATTTCTGGGCGCACTCGATTTCTGGGCATCCGCGCATTCCCCTGACGGCCTGGCCACGATGAGACTTTGACTTCAAAACCGCGAAATCCATTTCCGGGCGGCCTACTGGTCCTCGGGCCCGACGGGCAAATCGTGGAAGCACCGGCATTTTTCTACGAAATTCTGGAGCTCGACCACCGCTCTGCGCCCTCGATTTATCATCTTTTTGACCCCGATGACCCGCCCTATATCAGCTTTGCGCGGGTGGTGCGCCGGGCCAACGGCGTGATCGAGTATCACGTCGCGGTCAACGGCTGCCTGGGCGGGATCAAGGGATTTCGCTACTGGGGGCTGCCCGCCGCGTCGGCATCGCAGCGCGCGCGCGCGTCGACCTTTTATATCACCGACGAGAGTGCGGTGATTCAGGGGTATGAGTGGGAGCGCCGCCGGGTGCGCCGCGAGATTCTTCACGACGTCCAGACCACGGTTTCCGAATTTTTGAGCCAAAAACTCGCTGGCATTCGCGCGCTGGCTGAGGTCCTGCGCGACGTGCCCAGCGCCTCCGAAGAGACCGGCGTGCGCATCGTCATGGGCCTGGACGGGCTGCGCGCGGCGCTGGCTAAGATGGGTAAGACCTCCATGGTCAACCTCTTTGGCCCCGCCTCCGACCAGCCGCTTCGGGTGCTCGAGATGGCTGATATTCTGTCGGTCTGGAGCAACGGCACCGTCCCGATTCGCTGCACGGTTCAATACGCCGACGAAGAGGCATTTATCGCGGCGAGCCTGCTCGAAGGGGTGCTTTTGCCGGTGGTCACCAACGCGCTGGAGGCCACGCACGGCCATGATCCGGTGCGCATCGATATCACCCAGATCGACGAGAATATGGTGGAGTTTCGGGTCAAGGATTCCGGGCCGGGGCTCACCCGAGCGGACCGCGACCGCTGCGAAGATCCCTTCTTTTCGACCAAATCCGGCCATCTCGGCCTGGGGCTGACACACGCCAGTGAGATCCTGCAACGGGTGGGCGGCGAGTGGTCCTTTGACGGCTCCGGCATGCGCGGCACCACGGTCGTGGTGCGCCTGCCGCTGACCTCGGGCGACCACTTCCTGGGCGCGCTCGCCTGAGGCGGCGCCGCGCGCTTAATTTTCGCCGCAGCTCACGTCACGGAACCCAGCGCAGATTCACGAACATAAAGAGCAGCGCCAGGTTTAGGAGCAGCGCGATCCCGACGAAGAGGCGCGGGTTTGACGCGCGTTGGATCAGCACGCCAAATACCAGAAATAGCGGGAACGCGATGAGAATATGGCGCGGAAAGGCCAGACACGGCTCAATCAACCCGTTTACGTAGCAAATCGACGCGACGGCGATCCCCAGGCTAAAGAGACGCTCGGCGTGCGTCATATAGCGCGCGCCGTAGGCGAGCAGTCCTACAAAAAGCCAGCCGACGACGGGATCAAAGAGAAATTGTACGAAGAGTTCGGGGTTCGCAAAGGCGTGCTGAAGTTGAATCCAGGTCGACTCCCACGGCCAACCGAAGCGCTGCCCCTCGACGATCTGGTTGGCCTGCTGTGAGACGACTAGATTTTTGAGCGTCGCGGAGATGCTTGCGCCTGGCGCGGCTTCGGAGACCACGAGAAGTCGATAGAGCGAAAATCCCAGATAACCCACGCCGGGCAGCACGCAGGCGAGCCAGTCAGAGACGCGAAGTTGGCCGTTTTTGCGCAACTTCCACAACTCCCAGAAAATCGGCAGCATCAGCACAATGCCCTGCTGGCGCGTGAGCGTTGCCAACGCTCCGAGCGCTCCGGCGACCAGCCATTTTTGGCGGTGCAGCGCCCACAGGGTCGTGACCGCGAGCAAGATAAACAGCCCTTCGGTCATAAACGCGAAGAGCACAAATGAAACGGGCATGAGAATCGCCGCCCATCCCGCCCAGTTTCCCAAGCGCGCGTCGCCATGCGCCTCGGCAAAATACCGAGCCAGGCAGACGCAAATAGCCGCTGGAATAAGCGTTCCGAGCAACAGCATCGCCAACGCGATATCACCGCCCATCAGCAGCGCAGTCGCGCGAACCAGCATCGGATAGAGCGGATGAAACGCAACGGTGCCCGCCGACCAATCATAGCCGTGGGTCGCGATCACAAAAAAATGACACGTATCCCAGCTAATCCACGGGTCCAGCAAAACCCGTTGCGCCCCGAGCGCTAAAATACTGTGATGGGATTGAAGAATCGTCGTGCAAACCGCCAGTTCATCGGCAGGCTTGGCCAAACTCGACAGGTAGGCGACGAAGCCGTAGAGCACCCGAACCAGGAAAACGACCCCGGCGGCGACCGTCCAGCGCCTTAAATCGAGTCGCGCTGGAACCTCCATCAGTCGGTGCCCGTTAACTCATAGACGCTCTCGGTCACCCGCGCGCGAAACTTGCGCATGATCGCCTGGGTGAAGCCGAGCGTCGTGCTCACATCGGTGGCGATATGCCAGAAATAGCCGCTCTGGCCGACCAGCTCTGAGACGAAGGTGCTATGCTCACACTCCATGACGACCATCTCGGGCGCGCCCTCGGTACCCAAAACCTGCGCCAAGCTGTCGATAGAGCGATAGGACTCGCTCTGATACGCATCCGCCCCCGCCGCCTGCGCGCCCCGCCCGCCTGACACGCTCGCCAATTGCATGCCCGAATGACGGTCGACAATACTTGCCATCTTGCAGCCGGGAAGTTGGGCGGCGAGCTCTTCGAGAATACCAAATAGGTCGGACATGGGCTTAATCACAGGGTCGGAAGATGAAAAAAACCTGAGCGATTCAAGGTCATACGCGTTCGAATTACTGCGCCGCGGCCAACTCACTTGCCTGCAGGGCGGCGGCCTCCAGGCGCGCGGCGAATTGGCGCATCACCACCAGCACCACCCCGAGGCTCGCGTCGCGCTCGACCACAGCGAAATGAAAATGCCCCGCCGCGCCGAGTCGGCGAATCACCAGGTAGGCGTCTTCAAAGGTTAATTGCAGCGCGTTCACCTGACTGGCCGGGTCCAGCGAGGCCGCCACGCGCTGCGCGCTGCTGACAAGCTCGAGCAGGCGCGCCGAAATCGTCGCGGCGTCGCGGCTGCCCGCGCGCGAGGTCTCGACAAAGTTCGACTCGGGGCGCAATCCCGGGCCGCTCAAACCCGTGGCGCGAAGCCGCGCGCATTCGGTCACAAAATCCTCGAGCGTCCCCAGAACTCCCACCGATTCCGCCACCGCCACAATCGGCTCAACCGCAACCGGGGTAAAAACCGCCTCCCCCCCATCGGCCAACAACCCGCCGGGGTGACTCACGTCGTCCGACACCTGGGGCGCCTCATAGGAAGGCTCACTATCCACGAGCACCGCCGGGATCTGCGCGCTGGACTTCGGCCCGCGCCAGGGATGATCGGGGCGCCGGGGAATAGGGGCATCCTGCGGCTCCAGGGTCTCGTTAAAGCCCGACGGAAGTTGCTCAAACGCCCCGGATTCCTGGATGGCGGCTGAGCTTGCCATACTGATTTCCTGGAGTTCCTGCTCACTAAAAAAGGAGTCTCCGCTGAGGCGATCGGTATGCGAGCCGGGCGAATAAGCGTCGTCCTCGTCGTCCGCGTAAAAGGAGTCGTCAAAGTGTTGCGAGTCGCTCACCTGCGCTTCTTCAGCGGTGGGTGTGTCCACGGGTGCGGCGTCACCCACCCCGGGCGACGTGGAGCTATTGCCCAGCTCGCGCTCATTGGTGTCAATCTCAGCGGAATCGCTGGTAAGAAAACTCGCAAACGGAATATTATCCTGGGAGGTCTCCTCTTCCTCGCGCGCCCGGGTCGCCGCGGCCAGGCGGGCCTCATCATCGCGGCGCACTGCCTCGAGCAATAGATCCTGCCAGCCCATCCGAATGGTGCGCGTGCGATAGTCGGCGTCGGACTCCATGAAAATATCGCCCTGGCGAAGCGCCAACATCCGGTAGACCGCCACCGGCCCTTCCAGGTTGTCGAATTCCGCGTGCACCAACTCCCCGCGGTCAAAGACGATCTTGCCGCGGTGGTCGCGATGCTTTAAATGCAGCAGCGTGCTGCGCTTGGCCAGACAGAGCATCTGGATAATATCGGTGAGTTCCAGATCCGAAAGCATGCCCTGGAAGCCCTCATTCTCGTCGAAGAGGTCCAGCGCCATGCTGCGCAACTCGCTGATATTAAAGGGCTTTTCGATATAATGCGTAATCCCCATGCGGTCTGCGAAGCTCTCGATGCGCCCGGAGCCAAATGTCGTCATGATCACCACCCGCGCTTCGGGGGCGATTTCTTTGGCGCGCAGAATAAGCTGGAAACCGTCGACCTTTCCGGGCATTTTGATATCCGAAACGAGCAGGTCGATATTGCCGCCCTTCAGAATTTCCATGCCCGCTTCGCCGTCGGCTGCCGTCAAGACGCGAAGGTCGTCGCGATCGGGGAAGAGATTCTTCTCCAACGCCCAGAGCAGATGTTCGTCTTCATCAACTATTAAGATGCGATGCATGTGTAATTCGCCATGGGAACACGGTCATCTTGGCCACGCGTTTCGCCACGAAACGCTTGACAAGCACAGGTCATTTACGCGGTTATATAACCACGGTTCAAGAGCACGAACAAGCGTATATCACGAATGAGACAACTTTCTAAATATGATGCGCCGGGTCTGCGGGCGCGGGGCTGCCAATTTTGGGCGAGCATCCTGCTTTGTGTGCTGCTTCTTGGCGGGGCAAGCCCGGGTTGTCACGTCTTTGGCGGCGCCGATCACCCCAACGCCCCGGCACGCTTTGAACAAATGGTCGGCCAGGCTCCGGTCGGCCAGGCCGCCACAAATAGCGGCACCCTCTGGTATCAATTGGAGGTCGCTCCGAATCGCTTGATGGTTCATATCCGCCTGCTCAAACCGCCGCGCCGCACGACTTTTTTTCTGCCCGCGCAGTGGGCCGGAAGCGCGGACTACGCCGACGCAATCCAGATTCACGGCGCCCGGGTTCCCGACGGCCTGGCCCCCTATACCATTGACCGCAGCAGCGGGCGCATTGAGGTCGAATCCAACCAGGCACGCTGGGTCCAGCTCGATTATTCGGTCGCCCTGAGCCCCCGGACCGACCACTTCAGCCGTTTCCACCCGCGCTTTGCCGATCAACTATTCTTTGCCTACGGCCCGGCGTTTTTGATTCTCCCGAGCGCCCAGATTATCGACACGATTCGCGATATCCCCATCGAGATTCACGCGCCGTCCGACTGGCAGATGCTGAGCACCTGGAGCGCGCACAAACGCAGCCCGTCAAAGACTTCGACCGAGACGACCGTCCACGGCTACCTCGCCGAAACCCCGGCGGCGCTTCGCGACGCGTTTGTGGTTGGCGGGCCGCACCTCGTCATCGAATCGATCCCCGAGGACGCGTCGATTACGCTGGGTTTTGACCCCAGAATCCAGGTGAATCGCGAGCAATTTGGCGCCTCTATCACCCAGATCCTGGGCGCCTATCGCCAGCGTTTTGGCGAGCTTGGCTCGGTCAGCGCCTATATGCGCCGCGTCGTCTCCGAAGATGCGCAGGAGCATCTGGGCGTTGGCCGACATGGCGGGTTTGTGCTCGAGATTCGCGACCGCGCTCCTAACACGCACGGGCCGGATGACGCCGGGCTTGACCCCCAGATCCTCCTGCTCCTTGCCCACGAGGCCTTTCATATGTGGAACGGGCATTCGCTGACCCCCGCGCCCGAAACAGAGCCCTCAACGCGTTGGTTCAAAGAGGGGTTTACCCATTATATGGCCATCAAAACGTTGGTCGAGCTGGGGCTTTTTAGCCGCGAGGAGATCCTCGCCGAGCTCGATAAGTCCGGCGAGCATTATCTGCGAAATCCGGCCGCCGGCGCGACGATGCGCCGCGACAGCAGCGCGGTGGATCGCGCGCGGCTCCCCTATGATCGCGGCGTTTTATTGGCGCTGGCCATTGACACATTTCTGACCACGCATTCCAACGGCCGCCTAAGCGCGCAGGACTGGTTTCGCGCGCTGATGAATAACCTGGCCGAGCGCCATCAGCCCTACCGCGCCGGGCATCTTCGCGCGGCGTTTGTCACCAGCGCCGAGCAAGCCGGGGCGAGCGCCGCCGAAGCCGGCGAGTTCTGGCGCGCCCACGTCGACGCGCAGCGCCCACTTGAGCCCGAGACGATCTTTCGGCGCGCGGGTCTTCACTGGCTTAACCCACCGTCGCAACTTGAGGCGACGGAGCAGGCGAATGCCTCTCAACAAAAGACGCGCCGACTGCTACGACTAAAGCTGGCCAATAGTCCCTTCGAATACCTCTTTCCAACACCACATACCGCGCAGCGCCTGGAGCCCCATGTCCCCTGAAGAGCGATCCACCGAGGCGCGCAATTTGGCCGCTGCTTCGATCGAAGATAACTACGAAGACTACCTCGATGACGAGTGCGGCTTTGCCTATGACTTCGCCGACCGCATGACGCCCGAAGATATCGCCGAGCAGGATTCGATTCTATTCGCCTCGGCGGCGCAACTTCGCGCGCTCGAAGAGGCCGCGCCCGAGCCGGCGAATGGGCTGAATTTGTGGATGCGCGCGCGCGCGTGGGAGCGACTTGGCGACGCAGCCCGCTATTTCGAGCTCTGCGCCCAACTGCTCGATGCCTCCCCGGAGCACCCGCTGCTCATCTATCCGGAGATCTCGCGGCGCGTCGCACGCAAACGCGCCGAGCAGGCGGAGTTTGGCGCGGCCCAGCAACGCCTTCGCACTCACCTGGAGCGCTGGCCGCAAGACCTGCAGGCCGAGCGACTCGGCGCCGTGATCGACTTCCTGGCGGGCCGCGCCGAAATCGACACCGCGCAGGACGCCGATTTGGCCCTTCGCGCCTTCGCTTCGCGCTTCCCCGAAGATGCCGAACTTCGCTATGAGATCGCCGAAGATCTCTGGCATTTTGGAAGCACCGAGGCGGCCCGTGCCTGGCTCGAAGAAGCGCGCGAAGTGGCCACCCAACACGATCTCACGACGCTGGTGGACATCGAATTATTGCGCGCCCGATTTGCCCGCACCGAGTCGATGTGATGAACGTGATTTCCCTTGGCCAGCCCTCGCATGCCGGCGAATTGATTCGGCTGCGATGGGTGGCGATCAGCGCGCAACTCTTGTTGATTTTATTCACCTATTTCGTCTTCTCCCTGAGCCTGCCGGTGGTCGCCATCGGCGTGGTCCTGGGCACCGAAACGCTCCTGAATATTATCGCAATCTGGTACGCGCGGCACAAAAGACCCGAGCAGCCTGAGCGACTTGCCCTATTTATGGTCGTTGATTTGCTCATCCTCACTGCGCTCTTATTTCTCACCGGCGGCCCCTATAACCCGTTTAGCTTCTTATATTTGGTGCATATCGCACTCGCCGCGCTCGTGCTCGATTCGCGCGGAACCTGGATGTTGGGACTATTCTCAATCGCCTGCTTCGGCTCGCTATTCTTGGGGCATCTGCCGCTGCCGGTCCCCGATGCGCTGCAGGTCAGCCTCCATGGCCACCAGCATCACACCGACGAGGCCATGGATATGCACGTCCAGGGGATGTGGCTGGCGTTTGCGATTGCAGCCACCACGATCACCTATTTTTTGGGCCGCGTCGCGCGCGACCTCGACCAGCGAAACGCCCAGCTCATCGAGGCGCAGACCAAAGCCTATCGCACCGAGAAAATCGCCGCGCTTGCAACGCTTGCCACCGGCGCGGCCCACGAGTTGGCCACGCCGCTGTCGACCATTGCGATCATCTCAAAGGACCTGGAGACCGAGGTCCACCGCCTCGACGCGCCCAGCGCAGTGAACGCGCAGGACTTGGCAGACCTCACCGCCGACGCGCGCCTCATCCGTGACCAGGTTGACCGCTGCCGCACCATTCTTGAGCAACTCGCCGTCGACACCGGCCAGACCCTGGGCGAATCCGACCAATCCTTTGCGCTAAGCGAACTTCTCGACGAGGCCATCTCACTCGTCGACACCGAGGAGCGCCTGGACATCGATATCAGCGAGAGATTGCTTCAAACGATATTCCTGGGCCCGCAACGCACCCTTGCCCACGCGATGCGCGCGTTGATCAAGAACGCCGTGCAGGCCTCCACCGGCGAGCAACGCGTCAGCGTTCAGGCGTATTATGACGGGCATTCGCTTTGCTGTGAGGTGCACGACCAGGGCCGGGGCATCCCTGATGAATCGCTCCCGCGGGTCGTCGAGCCCTTTTATAGCACCAAATGCGCCGGTCAGGGCGTCGGGCTGGGGCTATTTTTGGCGCAGAGCGTCGCCGACACCCTGGGCGGCACCCTGGAGATCGATCCGGGCATCCCGCAGGGAATTTGCGCGCGTCTTATCCTCCCGTTAAAAACCGTCGATTTACAGGCGCACGTCCCTGATTGCCAGGCAGCAAATCCCGCAGTGCGCGCCCCCGAGCTTGAGGCTTTAAAATGACCGAGACGACTCAACCGAGCATCCTTATCGTCGACGACGATGCGGTCTTTGGCGAGCGCCTCGCCCGTTCGATGCGCCGTCGCGACTTTTATAGCTTGCTGGCCACGACCCACGATGCCGCCATCGCCGCGACCCAGGAGCATCCGGCCGAGATGGCCGTTCTCGATCTTCGTATCGGCAATGATAACGGCCTCGAACTCATGCGCGACCTGCTCGCCATTGCCCCCTCAATGCGCATTATTATGCTCACGGGCTATGGGAGTATCGCCACCGCCATCGACGCCACGCGCCTGGGCGCGCTGAACTTCATCCAGAAGCCCGCCGATGCCGACGATATCCTCGCCGCTTTTGAGCGCGGCCAGCGCCCTCCCCTGGCGGACTCACAGCTTGTCTATAACCCGCCCAGCCTCGCACGCGCCGAGTGGGAACATATCCAGCGCGTGCTGGCCGACTGCGGGGGCAATATCTCACAGACCGCCCGCGCGCTGGGCATTCACCGGCGCACCCTGCAGCGAAAACTCGACGCATTTCCGCCCAACGAGTAACGCCTCTCGAACTCCGGCCAAGGGCGAGCTGGGGCAACGAATTTTAGAGGACGAAGGGGGCTCGCATCTTCTGAGCGTTTCCGTCAAACGACGGGAAGCGCCAGCGTGCACGATGCGATTCCATGCAGCGGGCGAATTCGGTATGTGCCAGGCGGTCGGGCTCCAGGGCGGAGTCGGTCACATGCCCGGTGGGCGCGACGGTGATGAGCAGGTAAATCTTTCGCACATCCAGGTCGGTGCCGCGGTGGGCGTGGCGCTGGCGGCACACACTTACGCTGGAGCGAATCGTGTTGATGCCCTGGTTAATCTCCTTACTACTGAGCGCCGAGGTGATGCCTGCGCTTTGCGGCTCGCGCTCCTTGAGCGCTGCGGTGGGGCTATAGATTGCATCGGTGCGATCGGTGCGCAGCGCGTTCATCGAGTTGAAGGCGGCACTATTTTTGACGATCGGCGCGTCAAGGTCCGCGCTGAGCGCGACGCCTTTATCGGGGCCTGATTTCAGGCCGGTTTCCAGCGAGCCTTTCTTGCTCGATGACGCCAGCGCATCGTCGAGTGACGGGGCCGAATCAGCGGGATTGCTGCCTCGAAATGCCGCCAGCGCGCCGGGCGCTTTGTTGTCGGGAGCCGCTTCGGCCGGAGCCGCTTTCTGGTCCGCACGCGCCAATTCCTGGCCCTCATCCGCCGGCAGCGCTGGGTCTTCCACCGCGGGCGCCTGGGCGAGGGAATCATCGGCGGCCGGGGGTGTTGGCGCCTGGACTTCGGGCTCGACTTCAGTGGGTTGCACCGGCGGCGTCTTTTGCGCGAGCACTTCATCGCCCGCTTTTTCGACGGCCTCCTCGTTTGCATTGACGAAATACATGGCCACCCCAATAAGCACGGCGGCAAAGATAATGCCGGCTAAAATCAGGAGGCCCTTTCGCTTCTGCTCGTCCTTCTCAATCGCATCGATTCGGCCGATAAGTTCGGCACCCACCGACTCCTTGGACGGTGTAGGGACGGGCATCGGCGTCCCAAACCCGACGGGTTCCGCCGCCTTATCCGGTGCGTCGAATGCATCGTCGCCCGTCTGGAGCGCCAGCGGCGTGCGCAGGTCGGACGGCACGGTATCGTCGCCCGCACCCGCCGTAAAAGCCTCGGGCGTGGCGGCCGCTGCTGCGGGTCGCACCTCGGCCTGTTCGGTCTGCGGATCCTCCGAAACCTCGTCAGAACTCGCCTGCTCCGAACCGCCATCGGCCGCCAATCCGGCAGCCGTTATGTCAATTTCTTCAATCTCGTCGAGCGGGTCCTCGCCCGACGTCTCGTCGGAGCCCCCCGCGTGCGCGGTGGTCTTCGGCGCTGCCGGTGTGCTGGTGGCTGGTGCATTCAAGCGCGCGCGCAAATTCGCGAGGCGGTCGGTCTGCGCCTGTTCCGCGCGCCG
>Ga0209075_1002016_pt1 | contig 18489 bp, 13 predicted proteins | sample Stecom2011_FD_187523 | JGI IMG/M metagenome (GOLD analysis project Ga0209075, IMG submission 187523) | Agricultural soil microbial communities from Utah to study Nitrogen management - Steer compost 2011 (SPAdes) (version 2) | ecosystem: Environmental > Terrestrial > Soil > Agricultural land...
GCATTGCCCGATCCGCCAACACCACCTTATCGCCGCCACGCGGAATCACCCGGTTGTAGTCCGGGAATTTGCCTTCGATCAGCTTGGAGGTAAAGGTGTAGGAACCCACCGTCGCGCGCAGGTGATTGGCACCGATAACCAGAGTAACCGGGGAGGCTTCGTCATCAAGCAACCGCGCAAGTTCCAGAACACCTTTTCTGGGTACGATAACCTGACGGGCTTCGGGGCAGCCGGTTTCCATATCGAAGTGCGCCAATGCGAGTCGGTGACCATCGGTTGCCACCGTACGAACTTGCCCTGAATCCACTTCCAGAAGCAGGCCATTGAGGTAGTAGCGAACGTCCTGCTGGGCCATCGCAAAGGCGGTAGCATCCAACATCCGACCCAGTTCTTTCTGTGGCAATTCAAGGCGGAAACTTTCCGGCTCGTCTTCAACATTTGGGAAATGTTCCGCCGGCAAAGTAGACAGCGTGAAATGAGAATTGCCGGCCCGTACGTGCAGGCGATCACCTTCGAGTGCGAGATCAATCGGCGCTTCGTCGCCCAGCGCCCGGCAGATGTCCGACAGCTTGCGGGCCGGAACCGTGATCCGCCCGGGTTGATCAACGTGTACCGGAGTCACCCGGCCAACCAGTTCCACTTCCATATTGGTGCCAGTCAACGTGAGCGTGTTGTCTTCGGCTTCCAGCAATACGTTCGACAGAACCGGCATGGTCTGTTTCTTTTCCACAACGCCAGCGATGCTTTGCAGCGGAATAAGCAGGGATTCACGGCTGATTGTCAGTTTCATGGCACTCGGCTTCAGTTATCGGAAGTGAATGTTAATGGGTTATCACACCACATCGGTCATCAGGTGGTCAGCAATCTCATGAAATTCTGGTAGTCCTCCCGGATCCCAGGATCGGTCTCCTGGAGCTCTCTGACCTTTTTACAGGCGTGCAATACCGTGGTGTGGTCACGCCCGCCGAACGCATCACCAATCTCAGGCAGACTGTGATTGGTCAGTTCCTTGGATAACAACATGGCCACTTGCCGGGGGCGAGTCACTGTACGGGTTCGCCGCTTGGACAACAGGTCAGCCACCTTGATCTTGTAATACTCGGCCACCGTTCGTTGAATGTTATCAATGCTGACCTGTTTTTCGTGCAGGGCCAACAGGTCTTTCAAACTCTCACGAATAAACGGCGGGGTAATCTCAGAACCCGTAAAGTGAGCATTCGCTATCACCAGTCTGAGCGCACCCTCTAGCTCTCGTACGTTTGATCGGATTTTCTGGGCAATGAAAAACGCCGCTTCACTGCTCAGTTTCACATTGGCCTGCTCGGCCTTTTTCATCAGAATCGCGACCCGGGTCTCCAGCTCTGGCGGCTCGACCATCACAGTCAGCCCCCAACCAAAACGAGACTTCAGCCGCTCTTCCATGTCCACGATTTCTTTCGGAAAACGATCACAGGTCACAATAACCTGCTGGCCGCCTTCAAGCAGAGCGTTGAACGTGTGGAAAAACTCTTCCTGGGAACGCTCTTTGCGGGCAAAGAACTGAATGTCGTCAATCAACAAGGCGTCCACAGAGCGATAGTAACGTTTAAACTCGTTAATCGCATTGAGCTGAAGCGCTTTGACCATATCGGCCACAAAACGCTCTGATCGAAGATAGGCCACCTTGGCTTTCGGATTACGACGAACAATTTCATTGCCAATGGCGTGCATCAGGTGAGTTTTACCCAGACCAACACCGCCATAAAGGAAAAGCGGGTTGTACGCACCACCAGGGTTCTCCGCGACCTGCATCGACGCCGCACGCGCCAGCTGGTTTGACTTACCTTCCACAAAGGTATCAAAGGTAAACGTCTCATTAAGAAAACTCTGGTGTTTGATGTCTCCCTCTACCTGGACCGACCGACGCTGACCGTTCATGGTGGAGGTTGCAAGGTTTCCGGAACCGGACCGGTTACCAGACACTGTTGCCGCAACGCTTCGCTCTTCCTCAGTAACCGACTGCCCGGTTTCATCGACCTCGGCCACCGATCGCACGACGGGATCACCCGGCTTGGGCGCAGAACCCACCTTCATCTGCACTCTAGGCGCCTGGCCACCATTAAGCTCTTTGAGAACTTCTTCTATACGCCGAAGGTATTTTTCATTCACCCAGTCCATCACAAAACGGTTCGGAGCAAACAGCATCAACTGACCTTCACGTTGATCCGACTGGAGCGGCCTCAACCAGGTATTAAACTGCTGTGCGGGAAATTCATCCCTAAGAACTTCAAGACATTGATGCCACATACTGTTAGGCACGACCGCCTGCTCCCGACTACCTGACTATTCTCACACCGGAAAGGGTTTTCCCGTTGCTCAAGGTGACCCGGGATTCTACCCCGAGCAGGGGTTCAGTAAAAGGCCATTCAGGCAGGTAATGAACAGCCTGTGGAAACATTTAAATAGCAGTTTCAGATTGTTACAGACCTATCTACAGCCTTGTGTACAGAAAAAACCTGAAAAATAGTTATGCACAAGACTCTGTGTACAGAGGGAGTTAAGCCCTGTGTGAAAACACTGTATCGAACGATGCATAACTTCCAAGTTGATCCCGAACCCGAGTTGTTCACATTTCACAAGGTACTTCTCCACAGGCCTCAGGCCTACCTGTCACAAGCCTTATCATTATCACAATTTATTGGTTTTTCTATTGATTTAGTCGTTATCCACAGAAAACAGGCTGCGTAATAACAGTAATAATTAATCTTTGAAAGAATTCTAAAAAGACCTACTAATCTTATTATTCGTCGCTGTGGAATCTACCCACACCGAAAGTTTGCTTTCACCCTGCCCCACACGTTGATCTTCGGGTCAGATTTGACTAGAATGCCGCTCCTGTTTTGGTTGTCTATTTTCCAGCCAGTTACAAATTTCAATTTACGATTTGTGAGAACGTCATCATGAAAAGAACATTCCAACCGAGCGTCCTGAAGCGCAAGCGTGTTCACGGTTTCCGTGCCCGTATGGCGACTGCAAACGGCCGTAAGGTACTGTCCCGTCGTCGTGCCAAAGGCCGCGCACGTCTGTCTGCGTAAGCTGAAGCCTGCCTCATGAAGGCTTTGACGTTTCCGAAATCAAACAGGCTCCTGAAGCCTTCGGATTACGGCAAAGTCTTTGATGACGTACAGCTGAAAGTTCCGCACAGGAATTTCCTGATCCTGGCTGCACCCAATAATCTGGGCCATGCCAGGGTTGGTTTGATTTTCTCGAAGAAAAACCTGCGCCACGCGGTCCAGAGAAACAGGATCAAGCGCCAGGTAAGAGAAACCTTCAGACTGCAACAGGATTTACCCAGCCTGGATATTATCGTTCTCGGTAGGCAAGGTCTTGGTCAGCTGGAAAACCCGGATGTCCGCTCATCTCTGAATGACATCTGGCGCCGAGTCAAAAAGAAATATCGTCAGGTGATCACTGACCAGCCGGATGCTGTTACTCGGAGTTCAGAGTAGTGCGCCAACTTCTGCTTTTACCCATCCGGTTCTACCAGTACGCTATCAGCCCCATGATGGCCAGCCATTGCCGACACACACCGACCTGTTCACAATACGCCGTTGAAGCCATTCAGCACCACGGGGCCATCAAAGGCAGTTACCTTGCGGGTACACGCATATTGAGGTGTCATCCCTGGGCCGAAGGCGGTTATGATCCGGTTCCGGGAACCGAACCCGTCAGGAATAACGTTCCTGAATTAGCAGGTAGCCCGACCGAACAGCTCCAATCCACTACTCAGACCAGACCCTAAGTTTATGGATATTCAACGCATCGTTTTGTTTGCCGGTCTTGCGATTGTCAGTTATCTGATGGTTCTTGCCTGGAACGAGGATTATCACCAGCCCCAGACACAGCAGGTTGTTCAGGCACAATCATCAACCAACAGCAATCTGTCGGCAGACGACATGGTGTTGCCGGAAAACGGGTCTGCCAGTACCGGCAATGACGAGTTCACCACCCCTGAAACAGGCGGGGTCGCGTCGGTCAGTTCTGATACCAACGACACCGTTAAAGACCGCTACCTGACGGTAAAAACCGACGTTTACGATCTCAAAATTGATCGTATCGGAGGCAACATTGTTGAGAGCTCTTTGCTTCAGTTCGATGAATCCCTGGACAGCGAACAACCACTGAAGCTGCTGTCAAACAGCAATAACCGCACCTATTTTCTTGAAAGCGGCCTGATTGGTCGTGACGGTCCGGATGGTCGTAACGCTACACAACCCCCTGTTTTCACAACCGCTTCAGACGAATTCGTTTTGGCTGAGGGTGAAAATCAACTGAACATTGATCTCAGTTTCACCACAGAAGCCGGGGTAAAAATCACCAAACGTTATCAATTGGCTCGCGATAGCTACGAAATTGGTGTTCGCTACTTCATCGACAACCAGTCTGACAGTGCCTGGCAAGGTAACTTCACAGGCAAGATTGTTCGTGACCAGGCACCCGACCCGACGTCCCAGGCTAGCATGGGTATCAAGGCCTATCTGGGCATGGTCGTCAGCACACCGGAAGATCCCTACGAAAAATACGATTTCGATGACCTGGCCGAAAGCCGCATCAACCAATCGGTTACCAATGGCTGGCTGGCATTCCTGCAACATTACTTCCTGACCGCATGGGTTCCGGATAAAGACCAGACTGCTCAGTTCCAGTCTACCCAACGCAACCAGTTGCATGTCATGGGGTTTGTCTACCCGGCGACCACAGTAGCGGCGGGTGAAACAGCAGAAGTTGGCGCAACAGCCTATGTTGGTCCCAAGATCATCGACCGTCTCGAAGCCCTGGCACCGAACCTTGACCGGACGGTAGATTTCGGCTGGCTGTTTTTTATCTCCCTGCCGCTGTTCATCATTCTGGAATGGTTCTACGGCCTGGTCGGTAACTGGGGTGTGGCAATCATCCTGCTGACTGTTCTGGTCAAAGCAGTATTCTTTCATCTGTCTGCAACCAGCTATCGGTCCATGGCCAAGATGCGCGCTGTTGCGCCGCACCTGACTCGTTTGAAAGAGCTCTACGGTGACGATCGTCAGCGTATGTCCCAGGAAATGATGGCGCTGTACAAGCGGGAAAAAATCAATCCGTTGGGTGGTTGTTTGCCGATTCTGGTGCAGATGCCGGTGTTTATTTCCCTGTACTGGGTACTGTTTGAAAGCGTCCAGCTCCGTCATGCGCCGTTCATGCTGTGGATTCAGGATCTTTCCCAGATGGATCCGTATTTCATCCTGCCGATTCTGATGGGCGCCAGCATGTTCATCCAGATGAGCCTGAACCCGACACCGCCGGACCCCATGCAGGCCAAGATCATGAAGCTGATGCCGCTGATCTTTACGGTGTTCTTCCTGTGGTTCCCGGCCGGTCTGGTACTGTACTGGCTGGTGAACAACATTCTTTCAATCTCGCAGCAGTGGTACATTACCCGCAAGATTGAAGCGGAAACCGCAGGCAGAAAATACTGACGTTTCAGTATTTCTGACCAGACAAAGGCTCCCGAGTGGAGCCTTTGTTTTTATACGTCAGGACACAGATCATGCAGCCAGCAACCGACACCATCGCTGCCATTGCCACTGCACCGGGCCAGGCCGGGGTAGGCATTGTCAGGGTATCCGGCCCTAAAGCGTCCGCCATTGCCCACACCATGCTGGGTTTTGCTCCGAAACCACGCTATGCCCACTTCGGCCCGTTTCTCGATAGCGACGGCGAGCTGATTGACGAAGGTATTGGCCTGTTCTTCCCGAATCCCCATTCGTTTACCGGGGAGGACGTATTCGAACTGCAGGGCCACGGTGGTACCGTCATTCTCGATATATTGCTCCGGGAGGTGTGTACCCTGGGGGCCCGACTGGCTCGACCGGGCGAATTTTCAGAGCGGGCGTTCCTGAACGACAAGCTTGATCTGGCCCAGGCAGAAGCCATCGCCGATCTGATTGAAAGTAGCTCCGAACAGGCTGCCCGTTGTGCGGTTCGCTCCATGCAGGGTGTCTTTTCCCGCAGGATTGATGAACTGGTTGAATCGGTGACTCATCTGCGTATCTATGTGGAAGCTGCCATCGACTTTCCTGAAGAAGAGATCGATTTTCTGGCGGATGGCAAGGTCGGCTCGGACCTGGATTCCCTGTTGCAGCAGGTTGAACAGATTCTGTCGGAAGCCCAGCAGGGCACGATCCTCCGGGACGGAATGAAAGTGGTGATTGCGGGCAGACCGAATGCCGGAAAATCCAGTTTGCTCAATGCCCTGGCGGGCCGCGAAGCGGCCATAGTCACAGCCATTGAAGGCACCACCCGGGATGTGCTGAGGGAACATATCCACATTGATGGCATGCCGCTCCACATCATCGACACCGCAGGCCTGCGGGACAGCCCGGATGAGGTGGAACGAATCGGTATTGCCCGGGCCTGGGATGAAATCCGCCAGGCCGACCGCATTCTGCTGATGGTGGATGCCACCACCACCGACAAGACCGAGCCCCACGAAATCTGGCCAGATTTTATCGACAGGTTACCCGCCAATGCGCCGGTTACCGTGATCCGTAATAAAGTAGACCTCTCCGGCGAAACCGTCGGCATCAGCGCAGAACCGCACCAGAATGCTCCGGTGGTTCGCCTGGCAGCCAAAGCAGCCGATGGACTGGATACACTGCGTAATCATCTGAAAGACTGTATTGGCTTTGCCAGCACCACTGAAGGAGGCTTCCTGGCGCGCCGGCGGCACCTGGATGCGCTGGAACGTGCCAGAGATTCATTGTTGCAAGGTCAGACCCAGCTGGAAGGCTACGGCGCCGGCGAGCTTCTGGCAGAAGACCTCAGGGCGGCCCAGGAAGCGCTGGGCGAAATTACCGGACATCTCACCCCGGATGAGCTATTAGGGAAGATATTCAGCAGTTTCTGCATCGGGAAATAAAGGACTCCAATATGAACAACGCACTGATTCGTCATTTTTTACTGGTCACCGTGTTGGCCGCACTGGCTGGCTGTAGCACCGTGTATTACAGCGCCATGGAAAAGCTTGGCTATGAGAAGCGCGAGATTCTGGTGGACCGGGTGGAGGATGCCAGGGACGCTCAAAGCGATGCCCAGGAAACCTTCCGGTCGTCACTCGAACGATTCCAGAGTGTCGTCTCAATGCCCGATTCCGAGCTGAAGGCCAAGTACAAGGAAATCAGCGATGCCTATGAAGACAGCAAAGACGCTGCCGACAAGGTGCGCAAGCGCATCGACAGTGTCGAAGATGTGTCGGAGGCCCTGTTCGAAGAATGGGAAGAGGAACTCGAACTCTATGAAAGCGCCTCGCTTCGCCGCAACAGTGAGCAACAGCTCAGAGAAACCCGCAGTCAGTATCAGCAACTTATTGACCGCATGCACCAGGCCGAAGCCCGGATGGACCCGGTTGTACAGGCGTTTGAGGATCAGGTGCTGTATCTCAAGCACAACCTGAACGCTCAGGCCATTGGTGCGCTGGAGCACGAACTGGGCAAGATTCGCAGCGATGTGGATACATTGATCCGCAATATGGAAGCCTCAATCGCCGAATCAGAGAGCTTTATTCAACGTTTTCGGGATCAGTAGGCAAAAAAAATCCCGGGTAAACCCGGGATGAAAAATTACCGGGAACTACCCGGTAAAGGCCAAATCGTCCGCTCCTATCTGCATCAGGTTGCGAGTTGGGCTCAACATGCTGGTGGCGTGAGTCTGGGCCCGGGGCAGCAGGCGTTCGTAGTAGAATTCAGCGGTATTGAGTTTCGTCCGGTAGAAGGCTTCCGATTCTTCACCGCCGTTTTCCAGCTTGTCTGCAGCCACGGCAGATTGGCGCAGCCACATGTAAGCCATAGATACGTAACCGCTGTACATCAGGAAGTCGTAGGCGGCGGCACTGACCACATCACGGTCTTTTCGAGCGGCCAGCATGACCCGCACCGTCAACACGTTCCACTGGGCCGTCAGCTTTAGCAGTTCGATGGCCATGGGGCGCAGCTTGCTATCGGTCAGGTGCTTACGGGCAAAATTTGCGATCTTGAGGGTAAACTCCCGAACGGCACCGCCCTGGGTCATCAGTAATACCTTTCGACCCAGCAAATCCAGGGCCTGAATACCGGTGGTGCCTTCGTACAGGGTGGCAATTCGGGTGTCGCGGGCAATCTGTTCCATGCCATGCTCACGGATGTAGCCGTGACCACCGAATACCTGCATACCCAGACTGGCCGCTTCGTTACCCAGTTCGGTCAGGAAGCCTTTCAGAATCGGTGTCAGGAAGCCCAGTTTGTCGTCGTACTTTTCCGCTTTCTCGGTATCGCCCAGGGTGTGAGCTTCCACCATGTGGTCAGCCACCTTGGCCGCGTAATACAGCATCGCCCGGCCGCCTTCTGCGATGGCTTTCTGGGTCAGTAGCATGCGGCGCACATCAGCGTGGTGAATCAGGCTGTCGGCAATCTGATCCGGTTCTTTCTTACCGGACAGGGCCCGCATGGATCGACGCTCTTTGGCGTAGTCCAATGCCCACTGATAGGACAACTCGGCTGGGCCGACACCCTGTATGGCCGTGCCAATGCGTGCGGTGTTCATGAAGGTGAACATACACTCCAGGCCTTCGTTCTCTGGCCCGATCAGGTAGCCGGTGGCGTTATCGAAGTTCATCACACAGGTAGCCGATGCCTTGATGCCCATTTTCTTTTCCAGGCTGCCGCAGCTCACACCATTGCGTTCGCCAACGCTGCCGTCTGTGCCGGGCAGGAATTTGGGTACGATGAACAGGCTGATGCCCCGGGTGCCTTTCGGTGCACCTGGCAGGCGGGCGAGCACGATATGGATGATGTTTTCGGTTAAATCGTGATCACCGGACGAGATGAAGATCTTGGTGCCTGTCAGTTTGTAACTGCCATCCGCCTGGGGTTCGGCTCTGGTTTTGACCTGACCGAGGTCAGTGCCACACTGGGGTTCCGTCAGGCACATGGTGCCGCCCCAACGCCCTTCGGTCAGCGGCACCAGGTAGGTTTGCTTCTGTTCTTCACTGCCGTGCAGAAAAATGGTGTTCATGGCACCCAGAGACAAACCGGGGTACATGGAGAAAGACCAGTTTGCGGTCCCCATCATCTCCTGTTTGAACAACCCCATAGAGGCAGGCAAACCTTGGCCGCCATACTCTTCCGGTGCCGAAAGTCCCTGCCAGCCGCCCATCACATACTGGTTGTAGGCATCTTTGAAACCTTTTGGAGTAGTAACCTCGCCATTGTCCAGCTTGCAGCCTTCTTCATCGCCGCTCTGGTACAGAGGGCTCAGCACTTCCTCACAGAATCGACCACACTCGGTCAGAATCGCATCAACGATGTCCGGAGTGGCATTTTCACCGGACGCCAGGCTTTGATAATGACGCGGGTAGTCAAACACATCGTTCAGCAGAAACTTCATGTCCCGCAAGGGCGCTTTGTACACAGGCATAACCAGTCCTTCCGATCTTTGATGAGATTCTGTTCGGCCCAAAGCCGTGATGCCTGCAGTTGTACGGCATTATTCTGTAGCTGCCATTGACGGAAACCACCCGGTGCTCTGTCAGAATGGACAATTGGCTGAAATGACGATTTCGGATGGTTTCTGATCGGCCCGGGCTTTGTGAGCGTAGATCACACCAATATTCGGCCGTAATCCGGCGCAGGGAGTGTAAAAGTCATGCAAAATCGCCTTATCCATCGAAAGGCCAGTGGTCTGGGCCAGTTGAGTCTTATACTGTTGTTGATGCTGGCTCTGGCCGGTTGTGCCGGCCCGTCGCTGGATGATTATCTGGGGGCTGAACCAACACTGATTCCCCAGGAGTTTTTTAACGGAGAACTTTCCGCCCGGGGAGTGGTCAAGAACTTCTCCGGTGAGGTTATCCGCACGTTTGATGCCGACATCGTGGCGACTTGGGATGCCGACGGCGTGGGTACTCTGGACGAGGTATTCCGGTTCAATGACGGCGAGGTCCAGACCCGGGTCTGGACGCTGACACCGGCTGACACCAGTTATCATGCCGAGGCCGGTGATGTGGTTGAGCCCGGCACGATGCGCTGGCAGGGCAATGCCATACACATGAATTATGTCCTGGAAGTGTCTTACGGAGACGGCACGATTGATGTGCGGATGGATGACTGGATGTACCTGATTACGCCGGATACCCTGATTAACCAGACCACCATGAGTAAGTGGGGTGTGGATGTCGGCGAAGTGGTACTGGTCATCCAGAAGAAAAGGGGCGGGGACTGACCCGCGACGTTAATCTCTGACAGGTTGTCGAAACCCATGTGGAAGCAGTGGCTGGTTGGGCTTTTAGTAGTCGCAATTATGGTGGCAGGTGCCGGTGTCTATCTGGGCCTGGAGCAGGTTGAAGATGAGCAGGAAGAAGAAGCTCAGGCCACGGCGGTAAACATCGCAACACCGGAGTTACGCCAGATCAGGGACCAGGTCTCTGCGGTCGCGAATCTTCGGGCAGTCAATGCTGTGGAATTGACGACCGAAGTCAGTGGTCGGGTGGTTGCGATCAACCTGGAACCCGGTAAACAGGTTCAGCAAGGTGAGGTTCTGTTGCGCCTGGATGACCGTCAGGCGCGCGCCGATATGGCGGTGATTGAAGCCCAGCTGGCCGACGCTCGCCGCCAGTATGAGCGGGCCCAGAGTCTGCGGGCCAACAACAGTGTTTCCCAGTCTCAGGTTGATGAACTCCGAACGTCCGTAGATGTTGCCCTGGCCCAGCGTGAAGCTGCCAAAGTCCGGCTGGAGAATCATCGTATCGAAGCTCCGTTTGCCGGTGTGGTCGGCTTGTCCGACATCAGTGCCGGCGCCTACCTTCAGGCAGGAACCAGCATCACCACACTGGATACCAGTGATCGGCTTGAACTCAACTTCGCGGTACCGGAACGTTTTGTCGGCCAGGTAGAGATTGGTCAGCCCGTGCTGGCGACCTCGCCGGCCTATCCGGACCAGATTTTCGAAGGCAATCTGATTGAATTGGCCAGTCGCATCAGCGAATTGAGCCGGACCCTGGCCGTGCGGGCGTTGATCGATAACCCCGATGGCCGGCTGCGCCCGGGACAATTCATGTCGGCGTCTCTGACTTTGCAGGAACGGGAAGGTCTGGTACTGCCAGAGCAGGCAGTGATGGTGCGCGGCGATGAGAAGTATGTGTTTGTGGCCGAAGACGGGCTGGCCCGCCGGGTGTCCGTGCAGATTGGCAACCGGATGCCCGGGCTGGTTGAAGTGATTCAGGGCTTGAGCACCGACGATGCGGTGGTGGTAACGGGTCAGGACCGACTGAGTTCCGGCAACCGCATCCGGGTGATTGATTCGGATCTTGCCATTCCGGAAAACAGGTTCGAACCTGCCCGGGAGTCCTGATTCATGGTGTTGTCTGATATTTCCATCAAACGCCCGGTGTTTGCTACGGTTCTGAGCCTGCTGATTGTAGTGTTCGGGTTGTCCGCGTTGTTCGGGCTGCCGGTTCGGGAGTACCCGGATATCGACCCGCCGGTGGTGTCGGTGTCCACCGATTACACCGGTGCTGCTGCGGAAGTGGTCGACACCCAGATTACCCAGGTCATTGAAGGGGCCATCAGTGGAATCGAGGGGATTCGGTCGATCGAATCGTCTACCGAACAGGGCGAATCGCGGACCACCATCGAGTTCAATACTTCCCGAAACATTGATATTGCCGCCAACGATGTGCGCGATGCGGTGTCTCGGGTACTAAACCAGTTGCCGGATGAAGCCGACCCGCCTGTCGTACAGAAAGCTGATTCCGATGCCCGGCCGATGATGTGGATAACGCTCACCAGTGAGGTGTGGGACAGTGCCGAGCTCAGTGATTTTGCCGATCGGGTCCTGAGTGACCGGCTATCCGTGCTGGATGGTGTGGCCGATGTCCGTATTGGCGGTGAACGGCGCTACGCTATCCGCGTATGGCTGGACAGAGCAAGGCTGGCTGCCCGGAACATTACCGTGGCAGAGGTGGAGCGGGCACTGCGGGCTAATAACGTGGAATTGCCGGCCGGCTCGGTGGATTCCTCTACCCGGAACTTCACCGTTCGTGCGGAAGGCCGGCTATCGTCGGTGGAAGAGTTCCGTAACCTGGTGGTGCGCCGGGATGGCAACGATTTACTCCGCCTGGGCGAAGTAGCCAACGTGCAGATGGGTGTGGAATCCGATATTGGCAGGCTGCGGGCCAACGGCCAGACCGCCATCGGTATGGGGGTTATCCGCCAGTCCAAAGCCAATACGGTTGCGGTCTCCGATGCGGTCAGAGCGGAGCTCGAAACCATCCGGAAAACCCTGCCGCCGGAAGTGTCGATCAACGAAAGCTACGACGAATCCATCTTCATTCGCGCCTCTATCCAGGAAGTTCTGGTGACCCTTGCGATCTCGGTGTCATTGGTCATTCTGGTGATCTTTCTGTTTCTGCGCTCCTGGCGGGCGACGCTGATTCCTGCGGTGACCATTCCGGTCGCTGTGATTGGGGCCTTCATCGGCCTTGGCTTTCTCGGCTTTTCCATCAACGTACTGACGCTGCTGGCAATCATTCTGGCTATTGGCCTGGTGGTGGACGACGCCATCGTGATGCTGGAGAACATCCAGCGGCGCATCGATGAAGGAGAACCACCGTTACTGGCGGCTTACCACGGTGCCAAACAGGTCGCCTTTGCGGTGATCGCAACCACCCTGACCCTGGTGGCAGTGTTTGTGCCCATCTCGTTCATGGGCGGTAACGTCGGCCGCTTGTTTGCCGAATTCGGGTTTACCCTGGCCGCTGCGGTGATCGTTTCCAGCCTGGTGGCACTGACCCTGGCGCCCATGCTGTGTTCCAAGTGGCTGAGACACAGCCCGGAAACCGAAGAAGGCCACCGGCTCTGGGCCTTCAGTGAAAAAGTTCTGAACGGCCTGACCAATGGCTATGAAAAATTGCTGCGGTTCTCCCTGAATCAACCGGGCCTTCTGCTGGGCCTGGGCGTGGCGGGACTGATTGTCGCGGCGGTGATTTATCCGCGCCTGCCCCAGGAGCTGGCGCCCATTGAAGATCGCGGCGTTATCATCATGCCGTCCGGCGCACCCCGTGGCTCAACCGTCGAGTTCACCGATCATTTCGTGCAACAGGCCGAGCAGGAACTGCTGAAATACATCGATGAAGGCACAGCCTCCCGCTTGTTATCCATTGTCGGATTCCGGAATGAAGAAGATAACGCCTTCATGATCATGGGCCTGGTTCCCTGGGACGAGCGCAGCATCAAGCAGCAGCAGGTGACGTCTGAAATACGGGATAAGATTGCCGACATTTCCGGTATCCGGGTGAACGTCATCAACCCGCCCGGTCTTGGCCAGCGGGGCTTTAACCAGCCTGTGGAGTTTGTGGTGGCGGGCCCGGACTATGAATCGGTGCAGGCCTGGAGCGAGGAAATTATGGAGCGGGCGAAGGAAAACCCGAACCTGCTCAATGTGGATACCGACTTCGAGCTCACCCGGCCCGAACTGCGGGTGAATATTGACCGGGACCGGGCGGCAGACCTGGATATCACGGTTGAAGACGTCGGCCTGACCCTGCAGACCATGCTGGCTTCCCGGCAAGTAACCACCTATCTGGACCGCGGTCAGGAATACGATGTGATTGTGCAGGCAGACGATGCCAACCGAGCCACTCCGGAAGACCTCGAACAGATCTTCCTTCGGCCAAGGGCCGGGGGCGAACTGATTCCGCTCAAGGCTCTGGTGTCGGTGGATGAAATCGGTGCCAATCCGGATTTGCGACGAATTGACCGGCTACCGGCGGTGGTGATCAGTGCGTCATTGGCGGATGGCTATGATCTGGGCACCGCCCTGAATTATCTCAACAATCTGGCTGTGGATAACTTGCCACCGGAAGCTCGCCTGAGCTTCAAAGGGCTGTCCCGGGAGTTCCAGGATTCGTCCTCGGCCATTTTCATTACCTTTGGACTGGCTTTCGTGATTGTCTTCCTGGTGCTGGCGGCGCAGTTTGAAAGCTGGATTCACCCGTTGATCATCATGCTGTCGGTGCCTCTGGCCGTCACCGGTGCCTTGATTGCCCTGGCATGGTCGGGCATCAGCCTGAATATCTACAGCCAGATCGGCATCATCATGTTGCTGGGTTTGATGGCAAAGAACGGCATACTGATCGTGGAGTTTGCCAACCAGCTCCGGGACAAGGGCTATGAGGTGCGGGAGGCCATACTGGAAGGCGCCATTCTGCGCTTCCGGCCGGTCTTGATGACCACGATTTCGACGGTGTTCGGGGCCATTCCCCTGGTGATCGCCACCGGTGCCGGCGCGGAAAGCCGGGCTGCAATCGGCATGGTGATCCTGGGCGGATTGATTTTCGCCACCACGCTGACGCTGTTCATTATCCCGGTGCTGTATAACCTGCTGGCGCGCTTTGCCAAATCGTCTAATGCGGTGGAGAAGGAACTCGAGCGCCTGGGAGCAGAGCCAGAAGCGCAAAGCTCACCAGCAGCAGAATGACCAGGCCGGGCAACAGATAGAAAGTATCCAGTCGGGTCAGCACCGTAGCCGTCAGGATGGGCGCTGCGGCCTGGGCAATCAGGACCGGGCGGGCCATGACTCCCATGCGCTCGCCGTAGGCATCCGGCCCGAACAGCGCCAGGGGCAGGGTACCGCGGGCAATGGTCATGATGCCGTTACCGGCGCCGTACACCGCCGCAGCTACAAACGCCGCCAGCGGCTGGGACAAGCTGAACAGGGCAACACCGATCAGTACCAGCAGTGCGCCCACCCGGGCGGACCAGACCGGATGAAATCCCCGCCCGAAAGAAAATTCCAATACCCGGGCCGTTACCTGGGCCGGGCCGATGATCATACCGATCATCACCACGGTGGCCGTGTCCAGGCCCCGTTGCCGCAGTACCTCCAGTAAATGCACCGACAGGCCCGTCATTACAAAGGCGAGTAGAGTAAAGGCCAGGCAGATCGTCAGAAAACGACGGTCCCGGAAAAACGAGCCGGCCAGTTGGTGCTCTACCGGCTTTGCCGGTGTCACTCCGCCGTTGGATGTTGCTGTGGTTTCCTGTCGCACCGGCACCACCAGCAGATGCACCGGCAGGCAGAACAGCAGGTGCACCAGGGCAACGACCTGTGCACCCTGGCGCCAGCCCAGAGTTTCTTCCAGAACCGTCAACAGTGGCCAGCACAATGTACTGGCCAGGCCACCCAACAGCGTCACGCCGGTAATGGCACTTCTGGCACCGGAGCCATACAGCCGCCCGAGGGTGGCAAAAGCCGCGTCGTATAACCCCGCCGCCATACCAATCCCCAATACCGCCCAACTCAGGAAATAGCCGGTCAAGCCGGTCGCCTGACTCATGAGCCACAGCCCTGCAGCGATCAGTATGGAGCTGAACGCCATCACGTATCGGCCACCGTGACGATCGATAAGACGGCCGGTGACCGGTGAACAGGCGCCGGCCAGCAAGAGCCCCAGCGACAACCCCGTCACCACAACCGATAGCGACCAGCCGGTATCCCGGGCAATCGGGTTGGCAAACACTGCAGGCAGATAAAACGTGGTACCCCAGGCGACGATCTGGGTCATGCCCAGGCCGCCAATCACAAGCCGCCGGTTGGGTTCGGTTCGAAGGCTGGTTGTCAGGGTATCGGTGGTCATGCTGAGCCCCGGTGAAATAAAGACACCAGCATATCGCTGCCGCAAGTCAGCCCGGTTACAGCCATCCGGTTTCTGAAATACAAGGTTCAAGAAACCGTCATGTGATTGTCCTCCCGCTGCAACATCCGGACACCAGGATGTCTACACAAGTTGATCAGAAAGTGACTGGCCTGTGGGTGAAGGCTGGCTGAGACAACAACCGTTTGCAGACACAAAAGGAACTGGCATGGAACCTGTCATTCGTATCCGCAACCTGAGCAAGACGTTCGGCAAGAACGGAAAAGCCCTGCACAACATTGACCTGAACGTCGGTGCCGGAGAAATGGTCGGTTTGATAGGGCCGTCAGGTTCCGGCAAGTCCACGTTGTTGCGGCACATTACCGGATTGGTCCGTGGAGACCAGAATGCCGGGGGCGTTCAGGTACTGGGCCAGCCAATGCAAACCGATGGCCGCCTGAACGGCAACATCCGTCAGACCCGTGCTCGCATTGGCTATATCTTTCAGCAATTCAATCTGGTCAACCGACTGAGCGTTATTGAAAACGTACTGACCGGTACCCTGGGCCGGATTCCGGCCTGGCGCGGAACCCTGGGGTATTTCAGGGATGACGAACGAGCGCTCGCCATGGAATCCCTTCGACGGGTCGGTATGGAGCGTTTCGCCCACCAGCGGGCCTCCTGCCTCTCGGGTGGCCAGCAACAACGGGTCGCCATTGCCCGTGCCCTCACGCAACAACCGGATGTCATTCTGGCCGACGAGCCCATCGCCTCCCTGGACCCCGAGTCGGCCCGTTGCGTGATGGATATCTTGTCTGACATTCATCAGCACGATGGCAAAACCGTGCTGGTCACGCTGCATCAGGTGGATTACGCCCGTAATTACTGCAGTCGCATTGTTGCCTTGCGCCAGGGCGAAATTCTGTTCGACGACAAAGCCTCAGAGCTGACGCCGGTTCTGTTGAACCAGATCTACGGAACCACCTCGTTCAACGAAGAAAGCTTGCCAGCACCGCGCCAACGGCTCCTGCGCCCGGTCAGCGGCCTGGCGCTTGCCCAGTAGTCCCAAACCTTAGCCATTGATATTCATTCACACAGAGGAACTGTCATGATCAAGCAGCTGATTCGCGGCATCACCGTTGCCGCTTCGGTTACCGTTGCCGCCGCCGGTGTTCAGGCAGAGCAAATGGACACCCTGAACTTTGGCATCATCTCCACGGAATCGTCCCAGAACCTTCGCACTGTCTGGGAACCGTTCCTGGAGGACATGTCGAAGCAACTGGATATGGAAGTGAATGCCTTCTTCGCACCGGATTACGCCGGGATTATTCAAGGCATGCGTTTCGACAAAGTCGATGTGGCCTGGTACGGCAACAAATCGGCTATGGAGGCTGTTGATCGCGCCGGTGGTGAAATCTTTGCCCAGACCGTGGATGTCAGTGGCAACCCGGGCTACTGGTCCCTGTTCATCGCCCATCAGGACGACGATCGCCTGAACTCGGTCGAAGACGTGCTGGCCCGCGCCGGTGAACTGACCTTTGGTAACGGTGATCCCAACTCGACTTCCGGCTTTCTGGTACCCGGCTACTACGTGTTCGCCATGAACGGTGTCGATGCCAAGAGTGCCTTCAAGCGCACACTGAATTCCAGCCACGAAACCAACGCACTGGCCGTCGCGAACAAGCAGCTGGATGTTGCAACGTTCAACACCGAAAGCTATGGCCGGCTTAAGGAAACCCAGCCCGAAAAAGCCGAAAAGCTGAAGGTGATCTGGAAATCCCCCCTGATTCCATCGGACCCGCTGGTCTGGCGCAAGAACCTGCCAGAGGAAGCCAAGCAGCGCATCAGCAACTTCATTTTCAGCTACGGAACCGAAGATGCCCGTGAGAAGGAAGTGCTGGCAGGCCTGCAATGGGCGCCATTCAAGGCATCCAGCAACGATCAGCTGATTCCGATCCGCCAGCTGGCCCTGTTCAAGGAAAAAGCCACGCTGGAGAGCGCGGAGAACCCGAGCGAATCTGACAAGGCCCGGTTGTCGACCATCAACAACGAGTTGAAGGAACTGGACCGCCGCGCCGCGCTGATCGAAAAGCAGCAGGCTGCTGCCAAATAACGTTGGCCGGCAGGGGGCATTGCCTCCTGCCGGTGCGCTGACTGTCTGACTCTTCTGACTGATCCGGAAACACTATGCAAACTGCTTCCGCACAACCTGAAATCACTGCCATTCCGCCGGGCAACAGCTGGATGAAGCTGTTTGGCTGGGGGCTGTTCCTGGCCGCGCTGGCCTGGTCCTGGGGTGGTGCTGAAATGAAGCCCCAGGCGCTCTGGAACGACGCCGACAATATGGCGACCTTCCTGGGTGATTTTTTCCCGCCGGATTTCAGCGAATGGCGGTACTACTTCTCTGAAATGGTCACCACGGTTCAGATTGCGATCTGGGGCACCTTCCTTGCCATTATTTTTGCCATTCTGTTCGCCATTCTGTCATCCGAGAACCTGGTGCCCTGGTGGGTCTGCCAGCCGGTGCGCCGGTTGATGGATGCCAGCCGCGCGATCAACGAAATGGTGTTCGCCATGCTGTTTGTGGTGGCGGTGGGTCTTGGGCCCTTTGCCGGCGTGATGGCGCTGTTTGTCCATACCACCGGGGTACTGGCCAAGCTGTTTTCCGAAGCGGTCGAAGCCATCGACCCGGGCCCGGTGGAAGGCGTGCGTGCCACCGGTGCCACCAGTCTTCAGGAAATCATTTTCGGGGTGATTCCCCAGGTGATGCCGCTGTGGATCTCCTATTCCCTGTATCGGTTCGAATCCAATGTCCG
>Ga0209075_1002021_pt1 | contig 18463 bp, 18 predicted proteins | sample Stecom2011_FD_187523 | JGI IMG/M metagenome (GOLD analysis project Ga0209075, IMG submission 187523) | Agricultural soil microbial communities from Utah to study Nitrogen management - Steer compost 2011 (SPAdes) (version 2) | ecosystem: Environmental > Terrestrial > Soil > Agricultural land...
TGGGTCAGACATGCAAGCTCCTTTTGCCAGTGCGAAACATTCCTTTGTCTCTGAGAGAGTAGCCCGGTATCAGCCAGTGGCCAGAAATATTTTTTTAGGCGCTAAGTGGTGCAAGCTGCGGCGACTGCCTGACCAAAGTTTTCCCAGGCAAACTGTTGGGCAAACTCCTGTCTTGCCAAACTGATTTTGCGATTCTTCTGCGTGAGCAGGAAAATCCGGGGCTGGCTGCCTGCTGATTTGCCCTTGCCGCTGAAAAAGAACACCCTGATGCCATGCACCGCCTGAGTGTTCTATATCAAACAGCCCAAGGCGTTAAACAGTGTGAGAAGGCAGCCATGGTTTGGCGTAGCCGGACAGCCGTTGCAGGCCATAAGATTGCTCATGCACAACTGGATGGCATGAAAACCTGGTGCTAGCGTATTCAGGCATGCGACAGCAGCCGGGCCTCCCTCTCCCCACCCGCCAAGGTGTATCAGCAGTGTGGGCGGGGCCGGAGCAAAGCATTAGCGCCCGTGCCGAAGCTTGCTTCGGTGCGGGTAGCGTCAGCTTTGCGTAGTGCCCCGCCCACACTGCCACACCGCAGGCAAAAACTATTCCCCGCCGCGAAGGCGCCCCTCAATGGCCACCGCAATCCCGTCCGCACTCAAACCACAATCAGCCAGCATTTGCGTCTGGTCGCCATGGTCGATATAGACGTCCGGCAGTCCCAGTTGCAGGACCGGCAGGGTGATGCCCCGGGCGTGCAGCAGTTCGGTGACGGCACTGCCGGCGCCGCCCTGCACGGCGTTTTCTTCAATGGTCACCAGCAACTGGTGGCTACCGGCCAGCTCCAGTACCAGCGCTTCGTCCAGCGGTTTGACAAAGCGCATGTCGGCGACCGTGGCGTTCAGGCCATCGGCTGCATGCAAGGCATTAGCCAGCTGCGTGCCAAATACCAGCATGGCCACCTGCTCGCCCTGGCGGCGCAATACGCCCTTGCCGATTTCCACAGCGTCCAGGCTTTCGGTCACCGCCACATTGGGACCGGTGCCGCGCGGATAGCGCACCGCTGCCGGTCCCGGATAGTGATAGCCGGTGTTGAGCAGCAGGCGCAGCTCGTTTTCGTCACTGGGCGTCATGATCACCATGTTGGGAATGCAGCGCATATACGACAGGTCAAAGCTTCCGGCATGGGTAGCGCCATCTTCACCGACCAGCCCGGCACGGTCGATGGCAAACAGCACATCCAGATTTTGCAGGGCGACATCGTGAATCAGCTGGTCATAGGCGCGCTGCAGGAAGGTGGAATAAATCGCCACCACCGGTTTGCCGCCCTCACAGGCCATACCGGCGGCCAGAGTTACGGCATGTTGCTCGGCAATCGCCACATCAAAATAGCGCTCAGGATATTGCTCGCTGAAGGCAATCAGATCAGAGCCTTCCTTCATCGCCGGGGTAATGCCGAACAGGCGTTCATCGGCAGCAGCCATGTCGCACAGCCAGCGGCCAAAAATATGTGAATAGCGCGGTGTCCGGTCTTTGATGTGGTCGTGGGCGTTGATGGCGTGATAGGCAATCGGCGATTCTTGTGCCGGTGCCAGCCCCTTGCCCTTTTTAGTGATCACATGCAGAAACTGCGGCCCTTTCAGGTTGCTCATGTTGCGCAATGTGGCCACCAGCATGGGCAGATCGTGGCCATCAATCGGTCCGATATAGTTCCAGCCCAGCTCTTCGAACAGGATACTGGGGGAAATCATGTTTTTGGCGTGCTCTTCGGTCTTGCGCGCCAGCTCCCAGACGCCCGGCACCAGTGACAAAATGCGCTTGCTGCCTTCGCGCATGCTGGTATAGGTGCGACCGCTCATCAGCCTGGCCAGGTGCTGGGACAGCCCACCGACGTTGTTGGAGATGGACATGTCGTTGTCGTTGAGGATCACCAGCATGTCGGCACCCGTGTCCGGCGCATGGTTCAGCGCCTCGAACGCCATGCCGGCGGTCATCGCGCCATCACCGATGATGGCCACATGCTTGCGCGCATCACCGGCGGCCCGGGCGGCAATCGCCATGCCCAGCGCGGCACTGATTGAGGTACTGGAGTGTCCGACACCAAAACAGTCGTATTCGCTTTCTTCCCGCTTGGGGAAGGCGCTCAGCCCGCCTTTTTTGCGCATGCTGAGCATCTGCTCGCGACGGTGGGTCAAAATCTTGTGCGGATATGCCTGGTGCCCGACATCCCAGACCAAACGGTCGACCGGGGTTTCAAACACGAAGTGCAATGCCACCGTCAATTCGATCACACCCAGACCTGCGGCAAAATGTCCGCCCGTACGGCCTACGCTCCATAACAAAAACAGCCGCAACTCGTCTGCCAGCTGTCGCAGGTCCTTCTCGGCCAGTTCGCGCAGTTGTTGTGGCGTGTCGATCTGGTCAAGCAGGGGCGTAGCCGGACGTTCGGCCGGTATTTCTTCGTAGATTCTTGGCATGGTGATCGGTGTCGGGAGTCACAAAATGATAAGCGTGCAAGTTTACCTGATTTTTTTCCTGATTGCTGAAGCCCGCCGCCAGCCCCGGTCCACCAGGCAAAGGCCGGCGGCTTTTAGCGCATGGCGGAGCGCTGCTCCACGAAAGACTGCGCTGGGCTGGCCAGGGTCAGGCCCCGCGCGCAACGGCCGTACCGCCGGCACGCCCGGACTCAGCCCAGAATGATGTCGACAGCCCGCTCCGGCATGGAGTAAAGATCGGCATCACGTGCATAGTGCAAGGCGTTTTGCGACCACAGCTGACGCTGTTGCGGATTTTGCAGCATTCCCGCCAGTGCACGGTTCAGTGCCTGCTGCTCAAAGGGGCTTTCCAGCACCACGCCGGCTTCAGCCTCGCCAATATAGTGGGCATAGCCGCAGACATCCGTCACCAGCACCGGCAAGCCGGCCACCAGTGCTTCCAGCAGGACGGTACCGGTATTTTCGTTATAGGCCGGATGGATCAGCAGATCGGCGCCCAGCAAAAAGCGCGGAATGTCGTCACGCCCCTTGAGGATCTCCACCTGTTTGCCCAGCCCCAGTGTCTTGATCTGTACCAGAAAGGGCTTGGGATCATCCTGCCCGATCACCAACATGCGTACCCGCTCACGCAACTGCGCCGGCAGGCTGGCTACGGCCTTGAGACTGCGGTCCAGCCCCTTGGTCTTGAAGCCTGAACCAATCTGCAGAATCAGCAGGTCATTGTCGGCCAGCCTGAATTCACGACGGAAAATGGCGCGGATTTCTGAAGCATTGGCCGGTGCCTTGCGGTCGCGGCCAATGCCGGGCGGCAAAAGGTGGAAACGCTCGGCAGGTGTATTGTAATAGCGCTGGAAAATCGGTTGTTGCAAGGCGGAAATCATCAATATCTGCGTGCCGGAACCGGGAGAAAACACGGCTTTTTCATAGGCGGAAAAATGCCGGTAACGCCCGCTCATGCGGGTCAGGACCGAGCGCTGTGACTGCGCCTTTTCTTCGTAACAGGCATCGGCGGCATAGTAGATGTCCAGCCCGGGCATCTTGTTGAAGCCGATCACCCGGTCTACCGGCTGCTTGCCGATATCTTCCTGCCACCAGCCCTGAAAACGCGCGTATTTCTGATGGTTCAGCAGCGCCCTGACCGGCGCAATGCGTACATCAAAGCCATCCGGGATGTCGCCCTGCCAGCTCAGGGTGTATACGCGGATTTTGTGACCACGGCGGCGGCATTCCAGCGCGATGCGCAAAAAATCCCGTTGCAGGCCGCCAAATGGAAAGTATTTATAAAGAACAAAAGCCAGTTGCATGGGTTAGTTGTTTCCTGCGGCCAAAAGCGGTTCCAGTGCGGTGATTACCTGTGCTGCGTCGAGCCCGTCAAAGCAGGGCTGCTGTTTGTCGCCTTTGCCGGCAAGCGGGCCGCTGGCACACAGGTGCACCTGGCTGTTGCCGTATGCGCCCACTTTGCTGGGCAGGGTCGGCCCATACAAGGACACGCAAGGTGTATCCAGCGCCGCTGCCAGATGCCCCAGCCCAGTATCCACCGCCACACAGGCGCGGGCTCCGGCCAGCCAGCTGGCGATCTCGGCAATCTTGAGCCGGGGTAACACCTCGACGCCGGGCAAGCCATCAGCAATACGCACCGCCCGCTCATGTTCGGTGGTGTTCCCCCAGGGCAGCCGTACCGGAATACCCTGCGCACTGTAGTATTCGGCCAGTGCCCGCCAGTTTGCTTCGGGCCAGTGCTTGCTGGCCCAGGTGGTGCCGTGCAGAAACATCAGCCAGGGCTTGTCCGGTGCATCTTTTAACTGCGCCGCCAGTGCGTTGCGGTCCAGCCCGTAATCACCGGAGCTGTCCGGTTTGACATAGCCCAGCGCCTGGGCAAACAGGCTGCGCAGCCGTTCTACCGCATGCAGGCCCCAGTCCACATGATAACGGTGATCATAAAAACGGCAGGCAAAGGGGTCGCGGGCGCTGGCCTTGTCCAGCCCGGCCACCGATGCGGACAGGCCACGGGTCAGCCAGGCACTTTTGGTCAGCCCCTGGGCGTCCAGGACCAGATCGTACTGTTCCTGTCGCAAACGCTGTTTGAAGCGCCGGTATTCACCCGAGCGCCAGGTTTTCCAGAGATTTTTGCGCCAGCGGCGAATGGCTACCGGAATGATGTTGTCCACCGCCGGGTGCCAGGCAGGTATGTCAGTGAAGCCTTCTTCCACCACCCAGTCAAAACGGATGCCGGGGATGGCATTTTGCGCATCGGTCAGCGCCGGCAGGGTATGAATCACATCACCCATCGAGGAGGTTTTGATCAGCAGCACACGCATTCAGTCCAGCTCCTGCAAAACCACCGGGGTGCCGACCAGTTGCTCCAGCGCATCCAGCACCACCTGCGGCTTGAGCAGACGCAGGCAATCATAATGACCAAAACGGCAGGTGCGCTCAAAACAGGGGCTGCACTCAATGCCGGTACGCACAATCGCCACCTGTTCCGCCAGTGGCGGGGTGAATTCGGGCGAAGTGGAACCATACACGGCCACCAGTGGCACGTTCAGCGCCGCCGCTACATGCATCAGGCCCGAGTCGTTGCTGACTGCTGCCGTGGCACAGGACATCAGGTCGACGGCCTGCGCCATGCTGGTTTCGCCGGCCAGATTAAAGACCTCATCGCGGAAACCGGGGATCAGCGCCTGGCGGATTTCCTCACCACCAGGGCTGTCCTTGGCCGAACCAAAAATCCACACCTGCCAGCCCTGGCGGATCATGTGATCGGCAACCACCGCATAGTGCGCGGCAGGCCAGCGCTTGGCTTCGCCAAATTCCGCCCCCGGACACAGCGCCAGCACCGGCTGGCGGGTATGCAGGCCAAATGCCTTCAGCGCTTCATTGCGGCTGGCTTCCTGCACCACTAGCTGTGGCCGCGGATAAGGCCTGGGCAGCTCGGCATCCTTGTCGTAGGCCAGCGCCATGAAGCGCTCGATCATCAGCGGATAACGCTGCTTGTCGAGTATGCGGATGTCGTTGAGCAGGCCGTAGCGCATTTCGCCTTTCCAGCCCGTGCGTTTCGGAATGCCGGCAAAAAAAGGAGTCAGGGCAGATTTCAACGAATTGGGCAACAGGATGGCCTGGTCATACTGGCCCTTGAGCTGCTTGCCAATTTTGCGGCGGGTGGCCAGGTCAAATACGCCATGGCCCAGCGGAAAACCCAGCGCCTGCCGCACCTCGGGCATGCGCTCCAGCAGTGGCCGGCTCCAGTCCGGTGCCAGCACGTCAATATTGCAGTCCGGGTGTTGTTGTTTCAGGCAGGCAAACAATGTTTGCGCCATTACCATGTCACCCACCCAGCTCGGGCCCACTACCAGTATGTTCATCGATGCTGTATTACCTGTTGCAACGGCAAATAACGCCTATCTTACACCAGCCGGCCCACTGTTGGTCCGGCCCTGTCTCATTGTTGCAATCTGATCGGGGGGGGGAAATTGCAGGCTGGATAAAATCACCAAGCGTGCCTGTGGGTACAGATTTATTTCTACAACCGTGCAGGGTCGGCTGCAGGAGCAACTTTAGCCGCGATCAATGGGTGTCTGGATGGTGATTTGTGCAGCCTTGGTCCAGGCATGGTTCGCCATTAAAGGGGCGCGTACAGGCTCAAGACTGGCATCGTCTACGGCCTATTACTCGCACCGGGAGGATACAGGGCAAGGCTCAGGCCAGTTCAGCCGCGGCAACATAGTCTTTCCCGGCCAAAGACCTCAGCACGCAACATTCCTGACCTGCGTCATGCACAAACAAGACAAAGCCGGCTGGTGCCAGTAGAATATGCACCAATTTCGTAAAGGTGCAGGAACATGAACGATACACGCCAGGACTCCACCACCCATTTCGGTTACCAGACCGTTGCTGAAAGCCAGAAAGCGGAAAAAGTCGCCGAGGTTTTCCACTCTGTGGCCTCCCGCTATGACCTGATGAACGACGTACTTTCCGGCGGCATGCACCGCCTGTGGAAACGCCAGACCATCGAGCTGTCCGGCGTGCGCCGTGGCAACCAGGTGCTGGATATTGCCGGCGGCACCGGCGACCTGACGCGCAAGTTCTCCAGCCTGGTCGGCCCCGAAGGCCAGGTGGTACTGGCCGACATCAACGACTCGATGCTCAAGGTCGGCCGTGACCGCCTGCTGGACAAGGGTGTGGCCGGCAATGTGCGCTTTGTCCAGGCCGATGCCGAATGCCTGCCCTTTCCCGACAACCATTTTGATGTGGTCACCATTGCCTTTGGCCTGCGCAACGTCACCCACAAGGAGCGCGCACTCGAATCCATGCTGCGGGTACTCAAGCCCGGCGGCCGCTTGCTGATTCTCGAGTTCTCCAAGCCGAAAAACCCGTTACTTAACAAGCTGTACGATGCCTATTCGTTCAACTTCATGCCGCTGGCCGGCAAACTGATTACCAACGACGCCGACAGCTACCGCTATCTGGCCGAATCCATTCGCATGCACCCGGACCAGGAAACCCTGAAGGCCATGATGGAAACTGCCGGCTTTGCCGGTGTCAGTTACCACAATATGACCGGCGGCATTGTCGCCCTGCACCGCGGCATCAAGCCCTAATGCTAAACCAACTGTTGCTGGCCAGTGCTGACAGCGGCATCAATGCCCTGCTCCGCCTTGACCCGCCCAGCCTGCAGCGCATCCGTGCCCTGTCCGGCCAGGTACTGGCTGTGCGGGGCCGCGAGCCGGACTTTTCCCTGTTTGTCATCCTGCACCAGGACGGCATCCAGCTGTCACGAGAATGGCAGGCACCCGCCGACTGTACCCTGAGCGCCACCGTCGCCGAACTCTGGCAGCTGGCGATCAGCCATGACAAGGCAGCCGCCCTGTACCAGCCCAGTGTCAGCATCGAAGGCAATAACGCTTTGCTGGTGGAACTGTCCGGCATCCTGCAACAAATGAACATTGACTGGGAGTTCCAGTTGCAACAATGGCTGGGACCACTGGCTGCCGGCCTGATTGGCGGTCACCTGCGCCAGCACGGCCAATGGGCTACAGCCAATCTCGCCAGCCTGCAGCAGCGCACACAGGACTGGCTGGCCGAGGAAACCCGTCTACTGGTCGGCAATAACGAAGCACAAAGCTGTTTTGCCGAGCTGGACCGGCTGAAACTGCAACTGGACCGTCTGGAAGCCCGCACACACCTGATCCGTTCCCGGCTGGAGTCTGACCCCGAATGAAACTTCTCGCCGTGCGCCGGCTGTTCAACATCCTGCGCGTGGTCATCCGCTACCGCCTGGATGACCATCTGTTTGCCCTCAACCTGCCCTGGTACCTGGCCATCTGGCAGCGCCTGCTGCCCTGGCGCTGGCTGCGCCGTGAGATGACCAGCCGTCCGCGTGGCGAGGCGGTGCGTCTGGCGCTGGAAGACCTGGGCCCGGTATTTGTCAAGTTTGGCCAGATCCTCTCCACCCGCCGCGACCTGCTGCCGCCGGACATGGCCGATCAGCTGGCACAGCTGCAGGACAACGTTCCACCCTTCCCGGCCGCTGAAGCCCTCCAGCGCATCGAATCCGAACTGGGCGGCCCGATCGAACAGCACTTTGCCTGGTTTGATGAGCAACCCCTGGCCTCGGCCTCGATTGCCCAGGTACACGCCGCCCGCCTGAAAACCGGCGAAGACGTGGTGGTCAAAGTGATCCGCCCCAACCTGAAACCGGTGATTGCCCAGGATATTGCCTGGCTGTTCCTGCTGGCCCGCATGGCGGAAAAAGTCTCTGCCGATGCCCGCCGCCTGCATCCGGTCGAAGTGGTCAGCGACTACGAAAAAACCATCTACGACGAACTTGACCTGCTGCGCGAAGCCGCCAACTGCAACCAGCTGGGCCGCAACTTCGCCGACTCGCCGTTGCTGTATGTACCGAAAATCCATTGGGACCTGTGCCGCGAAAAGGTACTGGTAATGGAGCGCATCTACGGTATCCAGGTCACCGAGCTGGACGCCCTGCGCGACCAGAACACCGACCTGAAAAAGCTCGCCGAGCGCGGCGTGGAGATTTTCTTCACCCAGGTGTTCCGTGACAGTTTTTTCCATGCCGACATGCACCCGGGCAATATCTTTGTCAGCACCAAAACGCCCTGGGACCCGCAATACATCGCCATCGACTGTGGCATCGTCGGCAGTCTGACCAACGAAGACCAGGACTATCTGGCGCGTAACCTGCTGGCATTTTTCCAGCGCGACTACCGCAAGGTGGCACAGCTGCACATCGACTCCGGCTGGGTTCCCTCCAGCACCCGGGTCAACGAGCTGGAATCCGCCATCCGCACCGTGTGCGAACCGATTTTTGAAAAACCGCTGAAAGACATTTCTTTCGGCATGCTGCTGTTGCGCCTGTTCCAGACCGCCCGCCGTTTCAACATGGAAGTCCAGCCGCAGCTGGTGCTGCTGCAGAAAACCCTGCTCAACATCGAAGGGCTGGGCCGCCAGCTGTATCCCGACCTGGACCTGTGGAGCACTGCCAAGCCTTATCTGGAGCGCTGGATGCGCCAGCGTTATACGCCCAAACACATTGCCGGGCAGCTACAGCAACAAATCGAAAAACTGCCGCACCTGGCCACCACCCTGCAACAACGGCTGGAAGCTCCCAAACCGCAGCCGCCGCGCAAACAGCGTGGCGACTGGCTGTTTGGCGGTGCACTGGTGCTGGCCGCCCTGCATCAGGGTGTAGCCTTCAACAGCGACGCCTGGCCCGCTGCGCTGGCCTTGCTGGCCGGCCTCTACCTGATTGCCCGTAAATAAGGAGCCTGTATGAGCAACAACTGGCTGAACGAAATCAAGTGGACCGCCGATGGCCTGGTACCGGCCATTGCCCAGGACCACCATACTGGCCGCGTGCTGATGATGGCCTGGATGAACGCCGAATCCCTGCGCCTGAGCGTGGCCGAAGGCCGCGCCATCTACTGGTCGCGTTCGCGCCAGAGGTTGTGGCGCAAAGGCGAGGAATCCGGCCACATCCAGAAGCTGCATGACATTCAGCTGGACTGCGACGGTGACGCCATTGTACTGCTGGTTGAGCAACTGGGCGGCATAGCCTGCCATACCGGCCGGCAAAGCTGTTTTTACCGCAGCCTGCAGGACGGCCAGTGGAAAACCACCGGGCAGATTCTGAAAGATCCCGCTGACATTTATCAAGGCACAAAAGCATGACAACCGATACTCTTGGGCGCATTGCGCAAGTGCTGGCCGAACGCAAGCAAGCCTCCGCCGACAGCTCCTATGTTGCCAGCCTGTATCACAAGGGGCTGAACAAAATTCTGGAAAAAGTTGGCGAAGAGGCAACCGAAACCATTCTGGCCGCCAAGGATGCGCAAATATCCGGCAACACTGACGAGCTGATTTATGAGACCGCTGACCTGTGGTTTCATAGTATGATCATGCTTTCGGCTCTGGACGTGGGGCCGCAGGCCGTTCTCGATGAGCTGGAGCGCCGTTTCGGAGTGTCCGGCCATGCGGAAAAAGCGTCACGCAACCAAGACTGACTCTGACTTAACAGGAAAATATTATGGGTATTAGCATTTGGCAGTTGTTGATCGTTCTTCTGATCGTAGTCATGCTGTTTGGCACCAAGCGCCTGAAAAATATCGGCGGCGACCTGGGCGGTGCAATCAAGGGGTTCCGCAAGGCGATGGAATCCGATGACGACAAGCCGGCCGTAAGCAAAGACGAAACCCGGGCTGGTCAGACCTATGAAGCCGAGGCCCACAAGGTCGAAGACAATAACAAAGGCTGACCGGGTCCATGTTTGACATTGGCTTTTCCGAGCTGCTGGTTGTCGGCTTGGTGGCCCTGATTGTCATCGGGCCTGAGCGCTTGCCGACCGCTGCACGCACTCTTGGGCTGCTGCTAGGTCGTATCAAACGCGGCATCAGCAGCATCAGGGAAGAAGTTGAGCGCGAAATTGGTGCCGACGAAATCAAGCTGCAGCTGCGCAACGAGGAAATCCTGGCCAAAGAGCGCAAGCTGCTGGAAGACACCTTGAGGCAAACCGGCAGTGTTGGTGCAGATATCGAAAAACAACTGCGCGAGACCACTTCCATCCTGAACAGTCCGGTGACGGCGGTAACCGAAGCCGGAGAAAAGCCCAACGAACCCGAGCCTGTCTCCATTGAGCAAAACAAGCAGCCCCCGCAATGAATTCACCCGTTACCCCTGACGGCTCCATGCCGTTGATTGCTCACCTGACCGAGCTGCGCAGCCGCTTGCTGCGCTGCGTCATTGCAGTATTGGTGATCTTTGCCTGCCTGTTTTATTTCTCGCAGGAAATCTATGCACTGGTCGCTGCCCCGCTGCGGGCCCAGCTGCCGGCCGGCGCCAGCATGATTGCCACCGGTGTTGCCACGCCATTCTTGACGCCTTTCAAGCTAACGTTGGTGATTTCGCTGTTTGCAGCGGTCCCTTACATTTTGGCGCAGATCTGGGGCTTTATCGCGCCCGGCCTGTACCAGCATGAAAAGCGCATCGCACTGCCGCTACTGGCCTCCAGCGTACTGCTGTTTTATGGCGGTATGGCCTTTGCCTACTTCGTCGTCTTCCCCATCATGTTTGGCTTTTTCTCGGCCGTGACCCCCGAAGGCGTCGACATGATGACAGACATCAACCAATACCTGGACTTTGTCCTCACCATCTTTTTTGCCTTCGGCGTTGCCTTTGAGATTCCCGTGGCCACCTTCCTGCTGGTCTGGGCGGGCGTGGTTGAAGTGGCCACCCTGCGCAAAAGCCGGCCTTATGTAGTGGTTGGCTGCTTTGTCATCGGAATGATCCTGACCCCACCGGATATCTTTTCGCAAACCCTGCTGGCCATTCCCATGTGGTTCCTGTTCGAGCTGGGACTGATTTTCAGCAACATGGTACAGAAAGAACGGGACGGACAGGAAGATAGCGAAACACTGGCCGATGACAGCGACGACGTGCCTGCGGCCCGCGACTGACATTAGCCGTGAATCTGTTACTGCTGCATCCCGAGGACCTGCAACCTGACGGCACCGCTCTGATTGGCGGCCGGCGGCTACAGCATATGCAGCAGGTACAGCGGGTTCAACCTGGGCAACAGTTGCGCGCCGGCCTGCTCGGCGGCCTGATGGGGCAGGCCACTGTACAAGAGCTGAATAGCCATCAGGCACGCCTGGCACTGCACCTTGACCAGTCAGCACCGGAAAAACTGCCCCTGACACTGATACTGGCCCTGCCGCGGCCCAAGATGCTCAAGCGCATCCTGCAAACCATTGCCGCCATGGGCATCGCCCGCCTGGTGCTGGTCAACAGCTTCCGTGTTGAAAAGAGCTTCTGGCAAACTCCCTGGTTACAGGACGACAGCATCCGTGAGCAGTTACTGCTAGGGCTGGAGCAAGCCTGTGATACTGTCTTGCCCGAGGTGATACTGGAAAAACGCTTCAAGCCCTTTGTCGAGGATCGACTGCCCACACTGGCCAACAACAGCCTAAAGCTGGTGGCCCACCCGGGAGACTTTCCCGAGTGCCCGCGCAGTCTGGGCAAACAACCTCTGACTCTGGCTATCGGCCCCGAAGGCGGCTGGATTCCTTACGAAGTTGAGCTGATGCGTCAGGCTGCCGGATTCAAGCCAGTGCAGCTTGGCCCACGCATCCTGCGGGTGGAAGCCGCCGTGCCGGCACTGATCGCCCGGCTGTACTAACCCTGCATAAGCGCCACGCCAACAGCCGAAGCTGCCAGCACAGCGCATGGGGTACCGTTTGCTTAGTGCTCTGTCTGTTGGCCAGCCGCCTGGTCATCATGCTGCTCACTCTCGTGATCAGCCTCGCCATGGGAATCATGCTCTGGCCTGGCATGGTCGTCGCCGCCGTGCATCTGGTGCTGCAGCATCTCGCCCATCTCGGCAGCATGCTCGTGACCGGCGCGCGCGATTTCCTGCAACACTTCCAGGCCAATCTGGTCAAATGCCAAGACACGGCCTCCGGTTTTTTCGGCCAGCTGATCGGCAGCAACACGATCACTATAGGAAGCGATCGACGGCCCCATAGCGCCCATCAGGCCACTACCGACCACATACCAGGCTTCACGGGCATCCATCAGATGCTCGTCTTCCGGCTGGTCCCAGTGGGTTTTGGCCATGTCGTGCACATAGATTTTGGCCTGCAACGTCTTGTTTTCCGGCTGCAACAGCCAGCTGAACATATCAACAGTGGAACAAAACTTGTGGACTTCACCATTCTGCGTGTTGATACTTTGCCCCTTCGAGCCCGGCCACTCGGTAATCAGCATACCGCACACATGGCACTCATCAGCGGAATGAAATGCCACCGGATCCGTGTTGATCTGTTTTTGGGGCTCATCGCTGCAGGCAGTCAGTAACACGGCTGCTACCACAACCAACAACCAGTTCAAGCCATTTTGTTTCAGTTTCAGCATGGTTTTGTTCCTATTGCTCAATCAAAAGTGGATTGCCTGCACGAAGCAGAAACAGCCACGCACCCCAGTACGCAGTCCGTCACTTGTTTCGGCAATCAAGTTCCGGCCATCTTCAGCCGCCGCGCCCAACACCCCGCGCTCCATGATGTCGGGCCAAATCCAGCACCCGTGCCAGGCAAACTCGGGCAGACCGAACGTTGTATCAGGTCTGCCCAGCCGGCCCTGCACAAAGCCCTTACCCGACCCGCTTGGCAAACGCCAGGTGTGCCCATGCCAGAATGACAGCCAGCCAGGCCAGCAAACAGGCCCAAAGTGCGGTCAATCCCATGGGCAGGTCGCTCGCCAATGACATCACTCCCAGGCCCTGGGCACCGGCCTCGAAACCTGCCAGGTTAATCAGCCGGTAGATGTCCGTTGGGTTGAGCAACAGCAACCATGGCAGCAGCTCGGGACTGATGCGGCCCTCGGTGACCACCAAAATGGTCAGCAGGGCCAGATCAAACACCAGTACGAACAGGAACCAGACACCCAGTGCCAGGCCGGCTGCAGTGGATTTTTCTGTGGCCCTGCTGCTCAGAACATATGCAAAGGCCAAAAACACCAGCCCCAGCAGGGTCGACGACAGAATAAAACGGATAAAGGCACTGGCCAGCAAGCCAAGCGAAACATCCGGCACCAGCACAGCAATGGCCACTGCGGCACTGCCAAAGCCCAGCAAAGTAGCCAAGCCAAGAATCATGCCATGACCAAGAAACTTGCCGGTTAGCAGCTGACTGCGGCTTAGCGGATAGGTTAGCAGCAGCATCAGGGTGCCCCCCTCTTCTTCGCCGACAATCGCATCATAGGCCAGCAGCAGGGCAATCAGCGGCATCAAAAAGGTGGCCAGACTGGCCAGACTGGCAATGGTGGCCGGAATCGACGTAAAGCCAACCTGCCCTGACGCTGCCGCACCAAACCAGGCAATGCCCACCGCCAGCACCGAGAACAGCAGGCTGATTGCCAGCATCCAGCGGTTACGCAAGCCATCACTGAACTCCTTGCGGGCAATATTGAAAATCTGCTTCATTGTTGAACTCCTGCCACGCCTACAGCACCGGCTTTTTCCGTGTAATAACAGTAGAGGTCTTCCAGCGAGGGCGGGCGTACTTCCAGATCCTGCGGTTGCTCCTGCAACAACCGGCTGACCACTTCAAGACGCGACTGCGGGCGCACTGCCAGCTCTTCCCAGCCATCGTGGAGGGTATTCCGACTGTCAATACCTGGCAGCGCCAGCTCACGACCTTCCAGACCGCGCACACGAATGCGTACCGGCAAGCCGGCATGCTCGCGCAGCTGGTATAAATCACCAACTACTTCCAGGCGTCCACGGGCCATGACGACCGCTTTGTCGATATACGATTCAACCCCCGGCAATACGTGGGAGCAGATAATAATGCTGGTACCCTGACTGCGCAGCTGTTCCATCAGACGATACAGGGACTGGGTAGCAATGGGATCCAGCCCGACCGTAGGTTCGTCCATGATCAACAGCCTGGGATCACCCAGCAGCGCCTGGGCGAGGCCAAGACGCTGACGCATCCCCTTGGAGTAGGCCTTGACCCGCTGGCTGCCGGCCGCGGTCAGGCCGACCTGCTCCAGCAAGTCGGCAACCTGGCTCATCGGCGCACCTTTCAGGCGGGCAAAGTGTTGCAAGGTTTCCAGCCCTGTCAGCTGCGGATAGAACATGATATTTTCTGGCAAAAAGCCGATTTGCTGGCGGACACGGGCATCGTGTGCCTGCCCTCCCAGCACATTAAGCTCACCGCCACTGGGCCGGATCAGCCCGAGAATCAGGCGAATGCTGGTGGTCTTGCCAGCACCATTATGTCCAAACAAACCCATGATCTCGCCGGGCTGCAGACTCCAGCTGATCTCATGCAACACCTGCAGCTTCCCATAATGCTGATTGACCTTGTTGAGCTCTACTACTGCTGTCATTCCTGTTTTCCTTCTGGCCGTGCATGCATGGTCCGCACAGGGCGCATCAACGGATAGCTATCCTGGACCCCGGGGTATTTGACGACGGGAAACGCTCGCTGCACCAGCCGCAATACCTCGATACCGGGGCTATGCATCAACAGACGTACCTGCGGGTAAGTCCATAGCAGACGGTCCACATTGTCGTTGGGTTCGTAGGGAACATCACCAATGCCGTCGTTATTACGATCCCACCCCAGGTAGTCGCTCCAGAAGTTGCCACGCCCTTCGTGGGACCATTCTTGCTCACGCAAAGCAACATATTTGACCTGTTGCTGGTTGTTGACAAAGCTGTTGTCGTAAATCTTGTTGTCTTCGGCGCCGGCCGTCAGGTGAATACCCAGGGCACTGTTTTCAAAATGATTGCCGGAAATGGTATTAAACAGCGAGTTATAGATGAACAAACCCTTCCCCTCGCCACCGGAGATATGGATACCATCCCCCACCCCGGCCTGCACTGCAGTGACAAAGTTGTTCTGCAACGTCGAGTAAGTGACATAGTTCATCAAAATGCCATAGTTTTCGTCATGATCTGAGTAGTTGTCGAGTACGGTCAGCTGACGGCTCTGCATCAGCGCATAACCGGTACGGGTACGGCGAGTTTCGTTGTTGATAACCTTGTTGCGGTTGGAAAACATATAATGGATGCCGTAGCGCATGTCGCGCAGACGGTTGCCATCAATTACATTGTCGTTGGATGCATCAATGTAGATGCCATCACGCACATGCCAGACTTCGTTGTCCTTGATGTTGGCAAAACGTACAGCGAAAAAATGCAAACCGTTGCCGCGGTCCTGGGTGCGCATGCTATTGTCGCCTTGCACTTTGTTGCCAATGACACTGACATGAGGCGTGGCATCAACCCAGACGCCAAAGCCCGGGCCCTGCAAAGAATTACCAATGATGTTGGCCCGCTCGGCTGTTCGCTCAACAAAAATGCCGGCATTCATGTCGGTAAGATTTTTTCCCCAGTCTTCCAGGCGACAATTTTCCAGTGTGGCATCAGCCGCACGGATATTAAGGGTGTTTTTCTGCCCGGTACCGGACAGTACCGCGCCCGGCTCACACTCCAGGTGGATGGGAACATCCAGAACAAAATTGCCTGCATAGAGCCCGGCTGGCAAGCGCCAATGATCACCGCCCTGGTGCTCAAGTGGCAGCGTGGTCACAGACAACAAGGTTGCATCAGCGTCCGGCGGTGCCTGGATGGCATGCAAGTTGAGATTGCTCAGAGAGTCGGGGGTCTGATTGGCGAAAACCTGCATTGAACACGCCAATACGAAAGCGCTAATAGCCAATCTAATGTTCATGTGCAGCCTTATAAAATGAACGGTCTTAAGGAAAACGGCCCGCCACATGGGCGGGCCGTTTCGGAGTTTACACTCAGTTGGCCGGTTTTACATACATGCGGCCGGACATTTCCATGTGCAAAGCATGGCAGAACCAGTTGCAGTAGTACCAGAACATGCCTGGCTTGTCGGCAACAAAGGTGACAGAGGAGGTCTGCTGCGGGCTGATCTCCATGCTGACACCATGGTTAACCATACAGAAGCCATGGGTGACGTCTTCGATCATATCCAGGTTGGTGACAAATACAGTCACCTCGTCGCCCTGGTTCACCTCGAACTCGGTCAGGTTGAAGGAAGGAGCCGCAGAAGTCATGTAGACACGAACCTTCTTGCCATCCCGGATGACCTTGTTGTCGCGCATCAGGTCGATGCCATCCTTTTCGGCAATGGCACGGGTAGTAGCAAAGTATGGGTCGTTGCGGTCCCAAACCTTGCTGGTCTTGATCTGATCACGGCGTGCCAAGATGCAGTCATGCGGCTCGGCAAACGTCGGGCCATCGTGAACCAGCTTCATTTCTTCACCGGAAATATCGATCAGCTGATCGTTTTCGGGGTGCAGTGGGCCAACCGGCAGGAAGCGGTCCTTGGAGAACTTGCTCAGCACCACCAGCCACTTGCCGTCCGCCTCGCTGGACTCGGTCAGGGAGGCATGGTTGTGGCCCGGCTGGTAATGAACGTCCAGCTTCTGCTTGATGTAATTGGTTTTCTCGCCGTTGTAGAAGCGGATGGCTTCTTCGATGTTCCACTTCACCACCTGGCTGTCGATGAACAGGGTGGTGTAGGCATTGCCACGACCGTCAAAGGTGGTGTGCAGCGGCCCAAGACCCAGCTCTGGCTCACCGACAATTACATCACGCTCGTCTTCGTACTTGTCGTTAAACAGGTCATCCAGACGATCAATGGCAATGATCGAGCAGGTTGGCGACAGCTTGCCGTTGGCAATGAAGTACTTGCCGTCTGGTGAAGTGTTCAGGCCGTGCGGGTTCTTTGGAACCGGAACGTAACGGGTTACGCGGGCGTTCTTGCCATCTTTCTTGCGACCGTCAACCACGGGCACCTTCGAGTCGCCCAGGGTAACGAAGTTGCCCTTGGCAATTTCTTCTTCAATGCGTGGAATGTTGAACACGGTGACCCAGTCGCGCTCGTTACGCATCTGGCCGGCCAGGTCGGTCGCACCTTCGGAGTTGTAGCAGGTAGCGGCTGCATAGTTACCGGTGTAGCAGGCGTCAACGTTGTCCAGGTTACCGTCGACAATGACCTGCCAGGCCACTTCCATGGTCTCGGCATCCACCGCGTTGAACATGGTGAATTTTTCGGCGCTGTCCCAGTTATCAAAGCCGACCGAACCATCGTTTGGCTGTGGAATGATGAATTCGGCGTTGCAGAAAACGTACTTGGTGTGTGGAACCTTCTGCAGGCGCAAGCCGTGGATGGACTGGACGTTTGGAATGGTGGTGATCTTGTCACACTTCATGATGTCCAGGCGGATACGCGCAACGCGGCTGTTGGCCTTGTCGTTGATGAACAGGTACTTGCCGTCGTACTTGCCGTCGGTCATTGAAATATGCGGGTGGTGCGCATCACCGTTAAGGAACTTGGCGCTGTCGCCCAGTACTTCACGGGATTCGTTGGTCAGGCCCCAACCGGTTGCAGAACATACGTTAAACACCGGAATACGCATCAACTCACGCATGGAAGGTACGCCCAGAACGCGCACCTCACCGGAGTGACCGCCACTCCAGAAACCGTAATACTCGTCCAGCTCACCCGGCCCCACGTGAGTTTTCAGCTGTGACTCCTTGACAGCAGCAGCCCAGGACTCGCGGGTCATTACAGTTCCACCCATGGTTGCAGCGCCTGCAGCCAGGGTTGCACCTGTTACGGCAGTAGCACCGAGAAAGCCACGGCGACTAAGGCCAGCTTTTCCTGCTTCTGTAGTAATTTTCTTATCGCTCATGACAGATCTATCTCCATAGTATTTACCTGATCCATACGGTCAGGTTGAAGCATCCAGCTCAACAGCCGGAATGATTTGCGGCTTCCCGGCATCGGGAGCAGCTTTTGTGCGCTCGCGGCGTTTCTTTTTCGCCACCAGCGGCGGGCAACGGTCGTCGTTGTAGTAGGTCACCTGACAGTCAAGGCAGTGGTGACATTCGTTCGGGTCGATACGGCCATCCGGGTGGATCGCCTGTA
>Ga0209075_1002022_pt1 | contig 18456 bp, 18 predicted proteins | sample Stecom2011_FD_187523 | JGI IMG/M metagenome (GOLD analysis project Ga0209075, IMG submission 187523) | Agricultural soil microbial communities from Utah to study Nitrogen management - Steer compost 2011 (SPAdes) (version 2) | ecosystem: Environmental > Terrestrial > Soil > Agricultural land...
GTTATCCTGCTCTGACAATGCCCGGCTGGCTTCCTGGAACAGTCGGTCCCAGTAGTCCAGCAGGGGCTGGCGGTGCAGGTGTTCAAGCTCCAGGCTGGCTTGCAGCCGGGTGGCATCGCTACTGTTTGTTATGGGTTGAAACTGTCCATCATGCTCCCTGTGCGGCAGGAACATGGTGGGAGATTGCCGCCGCCAGGCCTTGATCGGATGAATCTGCACGTCATCGCCGTGGCGATGCACATCAATCATCACCTGGGTGGTCTGGCGAATCCGATCCAGGGTCATCCGGGAGTGTCTTTCCGGGTGCAGGGCAAACCAGGCCACGGTGTCCAGTTCAAACAGAAACGGGCACACCACCCGGAAGAAATTACCGACCATGGTATCGGTTGCCCAGGCGTTGAGCAGTTCGCTCAGGCTGTCGCAGACATAGAAAGCGCCACGGCCATGCTGTTCGATCAGGTGCCAGACTCGGCTGGTAAAGCTTTCAAAGCCACCGAGGGCGTCGATGGTGATGGTTCGAACCGACGGGTGGTCCCGGATAATCGGGGCATGGTCACCAAAGCGAAGGTAGATAATCTGCCGGCCGGCGTCAGAAGCGGCGTCTATGAAGGGGAGAACAAATCGGCGATAGTCGTCCAGGTCGGAAACCCGCCAGACCACGTTATCGCCGATTCGAAGGCCATCCAGAACCTCATCCAGCCCACTCAGGCCGGTGGAAACCCGGTCATCAGGCTGGAGAGGTTCGTTGCTGATCATGGCCGGATCAGATAACACCCATGGCGTTCATCGCCTTGGCAACTCGCAGGAAGCCGTTGATATTGGCGCCCAGCACGTAGTTGCCCTCGGCACCGAACTCGGCGGCGGTTTCGTAGCAGTTCTTGTGGATATCGATCATGATCTCCTCAAGGCGCTTCTGGGTGTAATCGAAGGTCCAGGAGTCGCGGCTGGCGTTCTGCTGCATTTCCAGGGCGGACGTGGCAACACCGCCGGCGTTGGCGGCCTTGCCAGGGCCATAGGCAATCTTGGCATCCTGGAACACGATAATGCCTTCAGGCGTGGTCGGCATATTGGCGCCTTCGGCCACGGCAACACAGCCGTTTTCGACCAGCATCTTGGCGTCTTTACCGTTCAGCTCGTTCTGGGTTGCGCAGGGCAGCGCCACATCGCAAGGCACGCTCCAGATGTTACCGTCTTCCACGTACTTGGCATCTTTGTGGTATTCAGTGTAGGCGCTGATCCGGCGACGCTCCACTTCTTTGATGCGCTTCAGGGTCTGCAGGTCGATGCCCTTCTCATGGACAATCATGCCCTGGGAATCGGAGCAGGCAATGACCTTGGCGCCCAGCTCGTGGGCTTTCTCGATCGCGTAAATGGCCACGTTGCCGGAACCGGAAACCACCACGGTTTTGCCGTCCAGTGAGTCACCACGGGCTTTCAGCATTTCGTGGGTAAAGAACACCGTGCCATAACCGGTGGCTTCGGTACGGGCGCGGCTGCCGCCCCAGTCCAGGCCCTTGCCGGTGAATACGCCGGACTCGTACCGGTTGGTGATGCGCTTGTACTGGCCAAACAGGTAGCCGATCTCACGGCCGCCAACGCCGATGTCGCCGGCTGGAACGTCGGTGTACTCGCCCAGGTGGCGGTACAGCTCGGTCATCATACTCTGACAAAAACGCATGATTTCGTCGTCTGAACGGCCTTTCGGGTCGAAGTCGCTACCGCCTTTACCGCCGCCGATGGGCAGGCCGGTCAGTGCGTTTTTGAAAATCTGTTCAAAGCCCAGGAACTTGATGATGCCCAGGTAAACGGACGGGTGGAAACGCATGCCACCTTTATAGGGCCCCAGGGCACTGTTGAATTCGACGCGGAAAGCGCGGTTGATGTGAATCTCGCCGCTGTCGTCCTGCCAGGGTACACGGAAGATGATCTGGCGCTCAGGCTCACAGATGCGCTGGATGATTTTCTTATCGGCAAACTCCGGGTACTTCACCAGAACCGGCCCGAGGGTTTCCAGAACTTCGTGAACCGCCTGGTGGAATTCGCTCTCGCCCGGGTTGCGGTGCAGAACGTCCTGGAAAATCGGTTCGAGTTTTTCGTCGAGTTTAACTGTCATGGCAAGGCCCTCGGAATACGCGTATTGAAAACCGCAAAAACAACGGTCACCCAAAAAAAGGGCAGTGATTGCACCACATTGGCGCGTTAGTTGGCAAGTCGGTCGCGCAAAATTTATTCACCCTTTGCCTTCCGGGATACCTCCTTCGGGGTGCGGCATTGTGTCTCAAGCCAGCAATGGCCTCGCCCTTTAAAATTGCCAAACATCATCATTCCCCTCCGTTTGAAATGCGCTGTTAAAAGGAACGCCCTGCATGCTCATGAAACGTCTGGCTCGCAGTATCAGCCTGGTGTTGGCTGGCTTTACTCTCACTCCCATTGTTCACGCCCAGGTAGAAGGTGAGGATTCGTTACTGATTCGGGTGACGGAGGGGCAATCTGCAGAGGCGGCAAGGCTTTCGGCTGCCGCAGTGCAGTCGGAGCCGGCACAGCGGTTGTCGGGCAGCGCGTCGGTGTCTCTGTCTCGAATGGGGGGGCGGGGGCTTGACCCGGTGATTCGAGGCCAGAACGAGGAGCGGGTAGACGTGCTGCTGGATGGCATGCGGGTTGAAGGTGCCTGCCCAAGCCGGATGGACCCGCCCACCAGTCGATTGAGTACCTCGCTGGCACCGGTGCTGGAAGTGCGCACCAGTAATCGCACCCTGCGTTGGGGGCCGATTGCCGGGGGGCAGGTAGTGGCGACCACGGCGGCTCCGGAATTCGCGGATGAAAACCTGACCACCGGGCACCTGACTCTGGGTGGTGCAGACAATGGCGATGGCAAGTTAATGAATGGCAGTGCAGCTGTTGGCAGTAAAGCCTCCTACCTGCGGATGGCCGCCGGCTATGACGAAGCCAACGATTATGAGGATGGCGACGGCAACAAGGTTCGCAGTTCCTATGAGAACACTGAGGGCCGGGTGGATGCTGCCTGGACCGCAGACAACGGCTTTTATATCAAAGGCCTGGTCAGCCGGCAGGAAGAGCGGGATGTGAAGTTCCCGGGCCGTGGCATGGATGCGCCAAAAACCGATACTGACCTCTATCGGATGGAAATCGGCGCACCGGTGGCCGAGGGTGGCTGGAGCCTGATGGCCTGGCAGGCAGACGTGGACCATGTGATGGATAACTTCAGCCTGCGGGAGTCTGCCATGAAAATGCAGACCGACTCGCAAACCCGCATTCAGGGTGCCCGCCTGGTGCTGGATCAGACCATCAACTTTACCAAAGACATCGCCATTGGTTTGGACGTGGAACGTAATGAGTGGGATGCCACCATGTACAACGGCATGAATCTGGACAACCCGGCGTCGTTGATGTGGCCGGGTGTGGAACGGGACCGTGTTGGTGTCTTCGTGGAGGCATTTCACCGGATTCGGGTCAATACCCGCCTGGGTGCCGGTATCCGCTATGACCGGGTTGAAATGGATGCCACCCGCGTCGGAGACAGCTTCCGGATGATGCCCGGGGCGCCCATGACCATGACCCCGGCGATGCTGTATATGAGTGCCTACGGCGTGACGGACACCAAGGCCGACGATAACAATGTCAGCGGCTTTATCACCGGCGAGTGGCGTTTGTCTCCGGCCAACACTCTGGAAGCCACCGCTTCCCATAGTGTTCGTTCCCCCAGCGTGAACGAGCGCTACGTTGCCCAGAGAACGATGCGAGGCTCCTGGATTGGTAATCCGGATCTGGAAACCGAAAAGCACAACAAGCTGGAAGTGAGCCTGTCTGGCCGTGATGGCAACTGGAGCTGGCGCCCGGCGGTCTGGGTAGACCAGGTGGAAGATTATGTTTATCGATTTGATACCCGCAATCCCGATGGCACGGTGGATACCCGGTACGCCAACATAGATGCCCTGTTACTGGGTGTGGAAGGTCTGGTTGGCTGGAGCAACGGCACCTGGAGTACCAGCAGCAAACTCGCCTCCGTTCGCGGTGAGAACCGGGATGCCGACAAGGCGTTGCCTCGCATTCCGCCAGTTCAGTTTATCCAGACCCTCGGGTGGCAGCATCAGGGCCATACCATCGAAGCGGAATGGCAACTGGCGCGCCGGCAGGACCGGGTAGATCTGGAGTCCGGCCTGGACCCAAGCACCTCTCCGGGCTATGGCGTTTTTAATCTCTCTGGTACCCATCCATTGATGGCAAACCTGAGCTTCACTTGGGCGCTGGATAATCTGTTTGATAACACCTGGGCGTATCACGTCAGTAAGGACAACCTTGCCGGCAGCGGTGTGTTCAGGGTCAACGAACCCGGCCGCACCCTGCGCGCTGCGCTGACCGCGCGCTGGTAGAAACGATTATGGCGGTTGCCCGCTTCTCATAGCCGGCGGGTGACATTGTGCCCCGGGTAGATGACGAATCTGCCCGGGGCTTTTTTGATGCCCCGGCCGGGGATTCGGAATGGCCGCGCGGATGCGGCTAGAATGAAAGCGCTTTCGTTTTTAAAGTCATCGGATTATCAGGTTTGTTATGAGTCATCGACCCGGCTGGGTGTTCTACTGTTCTTTCGTGCTGCTGGTTTTGTTTGTGGTGGCCGGGGGCCTGATGCCCGCCGAGTTGTCACGCTATGCCAATGAGGCACTGGATTTCACCACCCTGCATTTTGGCTGGCTGTATCTGTTTGCCACTTCTGGATTTCTGGTGTTCTGCATTGCCGTTGCTGCCGGTAATTACGGCAAGATTCGCCTGGGTGCCGATGGTGAGGCACCGGAGTTTTCCTATCTGACCTGGCTGGGCATGATCTTTTCCGCCGGTATGGGTGTTGGCCTGGTGTTCTGGGCCGTGGCCGAGCCCATGAGCCATTTTGTGGCGCCCCCGTTTGACTCGGCTGAGCCCCGTGGCCCACAGGCCGCGAGCATGGCGATGCGGTATTCCTTGTTTCACTGGGGCTTTCACCAGTGGGCCAACTTTGCCCTGGTGGGTCTGGCCATTGCCTATGTGCGCTTCCGCCTGCAACGCCCCGGTTTGATCAGTGAAGCCTTCCGCTCCACCTTGGGTAACCGGGTGGACTCGGGTATCGGACATTCCATCAATATCCTCGCCGTTGTCTCCACCGTGTTTGGCGTGGCGACCACCCTGGGCCTGGGCGTCATCCAGATCAACAGTGGTTTGGGTGCGGTGGCCGGTACCGCGTTCGGCGTCACCCAACAATTGTTCATTCTCGCCGGCGTTGCGGTTGTGTTCCTGCTGTGTTCCCTGGCGCCCCTGGAGAGCGGGATTCGCTATGTGAGTGACGCCAACATGCTACTGGCGGCAGGGTTGCTGGTGTTCGTGTTCTTTATGGGCCCAACAGACTTCATCACCGCCGCCATGACCAATGCCATTGGAGACTATTTCGCCAATATGGTCGGCATGAGCCTGGTGATGACGCCCTACACCGGCGATGACTGGGTGGAGCGATGGACCATTTTCTACTGGGCCTGGGGCCTGTCCTGGGCGCCCTTTGTCGGCAGTTTTATTGCCCGGATTTCCCGGGGCCGAACCATCCGGGAGTTTGTGTTCGGGGTGATTGGCATGCCGGTGTTGCTCAGTATTGTCTGGTTCTCCACCTTTGGCGGCTCCGCATTATATTTCGAGCTGTTCGAGGGGGCCTCCCTGGGTGACGCCGTGCTGGCGGAGATGAGCTCGGCCCTGTTCGCCACCCTGGACTATCTGCCGGGCACCGCCATTATCGGCGGCCTGATGCTGGTGCTGATCGTGCTGTTCGTTATTACTTCCGCCAACTCGGCTACCTTTGTTCTGGGTATGTTTACCAGTAAAGGGGTTCTGAACCCGAAACGCTGGTCCCGTTTGACCTGGGGCATAGTGCAGGTGTCGGTGGCCGGGGTACTGTTGCTCAGTGGCGGACTGGAAGCGCTCCAGACCATTTCAATACTGGCTGCCTTCCCGTTCATGGTGTTGATGATTTTTATGGCTGTTGCCCTGTTGAAATCACTGCGAAACGAGCAGCGGCAGATCGAGTTGCACGAGGCCATGACCAGAGAGCGCTTGCTGCGCTTACTGGCAGAAAACGATCACCTTGGTGATGAGCGGGCTGGCTCTGAACCCGGGTTGAAGCCCGAGGAGCCCGGGAAAAACGAATGATCATCCGTTGAATGGTATCGGATGGATTTTCTGGTGTTGGCTGACTGTCGGTTGTGGCTGTGAATATTTGTCGCACCCTGTTAACAATCCGAATACGGTAACGGGTTGTATAGTAACTTTGCGCGAAAGCGCGCCTCGACCACCCTGAGCGTAGACACTACCCATGTACAAACGTTTTGTTCCGCTCCTGATTTATCCGCTGGCCGGGCTTGAGGTGCGCGGCCAGGGTGCCGACGTCTTCCAGCGGGAATTGATCGGGGCCCTGGATCGGGGTGATACGCTCAACGCCTATAATGGCCGGGCCGATGGACTTCGGCTCTTCCATGTTCGACAGCATCTGCACCAGGCCGATCAGGGTAGCAAAATCCACGGCTACTCCGGTAACTGCTGGGGGTTGAAGTCAGGGGCGAGAGAATACCCTTTGATTATTCCTTAATCAATCGTCACCCTGGTGACATCGTCGGATTCCCGATGTTCTTTCCAGGCGGCATAGCGATGCAGGTCTGATTCCACAAGTTTCAAACAAAGCGCCACGATCCCGGCGTCATCCAGATAGCCGATGCCAAAAATGATGTCTGGAATCAGATCGATGGGGTTCAGCACATACAGTAGCGCGCCGGCGATGGCGGCAATGCTTTTCCAGGGAATGGCTCGATAATCGCCCCGCCAGTAATCCCGTATCAGGGAAAACATCAGCCGCACGTCGGTGGTGAACCGTTGCAGCCGGCCGCTGCCCCGAACCTTTTCCTCAATGGCTTTCTGCCGCTCCAGCAGCGGCTTCAGGTCTTCCTTGCCGACCTTATCTGCTTCCTGTTTCAGTTGCGTTGCTGCTGCTTTCTCTGAGAACAATGCCATAACTGTGCTCGATGATTATCCGATGACTGTAACGGTAACGAAAGTCGTCCATGTCGTCATCTGTGTTTGTACTGGGTTGGGCAGTAAGCTCACAAAACACCTTCCGGCCTCAGCCGGGCATGCTTTGTGTTACGACCGCTGACACGCTTGCGCCAAAGCCGGAAATTGCCCGATTTCAGCTCCCGACGCATCAACTTAATGACCTCTTTCTCTGGCAGCCCAAAGCAGGCTTCGATGGCCTCAAAGGGTGTGCGGTCTTCCCAGGCCATTTCGATCACCCGAGACACGTCTTCAGGTCTCAGTGTGGAGCTCATCGCAGCACCTCAGCCCACAAAGATACGTTTGGCCAGGCCCGCACCTCTCAGGCCGCGAATGTCGGTTTTTGGCCGCAGCCAGCGTTGTTCGAAGCGTTCCGGGGTGTGGTCTTTGGCAGCCGGGAACGAGATGTAGACCACGGGGAAAGGCGCGTTCTGGGGGTCTTTCAGGAACTGCTCCACGTTGCCATCGTGGTCTGTGCTCGGGTAAATCCAGAAGTTGGCGCGGGGCAGGCCGAGCTGGTCGGGCGTGCCTTTCAGGCCTATGGAGGACGAGTCCCAGTCATCCAGGGCGTTTCGGGTTTCCTTGTAGGTGGCAATGCCGTGGTTGCCAAAGCAATACTCTTGCAGGCGCGCCAGCCCGGCACTGGAATGGCCCGTTGGCAAACCAGCAAAGCGTTTTCAAAGTATTACACCCTCAGGATATTCCCCTGTTCATACGTCAGTAATTGCCCGGAGGATTGGCATCTGTTTCAGGCCCTGAGGGCACTGACGTGCTAAAGTCCAAGGTTAATGCTGGCAGGCAATTCGACTCAACCGGATACCAGGAGATTGAAAGTGATTAAATCCCGCGCGGCTGTAGCGTTTGAGGCTAACAAGCCACTGGAAATTGTGGAAGTGGATGTGGCACCGCCTCAAGAGGGCGAAGTGCTGGTGAAGATTGTCGCCACCGGTGTGTGCCATACCGATGCCTACACTCTTTCTGGTGCCGACCCGGAGGGCCTGTTTCCGACGATTCTGGGCCATGAGGGTGGCGGTATTGTGGAAGCAGTTGGCCCGGGCGTGAAAGACCTGAAGGTAGGTGACCATGTCATCCCTCTGTACACCGCGGAGTGTGGCGAGTGTAAGTTCTGTACCTCTGGCAAGACCAACCTGTGCGGTGCGGTGCGGGCGACCCAGGGCAAAGGCGTGATGCCGGACGGCACCTCGCGCTTCTCCTACAAGGGCCAGCCGCTGTACCACTACATGGGCTGCTCTACCTTCTCCGAATACACCGTGCTACCGGAAATTTCCCTGGCCAAGATTCCCAAAGAAGCACCGCTGGAAAAGGTGTGCCTGCTGGGTTGTGGCGTCACCACCGGTATCGGTGCGGTGATGAACACCGCAAAGGTGGAAGAGGGTGCCACTGTGGCCATCTTCGGCCTGGGGGGTATTGGCCTGGCAGCGATCATCGGCGCCACCATGGCCAAGGCCAGCCGAATCATCGCCATCGACATCAACCCGGGCAAGTTTGATATCGCCAGGCAGTTGGGTGCCACGGACGTGGTCAACCCCAACGACTACGACAAGCCGATTCAGGAAGTCATTGTCGAGATGACCGACGGCGGCGTGGACTATTCCTTTGAATGCATCGGTAACGTCAAGGTGATGCGTGCAGCCCTGGAATGCTGCCACAAGGGCTGGGGTGAGTCGGTGATTATCGGCGTGGCCGGTGCCGGTGAAGAAATCAGCACCCGCCCGTTCCAGCTGGTGACTGGTCGGGTCTGGAAAGGCTCAGCGTTTGGTGGCGTAAAAGGCCGTACCGAGCTGCCGTCTTATGTCGAAAAAGCCAAAACCGGTGAGATTCCGCTGGATGTGTTTATTACCCATGAAATGCCGCTGGAAGATATCAACAAGGCGTTCGACTTGATGCACGAGGGTAAGAGCATCCGGTCTGTGATTCACTTCTGATAGCAACAATGCAGCTTCCGGAGGTTGGCCCCCGGAAGCTGCACTAAGTTTGGGCTGGATGTCTATTCCGGACGGCTTCTATCGTCACACGTCCGGAGAATCCCTCAGCGACCGGCAGCGTTACGCTGCGTTTGTTCCCGGTAGGATCCTGGAGTCTGTCTTTCTTGCTGGCGAAACCAGCGTATGAACGAGGGTTTCTCGCCAAAGCATAGCCGTTCTGCAATGTCGCCGAGTTGCAGGTCGGTGTTTTGCAGATAATCCCGGGCCATTTCCAGTCGCAGGTCAGTGAAGAGTTCCCGGTAGCCGGTGCCGGCCTGGGCCAGTTCGCGGTGTAGTTGCCGGCTGCTGATACCGAGTTCCCCGGCCAGACGGACCCTGGATGGACGACCCTCCGAGATCATTCTTCTCATGGCAGCCCGCACCCGGTTAACCCTATCGTTCCCTTGCGCGTCATCCACTTGTGAGGTTGCAACGCCGCCGATAATCGGAGTGCTGGCGACAGGCTGCCGCAGTCCTTCGGTACTCAGCGAGATGCCGTTAACGAGCTGGTCGAACAGCACCGGGCAGTCGAAACGCTCAAGATAGGTATCGAGCTCAGACTGTGTGTCCGGCGCTGCCCGGGTAAGCCGGACGGCTTTGACGAAGCGGGACCTTGGCATGTCGAAGCCGTCCAGAAATTCGTACCGGAAACCCAGCGCAAAATCAGTCACCTGACTGACGAACAAAGGGTTGCCGGAATGGAACTCGAACACCCAGGTTACGCCGCCGGGCTCCGGCATAAGCGGCGAGACAATAGCATCGCTGACCATGTGGTCATACCGACTGGACATTTCCAGCAGATGGTGCAGATCCGTGCAGGCCTGCCTGAGAAACATCAGTAACTCATGGCGCGGAGGGAACGACTCCCATGAGAGCTCCAGTCCGAGTTTGTCTTTCCCGGTGCGCCGGATGCCTTCTTCGATCATGATTTCGGCCAGTGCTAAAGGCACCCGTCCGCTGGCATCGCTCAGTTGGTGGCGGGAGATGCCCGCACTGGCCACAAGCGGGGCGGTATCAAATCCCCGCAGTTCAATAAGATCCAGGATGTGCCGAACCATAAGAACGGAAACCGTTGCACGGCCGTTAGTTGTTAGTTTGTCGGTCACTGTGTGCCACCTGACTGTTTGCCTGAAAGGCCTGTTGTTATTGTTTCGGGTCCTAAAATGCCACCACGGTTGTCCGATTCGGACATCGGCGGGGCAGATAACAAGGCGGTAACCTCACGATGCAGTTTAAACAAAAACAACATTGAGGCTACAAAAATGAAATCATTAAGATCATTCCTGCTGACCGGTGTCTCGGTATTTCTGTTGGGCAATCAGGTAGCGGTAGCAGGTGGCAGTACCACCATCTGCAACTCTTCCGAATGCGTGGAAAAGTCGAACCCCTGGGTCTGGAGCAGCTATGCGCAGACCCGTTATCCCATCGTTCTGGCCCATGGTACGGCGGGGTTCTCGCGAATTGGTCCGCTGGATTACTGGTACCAGATTCCCCAGGACCTGGCCCGTCACGGTGCGGATGTGTTCATAACCCAGGTGGCCTCTTTTGAAAATTCTGAGGTGCGGGGTGAACAGCTTCTGCAACAAGTTCAGGAAGTTATCGCCATTACCGGTGCACAGAAGGTCAACTTGATTGGTCACAGCCAAGGCGCTCTTTCCGTCCGCTATGTGGCTGGTGTTGCGCCGGACCTGGTTGCGTCTGTGACATCGGTCAGCGGCGTCAATACCGGTAGTCCGGTGGCGGATCTGGTGGATGAGATAGCATTCAGTGAGGGCGGACAAGCTCTGCAGCTGGGCCCTATTCTCTCATCGGTAGTTGACGGGTTCTTCACCCTGGTGGGGGGACTGTCCGGAGAAGCATTCGAACAGGATTCCCTCGCGACTCTTGCTTCGCTGACGACCGAGGGTGCTGCGCAGTTCAACGCTCGCTTCCCGGCCGGGATGCCGGCGGCAAACGATCCCTGCGGAGAGGGCGCGGCTGAAGTGAATGGTATTCGATACTACTCGTGGGGTGGCACCCGGGTGCTGACCAACATAGCTGATATTCTGGATGCGCCTCTTGGCCTCACCAGTCTGGCGTTTCAAGGTGAGCCCAACGACGGGCTGGTGGGCCGTTGCTCCAGCCATCTTGGGGATGTGATCCGGGACAACTACCGGATGAATCATCTGGATTCCGTGAATCAGGTAATCGGATTGACCTACTTGTTTGAAACCAACCCGAAAACCGTTTTCCGGACTCATGCGAACCGTTTGAAGCGGGCCGGCCTGTAAGGGCTTGAGGAGACACCATGTCGCACTTGAGAAAGTACTACTGGTGGGCAGGTGCTGTAGTGACAGCGGTGGTTGCTTTGGCAACTGCCGCTGTTCTGCCGTTTCCGGAACCAGTGTCGGAGATGGTCGGGGAGCCGCCGGGCGGACGCTCGGGTGCGCCCGAAGTCGTGCAGCCTGTTGCTCTTGATGTCGCCCGCAAACCGGATCATGACGACAACGGGCTGGCCGATCTGCCCCCTTCTCTCAGAGGCACCACCGTTGACGGACAACTGCGTGCGGATGAGAACGGTCGTCTGGTGATTGATCAGGATGTACGCCGGGTGTTCGACTATTTCCTCTCGGCTGTCGGGGAGGAGTCTCCGGACCAGGTGCTGGCACGCATCCGGGCCTACGCTGCCAGCCAACTGCCCGGGCCGGCGGCGGCCGAGGTATTGCAGTTGCTGCTGCGCTACCTGGACTGGCAGGCAGCGGCCGGTGAGCTGGCGGAAATGTCAGCGGCCGGGAAGAGTGCACTGGACCCTGATCATTTGCGTGAACGCCTGGACAGAATGCAGGCGTTGCAGAAGCAACACCTTGGCCCGGAAGCCGCCGATGCGTTTTTTGCTGATGAAAACCGCTACAGCGAATACACAATCAGGCGACTGGCATTGCAGGAGGATGAGAGCCTGTCGGCCGAATCCCGGGAGCGGACACTTGGCCAACTGGACAGCCAGTTGCCTGAAGGTCTGCGGCACAGCACCCGTCAGTTAAAACAGTATCAGCGTTTGAGGGAGATCACGGAAAACCTGCAATCCAGTGGTGCCTCAGCTGGTGAGCTCTATCAGGCTCGCGCGGAGGCCTATGGCGACGACGCGGCCAGCCGCCTGCAGGCGCTGGATCAACAAAGGGCGCAGTGGCAGAGTCGTATGAGTGTGTGGCTCAGGGCAAGGGATGCGTTGGTGTCGCAGCCGGGGCTGGACGCTGAAAGCCTGGATCGTCAGTTGCGCCAGCAACGCAGTCAGTATTTTGATTCATCGGAACTGGCCCGTGCTGCCGCCTATGAGCGAATGAGTGATTCTGAGAGGGAACGATAGCAGGCGGGCGCGTGAGAACGCAGAGGTGATCCTGGCAACCGGTAACTAACGAATCAGCGTTGAGGTGAGTTTGAGGGACAGTCAGTCGTTCGGGCCCTCGTTGCCCCGGCACAACTGTGACCGGGGCTTTTTTGTTATTACACACCTCAAACAGAGTGGAGTAACAAGGAATTGAACATGCCCCACAAGGTTAGGCTGGCGGCCGCGCCAGCCCAATGGCGACGTCAGCCTTGCTGAAGGGCTTGCAGCACAGCCTTGGCCGCACCTTCCGAAGACGCCGGGTTCTGCCCGGTGATCAGGTTGCCGTCCACCACAATGTGTGGGGCCCAGTCGTCACCACGGCTGTAGCGGCCATTGTTCTGCTTCAGCATGTCTTCCAGCAGGAAGGGCACGATGTTGGTGAGCTGAACCGCTTCTTCCTCGGAGTTACTGAAACCGGTGACCTCGCGGCCGCCGACGATGTTCTGGTCCGGCTTTACAAACACGTTCTTGAACACTGCCGGTGCGTGGCATACAGCGCCGATCACTTTGTCCTGTTCATAAGCGGCTTTGATCAGGGCAATCGATTTCTCATCGTTGGTCAGATCCCAAAGCGGGCCGTGACCGCCGGGGTAGAAGATGGCGTCAAACTGGTTCATGTCTACGTCGGCCAGTTTCTTGGTGCTGGCCAGCATTTCTTTGGCGTGCGAGTCTTCCATGAAGCGGCGAGTGGAGTCGGTCAGTGCGTCTTCCGCTTCGCTGTTCGGATCAACCGGCGGCTGTCCGCCCTTGGGTGACGCCAGGGTAATTTTGGCGCCGGCATCTTTGAAGACGAAGAACGGTGCGGTGAATTCTTCCAGCCAGAAGCCGGTTTTGTGGCCGGTATCGCCCATCTGGTCGTGTGAGGTCAGTACCATCAGAATGTTCATAAATTCGATCCTCCTGTCGGGAATCGTAAGTGAGTTATCGGGCGTTACCTTTAAAGGTTTGTGCCGATCTATCGAAAATTCAACAGTGATTACGGTTGATCACCGGTTGTGGATGCCCACTAAGACTATACTGTCGTGGCGAACCGACGGAATTCTCAGGAAATGGATGCACTATGACCGGCAACACGATGCGAGCCTTTCTGATCTCCATGCTATGGCTGATGGCTTTGCCGCTGCAGGCGCAGCAGGGCACAGAGACGATCGAGCCGCTTGAGGTTGTGGTGGGGGTGAACCACTCGCCACCCTACCGGATACTGGAACCGGGCCGGAATTCCGGTTTATATCTGGAGATATTCGAGGAGGTTGCGGACCGTTTGGGTTGGAAGGTGCACTACCGGGAAGCGCCGTTCCGCCGTGTCTTGCTGATGATGAAGCGGGGCGAAGTGGATATTATGCTGGGGCCGGTGCAAACCGGCGTGCGCGAGGAGTTCATGACTTTCGTTGCGCCGGCGTTTCCCCCCGAGCGTCGTTTGTTCTTTTACATGGACGAGCGGAACCGGATTGATCGCTACAATGACTTGCAAGGTAAGGCCTTGGGGGTACTGGATGGCGCAAATTACTTCAGCCGGTTTGACCTCGATGAGGAGCTCATCAAAGAGCCCGCAGCCAGTTACGATAACCTGATGCGGATGATGGAAAAAGGTCGGGTAGACGTAGTGATTGCACCGGAACTTGTCGGCGTGCACACCGTCAGAAAGCTGGGCCTGGATGTTCAGATTTCCCCGTTTTTTGTGCCGGGAGAGCGCTCCTGGATTGCGGTGTCTGATCAATCACCCGCGCTCAAATACGCAGACGATATTCGTGCCGCGCTCAAGCTGATTGAGCGCCAGGGCATCAAGGAGAACATTCTGTTGAAGTATCTGGAACACCCCGTTAAATGACCCCTGAAGAGAGTGATTTGTGGTTCTTGCCCCTTGGTGGCACCGGCGAAATCGGAATGAACCTTAACCTGTACGGCCATGATGGTCAGTGGTTGATGGTGGACTGTGGGGTGACCTTTCCCAAGCCAGGTCGGGTCTCGGCGGACGGTACGGTGCACCACCGGGGCGAGCCGCCGGTACAGATGGCCGACCCCGCCTTTATCGCTGACCGTCGGGAGCAGTTGGCCGGTTTGATCATCACCCACGCCCATGAAGACCACATTGGCGCAGTGCCCTATCTGTGGCCGTTGTTGCAGTGCCCGGTTTATACCAGCCGGTTTACGGCCGAGATTCTGCGCCGGAAACTGGCGGAATTTGATCTGTTGCACCGGGTTCCCATCATCGAAGTGGGCACCGGCGAACGCAAACAGATCGGTCCCTTTAACGTGCAATGGTTGGCGCTGACGCATTCCATTCCGGACCCCAACGCGCTGATGATTCGCACGCCGGTGGGCCGCATTTTTCACAGCGGCGACTGGAAACTGGACGATCAACCCCTGGTGGGCCACGGCTACAGCGTATCCACCTTTACCGACCTGGCCGATGAAGGCGTGGACGCGATGGTGTGCGATTCCACGAATGCCAACGTGCCCGGCCATTCGGTGTCTGAGGCTGCGTTGCATAAAGGATTGCTGGAGGCCATCGGTTCGGCCAAAGGTCGGGTGATCGTGACCTGTTTTGGCAGCAACATTGCCCGGCTGCACACGCTGGCGATGATCGCCCGGGAGACCGGCCGCTACATGGGCTTGCTGGGTCGGTCACTGGTCAACATGAGTGGAGCGGCCAAAGCCGCTGGCCTGTGGCCGGGATCAGACAAGCTGATCAGTCCCGCGCACCTGGGTTACTTGCCGCGCCAGGAGGTGCTGGCAGTGGCTACCGGTAGTCAGGGCGAGCCCAGAACGGCGCTGCGCCGTCTGGCTCAGGGCAGCCATCCGGACTTTGAACTCGAAGCAGGCGATACCGTGATTTTCAGTGCCCGGGCGATACCGGGTAACGAAGAGTCGATCGAGGCACTGATCGCCCAGTTGCGCAACCTGGGTGTGATTGTGATTACCGCAGAGCAGGCCGGTGCGCCCATTCATGCCTCAGGTCATCCGGCCCAGGATGAACTCAAGGCGATGTATCGCTGGGTTCAGCCCCGCATTGCCATTCCGGTTCATGGTGAGGCAGAACATATGGACGCGCATGCAGATCTTGCCAAAGGCGCAGGCGTGCCCAGGGCCATGGTTGGCCGAAATGGCGATTTGTTCATGGTGCGGCCAATACCCGGTATTCGGCGTCAGGTTGTCGAAACCGGACGGCTGGGGTGGCAGAAGCAGGAACTGGTCAGGGTTTACTGACGGCTACAAGGAACTTAGTAAGCTTATGATGGTCTATGTCGCCAATCCGTGAGTGACGCAAGGGAATGAAGATGACCACTATTCGATTATGGGATCTGCCGGTCAGGCTGTTTCACTGGTTGTTGGTGTTTGCGGTGGTTGGTGCCATCGCGACCACCAAGCTCGGTGGCAGCTGGATGGTTTGGCATGAGCGATTTGGTTTGCTGGTTGTGGGCTTGCTGGCGTTTCGTATCGCCTGGGGCTTTCTGGGTTCCAGTTACGCCAGGTTTACCCGTTTTGTACCCGGCCCCGGCGCTATCATGGCCTATCTCAAAGGCCAGTGGCAGGGCGCGGGCCACAACCCTCTGGGTGCCCTGTCGGTTCTGGCGTTGATCGGCCTGTTCGGTTTCCAGGCCGTGACCGGGTTGTTCGCCAATGACGAAATCGCCTTCTATGGGCCGCTTTATCCGCTGGTGTCTTCGGATTTGAGCGGCACCCTCAGTGGCTGGCACCGGCAAACCGAATGGTATCTGTATGGCCTGGTGGCCCTGCATGTGGCAGCGGTGATGTTTTACACCCGCATCAAGAAAGACAATCTGGTGAAACCGATGATCACCGGCAGGAAAGTGGTCCCACAAGGGCAGGCTGAGGATGCTAAAGGCGGGGGTGCGATTGCATTCGTGGTGTCTCTGGTGCTGGCACTGGCGGTGGTGTGGGCGGCCAGCGGTGAGCTTGTATCACCACCGCCGGCACCCGCACCTGCACCCCAGGATCTGGGCTGGTAGGTTAACCGCGCTGATCAGTCGGCGCGGAAGTTGTCGTGGCAGGCCTTGCAGGTTTGCCCGACAGCGCTGAACTGTCTTGCCAGGGCGGCGCGGTCACCGGTGGCGGCCACTTCCTGCAGTTTGTTGGCTTCCCGAACAAAGTTGGTGCCGACTTCCCGCACTTTATCCGTTTGCTGGAAAAACTCAGGCTTCAAACGGGTGTTCTCTGCTTTGTCCATGGTCGAGTCCGGGCTGAACAGAGCGCCCATACCGGAGTTGGCAATGGCGGCAATGGCATTGGCTGCCGCTTTCATCTGGTCAGCATTGAATTCCACATCGCCATCAACCGCCTGGGCTTTGATCTTGCCCATGTTCCAGGCCATGAACTGGTAGCCCGCCTGGCGTGCTTCGATCTGGTCTTCCACGCTCAACTGGGCAACCGCTGGCATGGCAAAGGAAGCGGCCAGTATGGCGGCGGTCATCACACCGGTTTTTTTCATCTCAGGTCCCTCTCTTTTAGTCTGATTGGTCAATTTACCAAAATGCTCTATAAAGGCATGGTTATGAGCATCCTACCTGTATAGACTCATTGCTGACAGTTATAACAGACCAAAGTTCAATCTGGAGAATTTCGCATATGGCGATCTGGACAGTAACCCCGAACCTGGAACACATGGCGGAGGCGAGTAAAAACACCGCCGTCAGCCACATGGGTATTGAATACCTCGAAATTGGTGACGACTACGTGAAAGGCCGCATGCCGGTGGACCAGCGCACCGTGCAACCGTTCGGCATCCTGCACGGTGGATCTTCCGTGTTGCTGGCAGAAACGCTGGGCAGCATGGCCGCCAATTGCTGCCTGAAGGACAAGGGCACGGTGGCGGTTGGTCTGGACATTAACGCCAACCACATCCGGCCTGTGACCGGAGGTTGGGTATACGGCACCGCCCGCGCCCAGCACATTGGCAGCACCACTCAAGTCTGGGAAATCCGCCTGGAGAACGAGCAAGGCAAGCTCACCTGCATCTCCAGGCTGACGATGGCGGTTACCAAGCGTCCCGGTTGAAGGGTTTGCGCACCAGCACCGCTGCACTGGCGCAGGTGGCCATGGCGGCGATTACCACGGTTGGCCCGGTTGGCAGATCCTGCCAGGCTGAGATCAGAAGCCCCAGACTGTGGCCCGCCAGGCACGCCAGTATGGCGAAGACAGTGCTGGTGCCACGCAGGTGTATCAGGAGCAGTGGGGCGGCAATCAATGAGGTGAACACCACATAGATGCCGGCCAGGTCGACCGTCAGTGTGATGGCGATAGCGAACATTGGCAGGAACAACCAGTCCCTGTAACTCTGCGGCAGGACGTATTGCCAGACAAGCACGGCCAGTGCCAGCAGCACCATCGGGCCCAGCACCGTGGGCGTGGCCCATAGCAGATCTCCGTTAAGGGTATGGGCAAGCCGTTGTGCGCCGTGGGGGTCCTGGCTTACCAGCAAGGTGGCCAGGCACGCGCCCAGAGCGTAGAGCAGGCCAATCATGGCTTCACGGTGACGGGTCAGATACCGTAAAACCAGGCTGACCAAGGCAACCGCAAGCAGTGCCAGGGCCAGACTGCTGGCGAGGCTTGCCGTAGAGCCGCTGGCAGGGAGCACCGTACCGACCAGTAAAATGCCCAGCGCCGCCCACTGGGCGATTGCCAGGTCCGCAAATACCATACCCCGCTCAAGTACCCGGTTGCCCAGAGGCACCAGGGCGATTGCAGTCAGTGCGCTGGCGGTGAGTGCCGGCCACATCCAGCCCCACTCATTCCACATTGGTTGGTTCCTGATGTTTCAACAGTGTGTCGACGATCAGGTTGATAACCTGCTCCAGGGTCTCTTCGCCGGGTTGGCCGGTGACGGTGCCGGGTAGCACTATCGCCGGTACGCCGGATTGTGACGATAACCACCGGGCCGGACGATCATCCTGATAGGCGGCAACCATAATTACGCTGGCGCGAGCCAGGTTTGGGGTGGCCAGTACGTTGCGCAGGTGCGTGCTGCCGGGTGGTAACCCGGGTTTCGGCTCCAGGTCGGCAATGACCTCG
>Ga0209075_1002023_pt1 | contig 18451 bp, 14 predicted proteins | sample Stecom2011_FD_187523 | JGI IMG/M metagenome (GOLD analysis project Ga0209075, IMG submission 187523) | Agricultural soil microbial communities from Utah to study Nitrogen management - Steer compost 2011 (SPAdes) (version 2) | ecosystem: Environmental > Terrestrial > Soil > Agricultural land...
TTCCCACGGAAGCACCGATCAATCGCCCGATGAGCATCAAGAACCAGTAGGTACCGGTAACGAACCCGGCAATGGTAGCTCCAATTTCGGCGTTATCGGCCAGCCAATAGAACATGATGTAAGGAGTACCCACTTCAACGCCAACATACACGAAGATCGCGATTGCACCCAACACGAAGTGTCTGAATTTCAGCGCTCCGGCCATTAGTTTCCCCGTAGAGTCTTTTGTTTTCGAAGCGTGAGGCTCCGGGATGTTCACCGCCAACATAACGATGAATACAAGGGCAAATACGCCCATGGCGATATACATTACCGGGAAGACGTCGCTAATTCTCGCGCTGGCAGCTTCTCCAATAAGAACACCCACGAACGCGGGAGTAAAGGTAGCCATTATCGAGTTGAAAGAGCCACCCACCTGGATCAGCTGATTCCCCTTGTTTCCTCCGCCACCTAGCGTGTTCAACATCGGGTTTACCACGATGTTCAGCAAACACATCGAGAAACCGGCAATAAAGGCTCCCAACAGGTACACTACAAAAGCTGACTCTTGCGAAGCGTGTCCCGACAGGAACTGCACCAGTACCCCGAAGAAACCTACCGCGATCGCGATAAGTGCCGTTCTTTTATACCCGACGCGTTGTAACAGGAGGCCTCCCGGGATTCCCATTACCGCGTAAGCAATAAAGTTAGCGGCGTTCCCTAAAAGTCCCAAGAAATTGGAAACACCAAATTGTTCTTTTAATACTTGTCCCATTGGTGCTGCCAAGTTGGTAACAAATGAGATCATCCCGAATAGCGCGATCATCATTATGATTGGCACTATCCGATTCGTTTTCTGATCAGTTGTCGTATTCATACTTTTCGATTAATTAAAAATTTACTTGTTTATACTTTCGTTTTACTCTTTATAGAAATCGTTTGAACTGCATGTTAATTTCACTTCACTCCCTCCACGATGTTATTCCCATCATTCGACCACCGAAAAACGATAGGTAGTTCTCGAATGGAACTCTTCTTCCGGTTTCAAAACAACCGTGGGATAGTCCGGTTTATTAATACTGTCCGGGAAGTGCTGGGTTTCAAAACAGACAGCCGATCGCTCGGGGTATCGGTTCCCGTTTTTAGCCGCAAAGTTCCCCGTCATCCAGTTACCGGTATATAGTTGCACCCCGGGTTCGGTAGTAAATATCTCCATTTTTATGCCGGTCTTCGGCGAAAGGCAGTAGCCCGCGAAGCTATACTCATCCTCGCTGTTTTTATTCAGTATATACGTGTGATCGTATCCCTTACCAAATTGAAGTTGTTGAAAATCGTCATTGATACGCGCACCGATCTGATGCATTTCGGTAAAATCCATGGGTGTACCTTTCACGCTTTCTGCCGGTCCATAGGGGATGGCCGTTTCGTCCGTGGGCAGATAAGTATCGGCATTAAGCACCAATAGATGATCGTCGATGGAGGGATCTCCTTCGCCCGAAAGATTAAAATAGGAGTGGTTGGTGAGATTCAGGATGGTCGTTTTGTCGGTCGTAGCCCGGTAATTAATATCCAACGCGTTATCGTCCGAGAGCGTGTAGATAATCGTCACCGACAGGTTACCGGGGTATCCCTCTTCCCCATCTTTCGACAGGTAAAAAAGTTCGATACTGTTTTCCGTCACCTGCTTCACGTCCCACACCACGGCGTTAAATCCCTTGATGCCCCCGTGTAGCGAGTTGGGCCCGTTGTTTATTGCCAGTTGGTACTCTTTCCCCTCGAGGGTAAACCGACCCTGTGCAATACGGTTCGCCGTTCTTCCGCATACCGCGCCAAAATAGGGTTCTTCCGAAGCGAGATACTCGTCTATACCAGCATGCCCTAACACCACGTCTGTCATTTTCCCACTTTTATCCGGCACCTGTAAGGACACTATTTTTGCCCCGTAATTCGTAATTGTAATCTCACCCCCCGAAGAGTTAGTGAGTGTATACAATCCAGTTTGCTTGCCATCTACTATTTTGTCAAAAGCTTCGACCAGCAAACCGGATTTGCTATACATTTTGTTCATGTGTTCTTGGTTTTTTGAAAATAAGATACGATGAAGACTGATTCTTTAAAATTGGCGTAAAATTAACACAATTTCTCGGTCTCACCTAATTAATATTTGTGTTATAAAACATAAACTCACGAATTAACTTCACCTATTCAGCGTGAAGCGGCAGTTTACATTTATTTACATCAATTTTCGATCAACGCCCCATTCGGTCTCTTATTTAAGTTTCTATTTGATCTACTTCTTTAATCTTCTTCGTTACCAACACCTTGTCGATTCTATTGCCATCGATATCTACTATCTCGAACAGTAACTTGTCGTATTCAAATTTATCCCCGATATCGGGAATCTTGTTAATACATTCAAACACGAAACCCGCCACGGTTGAATAATCTATTTTGTCGAAATCGATGATGAAATCTTCGTCTAGTTGTGTTAGTATCTCGATGGGTGCCTCCCCACTCACCAACGCGGAGTACTCATCGCGCATGAAAAGGAGAGGTTCTGAAGGCTGATCGTCCGTCTCCTCCGGTATTGCACCGACCAGGTTTTCGAAAATATCATGAATGGTGATAATACCATCGAGGCTCCCATATTCATCCACCACCACGGCCACGAACTTATGATTATTTTTAAAATTCTCCAGTACCCGTTGCGCGCGGATCGTATTGGGAACAATGATTGGTTCTGAAATCAGTTCCTCGATTTCGAACGGCTCATTTTTATTCAGCTTTAGCAAAAAATCTCTCGTGGAGATAATGCCCGCGAAATCATCGATCTTTTTCCGGCAGGCGAGAACCTTGCTATGTTTGGTCATTAATAAATCTTCGATGATCTCTCCTTTTTCCTTGCTAATATCTACCCACTCCACGTCGGTACGGTGCGTCATCAAGTGAAACGCTTTTTTATCGGAAAAATAAAACACCTGTTCGTGAATAATATTTTCCTCCACGTCAATAATCCCCTCGTGGGAAGCCGTTTTTAACATTGCCCGCAGTTCCATTTCGGAGATCACATCCTCCTTAGGTTTCAATCCGATCAACCTATTTATAAATCCCGTTGAAAACGATAACAGTTTCACGAACGGGTAAAATATGATACTCACCGCGTGGATGGTAGGAGATACCGTGACGGCCATTTTCTCCGGGTTGCTCAAGGCCATACTTTTTGGCACCAATTCGCCTATCACGATCGACACATAGGTGATCAGGAACACCACGATAACCATTGAAATAGCCTCCGCGAAGGGAGCCAGTGAAGAAAACTGCAAGAAAAAAGGGACCAAGTATCCCGCGAAAGCTTGTCCCCCGTACGCCCCGTTAATGATACCTATCAGGGTAATACCCACCTGTATCGAGGAGAGGAAGTTATCCGGATCCGACTGTAACTTGAATGCCCTCACCGCCCCTTTTTTTCCTGCCTTACGCTCTGCTTCCAGCTTGCTCCTTTTTGCCGAAACGATCGCGATCTCCGAAAGCGCGAAAAATCCGTTCAGAAGGATAAGCAGAAGTATAATGATGATATCGATCCACATACGCGGGTGATTCGCTCCCTACCTTACCATAAAGGTGTAGGGTATTCTCCTTTTTCGGTCAGTTCTTTAAATCGTTTCACCACACCCGGGCGGTCGTCGGCGTAGGTCACCCCGAACCATTTCGAAGGCGTATCGAGCACCTTCACCGATACGGTTCCGTTCACGATAAGCTTATTCACCAGCAGTGGAATAAAATACTCTGCCTTTATATTTTCGGCGTTCTCCTTCAGAAACTGCACGAAGTCCTCCTCCGAGTAATCGAAATAATCGGGCGTGAATCCCCACATGTTCATCGACACGGGTGTGTTATCGTCAATTGCCACCCACCGGTCGTTTTCGTCTTTATAGCTCACCTTGCCATCCACTCGCATCACCTGGGTACGTTCCACCACGCCCGTGAGGTTATCCTCTTGGTCCGTCGCGCACACCCCGCGTGCCACGGTGCCGCTCTCCGAGAGGGTATTCCCCACCCGGTAGCCTACCATGCAATAGTGGTTTTTGCTATCCCCCAACGTGTTCAGGTAATCGCCCAACACTTGAAAGCTCTCCCGGCCATAAAAATCGTCGGCATTAATCACCGCAAACGGTTCATTAATTACCTCTTTCCCCATCATCACCGCGTGGTTAGTGCCCCATGGCTTCACTCTATCGGGATGCGGCTCGAACCCATCGGGTAGCTTATCCAGCTCTTGGAAAACCAATTCCACGGGAATCTTCTTCTCGTACTTCTTCACGATCTTCTCCCTGAATTCCTCTTCAAACGACTCTCGAATCACGAACACCAGTTTACCAAAACCGGCATTCACCGCATCGTAAATTGAATAATCCATGATGGTTTCCCCGTTGGGTCCCACCCCATCGAGTTGTTTAAGTCCTCCATAACGGCTGCCCATTCCGGCCGCCAAAACAAATAAAGTAGGTTTCATTGCACTATTTAGTTTTTTGATATTATCGATTCGATGGCATAGTCCATCCGCGCATCGCTTCCATTGCAAATGTACGGTTTTTATCGAAACCATGGAAAAGATTATATCTATTTCTTGTCAATGGCTTTCCAAAGAGGATCGTTTGGCACGGGCGCAACCACGTGGATGGGTTCCTTGGATACGGGGTGCACGAACGAAACCGAACGGGCATGCAAGCTGATGCTACCGTCGGGATTGGAGCGCCGGGCACCGTACTTGAGATCGCCCTTGATGGGGCACCCGATTTTTGCCAACTGAACGCGTATCTGGTGGTGCCGCCCGGTCTCCAGGTCAACCTCCACCAAGTAGTATTTCAACGACGCACCCACTAACCGGTAATGCATCACCGCCTTTTTCGCGCGGGGCGTTTCGCGATCGTACGCGGTGGATTTGTTTTGTTTCTCGTTCTTGATCAGGTAATGCGTTAAGGTATCTTCTTCCTCGGGCGGGCGATTCCCAACAATGGCCCAGTAGATTTTCTCTACCGAGCCTTCGCGAAACATATCGTTAAGCCGGGATAGTGCCTTGCTCGTCTTGGCAAACACCACTGCCCCACTCGTCGGCCGGTCGAGCCGGTGCGTGACACCGCAAAAGACGTTGCCCGGTTTGTTGTACTTTACTTTCAGGTACTCCTTCACGATGTCAGACAGTGGCTTGTCGCCCGTTTTGTCGCCTTGCACTATCTCACCGGCAGCCTTGTTGACGATAATAATATGGTTGTCTTCGTAAAGAACGGTCACTGTATCATGTATTCATACCACCGCAGACGTTGATAACCTGCCCGCTCACGTACGAAGAGAGGTCTGATGCGAGGTAAAGGGCCGCGTTCGCGACATCTTCCGGTGTACCTCCTCGACGCAGGGGGATTTGCTTTGCCCATTCGTTACGCACCTCTTCCGAAAGTTGGCCGGTCATTTCAGTAATGATGAAGCCCGGGGCAATAGCATTAGCCCGGATACCGCGTGAACCGAGTTCTTTCGCGACCGATTTTGCCAACCCGATCATCCCCGCCTTTGAAGCGGAATAGTTCGATTGACCGGCATTGCCTGACACGCCTACCACGGAGCTCATGTTCACGATGCTGCCTGATTTTTGCCGCATCATCACCGGAGTAACCGCGTGGATGAAGTTGAAGGCCGATTTCAGGTTCACGTTGATCACCGCGTCCCATTGCTGCTCGCTCATACGCATCATTAAGCCATCTTTGGTAATTCCCGCGTTGTTAATCAAGATATCGATACGGCCAAAATCTTGCATTACTTGCTCTACTACTTGGTGGGTCTCTTCAAAGTTGGCCGCGTTAGAGGCGTATCCTTTGCATTTTACGCCTAGCGAAGCGATTTCTGTTTCCGTGGCTTCACCCGCTTCATCGATCGTTAAATCGGTAAAAGCAATGTTTGCTCCTTCCGACGCGAATTTCAACGCGATTGCTTTCCCGATACCACGGGCAGCACCTGTAATCAAGGCTGTTTTACCTTCTAAAAGCTTCATATACCTTCTATTAAATATTAATTCGATTTTTAATTTTCAGTCGTTATATAACCCCTTAAACACGAGATTCGAGATAATATCTCTGTCCTCTTTTTTATTGTAATCGAGCTTCATCGTGCCGCGAATCACCGGTACTTCGAGCCCCTTGAATGCATAATGTAAAAGTTCTGCCGTTTTACGCACGTCGGCCATTTGGAATACCCCTTTATCGAGTCCATCTTGCAAGATCGACTCTAGGTAGTGAATCTCGTTTTTATCGAACTCTTTTCGTACGTTTTCCACCTGCCATATATCGCGAAAGAAGTCGGCACGGAGCGTTCCGTTTCGGGTAACCACCTCTTTTATGGCATTCAGCCGGGTAAAAGCAAGCAGCAACAACTTCTCGTCCGCGCGAATCTCTCGCCTGACTACCTCCTCGAGCCTCGCGTACAAAACGCTCAACTCCGACTCGATTACGGCTTTATAGATATCCTGTTTACTCCTAAAATAAGTATACAGGGTGCGGCGGCCACGGTGGGATGCTTCGGCGATATCGTTCATGGTGGTATTCTCGACACCTTTTTTAGCGAAAAGCTGTCGAGCAACATCTATCAAATCTTTTTTTGTTTTCGAAATTGCCAATGCCACGATATTTTGCACGTTTTAATTATATATGTGCAAAAATAAAACAAAGATTTCAGATTTGGAAAACTATTTTCATAAAAAATGGGTGAAATCGCGGAAGTTGAGTCTACCGAAATCAGGTTTTATCCGAACTTTCTTGATTTTTCAACATATCGGAAGCTTCACATACCTCCTGATACCACTCTTCGCCAAACTTGCGAATGAGGGGCTCCTTCAGAAACCGGAAGAGAGGTAATCCTTCACTTCGTCCCTTTTTTACCCCGGGTTTACAAATCGACCAGCGGTGATAATTAACCGCGGTGAAATCCTTATACTCGTTTAACCGGATGGGGTACAAATGGCAAGAAATCGGTTTTTGTACCGGTATACGGCCCTCTCGGTAGGCGGTATCTATGGCACATTTACAGATACCATTTTCATCGTAGTAAGCAAACACGCATTCGCGGCCTTTTACCAGTGAAGTAACCAGCTCGCCGTCGTAATCCACGTAAGATATGCCTTGATCGGCAATCACCTCTTTGGCCGCGGGCATGAGGTCGTCCATGATCTCGGGAAGGATCGCGTCAATCTGCTCGCGCTCTTCGCGGGTGATGGGAGCGCCCGATTCACCGTCGACGCAGCATTGGCCCTTGCATTTGCACAGGTCGCAAATAAAATGTTCCTCGAAAATATCGTGGGATAGAACCGTATCTTGAATTTGAATCATTTGAATATCAATTTATTGAATTAAAACTAAACGCTCGGCCGATGATGATCGACGTTGTGGCGAATATTTCTTTTCCTGTAATTTCGAAAAAGGAGAAATGTGAACGCGACGCTCAAGAGCGCAACCGTTGCAAAGGGAACAGTTATTTCCGTCTCCTCCAAACTCAGCATCCATTCAGAATCACTCCAAAAATGGTGAAGCAGGATTACTGTCGCGTTATTGATAAAATGCACCAGAATAGGAACCCATAAATTACGGGTGTAGAGAAAAAGATAACCCAGCAGTGCCCCTAGTACCAAACGGGGGAAAAAACCATAAAACTGAAAGTGTATTACACTAAATATTAGGGCTGCCCCCCACACCGCCGCGTGTCCGTTCCGAAACTTCTTTGCAAGGAGCTGTTGCAACGCGCCGCGAAAAAAGATCTCTTCTGCCATTGCCGCGAGGCCCGCTACGATAAGCACGTTCAAGAGCAAATGAAGGGTTGTTCCGCCGGACAACAGCAGATGAGTGACCTCCATTGCCGAGTCTTCCAACGCTCGCATCCATTCCTCTACCGACTGGAAGCGTTCGGGTAAAGCGATGCTTTGATTCCACTGGTTTAAAAATGAAACCGCCGCGTAAGAAAGGATAAAAGCAGAGATCCCGAATGCAATTTTTTGCCCCATCAAGCGATCGCGTCTCAACTTGAGGTATGTCCACACGTTACCGCCTCCCAGCCTGGCGTCAAACAGCGCGGGTAACATAAAAGCTACCACCGATTGAATTACCGTTCCGGTATAAATGGAGGCTCTCGCGTTACCCGATAATGCAGGTATGAAGGAGACGAGTGTTAAAAGTAGGCCCGAAATTAAAAGACCCGCGAACCACAATAGCAACAGGAAAAGGATCCGGGTGCCGGGCGACGCGTGGAGATAAGAGGGGCTGATCATTCGAGCCATTTCAAGTAGTTTTATTTGATCTATATCTGAAAATTAAAACACAAAGTTACAATGATAAACGAAAAACACCAAAAGAACGCGGCCATCGGCCGCCGTGTGGGTAAAATAATTTTTGCAAATTGAAAGAATAACACTAATTTTGCACTCTTATTTCGAAAAGACTTTCAAACGGTTGAATTATACCGACTTTCAATAAAAATTAATCATTGCACTCTGATGAAGTCAACATTGAATAAAACGAACGATGTAAATGGAACCATCGTGATCGAACTGGAAAAGGTGGATTACCAAGAAAAAGTGGAACAATCATTGAACCAATTCCGCCAACGTGCCAACATACCCGGTTTTAGACAAGGTAAAGTACCTAAAAGCGTCATACAAAAACTGTACGGAAAAGCCGTTTTAATAGAGGAAATAAACAAAATAGTTACCGACGAGGTGAGCAATTTCATCCGCGATAATAACCTGAAGATTTTGGGTGAACCGCTTCCCGACGAAAGTGAAGACAAGCAGGTAGACCTGGACAAGGACGATGTGCTTAAGTTTTATTTTGACGTGGCTCTCACGCCGGAGTTCGAACTCCCACTGAGTGACTTGGAGGTAACCTATTACCACGTTAAACTCGAATCGGAGCACCTCGATCAACAGATAGATTCGTACAAACAAAACTATGGTACCTACGATGCGGTAGAAGAGGGAGCACTCGATACCGACCTGATAAAAGGTACGCTCACCGAACTGGAAGAGGGAGAAGAAAAAGAAGACGGCAGGGTCATTGAAAATGCCATTTTGATGCCTTCTTACCTGAAAGATGAAGAGGTGAAGAAATCTTTTGTTGGTGCAAATGTGGGCGATAACGTGGTATTCAATCCCAAATCGGCCTACGATAATAACGACGCGGAAGTGGCTTCATTACTTCAAACAACAAAAGAAGAGGTGGCCGAAGTGCGATCCGATTTCCGCTTCGATATCCTTGAAGTAACCCGTTACAAAGAGGCCGAGCTGAATCAGGACTTATTCGACCGGGTATTGGGCGAAGGAGTGGCCACTACGGAAGATGAATTTAAAGAGAAAGTAGAGGAGATGCTCGTGTCGCAATTCAAGCCGAGCGTCGACCACCTCTTTATTCACGAGGCCCGAGACCTGATCGTGGAAAAGATGGGCGACGTGAAGTTTCCCGACGAATTCTTGAAAAATTGGCTGATGAAATCGGACGAAAACAGAACCGCCGAGGAGGTGGAAGAAGACTATCCAAAAATCTTGGAGGACTTGAAATTCCACGTGGCCAAGCAACAAATTATTGACGAAAACGATATAAAGGTAGAGTTTAGCGATATCGAAGCCATCGCCGAAGAGGTAGCACGCGCGCAATTCGCGCAGTATGGCATGACGAACCTGCCTGCTGATGTGCTCCAGAACTACGCGAAGAGTTTACTCGAAAAAGAAGAGAGTGTCCGGAGCCTGTACGACAGGGCTACCGAGAACAAACTGATCAACTGGCTGAAAGAGCACGTGACCGTGATCGAAAAAGAGGTGTTCACCGAGGAGTTTAACACCCTGATGGAAGAGCACTCGCACGCTCACGGCGAAGGTGCGCATGATGAAGGTGAGGATGCGCACGATGAAGGTGAGGGTGCACACGATGAAGGTGAGGATACACACGACGCTTGAAAATCTTGGCACTTTATTTGTAGATATTGTATCGACAAGTTAAAGTAAACAATACACAACAGGATTTTACTCTATATCCTAACGTGAAAAAAGTAATGGTATGAATAACGAGTTTAAAAAATACGCGGTAAAGCACCTCGGGATGAATAGTTCCCGGTTAGAGAGTTACATGAATATTACCAGCCAGGGATATATATCTCCCACTATCATCGAAGAGCGTCAACTTAATGTAGCCCAAATGGATGTCTTCTCACGGCTGATGATGGACCGCATTATATTCTTGGGCACTTCGATAGATGACTACACGGCAAACGTGATTCAAGCACAATTGCTTTATCTCGACTCTTCCGATCCCGGCAAAGATATCTCTATCTATATTAATTCTCCGGGTGGATCGGTGTACGCCGGATTGGGTATCTATGATACCATGCAGTTTATTTCCAGCGAAATATCTACCATCTGCACGGGCATTGCTGCCTCAATGGCAGCCGTTTTACTCGTGGCCGGCACCGATAAAAAACGGTTTGCCCTCACCCACTCTCGCGTGATGATTCACCAACCGATGGGTGGTGTACAGGGGCAGGCTTCCGATATAGAGATCACGGCTCGTGAAATCGCGAAAATCAAACAGGAACTTTATGCCATTATTTCGAGTCACTCGGGCAAACCGATCGAGGAGGTGGAGAGGGATTCCGACCGCGACTTCTGGATGACGGCCGCGGAGGCAAAGGCATATGGTATGGTCGACGACGTGCTAACGAAAAGATAAGTAAACAGAACAAAAATGGGAAAAAAAACGAGCAACAGCAATCATTGCAGTTTTTGCGGAAGGAACGAGCAGGAGGTGAACCTCCTGATATCGGGGATGACCGGCTATATCTGCGACATGTGCACGGAACAGGCACACGAGATCGTGAACGAGTCGTTCAAAAGTTCTTCGAAATCCGAGATGGGGTTATCTCTTTCAAGCCTTCCCAGGCCCACGCAGATAAAAGAATTTCTTGATCAATACGTGATCAAGCAGGATAATGCTAAACGTTTTTTGTCGGTATCGGTTTATAACCACTATAAGCGCGTACTGCAGAAAAACGTGAAAGATGACGTGGAGATCGAGAAATCGAACATTATCATGGTTGGGGCAACTGGAACGGGAAAAACACTGTTAGCTCGCACGATAGCCAAGCTACTTCAAGTGCCTTTCACGATCGTTGACGCGACCGTGCTCACCGAGGCGGGATACGTGGGAGAGGATATCGAGAGTATTCTTACACGCCTCCTACAGGTGGCCGATTACGACGTGAACGCGGCAGAACGGGGCATTGTTTTTATTGACGAAATTGATAAAATTGCCCGAAAAAGCGACAATCCCTCCATTACTCGCGACGTGAGCGGCGAAGGAGTGCAGCAAGGGTTACTGAAGTTGCTGGAAGGCTCCACGGTGAACGTTCCCCCGCAGGGTGGACGTAAGCATCCCGAGCAACGCATGATTTCGGTGAACACTAAAAACATACTCTTTATTTGTGGAGGAGCCTTCGACGGCATCGAGAAAAAAATCGCGCAACGCCTCAATACGCGGGTCGTGGGATACGCTGCCAGTGGACAGAAAGCCAATATCGATAAGAATAACATGCTCAAGTATATCACCCCGCTCGACCTGAAGTCGTTCGGCCTTATTCCCGAAATTATCGGGCGACTCCCCATCCTTACCTTCTTGGAGCCGCTTGACAGAGAAGCACTACTACGCATACTCGTGGAGCCGAAAAACTCGATTATCAAGCAGTACCAAAAGCTGTTCGAGATGGACAACGTGACGCTTACCTTCGATAACGGAGCATACGAGTATATCGTGGATAAGGCCATCGAATTCAAACTGGGTGCCCGTGGATTGCGCTCCATCGTGGAAGCGATAATGATAGACGCCATGTTTAGTTTGCCTTCGGAAGAAAAAGAGAAGAAGAAACTACACGTAACACGCGGCTACGCGGCTAATCAGCTCGAAAACTCAGATTTACATCATCTGAAAGTAGCCTGATTACATCGAAAGTCCCCTTACAATAAAACAAATCCTAACGGTTTCTAAAGCCGGATGGTAAAAAACGCATGACTACCTTGCGTTTTTTTAATGGTATATAGTGAGATAAATTTGGCACGAGTAATATTTTGATTTATCTTAGAAGTGCCATTGCTTGAAGAAAAGTAAAAGCAGTGGTAATCCACGGGAGTGTTTTGGACGTACTCTCTGTTTTTGTTTTTATTATTGAAATTCTTTTTTAATTTTGTGCCAACCCATACGTTGACACTGATTTTATATCAGGGTAATTCGCTCGATGGAAAAACAAGATTTACTATACAAGGGACTGAAAAAGTATTTCGGGTTTGATACGTTTAAAGGCAACCAAGAAGCCATTATTCGTAGTATCTTATCCGGAAAAGATTCGTTTGTGCTCATGCCTACCGGTGGTGGGAAGTCGCTTTGCTATCAACTTCCCGCGCTGATGATGGAGGGTACCGCGATTATTATCTCTCCTCTGATCGCGCTGATGAAAAACCAGGTAGATGCCATGCGTAACTACAGCGAGGAAGATGGTATCGCTCATTTTCTCAACTCATCGCTCAACAAGCAAGAGATCGAGGAAGTGAAAAGAGAGGTGCTCTCGGGAAAAACTAAAATGTTGTACGTGGCACCGGAGTCGCTCACGAAAAGTTCAAACGTAGAATTCCTACAAAACATTCAAATTTCGTTTTACGCGGTGGACGAAGCACACTGCATCTCGGAGTGGGGACATGATTTTAGGCCCGAATACCGCCGAATCCGTCCGATCATTAACGAGATATGCGCTCGCCCGATCATCGCTCTTACCGCCACGGCCACGCCGAAAGTACAACACGATATACAGAAAAACTTGGGGATGATCGATGCCGAAGTCTTTAAATCATCTTTCAACCGTCCCAACCTCAACTACGAGGTGAAAAGCAAAACCGATCAGATCGACCGGGAGATTATCAAATTTATCTTATCACAAGGAAACAAGTCGGGCATCATCTATTGCCTGAGCAGGAAAAAAGTGGACGATTTCGCGGAAATACTTCAAGCCAACGAAATATCGGCACTACCCTACCACGCGGGGATGGATGCGGTAAGCCGCAGCAACAATCAAGACGCCTTCCTCATGGAAAAGGTAAACGTTATCGTTGCTACCATCGCTTTTGGAATGGGAATTGATAAACCCGACGTGCGGTACGTGATACACTACGACATCCCCAAAAGCCTCGAAGGATACTACCAAGAAACGGGACGAGCGGGCCGCGATGGTGGAGAAGGCAAGTGCATCGTGTTCTATTCACGAAAAGATTTGCAGAAACTAGAGCGGTTTATGCAGGGAAAGCCGGTATCTGAACAGGAAATCGGGAAACAGCTACTATTGGAGACGGCCGCTTATGCAGAAACATCAATATGCCGACGAAAAGTGCTCTTGCACTACTTCGGTGAAGATTATAATGAACCAAACTGTGAACATTGCGATAATTGTTTAAATCCAAAAATAAAAGTGGAAGCGAAGGAATTACTTATAACAGCATTGGAAGCTATCATTGCTCTTAAGGAAAAACAAAAAACCGAATATTTAATCGATTTCCTCATCGGAAAAGAGTCATCGGATATAGAAACGTATGGACACGACAAGCTCGAAGAGTTTGGATCGGGTTCCGACGAGGAGGCCAACACATGGGAAGCTGTTATTCGACAAGCTCTGCTCGACAACTACCTGAAAAAGGAGATCGAGAATTACGGGATACTCAAAATCACGAAAAAAGGAAAAGATTTTTATAAGAAACCCGTTTCGTTTAAAATCACGAAACTCGATGAAGAGGATGAAATAACCGATCTCGACAGCGAGGAGTCTGCTGCTCTTGCTTCCGGTGGAGGTAGTGGCGGCGCGGCCGACCCGGTGCTCTTTTCGATGATGAAGGACCTCCGGAAAAAACTTTCCAAAAAAATGGATGTTCCCCCGTACGTTATCTTCCAACCTTCGTCGTTAGAAGCGATGGCAACATCCTATCCTATCACGCTCGAGGAGTTACAAAATATTCCCGGCGTGGGCGCGGGAAAAGCAAAACGATACGGCAAAGAGTTCGTAGAATTGATCAAGAAACATGTCGATGAAAACGATATCACCCGCCCCGAAGATTTACGCGTAAAAACAGTCGCCAATAAATCGAAACTTAAAGTCTCCATCGTACAAGCGATCGATAGGAAAGTAGCACTCGACGACTTGGCTGAATCTAAGGGCATAGACTTCAACGAAATGCTGGCGGAAGTTGAAGCGATTGTTTATTCGGGTACAAAAATAAATATCGATTATTTCCTTAACGAGGTAATGGCTCAAGATGTAATTCAGGATATCTACGCCTATTTTAAAGAGTCAGAGAGCGATAACTTGGATGCAGCACAGGAGGAACTTTCCGACTATACCGAAACGGAGATCCGTTTGGTACGCATAAAGTTTTTCTCCGACATGGCAAATTAAACTATTTGCATCGCTACTCGTTAATAAGAGAGGATGGGTGAATTTACATCATGAAATATTTGCAAAATATAAATAGCCCCAACGATCTGAAGGGACTTACCATAGAGCAGCTGGAAACAGTTAGTGCCGAATTGAGAGAGTATATTATCGAGCAACTCTCGAATAACCCGGGCCACTTTGGTTCGAGCCTGGGTACCGTGGAGCTCACCGTGGCCCTCCATTACCTGTATAATACACCTTACGACCGGCTTGTTTGGGACGTGGGGCATCAGGCTTATGGACATAAGATTCTCACGGGCCGGCGTGATCGTTTTCCCACCAACCGGAAATTAGGAGGCCTTTCGGGCTTTACCAATCCCGAAGAGAGCGATTACGATACCTTTGCTGCCGGACACGCGTCAACATCGATATCAGCCGCGTTGGGCATGGCTGTATCGGCCTCTCTTAATAATGAAAATGAGCGCCGCATCGTGGCGATTATCGGGGATGGATCGATGACGGGGGGGCTTGCCTACGAGGGTTTGAACAATGTTTGCTCGCACCCCAATAACCTCTTGATTATATTGAACGACAACAACATGTCGATCGACAATAACGTGGGGGCCATGCAGGACTACCTGGTGAAGCTTACCACCTCGCATAAATACAACCGGATGCGAAACCATATTTACCAGGGATTCAAGAAACGGAAATTGATTACCGAGAAAGAGAAAAACCTGGTACTGCGGTTTAATAACAGCGTTAAATCGCTTATAACAAAGGAACAAAACCTTTTTGAAGGGTTTAATATACGCTACTTCGGGCCCGTGGATGGGCACGACTTGCCCGGCCTGATCCGTATCTTGCGTAACATTAAAGATATGGAGGGACCCAAGCTGCTTCATATTAAAACGATAAAAGGAAAAGGGTACAAGCCGGCAGAGAAAGCGGCCACTATATGGCACGCCCCGGGGCTTTTCAATAAAGAGACGGGCGAACGAATCGTGAAAGATAAAAAAAACCAGCCCCAGCTTTATCAAGATGTATTTGGGCATACCCTCGTGGAGATGGCCGAGAAAGACGAACGTATCGTGGGAATAACTCCCGCCATGCCCACCGGATGTTCGATGACCTATATGATGCAACGGTTCCCCAATCGCGCGTTCGACGTGGGGATAGCCGAGGCACACGCGGTCACCTTCTCCGCGGGAATGGCAAAAGAGGGATTGATCCCCTTTTGTAACATCTACTCTTCGTTCATGCAGAGGGCCTACGACCAGGTTATTCACGACGTGGCACTGCAGAAGCTGAAAGTTATATTCTGTTTAGACCGTGCAGGACTGGTGGGCCCCGATGGGCCTACTCACCACGGGGTATTCGATTTGGCATACATGCGCCCCATTCCTAACCTCGTGATCTCGGCCCCATACAACGAACACGAACTTCGTAATTTAATGCATACCGCGGTGCATGGGAACGATGGACCCTTCGTGATACGATATCCAAGGGGACAAGGCGAAATACCCGAGTGGCAAAACAAGCCGAGGGTGCTGCCTATTGGAAAAGGCCGTAAACTAAAAGATGGAAATCAAATCGCGCTTCTTTCCTTGGGCACGATCGGTAACAACGCGGCAAAAGCCATCGCGAAAGCGGAAGAGGCGAATATAAGCGTGGCACACTACGACATGGTGTTCCTGAAACCGATTGATGAAGAGTTGCTGAAAGAGGTTGCCGACCAATTCAAGTGTATCATTACCGTGGAGGAAGGGATAGCTAAGGGAGGCCTTGGTAGTGCTGTATTAGAATTCCTCGCGGAGAATGGGTATCGTGACCGACACGTGTTCCGGGTAGCCATCGATGATCAGTTTGTCACTCATGGCTCCATTCAAGAGTTGCATGAAATTACAGGCATCGATGAGAAGGGTATCCTTAAAACGATCGAACAGGTGCATGAAATAATACAACCTCACCCCGTGAAATCCATCGAACTGATCCGATGAAACGAATATGAAAATAGTAATCGCCGGTGCAGGCGCCGTGGGCACTCACTTAGCACGGCTCCTTGGACAAGAAAACCACGAGATCACCCTCATGGATACCGACAGGGAACGATTATCTCTTGTTCGTGACAATTCCGAGGTAATTACCATGATGGGAAATTGCACCTCGCTGAAAGACCTTGCCGAAGCAGGCACGTCTCATTCAGACCTGTTTATAGGGGTCACCCCCGAGGAATCAAAAAACATGACCTCGTGCATCTTAGCCTCGAACTTGGGAGCGAAAAAAACGCTCGCGCGTATTGATAATCACGAGTATCTACTTCCCAAAAATAGCGAGTTTTTCGAGCAGATTGGGATACACTCCATGATTTATCCCGAGTTGATCGCGGCGAAAGAGATTTCCATGGCACTAAAAACACCCTGGACACGCTTCCTGTGGGAGTTATGCAACGGTAAAATTATCTTGGCGGGAGCGAAAGTACGAGAAAACGCGCCGATCGTGAACCACCGGCTGAATGAACTCATCCAAGAAACAAAACAGTTTCACCTGGTAGCCATTAAGCGGGATGCTTACACGCTTATTCCCAAGGGAAGTGACTCGATTCTCCCGGGCGATATCCTCTACTTTACAACGCTTCGCAAAAACATGGATGCCCTCCCCGAACTGCTCGGCAAAAAATCGTTCGAAACCAAGCGCATCATTTGCATGGGTGGAAGCCGAATTACGGCTCGAACAATCCAACAGCTTCCACAAAACATACAGGTAAAAATTATTGAACAGGATCGTGAAAGGGCAGAACAACTGGTAGAAACGGTACCGCCCAATGTTACCGTGTTCGTGGAGGATGGCCGAAACATCGAGTTTTTACATCGAGAGGGAATCGCGGAAACCGACGCGTTTTTAGCACTTACCGGCAATTCGGAGGCCAACATCTTGGGCTGTATCATGGCCAAACAACAGGGTGTAAAAAAAACGGTAGCCGAAGTAGAGAATATCGATTACCTCTCCATGGCAGAACAATTCAACATTGGAACGATCATCAATAAAAAATTAATTGCCGCGAGCAAGATATACGAGTTACTGCTAAAGGCAGACGCCTCGAATATTAAAAGCCTCACTTTCGCGGACGCCAACGTGGGGGAAGTAATTGCCAAACCAAATTCTCGTGTTACCAAGAAATTGGTCAAAAACCTGGACCTTCCCTCCGATATAACATTCGGTGCTTTAATTCGAAATGGTGAACCTCTGCTGGTAGAGGGAGACACGTTAATTGAACCCTATGATCAGGTAGTGGTGTTTTTTCTGAATAGGTCGCTTAAGCAAATCGAGAGCCTGTTCAACTAATTGTTGGGGTGTGCCCAACTAACCCATTCGTCGATTCATGCGTAAATTAAACTATCGGTTCGTGCTGAGCAGCATCGGGCTCTTGCTCATGGTAGAGGCCCTCTTCATGCTGCTTTCGGCATTCGTGGGAACCTATTACCGTGAAGCCGTCACCCCGAGTATTTTCTTTTCGTCGGGAGCTACCCTGCTTGTAGGGGCGGGACTCGCTTTTGCCGGCAGGAAGCAACACCGCCCGCGGGGTCACATCACCAAGCGTGAGGTGTTCTTGACGGTCACCCTCGCGTGGATATCCCTTGCCCTTTGCGGCACCCTCCCCTATTTGCTCAGCGGTGCCATTCCCTCTTTTGCCGACGCTTTTTTCGAAAGCATGTGCGGCTTTACAACAACCGGCAGCTCCACGATAGGCGATCTGGATTCTTTTCCCCGTTCTCTTCATTTCTGGCGATCTTTTACCCAGTGGATTGGCGGGATCGGCATTATTATCTTCGCGATGTCGCTGGTGCCTATCTTTGGTGGAGGTATTTCGGGGCATTTTTTCGACGCGGAAGCCACCGGCATCGCGGTGGAGCAAGTACGTCCACGAGTAAAGGAGGTGACGCGCAACATGTTTCTCACCTATTTCAGCCTCACGTTGGTC